>Ga0114979_10000172_pt1 | contig 42082 bp, 51 predicted proteins | sample S_140625_EF_Meta_FD_87315 | JGI IMG/M metagenome (GOLD analysis project Ga0114979, IMG submission 87315) | Freshwater microbial communities from Lake Simoncouche, Canada to study carbon cycling - S_140625_EF_MetaG | ecosystem: Environmental > Aquatic > Freshwater > Lake | place: Lake...
CTGGAGCAGCCGCAACTGGAGCAGCCGCAACTGGAGCAGCCGCAACTGGAGCAGCCGCAACTGGAGCAGCAGCATCTGGGTCAACCCCGAGTGCACGCAAAGCGTCGCGGGCGCGGATGAGGCGGGCGCGCCAGGCGGCGCGGGCGGGGCCGGGGTCGCCGAGGAGGGCGTGGGCGTAGGCGCGGCGTGCAGCAGCGAGCTCGGCCTGTGCGGCGGCAATGGCATCGCCAGGAGCAGCCGCAACTGGAGCAGCCGCAACTGGAGCAGCCGCAACTGGAGCAGCCGCAACTGGAGCCGGTTCAACCCCGAGTGCACGCAGCGCGCGGTCGGCGGCGAGGAGGCGGTCGGTGGCAGCGCGGAGGGCGACGCCGGCAGGCTCGTGCTGGGCTGCGAAGGGTGGGCGGCCCTCCCCGGCTACGAGGAAGGCGTCGTTCGCGGCGCGCAGTTCGTCCCATGCAGCAGTGAGCTCGGCCTGTGCAGCGGCGGCCATTATTTACACCCCTGTAAATAATATGAAGAACGCGGGTCTCAACAGCATCCCGTCGGTCAAGGGTCAGGTGTTCAACCTGACGGTGAACCTTGTCTGCATTGCGATCTTCTATGTGTTCCTGGGCGGGCTGCTGTCGTGGTGCTTGTGGCGTGTGTTCCCCACGTTTGACGCAGACTGGGAGAAGCAATCCAATCTGTATCAACTGCTGGACGTCTCTGCAGAGATCTCCATCATCGTAGTGCTTGCGTTCTGGACGACCTACCTTGTGCATTCCTTCATTCCCGTCCTCCCTGTCAGCCAGGGACTGGAGGGCTACCTGGAGTCGTTCGGTGGACAGATGATCTTCGTCTACGCCGTGTTTGTGTTCCTGGATACGTTGGATGACAAGCTGAAGCATGTATACCATGACTTCTTTGGAACCAAGCCACCCCCCACGTAAATTTTCCTACGATAGAACAAACAAAATGCTGTGGAAGCTCCTCTTTCAGGCCGCGCTGTTCTACTTCCTGCTGCCGGGTGTGCTGGTCCGCCTCCCCCCGGGTGGCTCGACGATGACGGTCAACCTCACCCACGCGGTGGTGTTCGCCGTGGCGTCCAAGTTCCTCTGGTCTGCGATGAAGGGCAAGCTGGGCAAGTAGACGTAAACCACCCCAAGACCCAATGACAATGAAAATTCGAGGGCGATAGTCGGGTTGAGACCAACCCAGTATCGTCCAAAATGGATCCATTCTCTGCAGGAAAAGGTAGAGGTGGGCCCCATCACACAATGTCATCTTCCACCAACGCCACCATGTCGTCCACTCACCTCTTCTTCTGCATCAACACCAACTGCGAGAACACGTCCATGTCGGGGCAGCAGTGCGTAGACTGCGCCGAGTGGGCAGAGGCATGCGCCGAGCAGGCGGATTGCTCGATTGCGCTGCCGCCGCCTGTCACACACTGCGAGGACTGCGGCGCATGGTCCCAAGTGTTCCCCGACAACTGCTGCCACACCTGCCATATGCAGCGTGTGCGCAGTGCCCCCTGCGAGGGATGCCCGGGCTGCGGGCGCGAGATGTGGGGCGCCCTGCTGGGGACCAACGGGTACTGCGGACCTTGCTGGCAGCAGCGATACGGACTGCTGTCGTGCCACGGTTCCTCCTCAGTGGCGGACGAGCGGAAGGAGTGCCAGATGTGCGGGGACATGTCCGCGCCTGGCAACAGCGAAACGAGTGGCTGGGTCTGTGACGAGTGCTTCGAAGCACTCGATCATCACGAGAATTGCAACGAGACACGGGACATGTGCTGCTGCCTCCGCGCACAGCGCCGTGTGGAGGAGGTCAAGCCGCAGGACACGGGCTGCACGTGCGACGGATCCGGGCTGGTATGCCCCTCGTGCAACGTGGAGTACCACGAGAGCTGCCGCGGCTGCGGAGCATTCACGAACCTGGGGTTGGGCGACTACTGCTCAGCCTGCTACCTGCCGCCCCCGCCGGCACCTGCGTCCACGCCCCGCCACACTTCATTGGCGTCCATGCGGGCGGAGATTGCCGAGATCGAGGCTCGGTTGCTCACCAACATGACCAAGGGGCAGAAGGACGATTGGGTCTGGATTCTCCAGAACCGCCGCGCGGACCTCGCCGACGCGGAGAAGGAGATGTGGGAACAGTATGATCAGGACGACCTGAACAAGCTGGACCGCCGGTACTGAAAAACGGAACCGCTCCCCAACAAAAAATCACTTTTCAACTTGTAAGATGAACTGTACCAAGTGCTACATTTACGTGCACGATACGATCAGTCGTCCATTCGAGTGCAGCCACATCAAACATGCGCGAGCTCTGGAGCACGGCCACCACCTCTTTGCCTCAGAGCTCGTTCGCATTGCACGTGGAGACGAGGATGATACGCGATTCCTCGCTACCTTGTTCATAGAAGGAGGTGGTGTGTCCCGCACCTGCCAGCAGCGAGATCCAACTCCTCTTGCCAACCTGTGGATCCAGCACCAACTGCGGCAGATCGGCGATATCCATCAGATCCACAAGGAGCACACGCCCGCGCCGCTCCGTATTCGAATTCCAGGGAGAGTGTACCTAGACACGACACCCTCCCTTCGTCGCATCCGTATTCCCTCCTAGCTACAATGGACGAGAACCAACAGATTCGGTTCGCCTTCCAGTCGGTCGCAATTGCCATTGAGGAGATGAAGAAGCAGAAGAAGACCAAACTTTTCTACTCCCAGGTGTTTGATGCAGACATTCTCCCTCGTCCAGGGATCCTGCGAAAGCACCTCTTGGAGGTTGTGATGCTGTTGCAGGACGTGTACCGAGGACAGCTGACTGTGAGCAGAACACCCGGTGGTTTGGTTGTTCACGTAATCTAATCGCAGGTAAAGATAGATGAGCGCTGCGTCGTCAAACTCGATACAATTCTGGTATTATCCGCCAGACGTCCCGGTGCCAAAAGCGATTGCCATGGTGGAGAACTACCGACGGCAGCGTACTCTCGCCGAGACGACAGGAGCTCCTCCCCCTGCTGATCCGCGAACCTATAAGACCGTCTCTATGAAGGACCCTATCAAGATAGCGAGATTATACAGCTACGTCAGGCGCGTTCAGGCCAATGAGTTCAAGACGTTAGAACCGTACCCCTTTTTCAAGATCCACTTTGATACGGATCCGAAGTCCTATATTGCACCGGAAATGACCTACATGATCTCGGTCATGACGTCCAGATTCATAAAGGGTCTGCAAGAGGGGTCCTATCTAAACGTTGACCGAGTCCGAACCGACACCGGGATTGCGACGTTCGTGATGATGGACTACCACTACGAGAAACCTTGGTTCATAGGGTATGCTGTGAACAAGATTCACCTGTTCCCAAAGGATGAGTTCATTCTCTATGCCATCCTGAAACTTGACAACTTCATGACAAAGGTTCTTGCGAAGTACCCCGACAATAACGTCTGTTTCAAGTTCACGTTCCAAACGGCGAGCAACCGGCGGATCACAGCAGAAGATAACTCATGGACAGGTCTGAACTCAAATGGAGGGCTCCTACCCACAATCGTTATCTACACCTCGTCTGTTCCCGAGATCAATGACTTCATGCTCCGAAGTGTGATTGCACTGTTTGCAGGTCAGGAGGATACTATGGGTGCCCTGGACATGAACTATCCTCTGGACGTCTCGCCCTTCAATGCGCGGATCAGCAGTCTACTCTCATATTCGGCTGGAGACAGAGGCACTACACTCGACGCCATGATTGACGCAAAGGCGACTAGACGGGATCCTAGTTCGTACGGATATACCATTCCGAAGTGGCTCACGCACAGACAGCGGGAATGTGCGACGCTACAGGATAAGCTGAACAAAGAGACGCGGACGATTCTCGGCTTCAATGTCTGCAAGAACGGTAAGCCAATTGATCTGGCGGCATCCTGTAGGGTCAAGCCACTGACAGATGACAAGAAGTTCTGCTTCCTAGAAAAGGCAGATAATCCGTTAACCGATCCATTCCAGTTCACACGCCCTCCCGAGCCGCCTGCTCCTCATCCAGACGATGCGCAGTTCAATCTTGGATCCGGTGGTCGGCGCCGGGCAACTCGGCGGAGGAGACGTAGACGTTCTCGCAGGTCTACCCTTGGGCGATGATCTGCCGGACAATGTGGTGGTGCTGGTGCTTGACCACTTCGCCCCACGCAAGATACTCACGGAACGACAGCTCAGCAGGAGAAAAGGCGAACTTGGGATAACAGCACCGCAGTTCTTGGAATGCATTGGCTTCCTCGTTTGCATTGTGCTGCCGCAGAAACCCCAGGATCTGGTCCAACTTGGCTCTGCGCTGGTCATCGTTGAGTGCCTTGAAGTTCGTATAGAATGGCTCCATGGTTTGAAGACGTGGCGCCGGTTAAAATGGATTTGATTACCCCCCTCTAGACTGAACTCAGTCAAGATGGAGTTCATCTATGTTCTCGCTCTCACCTGCGGCAAGTACTTCGTCGGCAAGTCCAAGAATGTGGACCACACCTACGCCTACTACGACTGTGGCTTCGGCCCACAGTGGATCCAAGTCTACCAACCTCTGCGCATCGTGGAGCGCCGTCCGCTGACGGGACCCGACGATATGCTCAACACCACCCTCAAGCTCATGAAGACACACGGCATTGACTGTGTGCGCCCCTACGATTACGGCGACATGCGTCTCGCAGACGATGTAGAACGAGCCATCCGCTTCCAGCTACATGCACCTCCAGATGCATGTCTCAAGTGCCATGCGACAGGACATACGCCGAAGGACTGTGTGCACGAGGAGAACACGAGCTGGGCATGTCAGTGGTGCATCTCGGATTACCCTAACCGCTACGCCTGTGAGCAGCATGAGAAGGGATGCCGCCCGCCCAGAACACCTCTGCCCGAATCGTCGTTGTGGTGTTCTCGCTGTGGACGTCGGGAGCACGTAGCAGCAAGGTGCTATGAGACCAAGCACACGGAGGGGTGGCGTCTCCCCGTCTAAAATGGATCCGGTTCTGCCCAAGAAAAACACTTTTTAGGGTTCACCATGGCGCACCCTATCAACGCAGTTCGCTCAACTGAGCTCATCCCCGGCGAGATCTACTACGGCTTCTTCAATAGCGCACTCGACGGGAGGCCCACCTACCTTCGCGCAACCTTCACAGAATACTGGACCAATAGGGCTGGCTACCTCATGGCTCGGTTCCACAACGGATCCTACAACATGCCGAGTCTAGGCATATCGACTCCCATCCAGGCACGGGGCGACTTCCCGGACGGGAGCAGCTTCCGGATTTGGGATGACAATACGGGAGCCAACAACTTCTACAAGGCGTGCCGCTTCACGCCCAAGGAGAAGGCGGAACTCAAGACTCGGCTGTGTCTGCGTCAGCGTCGTCAGTACGAGCGGGGCCTGACGGGATCCACGCCGGAGGGCAAGTCGTTCCCGCGGGATCTTGTGCGCGAGATTGCCCTGCGCTACCTGACGGACGACCGGGTTGGGCACGTGGGGCAGTGGAAGGTGTTCCCTCGTCCGCCGATGGACTACACCAAGCTGGGCTTCTCTGCGCACACCAACGAGATGTTCCGGGATGCCGAGCAGGCCATCACAAAAGCAGACAAGTGGGAGTGGATGCGCACGGCGGATCCCGGGCGTGGTGGCTACGCAGGCTGCATCGCACCTGAGTTCCAAGCGATCACGAGGTGCATGAAGTACGACGGACACTCGGGTGGATCATTCGGGGGCACCTTCCGGACGATGCAGTACCTGGCGAAGGTGGGACGGGAGGAGTTCCGTGAGGCGTATGCGCCTGCAAAGTAGACACGGTTCTACAACACCACACTTTTTCAACGTTCAAGACAACCATGTTCACAGTCGTTGCCGCCACCATGACAAAGCACACAACGTCCCACGACATCCACGAACTCTTCACGAAGCGAATGAAGGCACTTGCTCAAGCAGGATGGGAAGCGAATGGTGTGCCCGTCTATTACCCCAACGGCATGACACAATGCATGACGCTGGGACCCGTGAGCCCCGATATGCAGGAGATACTCAAGTCAAACCAAGCAAGAGGATCACCCGTTCCCCGGGAGTTCGTCTACATGTTCGGAGGCCGTGGTCCATTCGGGGAGAAGCACTGGTATGAGTCGTGCGATGGGTAGGAGGATCGTCCAAAATGGATTTGGTTGCCCCAAAAGAATAGGCAGTTGGGGCTCTCACACGCACCACACACCAACCGCTACAATGACCACACTCACCTACAAGCAGCGCACCGCCATCAAGTCGCACTGGTCGCCGCGGGTCGCCAGGGCAATCTGCCGGTCCATTTACCCCGAATTCCGGGGCAACTACGACCAAAACCTCCACATGCTCGCAAAGCGGGCCGCCGAGACGTCCGACCCCACGCTCCTCCCGGGCAACGAGGGCTTCACATCCTACGCCCGTGAGGCACGGGAAAAGGGTGCACTGTTCCTGTGGCCCTACCACAGCACCAGTTCGCTGCTCTGCAACCCGAGCCACTACCTGTACTATATCCTCAACTGGAAGCAAGCCCAGGTGAATGCGCTCCTGTCCCCGCCTCGCCGTCTGTCCGAGCGACTGAACGCCAAGATGCTCAAGGTGGTGTTCCAGAAGCACAAGACGATCATGGAGTTTGACATGAAGGACAAGGCCGGATACCGCCGGGTCATGAACGAGTTCGTCAAGGCGAGGCTGATGCTCACGTTGCCCAACGCCAACACGTTTGAGCGTGTCGCCTACGGCTGGGACCGGTAAAATGGATTTGCCCCAACCACTAACTTATCTTTTCACCTTCAAGATGGACACCTACGAAATTGCTGTCTTCGAATACTCCGACCTCTACAACGGCGATCACAATGTGTCTCCAGACAAGGTCATCTGCGAGTTCATTGAGTACTACACTCGCTACTTCCACCCCGAGTTCGTAGAGGAAGGAGACGTGAGACTTCAGCGCGGGAGGATGTGGCTATCCTATGCAGACAATTCGGGAGGAGACAAGCCCAGGACAATCATGCTCATGGGGTCCATTACAGACGAGCTTGTTGCGAATCTCAAGGAGGCTGTAGCAAAGGTGTATATAAAGACCTGCTGGGAGTGCGAGAAGGAGATCAAGGACAAGCAACGGGCTCTGTGTGAGGAGTGCAGGGACAAGGAGTAAAATGGATTTGGATAGACCACTACTTTAACGTTTCATAGTCAAGATGGCCACCTTCTCCTCGCTTCTTGCTATCCGCACCCAGGAGTACATCTCGTCCAACGACGCTGAGATTCTGAACCAAGCCGCCACTCGGGACAAGGACCTCCTCGAGCGCATCATCAACTTTCGAGACAACAACATGACCGAGCCAGAGCGAGAGGAGAAGTCGGTTGACGACATTCTTGAAGAGATCAAGACCGACATGATGACACGAGCATTCTTCCGCAAGACCACGACGCGCCAGAACATTGGCGAGAAGACGCAGATTGAGTGGATCCAGCGCACGGTGCCCGACATCGTGAAGCTGCCGGCAAATGTTAACGGTCTCTACCTCTCGGGTGGCAAGATGTGCACGGTGCTGTCTAAGGTTGCACGTCCTGAGGATGCGACCAAGACGTTCGACACGCACTCGGCAGCAACCAACACCTACGGAGTGCTTAAGGTGACCAAGCAGCCCGGCGGCGCTCAGGACAATCAGTATGCTGACGTCAAAGCGTTCGTGCGACACATGGTGGCGTTCCTTGAGGCGAATCCAACTGCAACGGAAAAATTCAAGTTCTACTTGGATGGTGCGTATTACACACTCAGTAAGCGAACTGAGCTGGACAGCATGGTGCCTACGGCACTGAAGGAGCGCATTGTGATCACAAGCTGCGAAGCAGGTGCAGCATAATTCGGTAGGCCAACTCAAACGGGATCCGCTTACGCGCGTATTCCTTTGACTCGCGAAATGCCGGGAGGAACAGACTCCATGTACTCAACCTTTTTGATTCCACGAACTCATTGAATGCGGTCGCTAAGGCCGTCTGCTCATCAGGAGTCAGTATCCGTCCTCGAATACAGACTGTTAGATATGCACGGCTCGTATCCTTCGCAGGGTAGGTGTATGTTGGATCATACGTTAGCTTGATTCGCCCATCGTCCTTGCCAGAGTCAAGTGCCGTGAGTGTCAATCCGGTTAGTGTCTCGCCTTCTTTCAACGTTTGACCCTCCACGTGGCGGCGCACTGTGATTCCATCGGCTACTGGGAGAGTATACACGTCGCCTCCAATGATCCAATTGTCTGCCTTGCGAAGAGTGAAGGTCTTTCGTTCACCCGTGGGGCGCCGAATCCATTCAACCGTTTGGTCTGTAAGCGGTGTGCCTGAGGACACGAATGAGACAACCACGACGGTTGCAGACGTATCCGGGAACACATCTTCTTCAAAGTACTTGACCTGGGTTAGTCTGTAGTTGGACAGGAACGCATCGCGGCACGTGAAGTCCATGGCACGAGGCGACAAGAAGAACCCAACGGGGATGATCAACGTTCCCCCTGCGCATCCAACGAGTGTCATGAGGAAACACTTGTACAGATCGTTCATACTATAGCGATCAAACACCGTCTTGCTGGGTTCCTTATTGCGCGCAAGATACGGCGGATTCGTAATGACCCATGCACCCGCATAGTCCGGAGGATCGAGCAACGTATCTCGCTGCACCACCTTGGGGTGCTTAGGTTCAATATCGTAGGCCTCAACTAGAGCATCCGTGCCAATCCACTCCAATAGATCCCCCTGTCCTGCAAAGGGCTCCACAATACGCACATTCGCAGGAGGACGCGGAACACCCTCCAAGATATAGGCACTGCGGACGGTGTAGAATTGCCCCGCTGACCGCTTGGACGACATGACGGTAGCTGTTATTGCGACACGTGATTTCATTTTGCCCTTTGCAAAACGGATTTGCGGCCGCACTAGAACTGGAAAGCAGTGAAGATGGAACTCATTGCCTATTGCACCACGCTCGGATGCGCACTTCTCGGACAAGGATGCGGATGGTACTGGCTGTTCTACCGCTGCGGATGCATCGACTACGAGCAAGAGCGAGTCCATACACAACCTCCACCACCTCCACCACGCGCGCCTCCCCGAGACTACAATCCCTTTGAATCCCCAAACGGGGCTCCAAAGGATCCTCACCTGCAACCCGCTTACCGGTAGAAAATGGATCCCCACAACTCAATCACTTACCTTTTCAGCTGCAAAAATGCCATGCGTCCTGTGCCGTAATAGCGGACCCAACTGCAAGCTTGGGTGCCCAAACTACTCTACGCGGGTCCACCGCTGCAGCGTCTGCCACACCGAGGGACACAACAAGAACAACAAGCACTTCCACCCAGACCCCGTGCCCGAACCCGAGCCCGAGATCAGGGTGTGGTTCTGCCCTCATTGTAAAAAGGAGTTTCAGAGGATGATCCTCAGTATCCAGCACCGACGCAGGTGCGAGGCTTCTTAATCCCCCAAATCGGCGATCTCGTGTTCCTGTAATCCGGCTGCACGCATGGCGTCATCAAACGTGACGCCCACGGTCATAAGCAAGCGGACTAGCAGGGTCTTGACGATGTTGTGCGCATTTCGTTGCTCGATCTCGGGGGCATTGTTGCGGACGAGGGCGGCATGGTTGTTGACGGCGGCGACCCAGGTGGCGACGAGGACGGGATCGTAGTTCATTTTGCTCGGTGCACTCTCTCCAAAACTCGGCCAAAATGGATCCATTTTTGGGCTCAGCAGAGGAAGGTAGTCGTCCAAAATGCCTATCCTCTCTACCTCCGACTGTCATGAGATGTTCGCGCTCTACACCGCCACCCGCCACCAGCGCTTCGTTGCGCACTGCGTAGACATCTTCGTCAGTCGCATGATTGACGCTGTCCCGCTCAACATCAAGGAGTTGCTCATGCACACGATCCGGCACGCTGGGTCGGTCAATGACATGAGCGTAATGCTCCCGAACATCTTCGGGGAGGGCGACGTGATCACGGTTGAGGGACAGAGTTGGCCAATCTACGAGATCATCCACCATAGCAACGCGCTCAATCGGATCGCCGCAGCCATTGGCGACAACATCCGCGTCCGTCCTCACGAGGCAGACGAGAACATCTGGCTGTGTGTGGAGTATTACCCGGTTCCACTCTACGAGTACAACATGGAGGAGGAGCCGGAGTCGCCCGTGTTCCACAATCCGGAAGACGAGTATGCTGACATGCCCCCGCTGGAGGTCTAAAATGGAACTGGTTCGACTTACTTACTTACTTTTCATCATGGAGCCAATCAGTCGCAAGGAACTTCAGGAGGCAAAGGCTGCTGCAATCGAGACTGCACGTCTACACGCAATTCGTGCAGAGGAAATCAAGGGACAACTGTGGGCAGAGAGGATGCGCACTCTCGTCTGCCGTGCAGCCACGGACGGATACATGGACTATGAGTCGGACATCTCCGGACTCTCAGCCATTGCGTACACACATGCCTTCGAGACACTCAAACAGATGTTCCCAGACTCGGACGTTGAGCCGCTCGTCTACAACGATGCCACAAAGACAAAGACGATAAAGATATGGTGGGGCTAAAGAGTAATGGAGACACCACGCCCCATTCTAGATCTTGACAATCTCGAGGCATACGACTGGCCGGATATTGACTGGGACGCGATCTCAACTCAGGAACTCATTTGGGTCGCCGATATCTATCGGCAGATCCAGATAAGGTTGTTAAGTAAGCACAACATCAGTAAGGCAGTGGATACCCATGAGGATCCCGATCCGTATTCCAAGTACTACGTTTTTTACTGCATGACCTAGTAGCGACGGGAGCGTGTCTTGCGACCACGGCTGCGGCGGTACTTGCGGGTACGACGGCGACGACGACCACCGGATGCAGGAACCCGTGCAGTGTAGAACGCAACGTCTCCGGGGAGGATCGGCTGACGAGTGATCGGATTGAGCTTGGGGTTCAGTGAGTTGTAGACAACCACTGGGTAATACCGCCCGAATCCAAACTCACCGTGGAAGTCAACCATGTCCATACCATCCGTAATTGGCATCATGTGGATCGTATCATCTGTGTTGGCAGGGATATCACGCTGCGGCCACGGCCTCGGAGGGAGAGCCGGGGCAGCCGGGGCAGCTGGAGCAGGAGCCGGGGCGTAGTAAGCAACGGCAGGAGCCATTGCCAACGGGACTCCAGCAGGAGGAGGAACATACTGACCCGGAGCAGTCGGATTACCCGTGCCTGGCGGGTAGGGAAACTGGGGGAAAGGTCCCTCGGGTCCCCATACGCCACCTTGATAGACAGGCGGGGCGCCGTGGGTGAACAGAGTAGGCGGCCACACCGTCGGCGGCCCATTCATTTTTCCAACGTGCATCCAACTGACCGTGCGCACTTGTCCGGCTGCAGGACCATTGACACGAATAGTAGTCCGATTGGTCGGTCCCGGTTGCGTCCACGAATTGAACGTCCCGATATACGGTGCCGCACTTCCGTCCTGTACGCACACCTGCTCTCCAACCGCAAACTGACGAGGATCACCGGGTGCATTGTATGGGTAGACATTGGAGGGTGGGAATTCACACCCAGCTGGAAGGGCAGCGGCCATTTATCTATGACGGCGACGAGATTTACGGGACCTGAGGTCCCTTGTGGACCGACCACGGCGGTGTCTACGAGTGCGACGCCGACGACCACCATGGAAATTCCATCCCTGCAGAATGGCATAGGGTGGCTCTTCCGGCATCGGCGGTGGCGGTGGTGGAGGCGGCGGCACCGGCCCTGGCGGCATCGGCGGCAGCGGCGGCGGCACTTGCATCTTTGGACCTCTTTCCAGATAGTCAATGCCTTCACGTTTGCGCTTTCCAGCCAACCGCTGTTCATCTATCGCAATATCCATGGGCGGCGCCGCCACCGGCGGCATCCAAGGGGGTACAATCGGTGCCGGGGGCGCAACCATTGGCGGCGGAAGAACCGCTGGAGGGAGCGGTGCAATCGGCGACGGCGATGGCGGGGGCACAGCAAACCGAGCATTGGCTGCCGCGAGGGCAGCGGCAGCGGCACCGGGACCGGCGGCGACCGGTTGCAACGGCGCAATAGGCGCCGGGACCACATTGAAGCCGCCGCTAGGAGATCGAACACTCACCCACGCACCGGGACCACCGGGAGGAGGACCGCCAACATTAGGAGCAGCCATTTATCTATGACGGCGACGAGTTTTGCGGCTACGGCGGTGTCTCCGGCGATGACGTCCACCCATTGCACGACGCACATCCTCAACGCGAACCTCGTCCGCAGGGGTTCCGGGCTCCTCCGCCTCCGCCGCCTCCCTCTTGCGAGTGCGACGAGCTGCACGTTCATCCCGAGCTTCGCGCTGTGCGGCGGTCCTCGAATTGAGACCGCGCCGCATATTCCTCTCAATCCGGGCATTTGCGGCTGCAAGTTCAGCAGCGGCGTCCATTTATCTATGACGGCGACGAGATTTACGGGACCTGAGGTCCCTTGTGGACCGACCACGGCGTCTGCGAGTGCGCCGACGTCCACCCGCACTATCAAAGATCTCATGCAGCGACGCCAGTTGCTCAGAGGCATCCATCGTCTCTTCTCCGTCGTCTCCGGCGTCGGTGAAGACTGCGATCGTTTCCAACGCATCCCGCAGACGAGCAACAAACGCAACATCCGTCTTCCGTGCCCGGCTCACCTTATCCACACGTGTTGCGAGCTCCTTATCGCCCAGACTCGTTGCAAGAGCGTGTGCCTCCACGAACAGAGTTGCAGGCACGGGATCTCTCAGCTTCGAAGTCAGCCGTTCAGGAACCACTCTCTTCTTGTCGGGTGCTGCCCTCAGTTCAAGGAACTGCTGCTTCACGCCCGGGTAGGGAGCCGTGTAGCCCCACGACGTATACGTAGCCGCCGCCTTGTCCGTCAGGGGGTACAAGTAGATGAAGAAGGCTCCATCGGCAACTGCATCTGCGTGGAGTGCAGAGTGCAGAGCCCGTCCAATGCCCTTATGGTCAGGCGATTGGACACGGGTTGCACTGATCTCTGACAGGTAGACGTAGATGCGCCCGAATCGCTTCCGTGTCTCTGCCATCAACCACCCAACGATCGTGCCGTCAGGTTTCCGTGCAACGTAATGCCGAATGCGAATCACGGATTTATGGCTCTTATCGCACCCGTGGATCCACGGCAATACACGTGGATCAAAGGGAGGCGGATCACCCGTTTGCTGACTATCCGCGATTGCCGCCAAGTCCTTGATTGCGTCCAACTGCGTAGCGCAGTCATAGGGCGTCACCACGTAGGCTGCCATTACTTACGGCTGCGACGAGTTTTGCGACGGCGACCACCCTGTTGCACGTCCTTCACGTGGTAGTGAATCTCGCCTTCCTCATCGCCCTTGCCGTTGTCTCCTTCGATATTCCCCAGTCCACTATCGCTCTTGGCATGATCGAGTCTTCTACCAAGTGCCTCAATCTTCGTTTTGGCTTCATCCATACTGGAATAGACACCTATGATGGCTGCTCCATTTGCCCCTGCACTATGTGTGTCATAACTGGAGAGGACAAAGACCATTTACTTACGGCTGCGACGAGTTTTCCGGCTGCGACGCTTGGACTTGCGGGACCGACGGCGACGACCGCCGAACGCACGTTCCTCGGACGCAACGGAGAACTTTGCCTCGGTGGGGGACGCAATCAGTCCATCGGTCATGAAGTCTCCACGCTTGTCCTGCACATCACGGAAACTTGCACTGGCGCCGATCCGCTTGTCAAACGTGCCCGTCCAAGGCGGGATTCCGACCATGGATCCCATGTTGCGGGGTTGACGAGGACGAATGAGGTAGCGGGTACCCTCCTCAAGGGCAGCGGCGGGTATATCGTCTGAGGATGCCTTCTGTGAATCCGTAAGACTGTTCCAATCAGCATGAGAGGCAGCCATTTATCTATGGCTACGACGAGTTTTCCGCACACGACGCTTGGACTTGCGAGACCGACGGCGACGACCGCCCTTGACTTCGGTGATTGTATAGCTGTCATCGTCTGATTCAACCGCCCACGAATCCCAGACCTTCCCAGACGGATCCGTTAGGTTCCTGAACACAAAAATTCCCCGATCGGTATTTTCGCCAAGCGTTCCAGTCATCGGGAAAAATCTGTTCGGGAAGTGAGCGGACTCGCGAGTCCTGCCAAGCCTATACTGCTTGCCAACGACCGGATCACCGGGTTGAGGTTCCCGAAGCGGCCTGAGTGGTGGGCGCCACTCAGAAACTGGCACTACCATAGGTTGTTCTCCAGGAGGGAGCCCAGTCGCAGACATTTATCTATAGCTACGACGAATTTTAGACCGACGGGAGGCCCAAGGTCTTTCTCTTCTCAAGCGCCTTGACCACGGCCCGCTCACGCTTGCGCTGGGCCTTCTCTTCGTCCGTCATCTTCGCTCTGCGGGTCGTCTTGGGCGCCGCAGCCACTGGTTTAGCCTTGACAGTCTTTGCAGCGTTCAGCTTCTCCTTGAGACTCTTGATTTCCGCCTCAAGCGTCTCAATCTTCTTTCCAAAGCCCGTGGCCGACTTGCAGAAGTCATCCACCTTTGCACGCAGAGACATTTATCTATGCCTGCGACGATTTATACGAAATGGATTGTAGGTATCATACGAACTGGAACTCATGGAAGTTTGGCGAGACGACTATCTTAGACAGAAGTTATGAATTCCCAATTCAAATACTCGCATATCTTTTTCCAGATCTGGTCGTGCGCAATCAGGCGATCACGGGACTTCAGCAACGGAAAGAACACCTTATACTCATCCAAGTCCAGTAGCTCAAAGAACTTGTACAGGATATACGAATACGACAGGAAGTTCGTGCGGTCGTTCGGGCAATACAGCAGAAACGGCGCTTGGATCTCTTGGAACATGGCTCGGACCTTCTCCTCTATCTCGGGGGTGATGGTCGGTGGCGGATTGCCGTTCAGTCGGCTCAGAATGTGAGCACGATGCTCGTAATACTTGGACCGCCCCAGCTTCTTCAGGATCTGACGTGTATCCTCCTCGGACAGGTCTGCAATGTTGTCAATGCGCCTCTTCTTGATCTCCAGAATCACCTCGTTCATCACCTCCTCGGGAATGATCGTGCTCTCCTTCGCCTGAAACTGGTTCAGGATCTCGTTGAGGTGGTTGATCTTCTTATACGCATAGTTGTTCCGCTCCTTGGGCGGATCACGGAACGAGGGAAAGTCCGACACGACCAGCGCATACTCCTCGGATCCGCAGCTGGGGCACACCAGAATGCCCTCTGAGCTGATTTCTTCCCGAGCAACGTTGCAGGCTCCGCAGTGTTCCGTCAGCAGCTGGGTCTGGTCAGGACCGTTGCTCAACTTCATACGGGAGACATACTCATCAAAGATCTGCTTCTTGCTGGGACCCATGTCTGCGGCAGGCGCATTTGCGACAAAGAACTTCAGGAATGTGTTGGCATCTTTAGGCAGGGACGCAGGAGCATTTGCAGGGCTTGCAGTCTCCTTCCCGTAGTAGTCGAGTAAGATATCCATGTTCTTCATGTAGTACTCCTCCACCGGGTTGGCTTTGGAGAGTTCCTGTTCTATCTCGCGAATGTGCGAATCCACCTGCGAACACTTGACGATCTCCGTCAGCTCAGTAGAGGTGCTCAAGACTTCACGTTGACTTCGAAGCTCTGTCAGCTTGGCTTGTAGTTCAGTCTGCTTACCACCTGATTCACGCAGGCTCTGTACCTGCTCCTGATGGACTGAGTCCAGAGTCCCCATCGATGATCCGCTCGCCCCCGGGTCCCTCGTCTTGCGGATTCTGAAGACGTCCATTTGTAAACTCTTCGGTTTGCTTCCTGAAGACCGGATTAGAAAACATGCAAGGACGTTGCCTCTTCAGGTTCCAGAATGTCTTCTCGTACGGGAGCCCGAACTTCTGCACGATATAGGTCAGTGCCAGGAACGCAGACCGGTTGATTCCACACTGGCAGTGGACAAACACCGTCCCGTTGCCCTCTCGCAGAAAGGCAGAGAGCGTTGCCTCGAACTGAGGATACCAGTCCAGGATGTTCGTTTCCAGTGAATCGGTTGCATTCATGCACGCATAGCGGGTCGGATATGCCTTGCGAAACCATTCAGGGGAGTGCTCTGGAAAGGCGCAGTTAATGACGTGTGTGATGCTGTTGCGACGGAAAAAGGAAGGTGTGAGCATTTCACCGGCACCCACAAGGATGCGGGAATAGAACCACGCCGGTTGCTCAAATAGATACCTCGGTCGGAGGAACTGCATACTACTAAGATGCGACAACTGTTTAACTACCACGACGTAGCCTTCTCGTGGCGCCTCTCCTCCAAGTCATCGGCCACGGGGATCTTCACGACATGAACGTCGGATTTCACGGGCGGCTTGAACTCCAGGTAGATGTTGATGTTCTGTCCATCATTGTAGTAGGTCGCAACCACATACTGTCCACAGGCTGCCGCAAGATTCTCGAGAACATCATACTCATTGATGACATCCTCTACACTGTGGGTTGCGGTGCCATACTGCTGCTTCTCGTGCAGCTGATACAGCAGGAAGTAGGCTGGACGCTTGGAATAGATCGCATCCCAGAATCGCATCTTGAGATTCGCGTTCTGGGCGGCATGTACCAGAGTCTTGAAGAGGTGATCGGCATACTTGGTGTCGTCGTCCTTGCGACAAGTTGCAGCGCGGAGGATGTTAGCAACGTCCGCGTTGGAAAGGATGGTAGTCTGCATCATTTTGGGTTACAATTCAAGCATTGTCTAAGATACATCCATTTTAGGGTCAACCCAGAAAACTCAGCAGGAAGACGTTGAGCAGATGAGACAGGACGACTGCCGCTGCACCAAGGACACCGGCACCCTGCCAGGACACGACACCACCCGACGTGTAGGCATTCGGGATGTAGCGGAGCAGGAGATCACGGGGCGCCGAGAGCGACAGGACGACCGTGGCCAGGAAGAAGGAGATATACAGGGTCAGATTCGCCCACATCATGCGCATCATCGGCAGCGACGGCTTGAACGATGGCGACATCTGGGTGCGCTGGATGTGATCCGATCCGGACACACCTGCCATAGGCGGCATCGATTGCGGAAGTCCAGGCGAGGGCAGGAGGGCGTCAAGCGAAGTCTGGTCGTCCATTGTTTATGAAGGAGACACGATTTCACACGTTGCATCTTCCACGCGGTACTTGTAGCACTTGCCATCCACCTTGACCGTCTTCGAATTCACATCGTCCAGAGGCACCCCGAGCACCCGATAGGTGGCGTAGTCTCGGTGAAACAGCAGGACGGAGATGCCCAATCCAATAACGAAGGAGAAGAAGGGACTTGCACGTTCGATCGCCTTGGTGAAGTCAAGCATTACTTCTTGCCGAGACTTGCGAGTAGGTTGAACGAATCAGCCTCCTCCCCACACGGTACCTCAATTGCATGGGTGCGGACGCAGCCCGTATCCGTGTGGAAGACATCGGTATCGTGCGGCGACGGCACGGCGATCTGTTTGCGTGTGGGCGGAACCACGATACATGCAATGAGCATCCCCACAATGACACCCGCCGAGATCCACTGGAGTTGGAACATTATGTCATAGGGACGACTTTATTGGAGTCCATGTACTTGAAGGCAACCAGCGCAATTGGAGTCATCACCAGCCCGGAATAAGGTATGACGATCGCAATCGCAGTCAGAATATAGGCGGTGATGAGGTGTCCAGACATGACCAACATCCGATACGTGATGGCAATGCTGAAGATATACAGCGTAGTTCCCACGATCCCGCCAACCACTGAAAGCACACTCAAGGCAGACCCTGATATCGTGGGCATCTTCATCGTGGGCGCCTCTCCGAACTTGACTGCCTGTCCATCCGGAATCGCAACTGTCTTTTGAGCACCCGTTGCCGAATCCGTGTAGGTCAATGTCAGCCGACGACCCGTGACGACATTCGCCGACGACTGGGCAGTCGCAACCTTCTCCTGCAGCAAGTTGGACTCCAGCTGGTTCTTCTGAAAGTCAATGCACTTCTGATCCGACGCAGATCCGCAGATGGTCGTGGCCTTCTTGGCAATATCATCCTTCTCCGAGTCCGACAAGGCAACCGTGCTCGTGGTGCCCATCAAATCAATGGCAGGAACCAAGCTGTTGTTCGCCACCGTGTCCAGATAACCCGCAGCTGCCTGTTTCTGCAGGATGGATGTGATATCGGTTGCGGCGTTTTCGTCGCCCCACGTGGCTTGGTTGATCACAATACCCATTGTTAGTTAGCAAACACGAAATTCGCAAGACCAGAGACGATGCGCAGAAAGTTGACCGACTCCACGTAGACGCCGAGATTGTAGGTGTAGGCGAAGATCACGTTATCGCCATTGGTATTCACAACCACGGGCGTCACGAAGGGGTAGAGCGGGAGTCCAGTCACGGGATCACGGAGTGCGCACTGAGCAGCCGTAATGTAGACTGGGTTCGGGCTGTTCACGGTGGACGTGATTGCGAACAGAGTCTGCTGCGATGCGACACCCGCCGTCGTCACCAGAGGCTGCTGCAGAGTCAGACGCAGAACCACCTTGTTGAACAAACTGCCGTTGATGGCACCGCTCGGCTGGTAGAGGTCGTTGTTCAGAGCAAACGAGTACATGTAGACGCCCGGGAGCTTGGGAGCATCACCCGTCGTGTGCTTGTACATCTGCAGAAGCGAAAAGTAGGATGTGGGCTTCACAGAGAACCGCTCCTTACCGTCCAGCAGGAGTTGCCCATTGGTGATCGGGTCGCGGGGATACACGGACGAGATCTGCAGCTGACCGCTCGAGTACAGGAACGTCTGCGTCTCTGTGGAATTCGTTGTGGACGAAAAGGCATCATTCGCAGTTCCCGTTGTCGTGAACGGAGCACGGTCAGGATTGTCCCAATTGGTGTAATTGTCCCAGTCGTTTGCCAGGATCTTGTCCGATCGCTGCGAGGTCCACACTACGCGGGTGACTAGATTGAAGAAGGGGATCAACACATCTGAGTTTCCGCCATACTGTCCTGGATTGTTGGTATATGTCACTGTCTTGACCAAGAACGTCTGATCTGCAGAGGCCAATTGAGCCATCTCCATCTCTGTCAGGTAGATGAAGTTGCCCTCTAGGTACGGATCCGGAAAGAAGGTCGTCAGAGTCGAATTTGTAGGGCTACCATCAAGCGCCGGAGGACTCAGGAAACGACCGATCGAATCGTAGGGGGCCGTCGGGGCAGACGGATTGTAGCCCTTGTTCGACGACCGAACACGAGTTCCATACGTGGCGGTATTGAGGGGATTCACATCAATCACGGTGTAGAGCTGATTCAGGGGGCGAAAGGCGACATTGATAAAGACGTCCGAGTTCTGCATGGACACCAGTGGAAGCGCCATACCCGGATTCTCGCAGAACCAAAAGTGAAGAGGAATGACCAGCTGACGAGAGCGGATAGAAGGCTCGGGCGTCTTGGTGTTGGGGATACCGCCTGGCTGATTCAGGGGTGTCACTGCATGAGGATACTGTCCCATGCGGTCATAAGCATTTGCGGGATCCGTGATCTCAGGAACATTACCTACCATCTGATCTACCAACTTGCGCTTGTTGGGGTCATGCGTCAGGTACGAGTAGAACTTGAGCCACTCACCTGTGAGCCGCTGGAGCACCTGACCGTTCGCCGTGATCTCCACGTGATCAATCAGGTTGTATCCAATGTTATCAATCCACCGAAACTCGTAGCCGATCGAGTTGGAGCGAGAGTCATATCCAGTGGGGGGTGCCGAGGTTCCAAGGGAACACAGGGGCGACCAGATATCTGGCAGGGTGATCACAAGATAGGTATCGTGCAGCAACTGAGCATAGCGGTCAATCCGGCACGGAATCGTCCGTGTCGTTGTCTGGTCGAACCCCAAGTCGGAACTCGTAAAGGTCATTCGGATTGACTCCATAGCAAAGTTTGTGTGTCGCCGGTAGACGGCTCGGAAATGCGTCATGGACGGGCTTCCATTGACGAGTTCGTTCTGGGCTCCAATTGCCACCAACTGAAGTAGACCGCCAGGCATATTGTATCTAATGGATATGATTGTTTAGATTGATTACAGTGCCGTGATAGTGATGTAGCCTGCTCCGCCGTTGGTAACTGCAATAGTTCCGCCAAACGAGCCACCTCCGCCACCGGCGTAGCTAGCGCCGTTACCCGCGCCGCCGCCACCGCAGTAGCCGCCGCCACCGGCAAGTCGGTTCTCTGGGAGTCCTCCGCTTCCTCCTCCTCCGAACCCACCGTCGGGCGACGTTCCCCAGCCCTTGGGGGCGCCCGCTCCACCATTGAGAAACGATTTTCCTCCGTCGCCAGCGTTGGCGCCACTGTTCGTCAGGTTGGCGTCTTGACCGTCGTCTAAGAATCCTGCGCCTCCTCCACCGTATCCATTCTGTCTGTACGCTAGACCGCCGGTGAACCCGGCGGTCGGTGTGCCCCCGGACATGCCAGGTGAGCCGCCATCGGTTGTAGTCGTTGCATTCGCCGATGCCGCGTCAGGGGCGACAGTATCGTAACCGCCAGTACCACCGGCTGCCATGATACACGTTGCCGAAGATATTCCTCCTACTCCCGTCGATCCCGGATATGCGACAAACGTGCCGCCGCTACCGCCGTAGGTGCCCGCGGCACTAAGAGTTCCAGGTTGACCGACGAGAAGCAGAAGCTTCTGTCCCCGCGCCAACTTATACATCCCCGTAACAACCGCTGCTTTCGGCGCGGGGTCTGGCGATGCTCCGGCAATGGCAAACTGGTAAAGGCCTGATTTAGGAACCGTCCAGACCTGTATACCGTCATATCCAGAATACATATTGAGGAAATTATTGTTCGCCGTCCAAGAAGATTGTGCAAGATAGGTAGAATATGCCCTGACAGTCGCAAGTGAAGGACCAAGGCGCCCAGTTGTAGTCGCCGCCGAGAAGGTAAACGAGGTGAAATCATATAGAGGTAGAGGCGGTATTACATAGCACCAATCAATAACTGGGCGCACTCCCTGTGTCACATATGCCGGTCCCGGGACTGATCCCGGAGCCAAGCTCAGGTTCTGCGGATAGGGTACTTTGTCATACTTGCTCACACCATTGGCAACGGTGGACAGATACACATAGTTGTATCTGCGATGGGCTGGTTGCGGCGAGGATCCGATCTGACACGAAACGACCTGACGTTTTATCTGAGTCAGATAATCCTGTGCAGAGTTGATTTGCATCTTTGTATAGTGTGGAGAAACGCAGATTAGACAGGTGCTGCGGTCTTATATGGGTGCCCAGCAGGTAAGTTCGCCTGGAGACCCCACTTCCAGGCGAGGTAGCCTTCGACCTTCTGACGTTCGGGGATACTGAGAACGGTATTGTACATGACCAGCTCGGATACGGTAGTTGGACCAATCAAGAGAAACTGATTAATCACGCTGTTCGCTGCAAACGGATAGACTGTATTCGTTGTGTAGGTCGTAGCTCCGTTCATTGCGCTTCCCATCGTTGATCCATCGTTGTAGGATGTGAATAGGAACGTTGTGTCGCCGTTATACGGTGCAAAACTACCAATCCAGTCAGATGCCAAGGTGAAGTGGCGAACACCGAATGCTTGACCCAAATACTGAAATGGACGGTATGCTTCATTCTTCGTTGTTCCAAGCTGTAGAACTGAATTCGCCAACGTATATACCGGCATGTACGCGACCATGAAGAAGGTGTTCTGCTTATTGTTCTGGAAGGTGTCAATGTACGATCCTCCGGCTTGATAGGGACCCCCGGAGAGGTACGCAGTATTGTTTGAAAAGACCAATGCAGGACGTCCATTGAGCCCGGTGTTGCTATAGGAGACGAGACCATTGGGTGCGGTCATGTTCGTAAGGTTTCCCGTCCTATCGAACCATGATGTCATTGCAGTCCCGTTCGCAGGTTGTGTACCCGTGCCGAGTGGATCGGTTGCGTCCATCCACATCGCAAGACCTGTTATCCCTGCCGGGTTGAATCCTGCCGCTGCAGCTGACCCGCCACCACCACTCGCCGGGGGCGTCACGCCGTTAATGACCACTGCACTGGTCGTGGGCGACGCCAAGGCACCTACCTGTGAGGTGCGGACTACGGCGCCCAAACCAGGTTTCGCCACGGAGACTCCGCCCGATTTGGATGCCTTGGCAGCTGCTCCAGCTGGAACGTACTGCGCGGCAGCCTTGACGAAGGAAGTAAAGTCTGACCCAGATGGGCGCAGGACTGGCATTATGGTTTACGGAGAGAAAAGACTAAGAACACAATGCGATTTGTTCTTATCAGTACGCACGTAGATCAGACGACGGGATACTCCAAGGTGGTGTACAATCTGCTGAAGCAGCTCGCGAAGCTCACCACGTCGGGTGTGAAGACGTATCACTTTGGGTTTCAGCGTCATCCATCGCATGGCAATATTCGATCGGTGCCGACGGGTGTTATTGCCTATGATGCAGTGGCAAACGAGGATCCGAAGGAGGAGGGCTTTGGCTTCAACAAGATCCACGAGTACCTGGAGATGGTGAACCCGGATGTGGTCATGATCTACAATGATCCTCTGATTATCCACCGCTTCATGGACGCGATGAAGTATGACAAGGCGACGTCGCCGTACAAGCTGTGGCTGTACGTGGATCAGGTCTATGAGGGCATTGCGCCGCCGCTGCTGGAGACCATTCGCAAGAACGCCGACCGCGTCTACTGCTTCACAAAGTATTGGGCAGATGTGTATTCCAAGTACGATGCCTTTCCGGATGTGCGGGTTCTCGAGAATGCAGTGGACACGACCATGTTTTCCAAGCTGCCGGACGTGCTGCGTGGTAATATCCGCGCAACCATGAATCTGCCGTTCAATGCGGTTCTGATGGTCAATGCCAATCGCAACAGTCAGCGGAAGCGGTTGGATCTCTCGATCATGGGATTCGTGGAGTTGATTGCCCGTAATCCCGAGAAGCCGTATTACTACATGATCGTCACGGGAATGAATGCACAGCAGGGAGCGTATTACGATGTCAGCCGCATCTTTGCAATGGAGATCCAGCGTCGTGGACTTAACGCCGAAGACTTTGCCAAGCGTCTGATGCTCGTGGACACGGCAGCCAAGCCGGTTCCTGACTCGGCGATCAATGAGATCTACAATGCAGCAGACATTGGCGTGAACACCTCGGATGGGGAGGGATTCGGGCTCTGTCAGATTGAGCACCTGTATACGGGCGCTCCGCAGATTGTGACGGACATTGGTACCTACCGTGCCTTCATGGACGAGTCCGTGTGTGGATTCGTGCCTCCGGGCGATCGTGTCTACTTCTCAGGCACAATGCCCCTTGGACTGTGGGCACCGTCCTTCAGCTACAAGGATCTTGCGGACACGATGGAGTCGATGATTGCAAAGCTACCTGCCTACAAGAAGGCAGCTGCCGAGTACACGTTCAAGACCTGGGACGAGGTGTGTACTTCGTGGTTGGAGGACGTCAAAGCGGAGGCAGGAAGCGGATCGAAGTAGACGACACCATCATGCCCATGCGGATCAGTCGCTGGTGATCATCCCACGCCGGTCCATCAAACACCTCCTTCGTATCGGGATCAATGATCAGTGAGATTCCACGAATGAGCACCTTTTGCAGACGGCGGTGCTTCTTGGACGTATTGCGCAGCACGGTGGCGTCCAGATCTTCATTCTTGATATTCGGCTTGAACGCCAGATCCTCACCCGTAGCCGTCGTGTCGAATCGCATACAGGACACCTGAGGGCGCTCACGAGAGTGGAGCTTCCGGTGAATCTCGCAATCAATCGCCGACTCCTTCAGCAACAATGACATGCGCTGCCCAATGCGTTCCTTTTCGAAAGCCGTTTCGTAAAGGTATTCATCTGTAGACATGAACGTCTCCACCGGATCTCCCTCATACCGCTTAATGGTCATGTCATTGCGACGGATCGCCACAATGTTCGGGTACTCTGCCGACTTCATCTGATCCTGCGTGAAGACTGAGATGTAGAAGCTCACCTTGACCGTGCGATCCTCCATCGGCAGAGTTGCGTGGGAGCAGATACGAATAGCACGACCGATAACCTGATCGTGACGAGCCGGTGTCCAGTGCGGCTCCATGATGTGGACGTGGCGCACGTTATTGAGCGTGATACCTTCAGCGCCCGACGCCGATGCCATCAGGATGTTCAGGATCTTCTTGCCACGCTTCTCCACGCTCTCCTTCAGAGACGCAGGGAAGTTCTTGGAGTAGACGCCGTTGAAGATCTGGCGGGTCAGATCACGCTCCTCCTCCTTCTCCTCGCCCGTGTAGAACGTATAGGCAGGGCGATCATCCATATCCGGATCCTCCACCCACTGGTTGGCAACGTGAGACAGCTTGTAGCGCTGCCACCCCGCATGTTCCAGTACTGCAGAGAGCACACCCAGACCTTCCAGTGATCGGTACTGCGAATACACGAACTGGTTGCCGTCCTTGGACTTCTTGATGTTCTTCAGGATCCGAAGCATCTTGGGGCTGAAGGTCTCCAGTCCCTTCTCGGACAGGAAGCGATCCGGAGCAGCCAACAGCTTCTTGATGACCACGTCGCTGTCTTCCTTCGAGGGCTTCTTGGTCTCGGAGGGCGCATCTGCCTCGGTCTCCTTCACCGTCAAGTCAGGCGGCAGCGCATAGTCGCACACGAGACGAGTCGGCACACGGAACGTGCTCAGGTTCTCATTCAACTTGCTCTTGCCGCGCTTGGAATCAATCTTCATCTCAATCCAGCGGACTTCCAGGTAGCGTGTGAACTGTTCATTGGACATGGGCACCTTCTCCAGCGTATCCTCCAGCTCAATGCGCTTGGGCAACAGGCGCTCGTCGGCACCCTTGAAGTAGGACACCAAGCCCTGAATGCGGCGCCGGAACAGCATGGGGTTCTTCACGTTCAACCCATCAATGAAGAGATTGGCGAACTCATCGTAGTCGGTGGGTAGACACTGGAACTCTTCGGTCGTCACACGCTCCGTCGCAACTTCACCTCCACCCACATCCGTCTCCAGCTTCGTCTTGATGGACGCAACCCAGTCGGCTGCCTGGGGGATATACGCCATGTCCTTCATGTACTGCACTGCAATGCGATCACCCTCGCCGTTATACGTGGACCGGAACTGGGGCGGGTTGCGAGTGATCATGACCTGCTTCTTCAGCGTATTGAACTCAATCGTATCCACCTCGGGGAGACCACGCAGAGCCTTGGTGATCTTCTCTTCATCCCATGTGGGAATGGTCTTGAAGGGGATCGTGATGCGCTCAATGGGTCCACGCAGCAGGTTCATCATGTAGGCGATTTCGTTGGGAGAGTTGATGATCGGTGTGCCGGACAGGAGCACAATCTTGCAGCGCTTGGCATGGTAGATGGCGTCATACAGCTTGGACGTGATCTCAGACTCGTTGATCACACGGGAGATCAAGTTGTGAGCCTCATCCACAATCACCACTGAATCATCATACATGCCCTCCTTCGTATACTCCGGAATACTGGCACGTGTCAAGCCGTTGTAGCGCACAAAGTTGAAGCGCTGATCCAGAATGTCCTTGATCTGTTCCCGAATGGCTGCCTTGTCCTGCGTCGCCAGGCTCTCAAAGTTCGGCTCCTGACTGGGTGCGGTCACAAAGATCCGGTTGTGCTTGTCCATGAAGGCATCCGAAATACCCAGCTTCTTTCCCGCCTTGCGCACGGTATCCGACATCTGCCGCACCGTCCAGTGGTTCTCCACGGCGTAGATCGGGTCGCCGCACTTCTGCAACTCCTCCCGAAAGTTCGGCTCCAGCGATGCCGGCACCATCACAAAGACCTTGTTCGTGGTCAGAAGCGACTCTGCCACTGCAATAGACGAGCACGTCTTGCCCGAACCCAGTCCATGATACACCAGGATCCCCCGATACGGCGTCTCGATCTTCAGGTAGTCCCGAATGATCTTCTGATAGGGAAACAGCTCTCGCCCTGTGCCGGTACGCTTGGTGCACAGATCAATGTTCTTATCCTCCTCGTCCAGTGGGTCCTTGTCCTTGGACCGGTAGTCTGACTTGATGAAGAGACGTGTGATGGCATCTGAGAATGCCTTGCGATTCGGGAGTATATACTCCTGACTCATTGTTCTCTAGTGAACAAACAAACTGGAAACATATTCCCCGTGAGAACTAATGGGGAGTGCACGACAGAACCACCGTATGGTCATGGTGACAATCTATCTGTTCCTGATGGCAGGATTCCTCTACCTGAAGCCGTCCGTCGCCTTTGGGCGTGAAGGACGGATCCGCCCGTTTGGGGCTACGGATCGGGAAGCCACGGTCTTCCCTCTGTGGTGGTGGGTGTTCGTGATGAGCGCTACAGCCTACTGCTTGACCGTCTACCTCGCTGGATTCCGGTTCACTTCCTAAGGTAATTGTAATAACAGGCAACCACGGGGAAGTACACGTGCTCGTGCTGGAATCGCAGGTAAATGTCCTCAATGAACAGTCCATCGGCAACGTAGCTGGTCTCATCAAAGTCCCTCGCCATACGGATGGGCACGACGTACTGTGCCGTATCAATCTTGCGGAGCCGAGGAGTGTCGCCCTTGAAGATACCGCCCGGTGTGGACACGAACCCATCCCAGCGCTGCTGGTCGAATGTGTAGAACTGGTCGTCAGCAAAGTCAGGCACGAGCGTCCAAAAATCAGGATGCATGATCGTATCGTCATCCAAAAAGTAGATGAGTCCGTACTTTACGTGGCGCATCCCCGCATTGCGCTGGGCATGTCCCGCACAGCCTCGAGGCGGGGTCGGATGGCTGATCTCGAGGATCTTTGGGTGATCATACACTGCCTTTGGCTCCTTGGAATCGTGTACAATGATCCACCGCTGGATAAGGTCAAAATTGATCGATGCTCGGAGTGTATCCAAGTTCTCTGGGCGAGAGCAGGGGGTGATGATGGTCAGCATTGCGGTATTGCGTCTGTTGCATCTAGACAGTTTCAAAGGTCTTGACAACCGACCGAAGCTCCTGGATCATGGCACCTCGCTGCACGTGGTGGGGACGGACCAGACCCGCACACTCATCAAACGTCTTCCACGCAATGCCCGAGATCTCTCGGCGCTGCATGGGGGTGAAGCGCTGGGTCAGATTGATCGTCTCGGGGTTCTTCAGGAGCGCCACAAAGTAGATGTGGCGATACACGATGCCGTTCAGTCCTTCGAACGTCTCCTCTAGCCGGATGTTCTTCAGGACCACGTACGAATCCCGTGAGATATTGGTCTCCTCGCCAAACTCCCGAATCGCACAGTCGACATCGCTCTCTCCACGTATTCTTCGTCCCTTTGGGAACCCCCACTCGGGTTCTTCGTACGCAGAGGGATTGTTCGCGACCAGAGTTGCACGATCCAGCTGGTTGAACCTGGTCTGCGACACGGTATACTCTCCATTCATGTGGTCCTCTCCCCACAAGGATGCCCATGTCTCCTCGAACGTCAGCATCGAAATCATCTGCTGCTCTGCAATGGTCATGTTTCCAATCAAGCGCCCAACGTACTCCGTGTTGGTCGGATCATACTTTCCACGCATGAACTCTGCAAAGCTCATGCTGTCCTTCCGCCGAATCATCAAGAGGTTCGTCTCTTCAGGAGAAACGGGAAGACGTGGGCTCGTGAGCAGGATAATCCCACACGATAGCACTGGGTCCTTGCATGACCTAAACAAGTGCCCCTTCGTCCCACAGTTGTTACAATACATTGCAGTTGGTGTTCGTAGTGGAGAGTCTATCCGTTTTTCCATTGTGTCTTACCGCAACTTCCTTTGTAAGTGATACATAAATGGCTACCCTAGGAATGCCCTCTATGGCGCCCATGGCGTCGGCGGCGACTACGGGGTTCAATGCACTGCACGTGATTGCAAAGTCGATCATCGTACTCGTTGGGTTCGTGATTATTCTCTTTGCAGCGCTCTTTGTCTACAACCTGGTTGCACCGGCGGGTAGCAAGACGGCTGCAGATATCATCACATCCAAGACGGCAGCGGATCAGGCACCCTTGCCACTGAATGGAAAGACGGTGACCACGCTTCCGGGTTCGTCGGCACCCCTCACGAACGGTGCGGACAATGGTGTACAGTTCTGGATGTTCATCAAGGACTGGGACTACCAGTTCGGGAGCAAGAAGAGTGTTCTGTATCGCAAGGATTCCACGAACTCTGCCTACAAGAACCCGGACATTTCCCTACACCCGACGGACAATAGCCTGGATGTGACGGTCTCCATCTACCCTACGGATGAGAGCGACACGTCGTCAACGGGCGACAAGTTCACGTGCACGGTGGAGAATGTGCCTCTGCAGACGTGGTTCTCAGTCTCCGTCACGGTGTTCCAGCGCAACCTGGACATCTACATCAACGGCAAGTTGGTGAAGTCGTGCGTCCTTCCGGGTGTGCCTCGCCCTGCAGCCGGTGATATCGTGGTGGGCAACGGAGGCGGCTTCTCTGGTTCGATCTGCAACGTCCACTCCTACCCCTCCATGCTTGGGCCGTCGGATGCGGCGGCGTTCTTCTCGGCTGGAACCAATTGCGCCTCGTTCGCCCAGCCGGGAACCACGGACACGTCGTCCGGAACCAAGATGACATTGTTCGGATACACGTTCACGTTTGACATCAAGGACAGCTCGGGTAAGGTTGTTCAAAGTTCCTCCTTCTAAACTATAATGCGAATCCTACTCAAGTGCACAACTCGCTCTAGACCCGCTCAGTTCCTCTCCGTCCTCCAGAAATACGTCTCTCTTGCAAATCGCCTGGATCTACTGGGCGTCTGCGTTACGTGTGATCTGGACGATGCGTCCATGGTCTCCGGCGACGTTCAACATGCAATCAAGAACATCACCCACGCAGTTGCCTGGTCAGAGATCTACTACGGCAACAGTGGAGGCAAGATTGAAGCAATAAATGCGAACATTCAGTCTGTCCCCTGGGCATGGGACATTATAGTCATTGTCTCGGACGACATGGTTCCCCAGATCAAGGGATACGATGACGTTCTGCGATCGCATATGATGGCAAACTATGCCGATACGAATGGCATTCTGTGGGTCAATGATGGTACACAGGGCGACAAGCTGAACACGATCTCCATCATGGGACGAGCAATGTACACGTCCTTTGGGTATATCTATCATCCCAGCTACGTGAGTCTCTATTGCGATACGGAGTTCACGGATCTGTGCAAGGGATCGTTGGCATCCAAGTGCACGTATATTCCCTACGTTCTGATTCGGCACGAGCACCCGGGAACAGGCTTCCCAGAGCGGAACGATGCACTCTACGCGCGGAACCAGCGGTATTGGGGTCTCGACATGAACACCTACATCTCTCGCAAACCCTACGAGTATGACTGGAGTATCCTGATTGCGACTATTCCTGGACGCGAACTATCTCTGCAGCGTCTTCTCGAGGTTATTCAGGAGAACCGCAAGGCTATCTGCCCCGACCTTCGTATCGATGTCCAGATCGCCTTTGACAACCGTGAGAAGAAGATTGGAACAAAGCGCCAAGAGCTCCTTCAGTCTGCCAAGGGAAAGTACATCTCGTTCATCGACGACGACGACACTGTAACGGCTGCGTATTTCGAGGATGCACTTGCCACCATCAAGGGTGGGTTCCACTGCTGCCGTCTCCGTGGACAGATGAACCAGTACACCTTCACGCACAGCATCGAAAACACTCTAACTATGCCCATGTGCAGAGGGGACGAGTTTATCCGTCCTCCGAATCACCTGAACGTGATCATGACGGGTATTGCGAACTTGATATCCTTTCGCAATGCAACGCGTGGCGAAGATCTCGATTGGACGATTCGCCTTGCACAGTCAGGGTGGCTCAGAACGGAATACCAGTCAGAGCATAGTCGCATCCACTATATCTACAACCTTGGCAACCGCAGAGTGGATCCCAAGACGGCGGAGATGCAGCGCACGACCAATTACCAAACTATGTTGCAGATGGTGTGGAGAGAGGGTGGTGCCGGAGAGAGACAGATTCCATCGAGTCCCCGTGGAGGTGGGCTTCGTCTGGGTGTGAAGGGCTTTGTTTCTAAGTAAAGGGTAATGGGTGCGCTTGAGATTGTTGGAGGCGTCGTTGTTGTTGTCATCGTTGTCATCATTGTATGGAGAGTCTTGGCGTCCAGTGCGGAGAAGTCAGACGCCATTGATCTTGCTCCGGGCTCTCTGTCAGGGAAGCAGCCGCAGAGTGCAAAGATTGAAATTCCTCCATCATTCAACCAGCCGCAGGGGATCACCTTTACGTATACTGGCTGGATCCTCGTGAATGACTTCACCTACAACTACGGCAAGAAGCGGACTATCTTCTCCAAGGGAGACTGCCCTGGACTCTACCTGGACACGACCTCGAACTCCCTGCTGGTGGCGGTGAATACCTACGCCGATGCACCCGAGACGATTCTGATTGACAATATCCCCGCAGAGAAGTGGGTGCACTTTGCAATCGTTGTGGATCAGGATGCCGTGGACATCTACATCAATGGCATCATCCGTCAGCATCACACACTGTCCCAGCTCCCGAAGCAGAATGAGGAGGATGTCAGGGTTGGTGGATCGACATCGTCTGGATGGGATGGTGTCCTGTCCAACCTCCAGTATACTCCGCGGTCGTTGTCAGCAGGCGAAGTGGCTGCACTGACGACGAATGTTCCGAAGGATACTCTGCGTGGCACCCCGGCGGGACCGACCTACTTTGACTTGAGCTGGTACACAGGTAGAAGTTAAATCTTAGCACACTACAATGAGCGCAGGTGGTCAAAATAGCTCGTCGCTGACAGGTATCCAGGGGATGCGCATCCGTGACACTGCCGATGTTGTGGCGCAGATTCGTGTGCGTCAAATGTACCAGCAGTTCAACTCGAACGCCCCCACGGCCGTCCGTCCCCGTATTCCGAACGGATATGACTCGTACCTTCAGTATCTGCAAGGCATCAAGGAGGTCTCCTCCAACGTCAATGGATTCGCATCGTGCATCACGTGTGCCGGATTGACCTACAACGGCAATGTGCAGTCAGATCCTGCGAAGTTCGTGCTCACGTTCAGGAACGGGAACTTTCCTCCGGTTTAACGTCCTTGAGCTTCTTGATGGCTGCCTTGGCCTTCTTCTTCGAGGCCGCATCACTGGGATCATACGTGAAGAAATACTCCAGATACTCTGGCGACGACTTGTCCTTTCCAAGATCCGCATACAACTTCGCCTTGTTCTTCTTCATATCCGTCAATGTCTCTTGATCTCCAAGGCACTCCTTGGGAGTCAAGATCTCAAACCGCCGCGAAGGCTTCGAGTTTGCAAGATCCACCAGCCGCTGGGCAATGCACAGCACACTTGCAATGTTGGACTCGTCCGCCCCCGAATACATATAGGCGAAGAAGAACTGCAGCGTTGTGGGAATACTGGCCACACGGACGCCGTTCTTCATCTCATGGTAGCTGTGACAGGCAGTGGTCTCGTAGAATCGGAACATGGACTTCTTGCCTTCCTCGTCCATGACCATCGTGCGGCGAGGAAGAATGTCGTTCTCCTCGTGCACCACCACCTTCTGCCCCTTGGTCAGCGCCTCAATTGTCTCGCGTTCGGCCAGGAGACCGATCGGCGTCGTCCACTTCTTGCCAAGATGGATCTCAGCCGCGCTCACGCTGAGCAGCACAATCGGCTCGTTCTTCAGCATCTCAATCACACCCTTCTGCTGCTTGGCCGTCAGGGTATCGTGTGTCTGTCCCTCTTCCTTCTTGCACGTCACCGGATGAGCGGCATTCAGGAGTGTGAGGCGCTTGTAGACCTTCTCCCATCGAGACACGTCGCCGCGGGGACGACTGAGCTCCAGATACATGGACATGCGCAGGAAGTTCGGGGGCACGAAGTGAATTCCGTTGCGCACCTCCGCCTGTCCCCATAGGCGATCAAAGACCTCTGGAGTCAGACTGGTGATGTCCGCCACACCCGTGTAATCGGCAAAGACCTTGAAGGTTCCAAGGTGCATACCCGGCTTGACCTCCACCTCCTTGATTCCGTGCTTCACCAGCTGGTTTGCAATCATGACCGAGTGAGCTTGAGGCGTCTTACTGAAGAAGTCGTAGTCCGGCACCTCCACCTCCGGGTCGTAGAAGCGGTCCTTCTTGGGGAGGAGGGCGTTGATGGCGGTGCCGCCGTAGCAAAGCACGGGATGGGTCTTCAGAAAGGCCTCCACGACGCCAAGGCTCGTCTTGATAGCGGGGTCGGCGGCGGCTTCCCTGTTGTTTGCGTCTTCAAGATCTTCGACTATCTTGGCAAGCTCCTCCATTGAAAATGGATGGGACTTTGTTTTTATCTCCGGAAGCAGCAAGATGCCGCCCCGCACATACAATCTTCGTAATCGCAAGGTGCCCGTCGTGTGGGTGGACGACGACACACTCAAGACCAAGGCAGAGGAGGACGACTCCGACGACTCCGATTATGAGGAGAGTGAAGAGGAAGAGGAGGACGACGAAGAGGAGGAGGACGAAGACGAGAGCGAGGACGAGGAGGAGTCTGAAGAGGAAGAGGAAACCACCCTCAAGTTGCCCAAGGGTGCCAAGGTGTCTGTCAAGCTCCACATTCATCAGTTCGCCGGTGGTAAGGGTCCCCGTATCGATGTGGAGGAGGAGAGCGAGGACGAGTCTGAAGAGGAGGAAGAGGACTTCATCGCCCACCTCATGGACAAGTATGTAGGTCGCTCCAAGGGCATGGTTCCGAGTCGCAAGAGCCGAAAGGAGAAGGATCCCGAGTCGCCCGCATTGGCTCTGAATGACGAGGAGGAGGAGTACTTTGAGGATCTGTCCAAGTCCAAGCGCCGTAAGCTGAATGAGCAGATGAAGGGTCTTGCTAAGCTGGTGTCGGATGGCGATGTCCCCTACAAGTTCCGTGTACTTGCCCTCCCGATTCCCGATGCCCTCAAGGCGTCTGTCATCCGCAAGATTGATGTGCTGAACGAGATGGACTCGGATGGCGGCGAGGTGCACAAGCTCAAGACGTGGGTCGACGGCTTCCTGCGGATCCCGTTCGGCAATATCGTGCCGCTGCCGGTCAAGTTCGCCGAGGATCGGACAGGATGCTCCAAGTTCCTGGCAGACACGCAGGTCACAATGGACAAGGCAGTCTACGGCATGGATGCTGCCAAGGCACAGATCATGCAGATTGTCGCCCAGTGGATTGCCAATCCCTCCTCGGTCGGCAATGTGATCGCCCTCAAGGGTCCGATGGGTGTGGGCAAGACGTCCTTTGCTCGGCATGGCGTGGCAGAGGTGCTCAAGCGGCCGTTTGAGTTCTTCTCGCTGGGCGGCGCATCCGACTCGGCGAACTTTGTGGGTCATTCCTACACCTACGAGGGTGCCACCTGGGGTCGCATCGCCGATGCTGTCATGTCGGCTCGGTGCATGAACCCGGTGATCTACTTTGACGAGCTGGACAAGGTCTCTACGACGGCACACGGCGAAGAGATCGTCTCCATGCTGATCCACTTGACGGACAGGTCGCAGAACTCGCACTTCCACGACCGCTACTTTGCGGGAGTTGACTTTGATCTGAGTCAGTGTCTGTTTGTGTTCTCGTTCAACGACGAGACCAAGATCCACCCGATTCTGAAGGACCGTATGCAGGTCATCACCTGCTCGGGATACACGTGCGACGATAAGAAGTCCATCGTGAAGCAGTATGTGTGGCCCCAGGTGCTGGAGCGCATCAACATGAAGGACGATCTGACCATCACGGACGAGGCGATCAAGTTCATGATCTCGGAGTACTCGCACGAGGAGGAGGGTGTCCGTGTCCTGATCCGGGCTGTGGAGACGCTCGTGACTCGTATCAATCTCCTGCGCATTGCAGACGAGAAGACGGCCAAGACCTACCCGTTCTACAAGGCAGTCAAGCTCCCGATGAACATCACGCCCGATGATGTCAGGGGAATCCTGGTGGAGCAGAAGCAGATCAATGAGTCGTGGCGTCAGCTCTATGCATAAAGACGCCCACGTTCACTGGACTAGAATCCATGTAAACGCAGACACGGGAATGGCAAACTCGGATACATCCGTCTCATTGATCCCTGCATAGCAGAAGAGTGTCAAGTCCGCATAGCGCATGGACAAGCAGTATTCAATACCAACTGACGCAAAGACAAACGGCAGCGTCATGCGCACCGGCACCAGATCGTCTGACAACTCCACAAGTGCATGATAGTACTTGCGAGTCTCCTCGCAGTCGACAAAGTGAATCAGCGTCCACCAGGTGTCCCGCACTCGGATCGGGGGCGCAGACCCACGGAACAGAGAGAACATGGGCGGGGTCTTGATCGTCTTCACAATCTCCCCAGACGTATTCACGAGCGTAAAGGGGTGCCAGTCGTAGATCATGGTGTCCGTCCGTGCAATCGGAAGCCAATTCTTTTCACATGTGCGCTTCGTGGGAGACGGAAGAACCTTGCACTCCGAATACGTTCCAGAGGGCGAATAGCGTCCGTGCAGAATACGAACAGCATCCTGCTCGTAGTTGTGAACCGTCGCCGTGAAGGCAAAATTCCCGTCCTTGTTCGCAACCACCCGAACGTCCTCCAGTCCACGAATGTGATGGGGGATCGTAGGCAGCGCCACCGTCTCTTCGTCCATTGTCGACACGATCTGCCGAGTCCACAGATTGACACACGCATTCTCGCAGAGCGAGACACCTCCTGGGGTTGTGAAGGCGCCATTGACAACCGTATAGTTCACGTAGCGAACATTGGCAAGTGGATAGACCAGAAGGGACACGGCAGACGGCTTGAAGTCGCCGCCAAAGGGATTCGGAAGACGAAGGGGAGTCCTCGTGGATCGTATCGGGGCAACGTAGAACTTCAGGTTGGACACGACACTCTGCTGAAAGTAGGGCTGCTTCATCAGGAAGCGCACCGATGACTTCAGTCCATCTGACCGATCCGACTTGACGTAATAGTCCAGGACCGATTGCTCGTAGTCAAACAGCCCATTGTAGACGTCGGTCTCAATGAACAAGCTATCGCCGGGCAGCGGGATTGCCTTCCCCAACATGAGGTAGTGATACGCCTTGTAGTGGTCTCCACGTTCACGGAGATACTTCACGAGAACATACAGTGCCTCTGCGCGGTTGGGGTAGTAGTCGTAGCCTCGCTGAACCCATTCTTCGAACAAGTATGGCTGCTTCAGAGCCTCGTACGACTTGGCGATCATATAGTGCGAATACCACACCTCCTCATACCACCCACCTGCTGCGATACGTCGCTTGTAGTACTCAATTGCCTTCTCCAGGTTGCCCATCGAGTGATGTGTCTGTGCAATGTAAAAGAGATAGCGTGGATTGTTCGGGGTTGCTTGTAGACCTGCCTCCAGAAGCGCAAGATCGCGAGGAAACTTGTCCGTCTTGCATCCGCCGTCGTTTCGGTCGTCAATGTAGCATACAGACTTGGGGATCCCTATACACGCTCCATTCCAATACTCGTGTGTGACGCCCATACAGACCCAATCGTGATCCATACGGATCAAGCGTGTATTGGGATACTCCATCCCCCCCGCCGTCTGTATCACCGTGTACCCAAGCTCACCAAGTGTCTGCTCCTTGAGTGCGCCGGGAACAAAGAGCATGTCGGCGTCCAACAGCAGACCATACGAGTCCTTGAGATCCCACCCCATTGCCTTACAGTAGCCCCGTGCATTCTGAAAGCTGAGAGTACGATTATGGCCAAAATTCTCCCACGTATTCACCTCGAGGCAACCGTCGTGGGTTGTCAAGAACTCCAGTGCAATGTCAGTTGTCATGTCCGTGGAGCCCGTGTCCGTAATCACGTAGGCATCCACGAGGCCCTCCACGGCGCTGAGGCATCGGCGCAGGATCTTTTCTTCATTCTTGACCATCAGGATCAGGACGAAGCGTGGCATCTGCGTCCGTATTGACGTTCCTCTAGTCGCTGCGTCTAAGTAAATGACCACGGACTTTGTCAAGCAGTCGCTCCGTGAGAACCTGAGTCGTGTATTGATTCCTCATGTTGCCGATGGTCTCTGGTCGATCTACGACAATGCCAAGACGGCTTGTCTTCGCAACAAGCAGCCGGGTGAGACCCTGAAGACGTTCCAGAACCTGTTGACCCGTGTCCCGCAGTGGACGGACACTATCCTGTCCGCTGAGGTGTCCCGTATCGAGAAGGCGTCCAAGTGCGAGTACATGGACGATCTTCTGCTGGGTGTGTTTGTCAGCTACATCCGTGCGTTTGCATCCCTCCAGCAGTCCGAGGAGACGCACGTGAATATCGAGTTTGATCGGCCGTCTCTGTCCGTCTTCGTGTTCACGCTTTACAAGGCAGCTGCCCGCAAGTGCTGGTCCAACGCCTACCTGTTCAAGACGATTGACGTGTCAAGCGAGCAGCAGTCGCGCAATCGCCGCGACATTGAGACAATGATCAGTGGAACTCTGGACGAGGTCATTGACAGCTTCATTCCATGGAAGGATATCAGCAAGGCCTATTTCCAGACAAAGGCGCCCGCCGCCCCAACCCGGGCTGTGGCAGAGATCCCCACTGCCCCGGAGGTGATTCCGCCTCCGAAACCTGCACTGAGCTTTGGCGAGTCGGAGACGGTGGAGTTTGAGACAGACAATGAGGATGAGGATGAGGAGCGCCCCCGCCTCACGATGGGCGAGGACGTCAAGCTCGAGCTCTCGGACGACGAAGAGGAACCTGCCGCCAAGCCCGCTGGAGTTGTGAAGCTGGACCTCTAGGGTGCGGCGCCGCGTCGCGAAGCTCCTATGGTGCGTCTAACTACCTCTAAACCAATCCACCTTGAAAATCAAATGTCGGACTATCAGACGCTCGGCATGGTTGTGGGTGCTGTCATGATTGTTGCTGCATTGCTGTATGTGCTGGATCGCCGTGCTAAGACGCAGCCGGTCGATTACACGGATCTGGGCAAGATCACGGTTGGATCGGGAGTACTTGCGTCCGGCGTCCTGTATTCGCTCGGCACCGAGACTGTCGCTGACGTTGCGGAGACTGTCACGACCGCTGCTCAGGACATGTTCGTGGGTAAGCCGGAGTTTTAATCCGTACTAAGGATAGAATGGATACACTGCAAGATTCAGTGGATACATCTGTAACTCTGAAGCTATTTAGAACAAAGAAGTCCTCCATGTATTACCATATCTTTCATAGCAAATACGTGAGGTTCCCGTTGTCGAAGCTAAAGACCCTAGATAACTTTGATACAAGTCGTCTTTCGAGCAATCCATACCCCAAAGAAAACCGTCCTAGAGGGCAAGCAGATTTGGATTCAGTTGCACATCATAGGCAAACGATACGGCAACAAGGGGATACAGAGCCCATATGGATCGTATTGAAAAAGGAGACCTATACGTTGCTGGATGGTGCTCATCGCATTGTTGCAGCCTATTTAGAACGCAAACGAACGATTCCGGCATATGTAGTTCATGCAGATGAACAGCACTAGCCGGAGTTTAGACTCGCTTCCAGACGTAGTGTGTGCCATACCATAGGTTCGTAAGTCCGTGATCCTTGAGGTTCTTTGCAATTCGTCCATAATCACACTTGTCCTCGCAGTCCGTTTCGTACAGGACGGTATTCAGCTGGTCATATAGCCACGGATTCTCACCGAGAAACTGACCAAGAAACCCTTCGCAATCAGCAACGAGAGTCGTGAACTTCAGCCCATACATCTCTTGAACCTCTTCAAGTGTATAGGAACGAACCGTCGTCGGACCCGTAGTTGGCACGGATGTTGTGCCGTATCCCTGGTAGTGATCAAGTCCATCTAGCTTCACTGGAACGCGAGAGATAGCACCCTTCAAGATATGAAACTGACAGCCGTTCAGGGTTCTGTTCTTCTCAAGGCAGTCCCAGATGCGACTGTCGGGATCCACTGCCACGTGATTCAGCGGATTGACCAACTTCCGGTTGATGACAACAGACACGCTGCCATACCTTGCCCCGAGCTCGAGGACGACATCATTTGGCTCTACGAACAAGTTTGCATGTACCTGTTCACGTGCCTCGCATCGCTCCGTGTCCACTCGCTCACCTCGTTCATTGTAGATCTCCATGTAATCACATAGTGAACACCATCTAAGCCCATGCAATCTCAAGATGCCGTGTGAACCACCGTCCCCAGACCTTACATCCTGGGAACTCCTTCTTCAGCCTCTCCTTCACAATGGGAATAGACATGGACTCTGGAACCTCCACGCTATGCGACTTGTCTCCAAACCTGGCACCCCGCTGTGCATTCAGGACGACATCCTCTACAAATGCATCCAATGAGCACAGTCCACGGAGTTCGATTGCGCTCGGCATTGTTTTCATATGTCTACGTAATCGTAAATGGGCTGCCCGTATGCAAACGCTCTTGGCGAACCTGGGAAAGGCATCCATGCAGCGAGAATCTTTGGATTCGCGTGGAATGACACCTGGATGACGGTTGTTGCCGCGTTGCTCACGTCCTTTCTCTTCAATATCGTGTGGTGGAAGTCGCTGATTGCGTGGTTCGTGACGGGTGAGGTGCTGCACTATCTCTTTGGTGTGAACTCAACGTTCATCAAGCTACTAGGCCTCGATAACCAGTGCGTCGCCTAGCTGAGCCGCTGATGGGGTTGCACGATACTGGGTCATGCGCCCAATCTCCTTCTTCGGCACCGCCGAATCCCCGCAGTACCGCACAATCGCCTTGTACAGATCAAATCCGTGGTAGCGATCGTGGTTGTCCATCTTCTTGCGGAACATCACAGACGACCCATCCGTCTGCTTCATCCACTGCAGGAAGAGGTGGAAAAGCTGATGACTATAGTCGTGCTTCGGTCCCTTGGGAAACATATCCCAGAAGACCGACGTAGCAAACCGAACCAGATCAAACGACGACGACGCTGCAATGTGCGGGTGCTTATTGCAATAGAAGGGATCCACGTTGTACTGTCCACCGGCCTCTTCGTCCTTGTGAAACTGGCTGCTCATGAATGTCTTCGGATCCTTCAGTCCCGTCAGGCGCAGACTCACGATCGCCCGATCAAAGTCAATGATTTTGATAAGGTAGCCGAACGTCGGCACCTTATAGGCAATCCCTGCATGGAGGTAGAAGCAGTGTGTCTGGTTGGTCTTGACATACATGACGTTATTGCCGTGGAGGTCGTTGTGCGTGAATCCGAATGTCCGCTGGGCATACGCGAGAGCAAAGACCATCTGCGCGACCCACGCCACGTGCTTTTCTTCTTCGGGATGTTCCTTGACCAGGTCGTAAAAGGTTCCCTCACAGACCTCCATGATGGTCGTGACCACCGGTACGTCCGTAAAGGTCGCCCATGCAAATGGTTCCGGTTCTTCCTCTTCACCCTCCTCATCGTCCGTGTCATCCGAACATGCACACGACTCAATCTCAAACACATCATCGTCGTCCGACTCGTCGTCCTCCATCTCCGGAGATCCCGACGAGCCACCCATATCATACGCCTCTGCCTCCAGCTGCTCCGGAGCATCCACGTGCTCTGCCTCCACCTCCACCACCTCTCCAAGCTCCACCTCCTCTGCCATGTCCACCGCCACACGGGCACGACGAGTATGGCTGAACTCGGCATCATGACCAGCCGTCCGCAGCTTCAGCTCAAAGGTCTTACCAATGCGATCTGCAAACCATCCCTTCTCCGTCAGCTCCTCATAGTCATCCGAGATGTCAATCGTATGCGTACCGGCAATGCCCGCATAGACTCCATACACCTTGGGGAAGTGCTCACATCCAGACTCTGACAGGGCAATGGACGTCATGGCGCCCACATAGGCAGCCGTGTGAGGGCTCTGCATCTTCTCATGCATGTCAGCTGCCACATCGGTGCGCTTGGGGACACCAAAGGACCCATAGTCTCCACGCATCGTCTTGAACGGCGACAGAATCATGGTCGTCTTGCGGTGGATGGGAACAGTCTGTCCCAGGACCTTTGCATGGGTTGCATCCACAACTGCCTCTACAGGACACTCCAGCTTGACTCCATAGTCATGCAGTCCCGCCACATTCTCTGTCTTGAAGAGCTTCTCCAAACACGGAAAGAAGGGCTGCATGGACTTCATGGACCACTGGGTGCCATCCAGCTTCGGCACACGATGGATCTTCATCTGCACCGAAGTCGTTCTCAGATCCTTTCCCATTATGAAGAGCCTCGGTGATGAATGATGAAAAATAAACGACGAGGAGAACAAGATGAACTTTCAGCTCAGGAAGTTCAACATGGACATGATCAAGGACAGATGTGGAATGGACTCCCGCAAGAGTCCCATGATCGTCATCATTGGCAAGAAGGACACAGGTAAGTCGTTCTTGGCGCGTGATCTGTTGTATAACGTCCAGGAGTGCTTCCCTGCGGGGATGGTCATCTCGCCCACAGAGGTCGTTAACGAGTACTTTCAAGCGTTCGTTCCCTCCAAGCTCATTCACGACAAGTATGAGGCGTCCAAGGTACAGGCATTCATCAAGCGGCAGTTTGCAGCCAAGCAGAGGTTCCTCAAGTCCAAGGCGTCTGGCACTCCGTTTGATCCTCGTGCCTTTCTGATTCTGGACGACTGCCTCTACGCCGCCAAGGAGTGGATCAACGAAGAGTCCACTCGCTTCGTCTTCATGAACGGACGCCACCTTGATATGATGACCATCATCACCATGCAGTACCCGCTGGGTATCACGCCCAACCTGCGTACCAACGTGGACTTTGTCTTCATTCTCCGTGAGAATATCCTAGGTAATCGTCGTAGGATTTACGAGAATTACGCAGGTATGTTTCCTACATTTGAGATGTTCTGCGACTTCATGGACCAGTGCACAGAGAACTACGAGGGCCTAGTCATTTGCAACAACGTGGCCTCCAACAAGCTAGAGGATCAGGTGTTCTGGTACAAGGCATCGGAGCATCCGCCGTTTAGGCTGTGCGATGCGTCCCTGTGGAACGACAATCGTCCGTTCCAGTCCGCTATGCTCGCCGCCGATGAGTATAACGCCGCCTCTCTGCGGAAGAAGAACGCCCCGCCCTCCGTCTGGGTAAAGAAGAGCGACTAGCACGGCGCCCGTCTTCCCGTCAATAAAAGATCCACTCTACACAATGGCGGGTCTTCTCGGTGCAGCCGGTGCAGCAGGATTCGAACTCGGGCGAATATTGGTTGGAGGAGCCGCCTACCTTGCTGCGGGTGTAGCTGTTCGGGTTGCTATAGATGAGCTGGACCCCAATGTACCCCGTGGTCAGATTGTGCAACGCTTTGGTCAACGCTATGGAAACGCAGCACTCTTTTGCGGACGAATAGTGGTAGGTGCATCAGGACTCGCTCTGCGACGTATTCAAGATGTTGGTGCCGTGCTGTGGTCCTACGGAGCGCGCGTAGACGATGAGAATGAATTTCGCCGTAGGCGGGAACGCATAACTAGGGAGACCGAGCCGGGCTTGGTGCTTGATATCCAGCGAATGCATCGTGCAAATGAGCAGCTCTTCGACGCTCGCATGTCAGCACGAGAACGCTACCTCTTGGGAAGGATAGGTCTGCGTCCGCCGCTCCCTCCGGATGAGATGCATCTGATAGACCTTGATTATGCAGATGCAGATAACCCTGTAGCCATTGCAATATACCGGGCCAGACCGGGGAACCCTGATTGGGCTGCCATCCACGCCGTTCGTCCACCCGATCGCGAGGACTGGTGGGTAGTCGCCCGACGCGCCCCACAACCTGTCGCCCCTCCTCCTCCGGCCTATATCCGTCGCCCCGGCCCACCCGTGGCACCTGCGGCACCTGCGGCACGTGCGGCCTATGTACGTCGCCCCGGCTCACCTGTGGCACCTGCAGCCTATGTCCGTCGCCCCGACCCACCCGTGGCACCTGTGGCACCTGTGGTTCCCGTGGCACCTGTGGTTCCCGTGGCACCTGTGGTTCCCGTGGCACCTGTGGTTCCCGTGGCACCTGTGGTTCCCGTGGCACCTGTGGTTCCCGTGGCACC
>Ga0114979_10000173_pt1 | contig 42072 bp, 82 predicted proteins | sample S_140625_EF_Meta_FD_87315 | JGI IMG/M metagenome (GOLD analysis project Ga0114979, IMG submission 87315) | Freshwater microbial communities from Lake Simoncouche, Canada to study carbon cycling - S_140625_EF_MetaG | ecosystem: Environmental > Aquatic > Freshwater > Lake | place: Lake...
AATTGACTTTAGTAAAAAAATCAATTGGATAATTTTTTGTAATAAATTCAGCGTTATCTTTATATAATTTTTTTATTTCTTCTTCAGATAACATATATGATATTTTTTCTTGATTTGATTCTCTAGAGGCAAATGAACTAAGATTTTTTTGATTTTCAGGATAACTAAGTGCATTAAGAAAATTTTCTTTTAATTCTTTAGAGCCATAACCAAAGGCGCTACAGTCGAGAGAAAATATTGAAGCGTGCGGAGGATCAAAATAGTTTGTTTGAACTAAATTTCTATTATCATCTCTCCATTTTAAATATGAATCAATAAATATTTTTGCATTCTCAGGATAGTGAAGTATTTTTCCAATATAGCTTAAATCTACTTTTGCAATTTTATCAAATAATTCTTTTAATAAATCAACATTTTGATGATTAGGATCTGATAATCTTGTATTTACAAAATTATTCATCATATCATGGTCAACTTTTTTTTCAGATTTTATTTTTAATTCTATAATTTTTAAAAAATGTTCTTTTTCAGTATCAAAGGCTTTATTGCTTCGCAGGCTATTTGTTAATGCTTCATCATCCAATATGATGTCAAGATTTTTTCTCGTTCTTCCTCTTACTTGCTCTTCGCCGCCTTTCTGGTTATACTCACCAGAATACGTCATATAATCAGATTGATCTGACGGATTCCAGCTGGTATTTTCACTAGAACCAAAATCAATATTTTCTTTTATTTGCCCTGTTTCTTTATCAAAATAACTATAGCTTAATATTTTTAAACTATCGTAATCATAAATTACAGCAACGTCTCCATCACGAGAGCCATTGAAGAGCAGTCCTCTTACCTTTGGATACAACATATTCCAAACATTAAGTGCAACATTTGAAGTATGTTCTGGCTCATAATATGGAAGTTGCTCTTCAAACTGCCAGCCTATATCTTTTAAGCCCAATAGCTTTGCTTGTGCAGCAAGAATACTTTTATATGATCCATATCTGAAGTACTTTTTAGATGGATCATATTTTCTGAATGATAATTCCTCTTTTGTTAGCGGTATATTAGTTTTTGATACCGGAACGGATCTTCCATCTTCAAAAAATACCTTAGGACTATTATCATATGGAGGAATTAATGAAGATCCATCTTCATTATCAATTCCAACATATTTTTCAAAATTTTCTTTTGAAATTTCTTCTCTGTTTAGCTCTTTTAATAGCTGAGGATAAAGAACAGATATTGTATCTACATTAAAAGAAAAGAATCCGGTTGTATCAATTGCAAGTTTATAAATGTAGCTTCCATAGTTTCCTGCAAAAGTATTATACACTTTTTTATTATAAACTGAATATATACCAGGACCGTACATATTACCTGCACCAAGTCCGGTTATAAAATTACCAGAGGTAAGTTGCTTTTTAAAGTCATCAGGAAGAGTCTTTCCACCAGTATATACTGTTCCTAGTCTTCCATATATTTCAGCAAATTTTGATATTGGTCTATTCATAATATTTTCTATAACTATTAGTATTTTTTTAACTACTAATTTTAGATTAATTGTTATGACCACAATAACTAAAGATCAAAAGAAAGTAATTGACTCTGTACTCTCAATATTTGAAACAGGGAGAGTGCCTACACCAGCATCGTATTCTACATGCGCCATACTTACTGATGGAGCCGGTATTTCCTATGGAAAACATCAGGCAACAGACCGCGCAGGATCCTTAGATAAGATTGTTGACCTTTATATTCAGCAGGGTGGAAAGCATGGCGAGGAGCTAAAGCAATTCGTTCCAAAGCTTGCTAGCAATGAAACAGCAAAGGTAGATCCAAGGAATCCACCATCTTGGGCAAGATATCTTATGGGTGTGTTAAAAGAAGCTGGTAAAGACACTGTTATGCAGGAGGCACAGGACGCAATCTTTGACTCAGGCTATTGGATACCAGCAGTTGGCCTAGCATCAAACATAGGATTGAAGACTGCCTTAGGACACCTTGTTATTTATGATTCCTGTATTCACTCTGGACCCGGTGGAGTTGCAGTAATAAGAGCACGTTTTCCAGAGGCTTCTCCAGCAAACGGTGGAGACGAAAAGACCTGGGTAAAAGCTTATATTTCTGCCAGAAGAATTTGGTTAGCAGGAAATGCGAATCCATTAGTGCAAAAAACAGTATATAGAATGGATGCACTAATGGAGATTGTAAAGACTGACAACTGGGATCTTAAAACACCGCTAGTTGTCAGAGGCGTCAAGATCGCTTAGCTTTTTCCTAATGATTTCTTCAAACAAATCATCCTCTAGATAATATGGATCACTAGAGAAATTAGTGCCTATTGCAAGATTTGAAACTATTTGGCATAGTCTCATATCTGGATTCTGCTCCCAATATGACTCAAGCATAGATATTAGACGAGGAATTCTAGATGGATCTCTCATTTTTATCACCTTCTTTTTTTGGTCTAAGCACAATTTCCAATGCACAAAATGCCGCTATTAAGAGTGCTAATCCAATGCCAAATGTTTTTTCTTTAAGGGATCTTTTAGCCATTTTGGTTTGGCGCAGGATAGCGATAAATAATTCTTCCTTTGGATAGATCGTATGGAGAAACCTCTACCTTAACACGATCACCAAGGACGATGCGGATATTATTCATCTTTTGACGGCCAGCAAGGTATCCAAGAACCTTGCCATTTGGAGTTTGAATTACAAAGCGTTCGCGCTGAACATCAACAACTTCACCATCAATTTCAATGAGATCTGATTTTGCCATTTTTCCTCTTACTAATATTATTTTATTATATACAGTTGCAGTTAAAATAAGTTAATTAAAAACTAAATAAAACACGGACTTATTTTGAAGCCAACACCATTTACAATAGGTGGTAAAAAATATTACCTTCATGATGTTATAAGTATAACAAATAGTTATGCTGATGTTAACTTTTTTGAATTTCAAATTTTAAAACCAGGAGAATATGAGCCAGATAAGATTTTAGTTTGGGTATCTGGCAAAACAAAACACGAAAGAAAGTGGACTTGGTTTATATATTTGAAAAGAGAAGGCCCAATAAAGGGAATATCATATCATTACTCTGACATAATATCTCCAGAAAGAGACACGGGGTTGTTTTTAAGGTACGTCAGAAGAAAAACTCCAGATGCCATTCCACATATCCTTTTTAATTATTTGATTTAGCCGTTTAATCGGTGACGCTGCTCGGCTTCCCTATAATAAAGAGGGAGAAGCAGCAGAAATCCCTCACCGGCTCCTAAAATTATACTTCAAGGATATTCGGTTGGTGGATTAAACTTTCCATCCCTCATAGATTTTTGAATCCATGGAGTAATTGGAGCAAAAAATGCAAGCGAATCACTAATTGCTGCAAAATATTCTGCGCCATTCTTATGGTATGGAGCAAGAAATTCTCCTTCGCAGCACTGAAGAAGTCTCATCTTTTGAATTGGAATCATAAGATGATCTCCATCCATTTTGTATGCAAAGTGGGAATGAGAGTAGGAAACAGGGTTTGGAAGGCTACCACAATGAGGACAGCAATATGTTGACTTTATATTTTGCATTTTATTTCTGGCTCAAAATTTAGAAGAAGATCAAATCCCTTTCCATAAACAAGATAGAATGATCTATCTTCATGCTGAATTAGTACCTGCTTATAGGTTAGAAGATTAGTTTTTTCTGGCTCAATAGACAAAAGAGTCGGCAGAGCCTCAGCAATCCTAAAGATATCATACCTTGCTGCATTAATATCTCTTGACATATCAATTATAGATTCTATTATTTCAGACTCTACAACGGAGTCCATATCGTGAACTACCGTAAGCCAACCTCTCCTAACATTATTACTCTTAACCGGAGTTGTTGAGCTAACGGTAAAGCTTTTCCCTCCAAACTTATTCCAAATCTTTGTCGGGAGGCTACTTATTGTTGGCTCATGCTGAAAGAGGTTGTAGTCATATGGTTCAATTGAAAAGATTTCTTTTCTCTTTTTTGAATAGTGATAGATTTTTTTATCTACGACTTCTTTTAGAGCAGTTTCAACAATTGAAAGATATTCATCTTCTTTTTTATCCAAATCAACAAGAATAGAATAAACCTTATCAAAAATATAGCTTTTGCTAAAGCCAACCGAAGAAAGGCCTGACTTCTTAACCTTTTCCTGCACCATCTCAAAGGTTGCAGGATCAGAAAGTGGAGACTCTATATCTGGAAGAAGAGAGATTGGTATGGACTTTAGCTTCAGCAGTATATTAAAATAATTCTGCGGAATAAAGAATAAACCAACACCGCTCATTCTGAAGCCTCCTGCCTAATCTCATCAAAAATAGGCCAAGCGTTTAGAAGATCGTCGCGGATTCTTTTTACTACAAGATTATTCCTTCCGCCGATATTCCACTCCTTAATTTTCTCTACAGGAAGCCCATCGTCTCCAAGATAATTTTTGCCATTCTTCCAATTATAAAGCGTTCCAACCTGACCATCTTCCCACTTGATAATCCACTCTGCATCAATCTTATATCCATCACTAGTGGTTGGCTCACCATATTTAGTTACGATAGTCTTGTAGTCTACGCTGACATAACCCTGTAGACAGGTTCCATCGGCATCGGCTTGATTAATTGACTTAATTCTTGGCATCTTAAGCTCCAATATTAAAAAGAATATGCTTTACAAAAAAGTCTCGCAGCTCTGGTGTGGCCTCTTCCATGAATTGGTCTGGGCCAGATTGCTTTTTGATAAATTCATCATTAGGAATACGGTGTGGATGAACCAAAGTTGTACCATATTGAGGGTCGAGAGAGACACCACTTATAAAATAAAGAGCACCAATACCAGTCCTATCTCTCCAATCGGTATAGTTCCTATCGGAAAGAACAAGGTTGACAGACTCAGATAGTCGCTTTTCTCCAGAAGAAACCCAAAAAGCCTCCATACCACAATCAAGAATCTGATGAATTTTTGGCCCATCATATTTCTTTGATAGAGTATGGGTAAAACTTAAAGTTTGACGCCAATGGCCGCTACACTTTCCCCAATTATTTCCAAGCTCCATAAGAATTTCGTTGTAGTTAGAAAGGACTAGGTGTGGCCTTGCCATTTAGACTCCAAAAAGCTCTTGCTTTAGTTGCAGCAGACGATCAGAATTATAGTTAAACTTTTCTTCTGGAGTAATAAGATTCTTTTTATCTGGATCGGAATTCCTCAGAAAACGATCCCGCTCTGAGATGTTTTTTCTTACCTCCGTAAGCTTTTCATTCAGCTCCTCGGCTTGATGGTATAGCTCATCTGAAGTATGAATAAGCTCTTGGTATTTAATGTCAGAAACATAAAGAATTGGCATCCTGTTCTTTTCGTATTCTGATTTTAGCTCGGTAACTCTTTTTTCAAAGTTAGACTTTTTATCCGCAAGGTCAAGAGATTCAATGTATTTTTCTAGAAGTGAGGGAAATTTTTCTACATAAAGTTGAATATTGTAAGAAAAGTCCTCTACTCCACCGCCACTTCCAGTACCAAGACCGGCAATCAATCTAACAAAGTCACCAAAGAGAGGCCTCTTTGATTTGAGAGATTCAGAAAGATAATGCGAACAACCCTTTGGAACGTCAATCCCATCAAACTCTGATATTACACCTCTGGTAATCTTTCCAGATACATCAAATGTAATTACTAAATTGTTGTAGTGGTCTTTTCTTGGGAATGAGCCATTAAACTTAGTAAAGATAAGCTCTAATCCAAGTATTTTTGCTACTGCAATAAGGTGAGAATGAATTTCTGTCTGCTTAAAGGAAGTCAGGTTTTCAACCATATAGTTTGATACCTTAGAAGAAATCGCATTAAATTTGGCTTCTTTCTCCTCCTTAAGCTCTTGGGTGCGATGCTTTTTAAGACACTTTAGGATATCTCCTTGCTCCTTAGAGATACCACCGCACTTGTGGCACTCAAAGACTTCGACCTTAGTTATTTCCATTGGAAGCACCATGAGTAGAGTTTAGGGAGTTAGCGCAAACAACATGAGGGCCACCTTCGCGCCTCCAGCATTGAAGGTCTGGTCGAGGAGACTTAATCTCGACCCATCCATTCCTTTCTGCATAAGACTCAACCTTAGTTGGAACACAGGCAAGAAGAAAAATAAGAACGGCAATCACCTTGTAGTCTCCTTATCTTCAATGGCTCGGGTCAAATAATCTCGCAGAAGCTTTCCTTGCTTAATGTCGATTGCCGTACAGTCCCAATGACCATAACGGCACTCGTAACCGAAAAGATACTTAGCCGCAACAACCAAACGCTGCCAAAAAGAGCGATGCTGGTGAAGCTGAACCTGTGTCCAACAGATTTCATCACCATCCATATCATCCATGTGGCTAAACTGAAGGACATGATCTGGAGAATGGCACTCACAAATAACGTGATGAGTCTCTTTCATTCTTCCTCCTCGTCAAAGTCAAAGCGAGTCTTAGTTGGTGCCTCTTCCTCGACCTCTTCTTCGACAACAATGCCGGAGATAAGATCGGAATGTTCATCCATTTCAACAAAGAGGTTCATTGAAGAGGTATAAATCTGAGCCAACTTAATTGTCTTTTTTGTGAAGAAACGCTTTGCGGTTGTTGGATCGGCAGAAATAGAGTTTGCAATATCAACCCAAGCAATCTTAATATCGCTTTCAAGAGATTCGACAAACTTAGCAGACATAAGGTTGGCGGTTTGCTCTACTAGGCTTTGAGGATCTGTTGTATCTGAATCAGACATCTTTTACTCCAGAATTATCGAGATAATGGCGGATAGCATCCTCAAAAAAGATCTGAAACCGCTCAGAAAATAATGGAGAGGAATAATCAATTTGAAGTGCATCTTGAAGCTCCTTTAAAGTCTCTTCACTGAGATCAAAGATAATTGTTGTGTGACCATCGCCACCCTCAATGATTTCCATATTTGAAAAGTCTATCATTTAAGCCTCCCTGTCATTAAAATAACCTTCTTCAAACCTTTCCCATTCCAGCAGCAAAGACTCTATTGCCTCCCGCTGGTTGTCAAATGGCCCCCACGGTGGGCTATCAGAAACTTGAACATACCATCCTTCGCCACCAGAAGGCACGATATAATCTCCCTCCTCACTAAAGAACGATGGAAAGGAATCATAATACGAGATAAGATAATCATTCTTCATGGTATGCTCCAACGGATATAGGGCGACCCTGCCCCACGGCTATAATCTAGGCACCGGGAGGGCAGGGTCAATTGGCAGGGATTTATTTTTTAGAAGAAATCAAAGGGAGAAAAGAGACTTCGAAGAAAGATCCTGCATGAGTTCTTTTCTTTTTTTAAGATCTAATTCCATTTTTTCAAGATCGGAAATCTGCATTGAAATATCAAGTGGAATCTCCAGCTTTCTTATGGCAGAGTAAATATCATCCATGTTACCATAAGATGATGAAATTCTTACTCTGCTATAGCTAAATGATATGTAGACCATTCCATATGAAAAAGATGAAACATCCCATCTTTCAGAAATTGACATAAAATCTCTAAAGTTTTTTATATCATTTGCAGGCTTTGATCTCCATCCTTTTTTCATCATTGACTTGGCTCTATATCTAGAGCCATTCTTTGAAATTCCCCTTAGAGGATTTGAGGTATTAAGTGCAGCTGCAGTTTTTGATAAAATTATTCCACCGCTCTTTTCTTCATCACCTACAATCTCAAGAAAAATTTCTTGAATTTTAGATTCTCTTTTTTCATAGTAATCATTATCAGCACTAGATAGTTTCCACTTATGTGCTCCTAGTGCAGTTTTTAATTTTGACCTTAGGACCCTTTCAACTCCAAGATTTACCTTATTTGAAACGGCCCTTAGCTGCTTCTGAAGCAGATCTTTTTGCTTTAGAAGCTCTTCAATCTTTGGATCTTTTGAAATAATATCTTTCATTTAATTCTCAGACAATGATATCTGCAATTCCCATCTTTACAGCTTCCTCTGCTGAAAGATAAACATTTACTTTGCGATTAATCACTCTCTTTAGCTGAGCAACAGACATGTTTGACTCATCAGAAAGTGCCCTTAGGTAAGCCTCCTGCATATATCGCATTTCTGCCATCTCATTTTCTAGATTATGGAATGAGCCAGATGTTCCGCCAATTACAGAGTGAATCATTACTCTACAATTCTTTCCAATCTTACGCTGACCCTTTGTTCCTGCCGCAAGAAGGAGAACACCGGCAGACATTACCTTTCCAATTCCAAATGTAACAATTGGGCACTTTTCCTTTACAACACGCATAATGTCGTAAAGAGCAAACATATCATCTGCTGAGCCGCCTGGAGTTGAGAGAAGAAACTCAATAGGAAGAACCTCTACTTCAACCTCTTTCTTTTCCTCCTCTCCATCCTTACCTTCGGCTATTTCTGCATCAGACTCTACCTCTGCGGTTTCAGCCATATCAAGCATCATGCCGATAATCTGAGCAACCTTATTCTCTTCAACCTCACCAAATAGTCCGATGATGCGAGAATCTTCATCTTTTGGAAGCAGAATCATCTTTGGATCTAGGGATCCTTCTGACTCTACCTCTTCTTCGTCGCCGTGATCATGACCATCGTTTAGTTTCTTAGATTTAAATAACATTTTTTCTCCTAGTATGAATCGTCAAGTTCTATATCGTATCTGAATCCAATCGTTGCCTGAGGTATGCCGTTATGTTTTGTTAAAAATTTTAATATCGTCTTTTTGTCGTCAGACATTGTTGAAAACTGTCCATTATTATCAACCCATATATTTAATTCTGGAAATAGAGAAGAATATTTTAAAAACTTGTGGTGACAATCTCTTACTAGACTGAAATTTGCAACCCAAATTATTGTATTTTTTCTTTCAAAAAGATTTTGTATTCCAAGCATCATAATGCTTGTTGTCTTACCAAGCCTTCTTTTATAACCTATTACATTTTTTACTTTTTCATGGTCTGAAAACAATGCAGAAGTTATTACCTCTGTTTTGAATTCATCGGGGTCTTTTAGACCGCATCGTCTGTAAATTTCCTTCAATTCCATGGTAATATTATACCAATTGAATATGAACAACAGAATTCAAATTTTAAAGAGGGCTCTTATAAAAATGGGAAAGGATACCGAGTCTGATAGACTAGAGGCCATAGAGGATAAGGTTCATCCCGGCGCAGTTATTGCAATTGGTGGAGCAGAGGACAAAACTTATCATGGAAAAATTCTAAAAAGAGTTTTTGACCTTGCTGGTGGTAAGGATATTGATATTACCGTAATTCCTTGGGCATCAAAAAAGAAAGATGCTGGAGAAATTTACAAAAAAATATTTGAACACTTTGGGGCAAAAAAAGTTTTCTTGCTCAAAGAGAGAGATAGAAAGGAAGCTCTTGACGCCTTTGAGAGAACAGCTCTAATATTTTTTGTAGGTGGAGATCAAAAAAGACTTCTAGATGCATTAGAAGATCTAGATCTTATTAATGAAATAAGAAGAAACAACAAGAAAGGATTAGTTGTTGCTGGAACATCTGCTGGAGCCTCAATACTTGGAGAGCATATGCCATATTATTCTGAGGAAGAAGAGAAGGTTCTTTATTACAAAGGCCTAAATCTAGTTCCAAACTCAATAATTGACCAGCATTTTTCTCAAAGACACAGAATAAAGAGGCTTCAAGATGCTGTCAAGAGGTTTGACGGTGCAACAGGTTATGGTATTGATGAAGATACCGCAATTGGATTCCAAGATGGAAAGGAAACATTCCAAATGGGAAGCGGCAGAATTAAAATTCTTCCAGAGTAGTCATTCTTTATCTGGCGTCCAAAGGTGATAGCCAGAGCAAAGCGGACAGTGATAAAACTTTTTTATCTCACTATAATCACGCTTTGCTCTCGCTACTGCACGTTCTGCTTTCTCTCTTGTTCCGTAGCGCTTCTTTGTAAGGCAGCCTCTATCTATCCACTTTCCACCGGCTACCTTCTTTCCCTTCACTTTATCTTATCCAAATGAAAGGTTATATCTTCTACTGCGGAAGGTCTAAATACCCTTATCTTTGTCTTTAGAAGAGCTTCAGTCCATTCATCCCTTGAGACTCTCTTTCCATAAAGATCGAGCACCATTCCGTTACGATAGTGACTGGGAGAAGATTCAATAACTTTTATTGCGTTGCGAATAGCCGTAAGGGCAGCAGCTTTGCTTTGATAAATCTTGCCAACTCTAGAATTAACAATTGATGATTGAAAACCAACCTTAATTCTAATTGGCTTATCAAATTGATCTAAAATTTGATAAAGTTCTTGAATCTTTTCTTTCTTTGCCCCAGCCATTAGAAGCCAGTACCAGATCTTGTTGACTTAATGTCTTTACCAAGATTTGATAGGAATTCAGAAAGTGACAGCTCAATATCTTCATCTGAGATAATCTGAGAGGAGCGGGCAAATGCCTTGTTGGCAGCTGCAAGGTAAATTCCCTTAACAAAAGCAAGGGAGTGTCCTTTTGCTGCATCTGCAATACGATCAACCATAGAGTCTGAGATTGAATCTTCTTCTGATAGTTTACGCATAAAAGATCTGATTCCATCACGGCTTGGTGCTTCAAAAGGAATTCTCAAGTCAAATCTACCGGGACGGAATAGAACCTGCGAATCGATCTTCTCTGGGTTATTTGCAGTAGCAATAAGAATTGAATTCTTACGCTGAGCAACACCATCAAGTGCGTTTAGAATTGCTGAGAAGGAAACAGGAGTTTTAAAACCCTCTTCTTTTGAGAAGAAACGATCAATATCCTCTAGAAGAAGAACTCTAATTCTTGGATTTGATTCCTCTTCTTCATCACCAATATCAAAGATACGAGAATGTCTTAATGGCCTTGGATTCTCGTCATACATATCATCTTCATGATCTCCTCCGCTCACCCAAGATAGAAATGCAGAATCTGGATCTTCATAGCGGCCTGTGAAAGAGAATTGGCTTGGTGATGAATGAAAAAACTTTGATATTGCTCTGATTGCAGAGGTTTTTCCATTTCCGGGTGGGCCATAAAGAAGATAAGAGCGAGAGTAAGGAAGATCTCTTTTGTCAAACCATTCCTTTGACTTTGAGAAGAAAAGAACGTCATTCTTAAGGCTTTCTGTCTTTGAATCCCAGAATACTTTATCAAGAGATTTTTCGTTGTATAGCGATGGAGAAAGCTGAACCTTAGAGATTAAGAGTCTAATCTTTGACCAATCTCTCTTGCGAGCAACAAATCCAAAGTCGGTATTGAAAAATACAACGTCTTCTCCTGGAATTCTAAAGATTGAACCTTTTCTTTCTTTCCAGCGATTTCCAGAAACAGAAAATGTTCTTACCAAGAATAGATCTTCCACTTCCTCTAGTTTTGAGATAAGTGGTGATAGTTCTTCAGACAAAGAAAATACTATTGCTTCATCCCAATTTACACCAAGAATTCTTTTAATCTCGTCTCTATCTGCAAAAAGAAACTTTGCAACAGAGACTGGTGGCCTATATACAAAACTATCAACTGAGCCATGTCCAGATATTGCCGGATTAATTAAGCCTTTTTCCTCATCAGCTTGCTGATCGATAATCTTTCTTATTGAAAGAATTGCATCGTTATTTGAAAATTTATTCATGGTATCTCCAATTAGTGCTCTGTATGCCAGTCCCAAAAATGATCTGTTAAGATTTTTTCCCATTCTTTATCTGAGAGTCCAGACTCTTTTGCAAGTTTATGGGCTTCTTCTTCCATCTTTTTATCAAGAAGTCTGTAGATCTTATCATAAATATCTACCATTAAGTATCCCACTCCTTTGTGATCAAGAGCAAAACAGTTGCAGTCCAAGTGATCCAAGCCAAATATTTTAGCCAATCCATTAGTTCAAGGCTAGTCATAGGTGGGCCACGTTAAATAATACCCATTCCAAAACATCCGGAGAATTCTCCTTTACAAAATCAATAAAGTATTCTTTTGTAGAAGATAACCGCGAACAATGGCTAAATCTTACAGAATAAGATGTTTCTTGAACAGAGCCATTGTCTGTTACGACCCAAACTGCCGATGGAAATATTCCATCGAAAAAGTAATATTCAACCTTATTTACGATCCATCCGTTATCCTCTCCCTCTTTGTATCTCGTTACATAAATGCCGCGAGGGAAAATTTTATCAGAATATAATTGATCGTAAGTTATTTCTTCTATCTTTTGCATTAGTCAAGCCTAATTTTAAGGCCCATATCCTGCATCTTTAGTATTGCTTCGGCATTACCCTTTGCATCGTCAAGAGCATTATGAGAATGATTGGTTTCTCTTAGATGCTTCCACTTTGCAAAGGTATCAAGCTTTGCTCCGCAGTAAAGATCTCCAATCCTACGACTAGAGAATCCAAATGGATTTCTTCCTAGGAAAGCATGAAAGTAATAGTTGATGAAGGCAAAGTCAAATCCTGGATTGTCCGCAATAAAGATTGGGCGACCCTTGGAGTTTGCATTAATCCATTCCTCAAAGCGAGTCATAACAGGAATAGGATCTTCAAAGCGAATCATCTGCTCTCTAGTAAACCCAGAGACAGCAAGAGACTCTGGAATCCATCGGTCAGAAATGGGCTTTAGTTCTGCATAGAATGTTCTATTGAGACCGGCCTCTACAACTACTGCTCCAAAGGAAACCATAGAGTAAAGACCGGGAGCTGGCCCGTCTGCCTCAATATCAACAGAAAAGTAGCTCATTAAAACTCCGTATCCTCATCAAGCATAGAATAGTGCGGCTCTTCTTTTGTCATTTTTTGCTTAAATGCAGAAGAAAAGTAATGACGATTAAGGGAATCTACTCGCTCAATAGCTTCTTTACAGGCATTTGTCCAGCCGGATTTGTTAATTACATCTGTAGAGTCTGGAACAATATGAGATATAAGTTTTCTAATAAAATAGAGATCCTCCTCAGTAACCGGTGGAAATCCATCGATCTTAACGGTATTCTTCTTGCTCACTTTTATCCTCCGCTCCATCAACAGAATATAACCACCTATTCAGAAAAGTCAAGGAGGAGGTTACACCGGCCTGTTTTTAGTTTTAAAGCCTTGAGTTAAACTTTAGATCACCAATGTATTTCATACAAAGTTCGACAGATTCACCAAATCCAGACTCAGAATAAATTCCAAATGTTTCGTATCGAAATGGATAAGAATTCTTTGGTGTGCCCCAAATAAACCCAAGCACATCGCCTTCTTCTGAGGTTATAATCCAACCGACATTTCCATAGATCTTTGCTTCAATTTTTTTCATCTTTTACCTTCTTAAAAATAACGGTTTCATCTGATTCGTTGCCACGCATAAAAGCGGAAGGATTTAGCCATTCTTCGGCAATCTTTTTCTCAGAGTTATCATCTGATTCTGGCCAGCCTCTAGACTCCCAATCTTTAATCATGGCCCTCCAAACCTTTATTGGAATTTGAATCATTGCAGATTTATTATTTACTTCAAATTCGTGTCCTGATATTTCAAAATAAACATTTGAAACATCAAATATTTCCTGATAAAGATGATGATCTTTGCTGTATGAAATTGAAACTTTTGTGCTCACTCTATCTCCAATATTATTGGTTTATTAACAGGACGATACTTTCTATCGCAAGAAGAGGCATTAACAAATGTAATTCCATCAACCACTTTTGTTCCGTACCCTTCATGGATATGGCCTGATATATGGTACTTTGGCTTAATCCTATTTTGAATTTCATGCAAAAGAATATTGCATCCTGCCTTCACACCCTCCTCTGTTTCATCTAGAATTCCAAAAGGAGGGCCATGAGTTACAAGAATATCTATTCCCTCTGGAATAGAACTCCATACTTCAATTAGTTTATCTGGATCTGCATTAAAAGCCCAGTCATAAAATCTTGGAGTCCAAGGAGAACCCCAGATTCTAAGGCCCATTACCGTAGCCTCAGAGTTCTCAATATATGTAATTGAGGGATGCTCAGAAAGAAGCATCCTTGTAAGACTTGGGTTAGTCTCTGGCAAAAAGTCATGGTTGCCAAAGCAAAGAACTTTATGCTTTGCTGGCTGCTGAGAAAACCAAAAAAGAAATGAAGTAATTTCTTGAAGAGTTCCCCGACCTGTTGCATCGCCAGCATGAATAAGAATGTCGCACTCTGGAATTTTTATTTTAGAGTGCAAATTATGTGTATCGGATATACAAACTATTTTTGGCATGTGGCCTCCAAGGAATTATACTCTATCCGACGAATTCCAAAGATCCTGATTAAAAAGAAGCCACTCGGTTGCTGGATGATTTATATCTATTGTACGACTACAAAATTCATCAAGGTTAGTGTAGAGAAGCTGGCCTCTTTCGTATGGAATATTTGAAGCAAGATAGGTTGCATTTAAGGCAACCATCTTTAGATTTTTATCAGAAAAAATAAAAATTGCAAAATATGGAATAGAATCATTTAACCAAAAATAAAGCTTATTAGACTCTAGAGAATCATCATACTGACAAAAATCAGCATAATAAAGCCCCGTTGGACTATGATTTTTTCCATGATAAATTGCCTCAAGTGAGTCTCGAAACAATCCAAGATAAACTGGCTCAATCATGATTCCAAAGATCCTGATTAAATAGTAGCCAGCCTGTTGCAGGGTGTTGGTTTAAAAGGAATCGATCTATAAATGTCTGAATGGGAACATAGACTAGATTATTTTCAGTGGCTAAATACATTTTAGGCATAATTAGATTGTTGTTAATGGCGATTTTTATGGATGAATAATGATCTATTTCTCTTGGCATATAATATATAATAAATTCAACAAAAGAATCTCCGGCATAAAACCAAATCTCATCAAACTTACCATTTGGATTATATTTGGATGAAGGAGTTTCAATCAATGCATGATATAAGCCAACTTTAGAAATACAAGTTATTGCATAATAGCTGCTGCTAAATGTTCCGATGTTTATTGGTTCCATCTTCATCCCATCATAGGAAAGAATGTTACCTCACGAAGAGACTTCTTGTTGGCAAGAATACAAATCAATCTTTCCACGCCAAGCCCAAGGCCGCTACATGGGGGACAGCCGTACTCCAGAGCCTCTAGGAAGCCTTCATCAAGCATCATAGCCTCCTCGTCCCCTCCAGCCTTCTGTGTCGCTTGCTCCTCCAGCAGAGTGCGCTGGAGAACGGGATCGACAAGCTCAGTATAACACTTGACGATTTCCCACCCACCAACAATAAGCTGCCATTGTTCGACAGTATTAGGATCGTCTGCCTTTCTTGCCGCCATAGGAGACATATGGGCTGGATAATCCTCAACATAGATTGGCTGGATTAGAGTGGGTCGAATCTTCTTCTTAAAGATTTCATCTGCATCAGAAGCAGACATTGAATCTGGAGAGGGCAGTCCAGCGCGAGAGAAAAGCTCTCGATACTTTACAGTTGGAATGATATTAAAATCTAGAGTAACTCCATCCCATTCTACACTTCTTGCGTCAAATCCAAGTCGCCAAAGAAGTCCTGCAATAAAGTTGCCAAAATATTCCTTGTTGTCCTGATAATCAGCGTAAGCCCGATACCATTCCATTGAATTAAATTCCTGCAAATGAGAGCGATCCAGACCCTCATTTCGGAAAGACTTATTCAGCTCAAAAATCTTATCAAATCCGCCAACCATCATCATCTTAAGATGAGTCTCTGGTGCTATACGGAGATAAAGATCCTTATCAAGAGCGTTGTGGTGAGTAACGAACGGTCGAGCTATTGCCCCAGATGCTTGGGCAGTAAGCATCGGAGTATCAACCTCCAAATAATCATCCTCTGTAAGAATCTGTCGAATGGTCGAGATTACCTTGGAGCGAAGTCGAAAGATTGCGGCAGCTTCAAGATCAATTGAAGTCTCCAGATAACGCTTACGAAGCCTTACCTCATCATCAGAGACGCCATAAAAGGTACTTGGGATTCCTCGCATTGGTCGATTGAGAACCTTTGCCTGATGAGCTAAAATAGACTTTTCACCAGTAGAGGTATACCAAATTACACCACAAATATGAATATGACAGCCGATGATTATTTGGGATACAGTTGACTTGTAGTCCTCTGTTACTCCATTCTTTAGTACAATTTGGATTTTTGATTCAGAATTTTGCAAATGTAAAAAAGAAATATTTCCCATCTTACGAAAGCTAACAACTCTTGCTGCCAGATTTGCAGATTCCCAATTTGAGGTCTCAACAAGGTTCTTTATGGAATCGTTATTTTGGTGCATTTTAAATTCCTTGAATTTATAATACTTAAAATTACTAAGGATCTTGCTCTTGAATTTGCTTTTGCATTCTTGCCTCAGCACGTTGAGCCTTTCTTTTTTCATTTCTATTTTTATTATTTTTATCCCTCAAGGTCTTCTTTCTTTCTGCGAGAGCAATAAGTTCTTCTTCTGATAAGAGATTTTTCTTTGCCCTATTTTGCTCAGCAACTCTTTTTTGTGCCTCACTCATTCTTTTTCTTGCTTCATCAGACCTCTTTGTTGGTCCATTCAAAATACGGTTTTGTCGCATGGTATTTGCCATTTTTTTCAAAGTTTCTTCAGAATGAGGAGGTCTGGCTAGCTTTTTTTCTCTAATTTTATTTTTAGTTTCTTCGGTATGACTGCTTCCAATTCTATTTTTGGAAGCTTCCTTTGCCATTAGTAACAGTTCTCCAAGTGCGGCCGGATTTTCTGCTAGTCTTTTTTTCTGAGCAATGCTCATATTCAATCTTGCTTCGTCAGAGAATTCTGCTGGAGGATTTTCTATATTTCTCTTTATTTGGGCAGCACTCATATTTCTTTTTGCCTCATCGGAGTGCTTTCTTCCAGAATTAATCAATCTTAATTTTTCTCTTGTCTCTTCTGAAACTATTCTGCCACGCATCTTTTGCTTTTGCTCATCTGTTCTTTTTGTTCCAGCCATCGATCTAACTATTAGACCAACATTAAAACCACTATCTGTGGCATCAAGAGTATCTGCCCAATATTGTTCCTTTTCCGTTAAGACTTCTTGAGAGCATATTTCTATGATCTCAAAACTAAAAACATCACCACCATATTTTGTATAAGAATTCTGTAATTTTTGGTTGTAATGTTCATTTCTCTCTAGCATATTTTTATGAGCTATAAATCTTTTAAAGATATTAATGCTCTGTCCAACGTAAAATTGGTCATCCTTTCTTATGCAATATATACCGCAAAGCTTGCTCTTCTTCATAATAATATGAAGAAATATTAGCATAAAATTACTTGATTATTAGCATATTATTGAATAGTCTGGTTCTTAAGCATTTTCTTCCTCCGTGTCGCAATCTTGCCACTTTTCTTCTTCGTAATTCCAATGGCGATTATCGTAAATATCTATTCCAAGAAAATAAGACATTACCTCAAAGGTAAAGCTGATTCCGGCATGATGAGTTTTTCGAGTCCATTTTAGTGACAGCTCAAAATAACTCCATCCATCCTTAAATTTATCAAGCTGGACTTCAAGGTACTTATTTTTAAGTAGCGGAAAATACTTGCGATGAAATAGTGGAACACAAAAGTTCATTGTAAATCCTCCCGCTACGCCTAGAATATAAGCACAGAATACGCCTAGTCAATCGGCCTTCTAAAATATTTTACCGCTAATTAAAGAAAAGTGTAAAGATTGCTTCTTCTTCCTTCTCTGGAGAAAGACCCATGATAGAAGGCTCTGCCTCAATCACCTTTTGTGGTAGAATAACATCTACTTCAAGGATTTCTGCCCTAATCGAATCAACGTAAAATTCAAGTGGGTCAAGAAAATCATTCTTCATTGGATACCTCTTCGGGCTTTGGGTTGGCTGTTTCAAACTCTGACTTTGCTACAAAAAGCTTTGCAAACTTGCCTTGGTTTAGGCTAAATTCAATGTTATCGATCTTAATGAGTTGATTGGAGGGAACTCCATTTTCAGCATACTGCACAGTCAGGTAGGACTGATAATTATATTTGTCCCTAAATCCCTTATAATAAACCCTAACTGTCTTTGGACAATTCTTTATCTCTGTTACAAGGCTTAGAGATAGGATTGGTGTTCTATAATCTACTCTGGCAATTACAATTGTATCTCCGACAACTACTTCTTCGCCCTTTAGATCAATTAGCTTAAACTTTGCATCCTGCATTTAGGACTCCTTCACGCTAATTATCATAACATCATGCTTGCAGTCTTTTGTCTGACAGGCACCATAGGCTAAAAACTTTGCGTTACCAGACCACTGATTAACAACTTCTATAATCTCGGATGGAAGCTTTCCTTTTGATAGAGCCTTCTCTTGATCTGGTGTAAAATAAAATGAGCCTGACTTATTTAGTGAGACTGACTTTCCCTCTCCCCACTTTGGAAGCGGAATGGAAAGATCAATTATAGCAGAGGAAACTTCGCCACAACCCGATGTTGTGATCGGATTACCATTCTTATCAGAACCCTGACAAACAAACCTAAACATAAAGCTCCTTATAGCAGGACTCCCCGCTACGGATAATATAAGCACCGTGAGCGGGGAGTCAACAGGCTGTGTTTAAAAGATCAATCGCCAGTGTGACGGAAGCCTTCCGTTGAACAAGTAACCGGAGGAACGTATGATGGTAGACTTGGAAAAAGAGGAAGCTGAGTTGGCAAATTTGGAGTTACCTTTGTCAAAACAAGATTAAGATGACTCTTAATCTCTTCAACCTGTCGCTCATTCAAGTCCTTTGGGCCATTTAGATGTTGAGAAAGCTCAAGATATCCCTGAAGCCAAAAAACAAACTGATCGCTAGTCATTTCAGCCTCCTACCTTTTCTAGCTCAGAGTTTAGCCAAGCATCAAGAGCACCCTTTGCCATATTGCCAGACTTACGAGCAACCTCTACTCCATTGTGAAATAGAACCATAGTTGGAACGCCCATTATCTTTAAGGATTGGGCGGCAGATGGACTATCATCAATATCAAGATCAAACACAGGAAGAGAGGCTAACCTCTCTTCAGCTACTTTTTCTAGTGTTGGTGCCAATGCTCTACAGGGATTACACCAGGTAGCACCAGCCTTTACAAGAGCAGTTTTATTAGTTCCAATAGAATTCTTTAGAGTTTTATCAGTTGCAGTTTTAACAAACATTTTATCTCCTTATTTTAGCTCAAAACCGTGATCTTCTTTAAGTTTGCTTTTAATATGACAGGCACTGCAGATGTTTCTAATCCAGCCCTTTGTCTGATAGGTGGCTTTATCTCCACAGGTCTCACAAATCTTGCCAGACATCGCTTCTGCCATATGAATTAATCCATCGGTATAGTCATCACCACCAGATCTGTAGAAGCGAAGTGTTCCAAATTTTTCTTTAACCTGCGTTGCAATCAGCTGAAGAGCTTCTTTTGCTTCATCCGTTTTAAGATCCCTACTTTTAAAATCAATATGACCTTGGATATTTCTGCATAATACATCTAGAAGATCATACCATCCATCGCCACACTCTATACCATAGGTTGTATATGGCTCGGAAAGATCGGATGTTCCAAATATTTTAGGATACTTATCTTTTAAGGCCTTTTCTTTTTCTGGTGACATAATATTATACCTTGTTAATCCGTTGGGTTTATTGATAGTAAATATATTGGATCTTTTATGTCTAGATAGGCGCTACAGTAATGGCCTGTTTCATCGCCCAATCCATCTCTGCCATTAACACCGTTACAGATAAGACATTCGTCTGCATAAGTTCCACCAACATCATTTAGCCATGGATTTTCTTTTGCAAAGCTGGCGCTAGAAACAATCATTTTATGATGCGATTGGTAGTGGTGACCACAAATACATTGTCCAGAAAAATACTGCTTAGTAAGCATATTTTGTTGCTTCTTCTTTTTCTGGGAACATTACTCTACCTTGGCGTCAATTTTGTTATCTTCTAGAATCTGCTTCTTTAGCTCATAAGAATGTCTGTAGTCTGTCTTGCCATTCTGATGGTAGAAAGCAATATAGGATGAGAAGTAGCTTTTTTCTACAGCATGATTCTCAACAAAGAACCAGGTTCCTTCTGCTAGATTTTTCTGAATCTCATCAAAGAGAGAGATAGGATCTTCGTCATAGTAATCCTCATCTTCCTCTTCTTCATCTAGCTCTTCGTCACCCTCTTCAGAAGATTCTTCATTAAGTGCTGAGGCTCTGATCTCTGGACCGGAATCACAGAATCCATCACCAATAAATTTGAAGGTTCTATCGCCATATTCATAGAGCTTGATATAGGCATCGCTAGCTAGATAGCCAGACTGAAGATTTCCTTCCTCGGCTAGAAGATCAACGATCTTATTAATATACTCTACTGCTGCATCATCTTTTAGAATGAACTTTGAGGTGGTATAGCGATCAACTGTAACAGACATTGTTATTTCTCCTATGGTTTAAATTGAGCAATAAAGGCAGATGTGGCACAGATATCAATTCCCTCTGAACACCTTGATATTATTATCAGCCATGATAAATTATACGCCTAGCTGGAGATTGAACGAGATTAATCTTTTAGCTGCTTCTTTCTTTCTTCAAATCGCTTCTGCCAACGCTTAACATCGTCAAGAAGATGAAGGTTTTCTGTCTTGTAATTCCCAAGGTGACCAAAGAATAGATGGCAGTTTACGCCATACTTCTTTGTCTCGCAGAGTGAGATTAAATTGGAAGGCTCCAGCTCAAGCTCTGGTGCAATATGAAATGGCTTTATGTGATGAACTTCGACATCAACATTACAGCCACAAACAGCACAGACCGGAAACTCTTTTAGATGGGCTTCTCTTACTTTTGGCCAATCTTTAGATCTTTTTTGGCTCCAGTCTCTCTTTTTGTCAATAAGGACTTCTTTTATTTCTTTTATTTTAGATATCACAACTATATGCTATGATATTAGTAACTACCTTGTAGTTCCAACTCTTCCAATCTTTCCATCAGAAAGAATCTTTTTTATATCCTTTCCAAGATCTTCCACTCCAGCTCGAAACGGTTCTATAAAAACGAACGCGGCTGCAACGATTGCAATAACAATTACTGAGATTAGTAGCATATATTCTACGGTGGATTGACCCTCTTCGTCTTTTAAAAGCTCTTTTAACATTATTTTATCTCATCAACAGACTGATCAATCTCTGGATTCCAGTCAGTTCTCAATTTGATGAGAGGATTAAAGTTTGCCTTCTTTCTCTCTAAGACAAGCTGTGACTGCGGCTTCTGAAGAACGCCTTCTATCTCTAGCTCTTCAAAGTCAATCTCAGTTTTATTTTTATAAACTATTTTTGCTTCACCATCTTCGGCAGCATGAGCAGCATGTGGCGGAAGAAGGATTAGGGATAAAATTAAAGCTTTTCTTAGCATTGAGCCTCCAGCAATATATAAATATATTACCAGCTACTCCTTGCTAGACTCTAGCCAATTTTCAATGTCTTCATCTGACATTGTTTGAAGCTGCTCAATTGTAAGAGAGTTAAGATCTCTCTTTCCGTCCCAAGGAGCCTTTTCATAAGGCCCATCAATATCAAAAATGGGATACTTCATACAATCTCTCAATATTCTTTCTAGATCCAGCTTTAGACCGTCTTTAACAGCCTCCTCTGTATCTCCCTCCTCAGCATCAGCATAAGATTCAACAGGCTCTTTGGTGCAAGAATGTGGAGCAAGAGGATCTTTATCATAATAAAGCTCTCCAACACCATAAAATCTATGCTCTGGTTTTAGTTTATTTCTGTATCTTACAATTCCATAACGCCAACGCATTATTCCTCCTAGCAGCTAACTCTTGGATCTGAAAGACTATCCTCTCTTGACTTTATATCGGCGGATCTCAAAATAGACTCCCTTGAAAATGAGATTATAGATCCATCTTCAAGAATTCCTTTTATAGTAGGAGTATTCTCTGAGGTTTCGTCAATTTCTACTGTAAGAATTACCTTTACTTTCTTTTTCATTTTTCACCCGTTGTATTTGCAAAATTCATCATAAGCAATAGATAGCGGCTCGATATTTAGCATGGCGCTAGACAGAACATGGCGAAGCTTTGGATGATTGATTGCAATATCCTTTCTTGACATGCCAGATCTGATCAACTCTTTTGTCTCTTCCCACTCGGATTCTACCGATGCCTTATATTTTACCCATCGTTCATCAATGGCATCAATCTTTTGATTTATCTCAGCAAAAAATTCATCTGGAATACCATCCATTGAGAACTTTCCTGCTTCCTTTCTTTGCATCCAAAGATTAAAAATTCCAGAGTCAGATAGGCCGGTGACTACCTTATGAAGCTGAACATAAGTTTCGGTCTTAATCTTGCAGCGTTTTCCCTTAATATTTTTAAGAACGACACCTTCAAAGTTTGGATTAAGCTCCTTCTTGATTAGATCATAAGAAAACTCTTCTGCGGTCCAAAGCTTTGGCATTTGGAATCCAAAGCCGTCTGCATAAGACCTGATCTCTTCTTCGGTTGCTTCAGCGGCAGATTGAGTATCAACAATTCCAAGAAGGATTAGGGAATCCTTCTCATAATTTCTTACAACATTGATATTTGATGGGCCAACCAACTCAAAAAGATAGGTCTTTTTGTGATCCGCACCAGAAATAAAGCGTTTGCTGAGAAGATTTGGAGCGGAGAGAGCCTGGTCTGATGCCCAGCTTCCACGAGTAATAGTGTGCCAAGATCCTTCCCACCAAAATGCTACAATTAGCGATCCATCTTCCTTAGTCCAAATCTCTGAGATTTTATCTGGAGAGAATTCTGAAGATGAGGCTCCAAGCTCTTCAAAATTAAAGAACTTCTCAAATGGTCTGGCAACAACCTTTCCTTCATTGGAGATTACGAGGCCACGACAAATAGAATTGACTTCGTTAAAAGCTTTTGAGAACTGAGTTTGCTCAGTGTAGTTATAAATAGAAAGCGGGAGGTTTGAGTGGGGAATTCTGCGAACTCTACCCAACTCAACCTCTACCGCTAAGTTTGCCAAAAATTCTGCGCTTAACATTAGTGTAGCCACTCCGAATTAAATAGAAACCATTCCATATACTCTGGATATTCTTTAGAAATATGTGATACAAACTCTTCTTGGGTACATCTCAAATCCCCAATATAAAAAAAGCTTTTATAACCTATTCTATCCTGCGGGCTGTCTATTTGCCACAAAATAGAATAATCATGATCTGGAGGCTTATATACTCTAATATGTGATAGAGAAATTACTGAGCTATTTCTAATGAACACTTTATTTCCAACGTTTTCTTTTGCAATATCATTCCAATGCTCTAGGCCATTCAGTGTTATAAGCTTAATCATCCTTGCCTTCCTTCTTGTGCTTTACCTTTCTAGAAGATCCTTTCTTTATAGAAAGGATCCTGTTTCGGTGAGGGCCAGCACCAGCACCACCGCGAAGAGAATGTGCAACAGAGATTGGATTCTTCTTTTTCATAACTTTTCCAAATTGAATTGTGCAGAATAGACCGGAGCTTCTAGCACAGGAGAGACTTCTACCTCAACAACTTCAAGTCCTAAGACAAACTCAATGCTACCCTCAACCTTCATTCTTCTTGCTTCTTTTGAAGCATTTGTTATAAATGCTTTTGCTGGGCCAACATTACCAAAAAGCTTAGTCTTTCTTCCGAATGGAAAAAACTGATTTTTATAAGCTGGAGTATAAAAGCGTCCTGACTCAGAAAAAGTCTGAGTTGGACGATGATAAATTGCATAAAGTTTCATGGCTTACTCTTGCGATAGATTTGTCAAAAACTCAACAAGAGTAGTGACAGGCACATCAGTTGAGTTTCCATACCTTGGCTGATGATCTGAGATCCACCTTACGTTAATGTAATCTACACCGTCATAACTCTTCATATTTGGAACTCCAGATGACATTCCAAAATGACCATCATAATAAACTAGCCCATTCTCTGGAACCTCCTCTAGTCTAGCGATCTTCGATGTTGCAAGAAGCTTTGTAGTCATAATAACTCCTAAAGGTTGAATCCTTTCCTTCTCTAACTATTGTTCCATCTTCTGAAAGAAGAAGATAATAAATTTCATACCAAGATGTCTCTTTTCCGCCAATAAGCATATTTTTTGGCTTTAGATAGGCAACAACAGGCATTTTAACTCCAGATTTTTTCTGGAAGTTAAACTGCTCAATTAGTCCTCTGCCAGCAAAGACTTGACTTTTATCTTCGCTTGCTACTCCAGAGCCTTTTATAAACTCTTCAAGGTTCATTTTTCTCTGTATTTAGCTCCCACCAAACTCGGAGCCACCAATAAAGATACTGAATCTGCTTCTCCAGCAGAACACGAAGTATAATTGATCCGCCAATACCAAGGGCAAATGCAATTGGAATGTTTAGCGGGCCATAGATTAGCCCCATAGCTCCGCCAAGGATGCCGCAGAAAATTGCGGAAACAAAGATTCTAAAGATAAATAGAGAGGTTGGCTCTGAATCACGCTGCTGCATTTGTGAGACTCCTATTGTGAAGAATAAACTGACGCTGATATTCGTTAAGAAAAACGGAACCTGTAACCATTGTATTTAGGCAGGCTCCGGGGCCATTCATTTGGATAAATACTGGCTCAGAGTTGTGAATTACCTCGGCAGGAACACCGGTATATTCGTTGCCCATAACGAGAACAGTTGGCCTGTCAAATGAGAACTGATAATCTGTTAGCTCTGTGGCTCCATCGCAAAGTTCGGCGGATACAATATTATACCCATTTTCGCGACAATGCTGTAGGAAATCATGCGGCGTAGCAAACTGAATTATCTTAACATAATCAACAGTAGTTCCAGAACGAGGCCGAAGAAATGCATGGTCAGGTACTGATCCAATAACCATTACTGACTCTGCGCCATAACAAGCTGCCGTTCTGATTAGTAGGGCCAAATTTTCATCAATCCCAAAGTTTACTGCACAAAATGAAACAGGCATAAATTTTGCGGTAGCAGACTTTTTATCATAACGCTGGCGGCGAGTTTCTGTGCGGTGCATACTTACTCCGTGTCTCGCTTATTATTGACCCACTCAACGATGGTATTGAATGGAACCTCCTTTCCAATTAGTGAATTTAGCTCTTCTTTTGCTGCATAATTAATATCGCAATCATAGCAGGATAGGTGATCTTCAAGAAGATATGCAATCTCTGGAGCGTGAATAGAGACTACCTCAATAAGCCTCTTGTATTCCTTGCTGTCAAGATATACGTTGTCAAACATATCTGTCCCAATCACTACTGTTTTAGACTTATCATAAGTATATGTATCAATAGAAGAGAAATTTATAATGGGGGAACAGATAGTAATATTCCTCTCCCCGCACTTTGGACAAGGAGGAAGCTTAGATAGTGCCCAATCCTTTGCGTTATCCTTTGCAATCTGCCTCTCTGTGTAGTGCTTATAAGAGTCACTAAAGCGGGCATAAGCAGCAAAGAATTCTGGTTCCATTCCAGAAATATCGTCGTTACCAACGGTTGATAGAAGGTTAATTGCACGCTTGATTTCGGCTTGATTAATAGGCATCAACACTCCTTGGAGGGCTACCTACTCCCTCCGCGCATAATCTATTCACCGCTTGCGGCTGGTCAATCGGTTTGAAAATAAAAATTAAGGTTTTTCTGAGCCTTCCCAAATTGCCCAGTTTACTGCAATGAAATCTTCTAGTGCCTCTTCTTGAGTTTGGTATTTGTGATCTCTACTTTCTGCAGCCCTTATCTGCCTAATTATTGCTTCTTCGGCAGAGCAAGAAAAATAGGTGACATCGCCACATTTGCCAGGCTCTACCCAAACAAGATACTTGTGTAATTTACAGTTGCAATTATGCCAATCTGAGTGCCAACCGCAACCATCATCATGTTTTGGCTCTAAAACTTGTTCCATATTAACCACTCCGCAAATAAGGGGTACTCCATAAGCTTTTCTAATGATTCAGACTTAGAAAGAAATGTATTTGGAGAGGCAAAATCACTCAAGAATCTTGAATCATTAAAATAAAGGCTTAATGTCGTATCAAATGGACCTTGTTCTGCATAAAAAGAAAATTCTCCTATGTAATTTCTTTCATAAAAAGAAAGTACCACAAGATCTCTAGATTGTAATCCTGCAAGTGCTGGAAAGTGCTCAAATAGAACTTTTATTGAAGAGTTCTCACTAAGAAGTATTTCTCCAAGGAATCCTCTTCCATAAAAAGTGCTTGGCCTTACCGAAACAAGGTTTTTATAATCCAGAATATCTAATAATTTTTTATCAGTAAAGCTTGGTTTCATATTTTTGTGGTAATTATTTTTATAATATTATGATTAACTTACTATATTTTATTTTAGCCTGCTCTGATTATGAACTAAAGCCAAATGAACCAGATCCAATTGGCGAAACCCCAGCAATAGAAGTTACTCCAGACAGTATTTTATTTTCAGAAATTCCAAATGGATCAACAGTAACTGAAAATGTAACAATAAAATCTGTTGGCGGAACTACTCTAAATGTAGTAAGCATAGAGCTTGATTCCGGATTTAACTTTGAGCTTATAAATGTTGGTCCGGTTTCTTTGGCACCAGCAGAGGAATCTAATTTTATAGTAAAATGGATCTCAGAAGGTGTTGAGGATTCCGATTCAATCATAATAACCTCAAATGATCCTGCTAACTCTAGAGTCGTCGTTCCCATAAATGGTACTCCAGAGGAAGAGGAAATTACTGATACAGGAGACTCTGGAACTCCAATTTCTCAACCTGTCGCAGTTTGCTCCGTTGACCCAGCAGAAGTAGAGGCTATTCACGGAACGGCAGACTGGATTGGATCATCTTCTTATGATCCAAGCGGTGGAACAATAACAAATTATGATTGGAGCCTTATTTCTGTCCCATCAGGTTCGCCAGATTCTATGCCTAGTGGTGGAGCAAATAGAAGAAATTTCTCTCCAACGATAGTTGGTGAATATATCGGGCAGCTAATAGTAACAAGCTCAACAGGATTATCTTCAGAACCCTGTTATGCTACACTTAGCGCAATTCCCGGTGGAAACCTTTGGATTGAAATGTTTTGGCAACATTCTGGAGACGATATGGATCTTCATCTTGTAAAACCAAGTGGATCTCTAACATCATCTGGAGACTGTTATTATGCAAATTGCACTAGCGGAACACTTGATTGGGGTATTGCAGGAGACAGGAGGGATAATCCAATTTTAGATCTTGATGATATTCCAGGAACAGGTCCAGAGAATATTAATATTGATGCTCCAATGAATGGTCTTTATACGGTTTATGTTCATGATTATCCTGGCTCAGTATACAGCGGAAGAAATGATGTTACCGTTAATATTTATATTGGCGGACTATTAGAGTGGACTGACACTAGGAATGTTGATTCAGAAGGATATTACTCTCCATTCTGCGAAATAGATTGGATTTCAGGATCTGGATCAGTAATTTCTTTATAAATTCCCTCAAATATTTCTGGATTCCAGAGAAAGAATTCAAAATCATCGGGATATAGTCGCATAATCTTTTCTAAAAAGATATCTTTTGGATAATCAAAGAACCTATTCTGCTCATCAAAAATAGAATATACGCATTTTATTGTCCAAATTGACCAAGATATATCGCCAGCTTCATCATAACACGTAATATCTAAATCTGGCTTATTTCCGCCAATTATCTTGGTTACACCTTCTAGAATTATAATCTTATTGAATACGCCGCCCCTCTCCATAAGATTAAATGGAGCGTTATTCTCAAAAAAGATTATTTCTTTTTTCATTTCTACTTTTTTATTTTACCAAAATTTATTAGGGCTTGCCTATTAAATTCACCATACGGCCCAGCAATTAATTCTTCTGCCGTTGCCCAAACAGCATCACCTTCATCTGGGTTTTTTTGAAGCCTCTTGCAAGACTCTTCATCTAAATCCGCAGAAAATATCCAAACAGTAAACTCATCCTTTTCGTCCTTTGCTATGAAAGGATCCAGCATATGAAGAAATACTGTCCATCCAGTTTCTTCTAAACACTCTCTGTGCGCTGTTTGATGTGGTAATTCTTCATCATCTGACTTTCCACATGGTAGAGAAACGCCAGAGCTTCCACTCTTTTTTCTTTTGAAGGCAAGATATAGGCTTGGATCATTCGGATGCTGAACCAAAACTCCTGCCGCAACCTTTTCTTCCATTTATATTATCCCCATAAAAAGAATAGCACCATTTTGGTGCTATTCAATATCTTATTTTAAAAATAAATTATGGTCCACAGGTATCATCGCAAAGAAGCCAAAATGCTTGGTATCTCTTTACCTTTTTTGGGTCAAATGAATGATCTTTTTTCTTATTATAAGCAATTGTTGTTTCCATATCGGCACCACCATGACTTTGCTTGTGGCCAATTACAAATCTTTCAAATGTGTCGCCACCAGTGGTGCACTGATGTTGTGACCAATGTGGCTTCATTGCAATTTTTCTTATTATCTGATCAATCTGATCTGCTTCCTTTGTAAACCCAGCGGCATCTAACTGCTCTGCAATCTTAACTAAATTCTTTATCATAACCTCTCCTAATATCTATATTTTAAACAAAGATTAGTAGTTATTATTTTTCAGGAAAGATCTTTAAAGTAATTCTTGAAAAAAGAGTCATCCAATTAAAATAAATACGATAAAGATCCTCATCTTCTGCAACAACTTTCATTACTTTTGCAACCATTGGATGCGGAGTAATCTTCATTGTCTTTCCAAGTTTTATTTTAAATGGCAGAATCACCAAGATCCCATTAAAATATCTGGAATATCAAATCCACCGCTTTCGTTCTGGTAAAGCTCCATTATTGCCGCAACACATCTTCCTACTGCAAGACCAGATGCGTTAAGAGTATGAAGGAACTCATTCTTTCCAGATGAAGATTTATACTTAAGATTCGCACGACGAGCCTGAAAATCCCAAAATAGAGTTGCAGAGGAAATCTCTCGATAGGCTCCCTGTCCAGCCATCCAAACCTCAATGTCATATCCCTTGTAACCGCCAAAGCCAAGGTCTGCGGTACAACGCTCAATTACTCGATATGGCAGGCCAAGAGCCTGTAATACTGACTCAGCATCAGCAGTAATCTTTTCAAGCTCTGCCAAAGAATCAGATGGGTTACAGAAAGATACAAGCTCTACCTTATGAAACTGATGAAGTCTAATTAGACCCTTAATGTCTCGACCAGCTGATCCTGCCTCTGCTCTAAAGCAAGGAGTAAATGCAGCATGACGAATTGGAAGTGAATCTTCTGGCAGAATAACATCACGATATAGGTTTGTAACAGGAACTTCTGCGGTTGGAATTAGAAATGCATCTTCTCCACCCAACTTTGCAGTTACTTTGAATAGATCCTCTTCAAACTTTGGAAGCTGACCTGTTCCAGTCATTGTTGTGCGAGTTACAATGTAAGGTACTGCAACCTCAGTATAGCCTCTTGCGGTATGCCAATCAAGAAAAAAGTTTGTTAAGCGACGATCTAGCTTTGCTGCATCGCCCTTCATAACCATAAATCTTGAGCCAGAAAGCTTTGCTCCATCCTCTCCAGATAGAGTTCCTGTATTCTCTCCAATCTGATCGTGAGTTAAGGCTTTCTTTACAGCAAGATGATCTCCCCAAGACCTTACTACAGGATTGTCAGAGTCGCCCTCTCCATCTGGTGTTGAATCAGATGGAATATTTGGGATGTGGAGTAGTAGCTCCTCTTCTTTTTCTTGAAAGTGAGAAAGAGAAGCTTCTAAATTTTGAATTCTATGCTTAAGATCTGATAGCGATGACTGCTCAGAAGCTCTTTCTTCTGGAGAAAGTCCTTTTGCCTTAAGTCCAAACTCTTTACTTCTTACATTCATTTCTGCTCTAAATTTATCTAGAATAGATTGAGTATCTTTTCTAGATCTAATTAGTATTCCAATCTCAGAAAGATATGTGGCAATTTCTTCGTTGTTGCCAACCTTTCTCTTTATTTTTGCTACCGTTGCATCGTAGTCTTTTGTAAATAGATTTTTATCTAACATTGGAATACTTCCTTAGAGCCTTTATTAAATTTGATATTTTCTTATTTTGAAAAAGAGAAAGCTGTTCGATTGGAACAATTGGAGATTCTATACTTGGTTCTGGCTTTTCAAAAGATTTTTTCCATCTTCTTAGATGTTCTTCTCTTTCTTTTTTTGGTAAATCTAAAAATGGTTGTATTTCATCCATTCTTAGATCAGACGGAATCTCTTCTCCGCCCCAAGTATTTGTCATTTTTATGGGAGAAAATTCTGGAATATTAGATGGTACTGCTCTAGTAATGGGAGATTCTTCTACAATCCCCCTTAACTCTTTTTTTTCTTTTTCTTTATAAAGATTCCATTGTTTTACAAGTCTATCTCTTTCTAAAGAAGATAATGCCTTAAACTCTGCTCTGGCCTTCCCCCAAATAGATGGATGATGCCGTGATGGGTCTATTTTTTTATATTCTTCCAAATACCATCGTATTAATCCCATAATATCCTCTGTTTATTAAGAGGATATTAGCAGCTCATACATCTTTTATGATTTCCTTCCAAGAAGATTCTGCCCACTTATGAAGAGAGCCTACAATTCTTTTACCAAAAGAAGATGCTGGATCTAATCCAGAAAAGGCAACATAATATGGAGACTTCATCCTTCGACCATCAGCAACCTTTCTTCCAAACTCTTTGGAGAACTGATCTTTATTATGACAAAAAGAAACTCCAACTACCATAAGCAGTGATGCATCACTTTCTTTGGTTGTTACCTCATATGATAGCGTAATTGGATGACGATGACCAGGAACTTTTACATATTGATATCGTGGCATTTTAACTCCTTTTTCTATTATTTTTTACCAAACAAATATGATTAAAAACAAAATATTTAATTTACATGATGCTCTTATCTCAAATGGCTTTGAAAAAGAAGCCTTTGAGATAATAAAGCTTGCAGCACAAGATATTGCAGATGATCTTTTGTCAGAAGCAAGATTAAATATGGGTGTATCTGGCGCTTCTAACTGGAGAACGATAGTAAGTAAAACAAAAAGCATTTCTGTTGGAGAGATAAAATCAACACTATTGTCACTTGGTGCAGACTTCATTAAACCATCTGGTCAGAATACTGACCATGATAAATATAGGGCCGAATCAATTATAGTTGTGGCTGATTCTTTGAAAAATAAATCCAAATCAAGCATGATTCCATCTGAAGCCGCAGAATACTTCAATCAGACTTTCTCTCAATGTAGCGAAAGAACTTTCTTTACAGTTCAGAGGGCGGCAAATTCATATGTTCCGGCAACTAGTTTTACTAGTAGCTTTTGGAAGTTTGTAAAGTGTCTTGCTGCTGCAAAGATAATATCTGAGTTATATCTAACATCAAATGTGTCTATCAAGAGTCCTTCAGAAAGTCAATCAGATGATTACAAAACTATGCTTTTTGGCCTACTGTTAGAAAGAAAAGACAGAATTGAAAGAGATGCAGATAATGCATATCAAGAGTCTGATAACGAAAGATTAATGGCACTCATTGATGAGAAAGAAGCGATTGAGTCTGAAATAAATAGCTTTTGGAGAACTATTTAGCAATATAGTCAGAAATTCGCATTACAAGCTTCTTCATTTCACCCTTCTTATGACCAAGCCATTCATAGTGAGGCATACCATCAAGGTATTCTGATACGGCAGGAATCTTGCCCATATCCTCAATGATGTGGTGCTCCGCTACATCACGAACATATACTCTGTCACCGTCCGAATTACGGAATGAGGTCTGATTATCAGAGTGAGAAGAAGCAATTAGCCCTCTGATTGCAGAGATTTCATCTTCGCTCCATCCAAACTTTTCAGAAAGTGATGCCAGCTTATTTTCATCCACTCCAAAAATCTTCTCGGCAATATATGGGCCAAGAGAATTATGAAGAATTGCCCTATGACGAATATCTGAGTAAGCCATTTTAGAAATATCAAGAAAGTTGTGAATCGGAAGATAATCCTCCGGCTCACCACCCCACTTACGAGCCGAATTTACGGCATGAATATGTGGCTTCATTTTAGGCCAGCAGCTCCACTTCAATTACTTCGTAGAAATTAAGGTGAAAATAGTTCATAATCTCAACAAGAATCTGATCATCAATCTCATGAGGTGGCTTCTGATAATCAAGATCCGAATCTAGAAAGTGACTCTCTAGAAAAGCCTTATAATCTTCATCTTCCTTATCGTAATCCCAGCTTGAAACATAATCACCAAGTCCGCTAGTACCCATAGCGCGCATTTCTGCTACATTCTTTTCGTCGCAAAGCCTACTTGCAAGCTCTGGAAAGGTAAAGGCGGAGACAGGACGACTACCATCTGACTCTGGACGATAATAGCGTGAATCATCGTACTCCCAGCCATAGCGAGAGATAACCCAAACCTTTGCAATACCGCTCATTTTATCTCCTGTGATGCGGCTATATCCACCGCACCCATAATATAATCACGCTAGGCCACCTGTCAAGTCGCCAAGTTTAGCATGATAAACGAAGGTGCTAAAAATATCTTCTTCGGAAGTTTTTGATCGGTCAAATAGAAAGGTTATTCCAATTAAGTCTGTTGTGTCTAGTGCATAACATGGCTTAATCTTAAAGTTTAGTGGTGTACCATCCTCTCTTTTAATCCAAATATTTTTAAATGAAGTTTCATGATGAGGAGTTGTTTGATTTCTTGAAAGAAAATTCCATATTGAAAATAGAAGATCTCTTTCTCCTGGTGAAAACCAGAACTTATCGTCAGCTGACCACTCCTGACGAGAAATTATTTCTTCTAGAAAGTTAGAATAAGCCTGCATCATCACTCCTTTTTGGTTTAAAAAAACTATCGCCAACTAAATCAAAAAGCTCTCCATCAAAATGGAGCATATCATCAAATTTTTGAATCAAAATTGGGTTTGGAAAGAACCAATCATAGCCAGATTGACCATTTATTGTAAGCTCTCCAACTTTTTTTGTTGCACCAATTGCCCCATATCTTGACGTTAAGGATATTATACCAGCTGCGGAAGATCTTGAGATACCTGCAAAACAATGCACCAAGAGAATTGTATCTTCATCAAAGTCCTTTCCAAAGTTGTATATAGTATCGGCTATAGCTCTTGTTGGTACTTCGTTCTCATCAAGGCTATCTGCCGCAGATTGTATGGTAACGTCATAGAAGTTTAGCCTCAGAACTTTTGAATCTAAAAATACAGAATCAAATGGAGCTTCTTTTCCTGGATCTGAAATAGATATAATGTGAGTTGGCTTTATTTTTTTTGCCAAAGATTTTGCATCTTTTTGCGATGAGATAAAAAACTGCATCAATTATCCTGCCAATAGGCCTTTTCCTCTTCATATACTACCTGCTGTGCAGATGGAATAGCCAGAATTGTAGCCTCATCTATCAACTCAAACTCTTCTTCTTCGCGACGATCTTCTTCAACTTCTTCATAATATTCGTTTGTCATAATATCTCCTTACTAATTTTTATGATTATTATTTGAGGTAGAAATGTCTATAGCAAAAACAATAGAAAAGACACCAATGCAATCTAAGAAATTCTTGGCCTATCTTTTGAGCAATATAGCGAATAAGGCACTTATATTTTGGATGGTTCAAAAGGGAGTTGGGGGAACTACTATAGCTTGGACAGTAACTGCGGCTGCCTTTATTGATATTGGATATATCTTAGGGCAAGCCGCATTAGATGGTTTTGTGAGAATGGCTCATGTAAAAGGATCTTCTATTATAAAGTCAGCAAAAAATATTAAGACTGACTCCATCGAGGAAAGCGGCGACCAGCCGACTCTTCCCTAGATTCCCATTCATCAATATCTTCTTCATCTGGATCTTCTTGGCCAAACTCTGCTGCTTGATATCTATTTAGATCTTCAATCTCTTCTTCTGAAAGCTCTTCATCTGCACCTTCAAGAAGTGACTCAATATCTTCTTCTGTTGCATATCCAACATCAGATTCGGTATCATCAGTCTGTGATGCAACGCGCCTGATAATTACGTCTACAATATCTGACTCCTTCTTAAATCCTGCCTTATCAAGCTCTTGTGCAATTTTTACTAAGTTTTTTAACATTGAAACCTCGCTTTACTAATATGAATATGATTAATAGAGTTTTATGAATAAAATTATAAGAAAAAATAAACTTAACTACCTTTTTAAGATCGCCAGCGACAATCTTATGTCAATTTGGTCTGTTTCAAGACCTCAAAGATTTTCAGAAGATGAATCTGGTCTAAATTCTTGGATTAATGATATAAAATCAAAGATTGGAACAGATGATGAAACAATTTTGGCAGGAATATTAAGGGATGAACTTAATCCAATTGTACTATCCTCAATGGAAGATTGGCAAGATTTTTCTGTTATATTTCCAAAGGGAGAGGAAATAAGAAAGGCTTGGAAGAAAAATGGAGATAAAACATTTTTTTCTTTCTTGGATTGGACAAAAAAATCTGGCGTATCAAACTTGCAGGCTGCATTAGATAAGATAAATAGCCTTCAGTCTAAGCCAATGGAGCCTGTGAGTATTAAGGCTCCAGCTAAGCCAGAAAATGTCCAAAATATGGTAGAGAAAAGTACCTCAAATGGTGCTAAATCTACCGGTGATACTTGGCTAATGGAAATTTCTGATGCCGTTAAGTCTATCTCTAATGCAAATGGTATTCCAGAGGGAATTATTTTTGCACAAGGAGCATTAGAATCAAGCTATGGTAAAAATCACATTGGCGGATTTAATTATTTTGGAATGAAGGGAGAAGGCACCGCTGGCTCTATTTCTGCAAAAACAAAAGAAGAATTTAAGCCAGGAGAAATGTCAACAATAAAAGATAAGTTTAAAAGATTTAACAACATAGAAGAGGGCTTTCAGTCTTATGCAAATCTATTAAAACAAAGCAATAGATTCTCCTATGCAACACAAGCCTTCTCAGATGATCCTGCAAAATTTGCAATATGGATTTGGGGCAGAGGCTATGCTACCGACTCCAAATATCCAGATAAACTTTCTTCTATTTCAAAAAATATTGCTCAAAAGCTGGGCAGACCAGATTTAGCTTGGGATTATGATGCAGAAGAAAGAAGAATTATAGATACTCTATCTTCTATGCGACCAGAAGATAGAGTATCTAAGACTGTTGAGTTATTAAAATAACTTAACTACTACTCGGAGGGCTTCTTTTCTGCCTCAGCCTTCTTCTCTAGAATCTTTACTCGACCAGAACACTTGTCGGCAAGAGCGGCAATCTCTAGTGGAGGAAGCCCATCGACAAAGAAAGAGAAGAAACGACGCTTATGCTCCTCGTAAAGAGCGGCACGAGCCTTCTCAAGAGTCTCTTCAAGATCGTTGATCTTGATCGTATCTCGCAAAAGACCCTGACAAGCCTTCATCATTTCAATATCATTTGAGCTTTCAATGATGCTGCGAACTTCCTCAAAACGATTAAATGGCTTCTTTTCCTTAGACATTTTTTTACTCCTAGATTGGAATTAGAGAACGAAAAATTGGCTTATAATTCTTTTCTAAAAAATCGCCGTATTCTGGAAAATGCTTTTTTACATCAAGCAAAAAAGATCTTGGATCATTTAATGGATTTACGCTATAATATGTTCTTCCTAGGCAAGCACCATAAAAGAATCCTGTGTTTGTTGCAGAAAAATAAAAACCATATGTTTCGTATGGATAAATCTTATCAAGATCTGGAATGTCTCCAGAAAAAATTGTCAATGACGCTTGAAAAGATATTTTATCTTCTGGTTCTTTTAAAATCTTAAAGCTTGTCTGCCAGACAGATTGCCAATCAGCAGATGAAAGATAGGTTGGTTCTAACATTACTCCTCTAAAGGCTCCAAATCTTCTGGCATAATTAGATCAAATCTAGATGCTTCCCATTCTTCATAGCGATATTCTACACGACACATTTCAGAGATAAGGTGTGGTAGAACTTGACGAAGGAAAAGCTCAATCTCTCCTTCATAATTCTTTAGTGAACAGCATACATGCCACTCAGTACCTCTAATTCCAGCAGAATTTGACTCTTCATCCCAATCATCTGAAAGATAGGCTATTGCACCAAAAGGAATGAATTGTCTGCGATGCATATTGAGCCAATCGGAAGAGATTGGAATGATTCCTGATACTGCACCCCAAAAGTCAGAACATTCATAGTCGTTATAAAACTTTTGGAGAACGTCTGCCACTAATGGCTTTAGCTTTGCCTTAAATCTAAGGCCGGTATACATTCCCATTTAATCACCTATTTTGCCGTTTATTTTAGCAGGGTCTTGACCTGCACCTAGAATATAAGCACAATTCAGCGGAAGTCAATCCTCAGACTTAGTTTCCTCAGATGATTCCACTTGAACCTTTGGAGGGCGACTCAGCTTCCATGTCATATGGCCAGCATCCTCAATTGAAAACCCACAACCCCTAAGAAACTCTTGATAATGAGGAAATACTTGACCAATCAAAAAGGTAAAGTCTCTACCTTCTTTGTCCATAACATCTTCGTAATATTTTTTTGTTTCCCTAATTTCTCTTAGCCTTATATAATATTCGGCTTTTTCCTTATCTTTCTGCTTTTGTTCTGGAGTTTTTTCTATAACCTCTTTTTCTTTAGCCATTTAGAGCCTCCAATTAAGCGGACTCCTCCCGCATCCCTAATATAAGCACGATGCGGGAGGAGTCAATTAACTATCTAAACTTTATTTTACCTTGACAAACCACAGTAGCAAGTCTCTTCATATTTGACAGAGCCTGCTGGGCATACCTTATTGCAAGTTGGATCGTTCTTTTTTAAAAGAGATTCTCCACTCCAAAATCCAAGACCAAAGGATATTAGGCCAGCTATTACAAATAGTGACATTAATATTCTTGTTGTTTCAGAAGGTAATCTTTCATGCTGTATCATTTATATCTCTTTGATGTAGAGCCTAACCAAGTTGAAATTGACTCAGCTTGAGCATCAGTTAGCTCTTTTCCTAGCTGATGATGTGCCATCATTTTGACTGCCTCCGGAAGAGTTTTTGCAGATCCATCATGAAAGTATGGTGCAGTTAGTGCAGAGTTGCGAAGAGATGGAACTTTAAATACCATCTTATCACCCTCTAGTTTTGTTACATTAAACTTGCCAAAGTCTGTTTGATTTGGCCAAGGCACCGCAATACCAACCTTCATAAATGTTTGGCCTCCAATAAGCTGACCATTATGACATGCTCCACAGCCAGCAGAAGTAAACTCTTTAAATCCTTTCTTCTCCTCTTCTGTTAGTGCTGACTGATCTCCAGCCAAAAATGCATCCCATCTAGATGGTGTAACTAGAGTTCTTTCGTAAGCACCAATTGCAACACCTACATTCTTAAAGGTAAGAGGATCTTTCTCACCTGGAAATGCTGACTTAAATCCTTCAATATATTTAGGATCTTCCTTCAGAACCCTAACTACAGTATCTTCATTTGGCATACCCATTTCTCCGGCAGCGAGAATTGGGCCAAGAGCCTGTGACTCAACATCTGGTGCTCTACCATCCCAAAACTGAGCAGTATGTCCAGCTGCATTAAATACAGTTGGAGAGTTTCGAACAGTTTGTGCTCCACGGTGACCATCTGAAAACTGCTTACCATCCACACCACCTGTCTCTAGAGTGTGACAAGAGGCACATGAAATATCAGCATCAGCTGAAAGTAATCTTTCATTGAAAAGCTTTTCTCCAAGAGAAATTAACTCTGGTGAGGCTTGCTTTCCTTCTGGAAAAAAGTTAGCTGGTAGTGCAGAAAATGCTGCCAATTCCTGTGGGGTAACTTGAGTTACCGCATCAGTAAACTGAGGATTTACTGGCTCAGAAACTTTCTCGCCGCTGGAACATGCCAGTAATGCTAATAGCGCAATCATTTTTTCTCCTTATTTTCTATTTAAAATTCGACCTGAACTAAAATCTGAACAAAACTCTCGTTCTTTTGATGAAACTGGATCATGTGTAAGATTTGGAAGCTCCTCAGCACCAAGCATAATTGAATTTGCTGCTTCTACAGCCTCTTTATCTGCGTTATTTGTAACTGCATCAAAAAGACTATCTACATAAATCTTACGCTGAGTTATAAAATACTCAACAACCTTTTTATTGCTAAGATCTCCAGAGTCACGCTCTCTTTGGTGACGAGAAGCAACTAGTGACATTACGGCAAGTTCTGCTCCAATGTCAACTAATCTACCAAGAATTCCCTGTCGCATTTCAAGCTTTGGACCCTTGAGCAACATCTGATGAAATAGAGTTCTTGCTAGACGGCGTGTTTTACCATCAATCCAGCTTAGATGATCTCTTAGGTCATAGTCAAAGTCAGAAAATGCTCTAAATGCTCCGCCAACAAGTGTCTTTAGATACCAAGCTGGATAAATAAGAGCGCACTTTCCAACAACATTTAGCTTATCCCAAAGACTTCCCTTTCGGAAAAGACCTCCAGCATTTCTAAGGTGACCATCGAGAGCTTCTCTTGCCAAGAAAAGATGCATAATGTCGGTGGTTCCCTCAACAATTCTGTTGATTCTGGTATCTCTTAGTGCTCGCTCCATTGGAAAGCCAACCTCTCCTCTTGCATTAAGAGAAGCCTCTGTCTCAAAGCCTCTTCCTGCACGAAGCTGAAGAGCGGTATCTGTTAACTCCCAAGATCTCTCAGAATTCCACATTTTAGCGGCTGCTGCTTCCATTCTAATGTCAACATCGTGACGATCTGACATGGCTGCACCATAAAGAGCAAAGGTTTCCATAGCATAAGAAAGTGCTCCAATGTCTGCTAGCTTCTGAGCACCAGCTTCATGGCGACCAATTTCTTTGCCCCACTGAGATCTGGTCTTTGCCCAAGAAGCGGAGAATTTAAGAATGTCCTTTGAGGTAAAGGCAGCAACAGCTGGAATTCCAAGGCGGCCATCATTTAGTGTGGTAAGAGCCAACTTAAGACCCTTTCCCTCACCAAGAATGACGTTTTCAGCTGGAATCTTAACTCCATTGAATCGGATCAACCCATTCTCAATGGCTCTAATTCCAAGAAATCTGCAACGATGTACTACCTCCACTCCTTCCCACTTTGCCTCTACAACAAAGGCAGTAATTCCCTTCTTACCTTCGGCAGATACTGTTCTTGCCATAACGACATAAAGATCGGCAAGAGTACCATTAGTACACCAAAGCTTCTCTCCTGTCAATACCCAACTTCCATCCTCCTGCTTGACGGCAGTAGTGCTCATGTTTGCTGGGTCAGAACCTGCTCCCGGCTCAGTTAGAGCAAAAGCAGTCAGTTCTCCAGCGGCAATACGAGGAAGATATTTCTTTTTCTGCTCTTCTGTTCCAAAAAGCTTTAGTGGCTGAGGAACACCGATTGACTGATGAGCAGAAAGAGTGGCGGCAGTAGATCCGCAGTATCCCGCTACAGTGCCGATAATTCTCATATAGTTGGTCTGAGACATACCAAGACCACCGTACTCCTTTGGAATCTTAATTCCAAAGAGTCCAAGCTCAGCAAGACCCTTCCAAACATGAGCTGGTATCTCTTGGGCCTTATCAATGGCATCACCATCGAGATTCTTATCTGCCCAAGCCTTTACCTTTTCGATTACTTCATCGCCAGCCTTTTCGTCATCTTTTGGCTGAAGAGGAAAAGGGTAAGCCAAAGAAAGATCTAAATCTCCCATAAACATTGAGGCCATAAATGACTTGGACTTCCAATCCATTTCGCGGCTTTCCTCTGCTACTTGAATTGACTTTGCCTCATCTTGAGTGCGATTTTTATTCTCTATCATTTTTCTCCTTATTTATTGGACAAATTATAGCTGCAATTACTCTAACAGAGTCTCTCCATAACCTCGACATACCGGCTAAAATAGTTTTCTGCTAGCATTGACTTAAATTCAAACTTTTCAAATTCTATTTCAAGCTCTTCTGCCGAAAACATGCCATTATAAATATGAAACTGAGACTCTACGGGCTTCATATCGGCAAACTTTACCAAATTATAGCTATGACTATACTGTTCTAAGCTGTCTTGTGAAGACATTTTCTTATCCCAAAGGGCCTTATCCTTTAGCATCTTTACGGCACCAACCTTACCAACTCCTTTTACGCCAGGAATATTGTCGGTTTTATCTCCAGTAAGTGCTTTAAACTTTGCATAGTCTACTTCAAGCTTCTCTCTAAACTGCTGAGAAACCGGATTCCAAAGCTTTACCTTGTCCGAAATGTCAAGAGCTTGAATAAAGTCTGTATCAGATGATACAATTACATTATCTCCCTCTATGGTGGTTGCAAGATGGGCCAAAATATCATCGCACTCATAGTCTGGATGGTAAACTGTGGTGAATGGAAGGATCTCTTTTGCAAGGCGAATGATCTCTCTCTTCTGCTTATGAAAGGAAGCCCAATAAGTCTCCTCTTCTTCGGAAAGTCCCTCTTGCTTTCGGTTTGCTTTATACTCAGAGTCCATTTGGAGCCTTGCTTTTGGTGCTCCATCGAGAATAAAGTATACCTTTTTTGGAGAGAATTTCTCTAAAATTGGTCGAATTGACTTCATAAAATTATAAATGATTTGGTTTTCACCTGTTGCTAGACCTCCACCCCAATCAAATCTGGAGCGATGAATAAGGTTGTAGCTATCAAGAAAAAGATTGTCACAAGAAAAGGTTTCGGCCATTATATTACCTCATTGGATCGAATGTTGAATAGGCTTAGTTACCATCGTGGGACGCGCTAGGAAGCCTCTAGGGCGCGTCGGGAGGCTATACCCTATGCGGAGCGGGGGCGCAAGGGGAGCGCGCCTAGAGGGCTTCCTGTTACTCCTAAAATAAAAAGTCTGGCTTAGCGGCTTACCAGACTTGCCCCTTTTCATCGCAACAGAGGTGGGAGCAACCACTGTGGGGATTTTGACTGCGATGTTCGGAAAGCAGTCAGTATAAATATCATACCAATTAAACAAAAAGATCGAGATAAAAAAGAAACTTTGAGGCATCATTACTAGATAGTCTGGAGATAAAATCTTCTAGAGATATCTGTGGCCTTTTATCTTTTTCCCCAAAGTCCATTATACTTATTTTGGTTTTTCTGTAGTCATAATAATCTGGACGCAAATGATCTATATAGAAGTAAATATTAGAATTTAAAAAAATTAAATGCTGAGGTACACAGTACCCATCATAACAAAGATGATTTTCCATCAATGGTTTAAATAATCCTGTCGCCAAAAGAGTTTCTATGGAGTCTTTAATGTCCATTTCCTTCAGTTTCATTTTCCTTCTTAGCCTTTATCGCCTCTAGTTTATCACACCACAGACCTGCCTCAACCATTCTATCTTGATACTTTTTAAGAGGAAGGATGCCCCTTCTGAGAGAGCACCACTTCGTAGCACCAAGATAGTCATGCTCTCTAACCAAATCATAAAGTTCCCAAAAAATATCATCTTTGCCAAATCCTATGGGCGGGATTGGCTCTGCATCTGCTGAGGCATAAAAGAAAGTATCGCTGCAATTCACAAAGAGGCCGCAAGTACCGTCTGCGTTAAGCATAATAACATGCTCATTAAGCAGGAGTAGTGCCATAGCATGATCTGTTTCAAATCTATGCCTAGAAGTTTTTCCGCTTGGAAAAGTTAATTCTGTTACTGGAAACTCTGGCCAGTCTTTTCTTTCGGGCCACCACTGATTATCCTCCATTATCTACTCCGAAACCTTTACATACTCTGTTTTTGGAACATAAGGAAATGTAACATAAATCCTTGAATCTCCTGAGGTATAGGCAGAACCATTTTCTTGGACAAACACCTTACCGTGAATATCATAAGCTTTGCCGTTCTCTCTGAAAACATGAGAGCAACGCTTATTCTGATAGAGCTTTTCCTTTTCAGAAATAAGATTCCACTCAGAATCTTCACCGGTCAGAGGAGATAGTGGCTCAAACTTAAGCAGCTTTTGAAGAATGACTACGGCATAGTTAGCAGAAAAACCAGAGTGACCTTC
>Ga0114979_10000177_pt1 | contig 41159 bp, 4 predicted proteins | sample S_140625_EF_Meta_FD_87315 | JGI IMG/M metagenome (GOLD analysis project Ga0114979, IMG submission 87315) | Freshwater microbial communities from Lake Simoncouche, Canada to study carbon cycling - S_140625_EF_MetaG | ecosystem: Environmental > Aquatic > Freshwater > Lake | place: Lake...
CCACCCTCACCCCTGACGGTGATGTGCTGCTGTTCGGCTGCAACCTGGCGGCCTCGGCCGCGGGGCAGCGGCTGCTCGAAGGCATGGCCTCCATCACCGGGGCTGACGTGGCGGCCTCCGAAGACACCACCCAGTCCTCCCCTTCGGCCAGTGACTGGCAACTGGAGCGCAGCGTCGGAGAAATCGCCCCCGGCTACCAAGACCTGCTCACTGGTCTCGACTGGACAGGGGAACTGGGCGGCTCCGTCACGTTCAATGACGGCCTGCTGAGCATCAGCGGCGCCAGTGGCAGCTTCAGCATCAGTGGCAATTTGGGTTCGGCCAACACCGGTGTTGTCACTGTTTCCGGGGATCTCAATCAGACGATCGATATTATCACCGCCCTGAAGAGCATTGAAATCAAGGGACAGTCCTACAGCATTAGTGGCATTGATCTCGACGACCCTTCTACGTCTAACGAATCTCCCAGCGCCTATCTGATCAACCTTTCGTCGGACAGCAGTGATGCAAGCCCTCTGGCTTCGGGGGGCACTGTAAGTACCGGCATTGCCCTATATGGAAACGTTTATAGTTTTGGCGGTGACATCACAATCACTGATGCCAATACCACCATAGATCTGCCCGAGCTCGCCTGGGGTTCCCATCGTCGAGGCAGCATCGATCTTGGCACAGTTGATCACCCCCTGACCCTTTCGACTCTCGCTCCTGGCACTGGAGAGGCAGGAGCACTATCGATCACACAGGCGATTGCAGTTGATCCCTTAGTGGAGTACGAGGGAGATAATCCGGGGCTCAGTGCATTTGTCAATTCATTTGTGATTGACAAGGTCCTCAATACGGCTCTCTACGGACTCCAGAATTTTGTGGTGCCTGCAAGTTTCAAGGTTGCCGAAATCAGTGGCGGCATCAACTTTAGCGGCGCCACTATCAAGGCTGGCAGTGTTGAGGCCACATCTGACGTCAGTCTCAATCTTTCCAATCAGGCCTTTGTTGCCAATTCAGCCTCTTTCATCAGTCTAAGCACTGCCGGGGTTCCCTTCGATATCGCTGCAGCAGTTCTTGTCGGCTCCAGCGATTCGTCCATTTCTCTGGATGGATCCTCCATCACCACCACCAGCGGGATGGTGGCTCTCAAGAGCACCTCCATCAACAAGCTCAGTTCTTCTGCCTCGGTCTTTACTAACTCCACTCCCTCCGCCAACCCGCTCTTCAGTGCGTCAAAGCCCTCCGGCAAGAAAGGTGGCCTGGCCGTCAGCGTGGTCTATGGCACCACTAACAGCGGTGTTGACCTGGACAGCAGTTCCTCGATCACCTCCGCTGACGCCATCACCATCGACGCCAGCAGCAAGCCCAGCGGCTCCGCCGAAGCCGAAACCAAAATCTGGGTGGATGGTTTCGCCGCCCTGATGAGTGCCGTCAATCAGGACACGGCCCGTGCCCTGATCACGATCGACGGTCAGCTGACTTCAGGGGGCGGCTCTGCCACGGCGACCCCTCCCCCAAATGGCTCAGCCTATGTAGCCACCCAGGACTACAGCGTAAGCACAAGCGGCACAGTTACCAACTCTTCCGGCCAAGTTGTTAACTCCTTAGTTGAACTTGACAACGGTCAGGTGGTTCAGTTTTCTGATCGCAATTTGTACGTTTTTCTCGGCAGCAGCGGATCTCAGGTTGATTTGGTCAACGCCAATCCCTATTCCGATTCACGCTTCGCCCAGTCTCCTGCCTGGAGCTTTGCCGCCAACCCCGAACTTGCCGTCGGTGATACCGTCACCGTTGCCGGAATCGCGTCTGGTTACACCTATACCACCAAAGCCGCTGACGATGGCACGCTGCTACTCGTCGATTCCGCCGGTACCACCGTGGCCAGGGTGGAAAGCCTGGATGATGGCACCTATCAGCTGATTGATTCCAATACTGAGAAAGCTGGTTTCACCTTCAAAAATGGAGATGCCGTGCATTGGAGTGATAACTCCACCTATCAATACCTGGCCGATCTATCGCAAACCATCTCCAGCTTTTCGTCCTTCCCGTTTGATCCGCTCGACGGCTGGACCCTGCAATCCTTTCTCCAAGCGGATACCCCACTTCAGATCACGGCAATTCTTGCTGATCCGCTCCATCCAAACGCTCCCAGCTACGTTCTCGCCAACGACCAGCCCCAGGACATCAGTGCCAGCGGCGTTACGGGCACCGAGCACCTCCTCTACATCACCGGCGGCCTGCAGTTCAACGGCGGCTCTACTGATTCCGTTGATGTCGCAAAATCAGAAATTCTGGTTCCAGCTGACCAGATCGACCTCTACAACAAGTTATCCCAGGGGCAGGTGGTCAGCTACACCGTCCAGGCCGATTCTGACTCTGGTCAGGACAGCTTCGCCATCGGTGGCGTGGTTTCCGGGATCGACTATTACGTGATTAAAAAAGGCATCGATGCCCAGGGTCGCGGCCGTTTGGCACTGGCTGCCAACCCCGATGACGTTGTCGACAATAATTACATCGCGTTCTCCGGTCTCGGAGTCGGTGCTGTTCACCTGCTCAGCGGCGAGCTGGGATTGACATCAAAGCTCACCCTCGAGCCCACTGGCGGCACCCCCCAGGCCATTACCCCGGTGGCCCAGAGCACGGCCCTGCAGCTCAGCGGCATCTATGGCAACGGCAACAGCATCACGCTTCGCCTGCTGAACAGCGCCAGCGGTAGCGACACCCAAACCATTTCCTACACATTTAGTGGCCTTTCCGGCTCTCAAAGTGAGATTCAGCAGCAGGCGGCACAACAGCTGATCAAGGCCATCAATGCGGCTTCTGCCATCGGCTCAGGACCTGAGGCTTTCCTGCAGGCCAGTGCCGATCTCAGCAATCCATCCACCCTGCTGCTCAACGCGAGCGAGGCCGGCGTGTCGTTCATCGTCAACGCCGTTGTTGTCGATGCCAGCGTTGCCCAAATCAGCAAGCTGCAGGTTAAAGGTTCTTACAATAGCGGAGATGTGATCTCCTTCACAGTCTCCCGGGCCGACGGCAGTGAGCCCACAGCGTTCTCTTACACCACCGTTAACAGCGACAACGCCTCGATCACCCAGGCCCTTGCCCTGTTCCTCCAGAGCCAATCCTTCGCCACCGCTAGTGACGGCTACCTCACCGTTACAACCGACACCGACACCGACACCGGCACCGCCACCGCGATCCGTTTCACCGCCCGGGTGCCGGGCGAGGGCTTCCTCATCTCTGATCTGCTGGTGAAACCAGCCTCAGGCCAGCAGCTCGCCGGCTCCGTTGAGGCGAGCACCACCCAGGCCAACGTCACGGACAGCAGCAGCGATCCCCAGTTCGCCTTCAGCGCCGTAGCCGAGGCCATCGCCGCACCAAACTGGTTAGCCGGTCCATTGGCCATCCGTGCCATCGATGGTCAAGCAGCCACCGATCTCCCCAACAGCCTGGTGAGCCAACAGATTGCGGCGGTGCAGCAGGGGCTGTTCCGTACTGGCGATGGATCCTTCATCGGAGCCAACCTCTTTCTCACCAGCAGCGATCAGCTCTACCTCAACGCCACCACAACCACCCCTACAGCCACGCTCAAGTCTGGTCAGATTGTCTATGAGGAGAGCGCCGATGGCTCCAGCGTTAATGGTGCCTATTGGCTCTATAGCGGTACAACCGACCTGAAGGTATCCAGCGCCACCGAGCTGCGCAATCTCCTGCCCCAAACCACCACCACCCCATCCGGCTCCTGGCAGCTTTGCTCAGGCCCCAATGCCTATATCGCCCGCGCCAGCGACAACACCCAGGAGCTGCAACTGCTCGGTGTAAGCAGTGGCTCCTGGACCTACAAAGACAGCGCCATTGCCTCCTCCTCGCTGGCAGCGCTCACGATCGAGGTGGGCATGCCCTACTTCACCTTCGACCCAACCGCTGCCGGCACAGTCGACGCGGTCAACAACACGCTCCATCTGGAAGGTCTCGATGCCTACAACGGCCAGGTGCTCACCTATTACGCCGACCCCAACTTCTCAAGCACCGTGACGGTGCCGGCCCTGGCCTCTGCCCAGGCGGCCAATGCCGTTGCTGGCACCAACCTCTGGAAGGACGTGCTCCTTCCCGATTCGATTGCCGACGGCAGCCTCGTAGCCGCCACCTTCCTCACCGGCATCACCCTACCGATCAGCCCATCGTCCTCCTCTGACCTCACCCCCACCGACACCACAGCACCGGCAACTGAACTGGCCGGTCTTGCCAATGGCACCAGCCTCTGGGTGCGCCGAGTGCGCGATGACAAGGGCAAGGTCACCGGCATTGAGCTGTTCAGCGATGCCAGCGGCAGCGCCAAGCTGAATCTTTCAGCTCCCGCCGATCCAGCCACTCTGGCCTATTTCGAGGTCAGCGTCAGCCAGTTCCAGGGATCGGTGCCGATTGCGGGCATTGATCCGGGAGTTCAGTTCCAGCTGCATGCCCTTGGTCAGGGCTATTACCAGGTGGCCAATGATGCGCTGCAGTACAACAATTCCCAACCCTATGCCCTGCGCGGCCAGCAGATTACCGCCGACACCGTGCTGCAGGAGCAGCCCGATACTTCAGCCAGCACCAGCACCGTCACAACACCAGGCATTAGCCTCACCACCAAGGTGAACGCCAAGGACAACGCCGACTCCTCTGGCGGCACCGGTAGCAATCCCAAGCTCAGGTATTACGCGAGTAATCCCTGGCTGCTTTTGGGCGCAATTGGCAACGCTGGCAGTGCTTTCTTAGGCACCAAGTTTAAGGATTCTGTTACAAAAGCAGGAGGCAAGGATAATCCAAACTATGGCAAGGGTGATGGCAACTTCTCCGTTTCCGGTTCCGTTGCCGTCAACTTGATCGACCATCAGGCAAGTGTCAACCTTGGGCAAAACTCCACACTCACCTCCTCCGGCGCGGTAACGCTGAATAACCAGACTAAAACCCTGCTCAACACCTGGTCGGAAGCCGGCACCGACGTGGATAACAACAAGTTAGGTGTGCTTTCCGTTGGTGTTGCGATCAACACAGTTAGCAATCGCGCCGAATCAACTTTGGCTGGAACGATCCAGCCCAACGCAGGATCAACCACCGCCCCTGACGTCTCAATCACCAACACTGTTGTCTATCCCAGCCTCTTCTTTGATACTTTCGGCAGTAGCGAGCGGGTTAAATCATATTTCTCCAACCCCGCCAATGCCGTTAGTGCCCTCTCAAGCGTCAGCGGCACCTTGATGCAGAACGGCTTCAACTCCTTTGCGACAATCAAAAACAAAGGAAAGGCTAAAAAATTCAAAGATATCGAGCACGAAGAGGCGGAGCAGGAGGCTGGCAACAACCTGGCCTTGGCCATCTCGGTGAATTACAGCAAGGTGGATAACCGGGCGACCACCTCACTCAACGGCACCATCCGCGCTCGCAACCTCACCATCAGCAACACGGTGGACAACAGCTTGGTGCTCGGCGCCGGCATGCTCCATCAGGAATTTGGCGTTGATCGCATTTTAAGTGGTTTTAGTGGCGGCAAAGGTAGCTTCTTTGGTGGCGCTAAGGGCTCCAAGTTCAATAACGGTGACGGCAGCCTGACTGAAGCCCTTCAGGAATTCCTCAGTTGGGGAAACGTTGGTAAAAACGGAATTGGCGCCTCCCTGCAGCTGCTGGAGATTGGCAATCAGGCCACCTTGTCCATTGGTAGCAGCGCCAATATTGCACTAACGGGAAAACTCGAGGCCACCAACAAACAGGGTGTATCTGGTGTCAAGAACAGCGCTGGCACGACCAAAGGTGCTAACGAACTTGTCAGCTTGGCGGTGGGTGGTGGCAGCTCGGAAAACTTCGGCCTCACCGGCAGCGTCTCGGTCACCTTTGGCGATGGCAACACCACTGGCACCTCAGTGGAAGAGGGCGCCACCGTGGAGACTGTTGCTGCTGAACTCACAGCCCTTGACACGGCCAACAAGGTGGATATTGCTGGTGCTTTGCAATACAGCAGCGCCCTTGGGATCAGCACCTCCATTATCATCAATCAATCCAAGCGACGCACCTATAACCGCCTCTATTCGCCCTTGGAGATCGATGACACGACAGTCGCTACTGATCCCAACCTGATTCTGACCGCCGAGCAGGACGGCAGCATCACGGCAGTTGCTGCCGCAGGTACCTTCCAGACCCCTGACGAAGAACTCAGCCACCACACCAGTAACAGCCTTAGCTATTGGGGGGGCAGCATCACCTCCTTTGGACTCGCCGCCGCTGGCAGCGTCAATGTCCTGCAGCTGGCTAACAGCGCCACCAACACCATTGGGTCGCCGGATTCCACCTCCTCGGTATCTGGGTTAGGCAACTACCGCATCAGCACCACCGCCAGCGACAGCACCAAGCTGCAGAACTGGAGCGGCGCCCTGGCCTACGGCAAGGACGGCGCCACCCAGCCCATAGGCGAGGCTGAGGAACTGATTGAACGCAATGCAAGAGAGGACCAGGGAACCATCGCAGGTGCCGCCGCCGTTAATCAAGTGGCCCGCGAGGTCAGCAACACCGTCCAAAACCTCGATTTCGGCAGTACCTCCCTCACCATCGACGCCTCAGCTTCCAGCGACGGCGCCCTGGCCACCGCAGGTGCCATCAGCCTCGCCGTGGGCGTCAACAAAAATATAACGATGGTGATCCCCGGATCGCTAGCCTTCAACTTTGATAATCCGCCCGGCAGCGACGGCAATGCCATCACAACCACGGTCAGCAAGATCACGGGCACCAACCTCGTCAGCCTCCAACTCACGGCCACCAATGGCGCCGATGCCACGGCCATCGCCGGCAGCCTGGGACTGGCCTACAATCCGCTTCAAGATCTACCCAACGACGAATCACCCAGCATTGCCGCCACCCTCGGCTTCTCGGTGGCCATCAACGACCTCGATGTCGCCACCAGCGCCGAACTGATCGGCAGCGACCTCACCACCATCGCCGCCGCCCCCATCAGCCTCGAGGCCGTCAGCAGGGATGTGCAGCTGCAGACCGTGAGCATTTCGGCTTCCGGCTCCATGGCAGCTGCCAGCCCCGGCTCGGATTTCGGAGCCTACGCCGTGGCCGGTGCCGGGGCTGGCGCCGAGAATGTGTACAACGCGCCGATCACGGCTCAGATCAGCAGCAGCACGATCGCTGCGTCGGCGGGTAATGGCGGCCCCTTGTTGACCCTGGCTGCTAGCAGTGACGAGGAGCTGCTGGCGGTCTCGGGCGGGGCTGATGTGGCCATGGCTATCGCTACTAGAACGATTGATGAAGACCCCTCCGTCGCCCTGTCGGTGGGCGCCTCGGCCTCCAGCAATACGCTCAGCGGCGCCATCTCGGCGGCGGTGAGCGGTGACACCAACCTCACGGTGCAGTCGCTCGACATCAACGCCACCGATGGCAGTTCGATCGGTGCCTATGCCATCGCAGGTGCCGCAAGTGCAGCATCCGGAGCACTCGGATCTGCCTACGCAGGTGCACTGGTGGGTGCGGGTACCGGCAACACCATTGATCGCCCTCTTGCCGCACGCATCGGCGATCCAACCGCGACCGAGCCAGACGTGGGTGTGATCTCAGTCGTGGATGCCACCATTCGCGCCCAACGCAGCAGCAATTCCCGCATTGTTGCTGATGCTGCTGGCGCTGCCATTGCGGCTGCGCGCACTACACCGGGCCAAGGAGCGTTGAGTGTCGGCATTGCTGGTGCATACAGCTTTAATACTATCTCGGGGGGAGTCACGGCTGGTGTTTACAACATCACCGATTTCACTGCCACGGGCAATGTCACGATCGAGGCATTAGCTGCCCGTGGCAGTGGCGGCAGCAACATTGATACCTTCGCGGGAGGCTTTGCGGTGTCCCTTACCCAGGCCTCCGGAGGCAGCGCTGAGGGGCTCAGCCTGGGACTGGTGGTCGCGAAGAACACGCTCAACGATGCACTCACGGCTAAGATCAAGAATGTGCTGGGCGGAAGCGATAGCACCATTGAGGTTGGAACTTTGGCGATCAGCGCCAACAACGATCGCAAAGTTTACGCCAAGGCCGCAGGTGGAGCCCTCACAGTTTCCAATAGCGTTAACAGCAGCAATTCCCTTGCTATTGCCGCCGTTGATGGCAAAAATGGATTTAGTGGTGACATCTTCGCCGGGCTAGAACTCGGCAACGTCAATCTCAGCACCACAGGAGATGGCATCACGCTCGATGGCCTCCCTACCAGCCTCGATATCTTCGCTTCGGACACCGCCCAGATTGAGGTCCTCAGCCTTGCGGCTGCCATTTCCATGGCCCAAGGCACCAAATCTCTTAGCCTAAGTGGCGGTGGAGCCGAGGCCACCAATACGATTAGCTCCAATCTACAAGCCGTCGCTAGCGCGGCAACCCTGAGCGGCAACGGCACAGGACGCCATCGCATCCGCGCCACCACCCAAGGCACGACGAGCACCAGCGGTGAGAGCCGCCAGATCAAAGCTTCGATCGACTCTGGTGCTGCAGCAGGCAGTGCCGCCATCGGTGTGAGTACGGCCGACAACAAAATCAACTGGAACAGCAACACCAATACCTCCTCTGGCAGTGGTGTTACTGCCAAGCTTGATGTGGCTTCCACCGCCATCTCGGCTGCGCTTGAGCTTGCCTCGATCACTGCCGATCAAATAGAAACAACGGTGGCTTCAGTGGCTGTTGGCCTCGCTTATTCCGCCAATAGCTCCTCAATTTCAGTCGCAGCAGCTGAAGCCAGCGCCACCAACAGCATCGGCACCGGCCCCGCCGCCCAGATTGTGGGTCGCAGCAGCGGCGCCGGCCCACTTCAGGCTGCCTCGATTAACCTATCCACCCTGGACATCTCCCAAATCCAGTCTGGGGTTGGAGCCGGCAGCGTGGCGGTCTCGTTTGCCGGCAATAGCTTCTCCGCAGCGCCGGCGATCGGAGCCGCCACCGCCATCAATACCCTTTCGGGCAATAGTGATGCCTCCATCACTGGCTTTACGAGCGTTAGCACCAGCAGCGGTGATCTAAGCCTCAGCAGCAGCCGTCAATTACTCGATGCCAACGGTGCCATCCTCACGACCCGCAGCATCGAAAGCAGCGCTGCAGCCGCCGCGGTTTCCGTGGACATGGATAAGGACTCTGTTGGGGTAGCAGGGGGCGGGGCCTTCGCTACCAACACCATCCTGGGTGACACCACCGCTTCGATTGCCAGCCCCTCGATCAATAGCGCCGGCAAGATCAACATTGATTCCAGCTCCCCAGGCACGATCAACGCCAAGATCATTGCCGCTTCGGCTGCCGTTGCCGGTGGTACTAGTGGCAGCGCTGCCGCCAGCATTGGCGTCAGTATCGCCCGCAACTTCATCGGCGCGACCCAGGGCAACGCTGGTGTTTCTGGCGGCGATCCAACCCTTGCCAACAGTGGCAATGGCAACCAGATCCTTGCCACCCTTTCCGGTACCAATGGCAATCCCCTCAGCACCCTCAAGGCCGGCGGCGCCATCAGCGTTGAGGCAAGTCATAAAGCCACCATCAAGGCCGAGGTCGTCGCCGTTTCCGCCGCCATTGGCGTCTCTAGCGGCGGAGCATCAGGGGCCCTCAGTGGCGCCGGCAGCGAGGCCACCAATTTCATTGCCACCAGCACCACTGCCACCATCAGCGGCAATTCGGCCGCCGGTAGCAGCTCTAGCCTTGCGAGCACCGATCTCACGATCAGCGCCAACGATACGGCCAGCATCGATGCCACAGCTGTTGGCGCCTCCCTCGCTGCCAGCTTCAGCGGTAGTGCCGCCGTGGCCCCATCGATTGGCATCTCGCTGGCCACCAACACGATTCACCGCAACACCAAGGCCGAACTGACGAACTTTGCCTCGGTGCTCCCCAGCGGCAATGTGCTGGTGAGCTCCGCTAACACCGGCACGATCAACTCCACATCGATTGCTGCGGCGATTGCCGCCTCCGTGGGCAGTACTTTTACGGCCGGCTTAGCCGGCGGCGGAGCGAATAGCTTCAACACCATCACCGGCAATAACCAAGCCCTCGTCACCAACGCCCCGCTCGGCTCCGCGGGAACGACTTGGAACGGCACGGTCACGGTGAGCGCCACGGATACCTCCTCGATCAACGCCACGGTGGACACGATCACCGCCGCCGGCGCTGGTGGGGCCAATGGTGGCGCTGCCGCTATTGGTGTGGCCCTGGCCCGCAACTTCATCGGCGAAACACAGGGCGACAGTGGCCTCAGTGGTGGCGATCCCAAGGGCTTCACCAACCTGCTCGGCAGCAGCGGCAATCTGGTTAGAGCGGCGATCACCGACTCCAACCTTTACGCCAAAGGCGCGGTTTCGGTTACGGCCAGCAACGCCGCCACGATCACGAGCTACGTCGATAGTTTCGCGGCTGCCCTATCGGTGACCGGCGGGGTTAGTGCGTCCCTAGTGGGTGCTGGTTCCGAGGCCACCAACCGTTCTCTGGTGTCGGTTCAGGCCTTCCTTGGCGCGACAAACGGGAAAACAATCAGCCTCGATAGCGGCGCCCTCACCGTCACTAGCAGCGATACCACGTCTGCTGATACCACAGCCTGGGGGGCAGCCGTAGCGGTCAGCTTCGGTGGTCAGGTCTCCGGTGCTGCCGCCATCGGTGTCTCCCTGGCGCACAACACCCTTAACAACAGCACGGCCACCAGCCTCCAGAACATCGCTACCGATTCCAAGGCCGCTGCCCTCACGGTCAAGAGCAACAAGGCCAAAGCCGATGGCCGCACTGAATCTCTCAAAGCCACCTCTGCAGCGGTTTCTGTGGCCGTCAGCGGTGGAGCGATCGGAGCATCCCTCGCGGGGGGTGGCGCCGATGCCGTCAACATTCTGATCGGTGATGCCACCACCACCATCAGCGGCGCCAACCTCACGGTGGCCGGTGCCCTCACGATCGACACCAGCAACAGTCAGACCGTTGCTGCGGATGTTGGGGCTGGTGAGGCGGCTGCTTCATTTTCAGCGGTGGGTGGTGCAGCTGCCGTTGGCGCGGTGAAGGTGCAGAACCTGCTTGGCGTCAGCAGCGCTGATGCCAAAGACACCAGCCGCGCCAAGGTTCAAACCACGATTGTTGATTCCAGCCTGATCACCACGGGCATCAACGCCAGCAACCCCAATCTCAGCGCCAGCAGCAGCTCAACGGTGAGCTACAGCGCTCTTGCGGTACCGGTGAGCGTGGCAGTCACCACCGGCCAGTTCGCCGGTGCCTTCTCCGGTGCCTTCAACGACTCGCGCATTGCCTACGACGTTCAAACAACTGTTAGCAGCTCCAATCTCATTTCTGCCGGCAATCTGGCGATCACCGCCACGACCGACAACGAAATCAGCAAGGTCAACACCGATGCGGGCAGTATTGCCGCCAACTTCAATCCAGTAGCTGGTGGCGGGATCGCCGTTGGGGCGGCAGAAAACAAAAACAGAATCGATAATATCAACAAGATCAACATCGGCGATGGCACCAGCAATGCTGCCGGCACTCGTTACACCATTCAGTCCAAAGGCGATCTCACGATTAACGCGAATGACAACCGCAGCAAGGTTGCCGAGTCGAATGCCACGACAACGGTGGTGGCTGCTGGCATCCTTGCGTCCTCTGGTGGCGGAGCAGGCGTCTATAACACAGTAGCCAATACCATCGCTACCACGATTGCTGGTGCTATTGATGTTAACGCTGGAATTATTGGCGATGGCTTTGTTGAATCGGCAACCATTCAGCCCGCCGCCAGTGCAATTGCCCAGGTTGATCTAATCACTCTGGGTGGTCATTACAACTACGGTGACGTCATCACCATCAAGCTCAGCTACGGATCTTCAAGCGACACAATTACTTATACCGTTACGAACCTCACCCCTGTCACTATCCTCAGCGGCCTGATTGCGGCGATCAACGCCAAGGTGGGAACTCTCTACACCGCTACGGCAGTTAGTACAGATCCCAACAGCCTCACCATCACAGCCAAAACCGCCAACCAGGCTTTCCTGAGCGAGGCTAGTTCCACCTCGGCAGCGTTCAGAGCCGGATCGCTAACGATCGGTTCCGCCTCCACCGCCACCACCCTTGACTCCGAAATCATCAACGCCTCCGTGGCTGCAGGGTTTGGAGCTGCGATTGGTGTGGGCGTCGTGGAAAATAGCGTCGGCAATTCCGTTCTCACTCTCACCCAGAGTTCGGCCAAGACCGGAGGCACCAATGCGCCCACCTTCGCCGCCTCCGCCAACGTCACGATTTCCAGTTCATCGGACGACAGCATCGATCAAGCCAAGGTGATCAGCGTTTCAGCCTCCGTCCTGGTCGCGGCTTCCATCAACAGCGCCAAAGCGATCGATACCACCACCAGCCGCTCCCAGGTTCAGGCCGGCTCGATCTATACCCCGTTGGGCACCACGTTCGTCCAATCCAGCGCCGTGAACAACCTCAGCAGCGCCAGTTATGGCGGAGCAATAGGAGGAATTGCGGGCCTTGGTTTGATGTTTGCCGAATCCAATCTGGGCACCACTGGGGCCGATGCCGAGGTGCAGGCCCTGGTGGGTTCTGGAGCAAGCATCACGGCCAAGAATGTGGAAATTACATCTCTTTCCCGAGATAGCGTCTATAGCGACAGCATCAGTGCAGCCGGCGGCTGGGTTGGTTCCGGCGCCGGTGCCCAATCCAAGGCCACAACGAACCAAACCGTTCAGACATCGATCGGTGACAACGCTACGATTAATGCCAGCGGCAACCTGAAGCTCTCAAGCCTCCTCGATCAAACCGGTGAGGATGGGAATTCCGGGGGCATCGATAGTCGCGGCGAGGGCATCGCCGTGGCCGCTGGTACCGCTGGGGGCGGTGCGGTTCTCACCAATGATATTTTCAGTCGAGCTCAGCTTGATGTTGGCTCCGGCAGCCAACTGATCGCCAACTCCATTGATCTGGGTGCAAGCAATAGCCTGGAGAAAACGAAATACGGCCAACCCACCGGCAATGGCACCTCGCCGAATGCCAACGTCAAAGTGGTGGTGGCGGGTCTTTATGGCGGTGCTGGCAGCAGTTCCACAACCACCATCGGCAACGACGCTAGCCCCTTCGGTTCGGCAATCAGCATCGCTGGTGCCACCGTTCGTGCCACTGGCACGAATTCCTCTCCGGGTTCCCTGCTGATCCACGCCGACAGCGATGTCTACGCCACCGATGATGGGGTGTTGGATGCCGTGTCGGCCTTTGCTGTGGTATCGGGGAACTCCAGCGTGACCAACAAGGCCAAGGCCAGCGTCAGTGCGGCCAGCGGCTCCCAGATCATCAACGACAGCGGTGATGTGATCATCACCGCCAAGAGTAATGGCACGATCAGCAGCTCCAATTCTGTGCTATCTGGAGCCTTTGGCTTTGGCAATTCCACCGCCAATGCGATCAACACACCCACGAACTCGATCACCTTTGACGGGGCCACCATCAAGGGCCAAACCATCAAAGTCTGGTCGGGCTTAGATGGCAGTGGCGTCCCCAATATCCTCAGCAGCGTTGCCGATAGCCAGATGAATGCTGGCGTGATTGGTATACCCATTCCCGAAGCCACGGCCACCAGTTCGGATACCAACACGATCTCGATAACCAATAGCGCCCAGATCCTGGCGCGCGGCAACGTGGACATGAAGGCTCAAACCAAGGACTGGAACACAACTCCCGGCACAACTACCCCGCCGCGCAGCTTCGCGGATGCGACCGCCTACATCCTGCTTGCCGCTCCGATTGATGGCAAAGCAAATACCAACGATTCCACCACCAACACGATCACGGTCGACGGCAGCTCCAAGCTCGTGGCTGGTTCACAGCACCAGCTGAAACTGTTCAGCCTGCCTTACACCACCGATCTCGCAACTCAAAACAGCTATCTCAACCTCACCGGCGACGCCCAGCTCAGCGCAGCTCTAGTCAAGGCCACCAAGCTCACTTCGGCTCAGCTCACTTCGCTTGGGCTTGACGGCTCGATGGACTACAGCTACCAGGTGCTGGAATCGCCGCAGAATTCTGGTGTTGATCTCACTAACTTCATCGGCGTTGTGTTGCCCGATCAGCTGTGGTCGGATCCCACCCAAAGGCCCTACCTCGATATTGTGGATCTAGGCGTTGGACTGGCCGAAGAGGATACACGCCTCTCGGATCTGATTGCCGCTAACGATACCTCCACCAGCGATCGAGCCCTTTACATCTCCCAGCGGGAAGACATCCGCCGCCAAGCCGATCAATTGGGACTGATTGAACCTGAGACCGGCAGCATTCAAGGCAGTCTCGATGGCCTTGCCCTACGGCTGCCCGATCTCTACGCGGCACCTGGATCGGTGTTCCTGGATGCCGGCGGAGGCGGCAGCATCACGGTGAACAGCCAAACGCTTACGGCCACCCCAAGCCAAAATCCCTCCCAGATTAAAGCCTATAACGATCCCTCCATAACGGTTTCGAATACGGCACCTCTGATGTTGTTCGGCGACGACATGGTGATCGACGACTCCAAGGTTGTCGATATCGTCAATGGCATCTACACGGTCTTTAATCCTGGCGCGCTTTATATTAATCGCCAGGGTGGAGCTGCAGGCGCCGATACCCCGATCACCGGCTCGATCACCGTCACCCAGAACGTCAACGAGGAAGCGCCCCTTCCGACGGGTTACCCGACTAATACCCCCCCACCAGACCTCTATCTCACCGGCTCGGTGATCAATGAAACCGGCGCCATCAACATCAAAAATACCACCGATAGCGTGATCGTTTCCGGCGAACTGCGGGGCAAGACCCTTAATATTTCTTCTGCTGGTAACTTCTCTCTTAACAGTGATACCTGGTTCCATTCTGGTGCAGATCCTCGTCAATATCTGAACTACGACGACTATCGCGGCCAAGCCTTCGATGCTGCCACGAATAGTGATGGCACCTACAAGGGTACTGCCACCTCAGCAAACGCCTCAACGTCTACTGTTGATTCTGCAGCTGATACCAATGCGGGAACAATTTTCTCGCGCGGCGATATTTCGATCTCGGCCCTATACCTCAATATTGATGGTTTGATTCAGAGCGGCACGCCATCGCTCAGCATGACCGTGGATGCGAGCTTCAACCCCGCCACCTCCAGTTCCCTGATTGATAGCAACGGCAACGCAATCAGTGGCATCAGCTATGGCACCGTTAACGGCAAACCCGTACCGTTAGCCGGCTATGTGGATGCTGCCACTCGTACGATCAATCTCTACGACATCAAGAGCAGCGGCGGCAACATCACCCTCACCGGCCACATCCTGAGCACCGGCGCTGGCAAGGTGCTGGCCTTCAATGGTCAACCATCGCTGAACCTCACCAATAACAGCAATTGGATGCTGGCTACGGGCGCCATTGATTTGGCCCCGATCAATGGCAAGATCACGATCGTGGACACCCCCAGGATCTCCTTGGTGCCTTCAGCTATTGACTCTGCCGCAAACAGCATCACATTCACCAATGCTCATAATTTATCCAGTGGCTCTCAAATTATTTATCAGTATAATAATAGTACTAACTCTTCAGGCGCAGTAGATAGTTCGTCTCCGATTGTTGGGCTGGTTGGGAATACAATTTATTATGTGGATGTTGTCGATCCCTTTGCTATTAGACTTCATGCTGCTTCCAATTCGACAGCCAGCGTCGATATTACTGGCTGGGATCCGGCACGTGAGTCGTCCTTCGGCTTGGCGACAGTTAAGAAAACCCAGTATGAGTATCAAAATAGCGAATTCTCCAAGTCTGAATCGTTCCTGATTGGCACCAATAAGGATTACACCACGCCAACAACCACAACTGTGTCGTCTACCTCCGCCTCTGGTAGTGGCGGAACGACTCTCAGCACTTCCTACAGTCCCGCTACCGGGCTTACCTATAATTGGACTGAGGGCCAATCCAAAACTGAAACAACTGTTAAGTATTCGTCCAAGCAAACATTCAATTTCTTCTATGACTTTCCCACTAAGGAGGATGAGAGTTACACTTCAGTTAATATTCAGGACACAGATCAACAGCCTCTGCTCGAAGGCCAAGTCCTCCAGGCGGCAGCCCCAGCCAGCTTTAGTTCAGGTTACGGCTATGAGGTTACTTACAAACAGGTGACAGAGGACACCCCTACGGTCACCACCAGAACATGGACAACCGGTGGAGGGTTCTTACGCAAGAAGACCTATCACGTCCAAAAAACTGAAATTACGGGGGTCAAGGATTACTACACCCATTCCCTCAAGGCCGATAACCCGATCACGATTGGCTTCATCACTCCCGCTGCAGGGGCGACTGGTTCGGACGCTGCCGGTGCTCTCACCATCAGCAGCGCAGGCGATGTTTCGATCCTCAAGGGGGTCAATAACGCAACGGCGGTGGATGTCAGCAGCACCAATGGCAAGAGCATCGCCTTCAAGGGTCTGCTCGTGAAGGATGCCAAGGTGCCGATCAGTCTGAGTGCCGCCGGTGATTTGGATCTTCAGGTGGGGGGCAGCACCTCCAGCAGCGATGCCATCAATGTGACGGCCAGTGCTGGCGGCAATCTCACGATCCAAACGATCAGCAATGGCGGATCCGTGGCGGCCTTGCAACCACGCGCCGAAGGCACCACGGGTCTTGCCCTTAAAGCCGGCAAAACCCTCACCCTGCTGCTCGGTGGTGCTCTCGATAGCAGCGGCCAAGCCAGCACTGGCACCACGGCAACGGCCGCATTCTTCCAGGCCGACCGCATGGAGATTCAAGTGGGCAGCGGCAATCTGGCCAGCGTCGCCAACCCCCTGCGCCTGAACACCAGTATCAGTGACAACTCCACCGCAGGTGGCCTTGCGCTGAAGCTTTCGGGTGCCGCCAGCAATGCATCGCTGCAAGAAACAAGCGGCGATCTGCGCTTGATCTTGCCCACAGCCTTTGCGGCTACTTCAGCTCTTACGGTTCCGGGCGATCTCAACCTTACGGTCACAAGCGGCGATCTGCTCAATGCCACCGGTGCGGCCATCAACCCAGTGAACAGTACGGTGCTCAAGGAGCAGGACGATCTCTTCAAGATCACCGGTGACGCTGCCACCGCTGCCGCCACAGATGAAATCGCCCGGCAGGACAGCATCAATTACAATGATTATTGGACGACATATCGCGGCTGGAGTAAGCAGGATTTCTCTAATGGTAATGCCCTTGTTTTTAATGGTACTAGCCTTGTTAATGTCGGCAATGCTGATCAGTACCGTCTATCCAAAGGAACGATAGAGGCTTGGATCAAGACTGGTGATGCCGGCAGCGGTTTTCGAGGAATCGTTACCAAAGCATTTGCCTATGGCCTATTCCTGCTCGACAACAAACTCGTCGCTTTTGACTGGATAAAGGGTGATTTTAATACTGGGATTGCTCTCAATGACAATAAGTGGCATCATGTCGCCCTGTCCTTTGATGATAACGTCACGAATGGCTCCCAAGTCTATATTGATGGCCGTGCCGTGGGCTCGCCATTTACCTACAGAATTAATAACAATACATTATATGCAACGATTGGTGGAGCTAGCAATATGGCCACCCAAAATTTCAACGGCAATATCGATGAAGTACGCATCTGGAATGTTGTCCGTAGCGCCGCGGATATCGCCGCTTACAGCAATTCGCCTATTGCTAAAAATGCAACCAATCTCGCCGGCTACTATCCAATCGACGAAGCCAGCGGCTCACTGATTGACTACAGCGGCAATGCCAATACCCTCGCTCTGCCTAGCGGGGTCAGTCGCCTTGGTTCCCCCGGGCCGTTGACGACGACCTGGACCGCTCCGGCAACGGCTAAGCATACGGAAGCGTCGTTTACATTTACCCCCGCCGAGATTGACAGTCTTAAAACAAACAAGGGCTTTAGCGACTCAGCCATTACTGCCTACCAGAGCCAACTCAACGCAATTCATCAGCAATATCGAAACACGTCCCCTGACCCCTCGCTTGTCTACAGCCGCCCCGCCGCCGACCGGCAGGCGGCCCTTGATCAACGTGTTGTAGGAACAAATGCCTATTACACCCCCCTCGCTAGCGATCTTTATGTCTTGCTCTTCCCCAAGCAAGCCGAACAACGAGGTTTTACAAGCCCCTCCACTGGCGGCGGTGGCACTGGCAATGCCTCGATCAGCAGTGGCAACCTCAATCTCACGGTCAGTGCCGGCGCAATTGGCCGCAGCTCCGATCTGATTCATATTGACATCCCCAACGGCGACTACGAGCAACTTTCAACCGACGACGCCCAGCTGCTCAGTTCCGCTTCCTCCTCCGATGTGGCTGGCCGCAGCTACGGGGTTTACGAGTACATCGGCAGCAAAGATCTAACCACCTCCAGCGCTAGCGCCAGTCTCGATTTAACCGATACCAGCCTCTTCAAGCGTTACGCCCCTAACTACACCGCAGGTAGTGGCAACCTTTACAAATATGTAGGCGTTGCTGCCCAGACGAACTTCGATCTTTCCAGCGCAGATTTCGGCGCCAAGGATGCTGGCCAAAATCTGTGGGAAGTTGTCAGCACTGGCACCGCCAAATACAACACCACCGCCAGTTCTGTTGCCATTGCGGTTGGCGATGTGGTGATGGACACCCGGGCTTCACTGACCAGCGGCAATGTTGTGCTGGTGCGCACCCCGGCGTTCTACGGCTACTACAAGTACACCGGCACGACCGCCCGCCGTGAGCTCCTCCAAGAGAACTACGGCGATACCACCAACTGGACCGCCCTGAGCATCGGATCCCAGACCGCCAGCTCCACCACCACCAACCACCCCCTCACCCTCACCCAGGGAACCCTGCTCACCGATCCGTTCTCGCTCACGGGTGTCACCCTGCAGCTGAATACAGCCGTCAGCGTTGCCGCCACCGGTTCGGTTTCGGCAACAGCTATCTCCGACATTCGCCTCTCGTCCGCCGGTGCTCTCACGGTCAAAACGATGTACGCCTCCGGTGTGCTCAACCTCGAGGCCTCCTCCCTAGCCCAAGACTCCACAGGCAGCGGCCTGAGCAACAACCGCGGTCCGATCGAACTGCGCAGCACCAGCGGCAACATCGGCAGTTCCAGCACCCGCCTCAAGGTCACCACCAGCGATGTGGCCAGCCTCTACGTGAGCGCCGATGGCGACGGATTGGCCTACCTTGCCAGCGACAAAGACCTGGCCCTCGGCTCGCTGGTGGCCGCTGGCACCTTGGACATCAGCACCACCGGCGCCTTGCGAGATGCCGGTCGCAATACCAGCGAGATTGGCGAGGCCAGTGTCAACCTCCAGGCCCCCACGCTCAACCTGGCGGCCGCCAGCTTCGGCACGGCGGTGTCGCCCTTGCTGATCGGCGGTGGCAGCAGCAGCCAGCAAACCACCCTCTCCGCCAGCAGCAACGCCGGTGCCGACGGCCTGATGGCCTTCGCGGCCGAGGGCAACACCCCGGTGCTGATCAGTTCGCTCAGCACCAACAGCGACCAGGCCCTTAAGTTGGATGGGGTCAATGATTACGCTGATCTTCCAGATATTAGCCTGGGTGGTGATGTTACTGTGGAGGCTTGGGTTTATGTGAATAAGGCCCAGACCTGGTCGCGCATTGTTGATATTGGCAATGGTGCCGCAAATAATAATATTTTGCTTACCAATTATGCTGATACAGGCAGGCTATGGTTTGAGACATTTTCTGGTGGAGTCAGTAATGGCAGCACCATTACTGATGACCCCCTGCCGATTGATCGCTGGGTGCACGTCGCTGCAGTGCTCAATAATGACAAGAGCACCAATATTTATTTTGATGGTGTGTTGGTTAAAACTGGCAGCGCTACTGCGTTGCCCACTGAGATGGTCCGTAGCAACACCTGGGTGGGCCGTAGCAACTGGAATGGTGATGCCTATTTTAATGGGGCAATCCGCGATTTAAAGATCTGGAATGATGCCCGCACCAGTGCCGAGGTTCGCAGTGACATGACGCTGAACCCCAGTGGCAGCGATAACGCCTTGGCCGCCTGGTATCCCCTCTCGAATGTTGAGAGTGGCATGGTTGGTGGTCAGGATCTCTCTCTGCAGAACGGAGCCTCAATAGCCGCGGTGATCGACACCAATGGCAGCCCCAACCACCCTGCGGGCACCATCTGGCTCAGTGGTGATTCTTTCACCTCCGTCAGCGGCACCACCCCCGTGATCAGCGCTGGCACTCTTGTGCTCGATGGCCTCGGCGGTATCGGCACCAGTTCCGCCGCCCTGCGCACGAACATCAACAGCTTGGCGGGTTCGGTGGGAGACAACGGCATTTATCTCACCAACAATGCGTCGCTCACTCTCGATTCAGTGAGCGATCGCACCGGCACCCGCACTTACACGGGTCTTGCCACCGGCGGCACCTCCACAATCAGCACCAGCAGTGGTGCCCTGACGGTTAACGCAGCCATTTCTTCCACCGCAGGCAACCTCGGCCTCTCCGCCACCAGCGATCTGTTGATCAACGCCAGCGTCACCACCGCCGGCAGCGGCACCCTGGCCCTCAATGCCAACACCAGCAGCGGCAAGGTGAACGCCGCCAGTGGCTCCCAGCTCAAACTCAACAGCACGGGCACAGCCACCCTCACCGCCAGCAGCCTGGTGCTCCAGGGGGTGATCACCACAGCCGGCAACCTTGCCTTGAAGCCCACGGCAAGCTCCAGTCTCAACCTTGCCACCTATCTCACCGCAGGCCAAATCTCTGAACTAACCAGTACCGGTGTGGCTGCCACCAGCCTTGATGGCAGCACCACCAATGGTGAACTCACCAGCAACGTGATCCTTGGTGGCACGATCACCAGCACCAACACCAGCGGCGTCACCCTCTCCAGCAGCGGCTCCCTTGCCCTGCTGGGTGACATCACCACCAGTGCTGGTGACCTGAGCCTGTCCACCAGCAGCACCGATGGCCTGCTCGTTCTTGGCAACCTCACGGCCCTCTCCAACCTGTCGCTCACGGCCTCGGCGGGCCCGGTGCGCACCACGGTGTCCTCCACGCTCAAGACCACGGACATATCCGGCGGCACCACCAAAGTGAACAGCAATAAGAATGCCTCCCTTTATGGCTCGATCCTGGCCGGGGCCAAGTCCACCAGCACCGGTCCCTCCTGGCTAGCGGCCGCCGCCACTCCCGCCAACCTCGAAATCACCAGCTCCGGCGACCTCACCCTCGCTGGCGCCACCGCTGTAGCCGGCGACACCACCATCACAGCCCCCACGGTCACGATCACCGCGGCAGGTGGTGTGATCAGCCGCGGCAACCTTTCGATCACCGCCGATGGCACCCAAAAAGGCCAGGGACTCTTCTCCTCGGGCCTGCTGGTAGCCGGCGGCACGGTCAATACGGCGTTGACGGCTCTCAGTCCCGGCAGCACCACGCCTTCCGCTTCAGGCCAGGTGGAAAGTGGAAGCTCCACCACCACCAGCGTGCAGGGTTCCACCTTGCAGGCGGCAAACCTTGATCTTGATGCAGGGTCCACAGCCACCCTCAGCCTCACGGTGGGCCGCGACGACGCCGATGCTTTGGTGCTGGGCGGCAGCACCTCCAGCAGTGGCAGCAGCCAAGCCGATCTGGTGGTGGCGGGTGCCTGGATGGCGGCCCCCACGGTTTCGATCACGGCGCCTCAGTCGCCGCGGATCCTGCACGACCTGATCGCTCGTGATGGCCTCACGATCACGGCCAATTCCGCTAAGGCTGCCAACAACACGATTCGCCTTTCTCCCCTGTCCCAGATCCTTTTGGGCAGCAGTGATGGCACCAGCACTACTGCCACTGTTGACCTCACAGCCACCACCATCAACCTGCCCGGCGATACCGCCGGCCTAGCGATTGAATCCCTTACTTCGGCTCCCCAGGATTTCCTCAGCGGCAAATTGAGCTCGGGCCTCAGCCTCAACCTGTCGGTGACCCGCCAAGCGAGCGGCAGCGGCGCGGGATTGGAAACCAAATCCTTCACCGCCAGCGTGAGCGCCCAGCAGTTCAGCAGCCTCACGCTCTTGATCACGGCCATCAATAACGCCATCAGCACTGCAGCATCAGCCGTCGGGTTGTCGGCTACTAATGGCGAAATCCCCGTGCTTGATCTGCGCGGCGCCACAGTGCGCCTCACCCTCAAGCCCCCCACCGGCTCCACCCGCCTCAACGCTGCCCTGGGCCTCGCCCTCAACAGCACCACCTCCACCGGCCTTTCCCAGCTCGGCAGCTTCACAGGCGCCGCCGCCCTGCAGGCCGTCACCCCCGCCACCTTCCTGAGCCGCGCCAAGGACACCACCTTGAACCTCGGCTCTGCCTCCCAGAAGTTCACAAAACTGCAGTGGGATGGCGGTGTGCGCAGCACCCACAGCGATGCCAATAGCAGCGTCAGCTGGAAACTGAATCCGGCCAGCTCCACCAGCACCTTGAACCTCAACGCCCCGGTTGATGTACCGGTCGTTGCGCTGACCCCCGATGGCGGTAACGGCGCAGTGAGCAGCTTGGGTGCCAATTTCAACTTGTTGGGCCGCACCAAAACCTTTGAAATCAGCCAAGCAGGGGATCTCACCCTCGGCTCCCTGGCCGATGTTTCTGCGGCGCCCAACCTCACCAGCCTCAAGTACAGCTCGACCGCCGGCGCCCTCACCCTCAGCGGCAGCGCCGCCAGTACCGCCATCCCCTCATACGCCACCAATGCCGCCCTCAGCCTGACGGCCACCGGCGACATCACGATTGGCCAAAACACCAACAAGTTGGTGCTCAAGGTGCCCTCCCTAAGCCTCAGCACCAGCGGTGACATCAGCATCGGCTCCGGCGCTGATCTCACCACTACGGGCGCTACCGGTAGCGGCAGCTTCAACATCAGCGGTGGCAGTGTGTCGATCGCCGGTGGACTCACCACCACCAACAGCAACAGCACCACCATTGCCGCCACGGCCGGATCCCTCAGCCTGGAAAGCACTGCCCGGCTGACCGGCCTCAAGGGGGATCAAAGCTATTCGGCCGGTGGTGCCAGCTCGGATCTCACCCAAGCCGCGGCCCTCGGCAACGCCGATCTCGCTGCAGAGATCACCCTCACGGCCGGCCGCAGCATCAGCTCCAGCGCTCCGATCACCACCAGTGGGGCTGTCAGCCTCACGGCCAGCGCCGGCAACATCAGCACCGCGGAGGAGATTTTCACCACCACAGATGGCGTGCTCGTCGACAAGCTCGGCTACCGCGTCAACAGCAGCGGCGCCTTTGTGACGACGACGGGCAGCGTTCTCACCAAAAGCGACAAGCCTGTTTACGCAGGTCTGCCGGCAACCCCCAGCAGTGGCGGCGCCATCCGGGCGGGCAGCCTCACCGCCACCGCCAGCAGCGGCACCATCACCTTGGCCGGATCGGTCTTCCCAGCCGGCACCCCGGCGGTAACCAGCCTGACCGCCGCAGTTTCCGCTTTCTCCGACACCAACGACCAATTCACGATCAGCGGCCACGGCCTCAGCACCGGCACCGCCGTGCGCTTCTACGGCGTGCAGGAGGGGGCCCTGTTGCCCCTGGTGGATGGTGGCCTTTACTACGTGATCAACACCGGAACCAATAACTTCAAGTTGGCGGGCACCGCCGCCGAAGCCACGGCCGGCACTGCCCTTGCCCTCAGCCTGGCGTCCTCAATCACCACGGGCACCTTGGCCACCTTCTCACCCCAGGTGGATCTGGGCACCTCGGCCGTAACCCTCAGCGGCGGCACGATTGCGATCAGCGGCAATATCCAGACCCAGACCCTTGCAGCCACAGCCTCCAGCGGCAACCTCAGCCTGTTGGAGGAAGCCTGGCTCTCCACCGGCACGGCCAGCCTCTCCATCCCAGCCAGCCAGACCTTGCTGATCGATCGCACCCTCACCGATCTGCGCCGCGCCATCCTCACCACCTCCAGCCTCAGCCTGCCCAGTAGCGGCAACTTCACGCTCAAGGGTTTCCTCGATCTCAAGCCGGCCTCCGCCAGCGCCACCCCGAGCCTCAGCTTCCCGGGCACGGTGACGATCATCGGCGAGCTCACCAGCTCCGCCAACCTCAGCCTCACCACCTCCGGTGCATTCAATGTGAGTAAGGCTGGCAGCCTCGAAGCCGCCGGCGACCTCACCCTCAGTGCCGCCAGCTTCAATCTCGATGCCGATGCCACAAGGCCTGGCTGGGAGCTCACCTCAGTGCCTTCTGAGGTCACCCCCGTAACCGTGAACAAGAGCGTGGCCACGGGATCCAGTGTTGCCCAGCTCAGCTTTGGCTTCAACGGCGATGTGAAGCTCGTGATTGATGCCAGCTCCGACCTCCTGAGCTATGTGGGCGCCAATTATGTGGCCGGCACTGATATCACGAGTAGCCTGCTCCCCCACGGGCTCAGCGATGGCGCTGTCCTGTACCTCCAAAATGGTGCTGACAATAACTCCACAGGGCGCGCAGGCCTTGTCAATACAAATACCACCGATCCCTCCCTCGCCACGGGCTACACAGTTCAAGTTTGGGATGCCAACCGCTTCAAGCTGCTTCGCAATAACACCACCGTTGACCTCACCAATGCAGCTGGGACCACAACCGATGTTCTGGTTGGTCTCGATAGTGTCAGCACTCAGGTGGAATCCAGCACAACGCAAGTGACCCAGATCGGCACCCAGCAGATCCAGGTTGGCAATCAATGGAGCACCTACGATCTGGCCCTGAATCAGGATGCCTTCTACCGGCCAGCGACCGGCGAGATCAGGGAGTATTTCGTGGCAGGAATTGATTTCTCTGTTGACGACATTCCCTGGAGCGCCTATGCAGCCACTGAGCCAGCTAGCAGTGCTAGCCAGGCGACGAGCTGGGATCAATACGACGAGAGTCAGCGCGGAGCCGTACTTGATTATTTGGGCTACAAACCTCTCTATGCCATCAATATCTCCAATACGATCAGTAAAGAAAGTCGCAATGGTGTAACGACCTCGACTGCCATTAACAATCCATTCAGCTCCACCACCAACAAGATCCTGCTGCCCACGAGTGGCACCCTTGCCGGCATGGCGATCGAAGGCACCACCGATGCCATCGCCGTAGTGGTGAGCAACGAAACCTTTGAGGGCGCAGCGGCTATCGCTACGGACGGCTGGCGCTTTGCCACTGATGTTGCGCAAGTGGCTAGTGGCGGTACGCCGAGTTCGCCGTTTGCCAGCAGCAATGCCCTTGTATTTGATGGCACGAATAGGGTGGATCTGGGTAACGTCACTCAACTGCAACTAGGCACGGGCACAATTGAGGCCTGGATCAAAACAGACAATGCCGGCAGCGGTTATCGAGGAATCGTTACCAAAGCATTTGCCTATGGCCTGTTCCTGAACGACAACAAACTCGTCGCTTTTGACTGGGCCAACGGCGAAATCAATACCGGGGTATTCCTGAATGATAACAAATGGCATCATGTTGCCCTGTCCTTTGACGATAACGTCACGAATGGCTCCCAGATCTATATTGATGGCCGTGCCGTAGGCTCACCATTTACCTTCAAGATAAACAACAAAGCCTCTAATAATGCAACGATTGGTGGGTCTAGCAATGCGACCACTCAAGACTTTATTGGTACAATCGATGAAGTGCGCATCTGGAATTCTGTGCGTAGCGCCAACGACATCGCCGCTTACAGCACCTATCCCATCCCTAAATATTCCCAAAATCTGGTTGGCTATTATCCGCTCGATGAAGCAAGCGGTAAACTGATTGATTACAGCAATTCTGCGAATTCAGTATCTCTCCCCACCTCTGGTGTTAAGCGCAGCGGTGCTGTGAGTGCCGGCGATCCCGCGGCCAGCATTAATTATTTCTCCCAGTTCCTTGGCACATTTGCCAATGGATCTAAAACTAATAACCAAGATGTCTGGAAAACTTTTGTGCTTGATGGCAGTGGCGGCACGGTGAGTTTTGATCTCTACCGCATAGATTCCTGGGATGGCGAGAAATTTAGAGTTTACGCGAATGATCAGATTGCTTTGGAAACCAGCTTTAACAAAACTAATGTTAGCGGCGATCTTAGCGGTAGCAACAACAATTATAGCTGGACGATTAAACCCAAGAGTGATTATGGCGATCATTATGGGGGCAAGGTAGCTGATCAAACCTTCCGGGTGAGTATCAGCGTTCCCACGGGTGTTTCCACCCTTAAGCTTGGTTTCGGCAGCACCTTAGATGAAGCCCCGGCGGACGAGGCCTATGGCATTGATGCCCTCTCGGTGGTGAATGCGTCCAGGATCTACAGCGCCACAGCGGCTGCCACCACGGCCAGCAAGGCGCTTGAGCTGGATGGGGACAATGATTATGCTGATCTTCCAGATATTAGCCTAGCTGGAGATGTTACTGTGGAGGCTTGGGTTTACATGAATAAGGCCCAAGCCTGGTCGCGCATTGTTGATATTGGAAATGGTGCTGCTGATAATAACATTTTGCTAGCCAGCTATAACGATACCGGCAGGTTACTTTTTGACACTTATGTTAACGGAGTCAGTAACGGCCAAACCATTACTGATGAGCCCCTGCCTGTTAATCGCTGGGTGCACGTCGCTGCAGTGCTCAATAACGACAAGAGCACCAATATTTATGTTGATGGTGTATTGGTTAAAACTGGCAGCACTACTGCGTTGCCCGCTGACATGGTTCGTAGCAACACGTGGGTGGGCCGCAGCAACTGGAGTACTGATGCCTATTTCAATGGGGCAATCCGCGATTTGAAGATTTGGAATGATGCCCGCAGCAGTGCCGAAGTTCGCAGTGACATGACGCTAAACCCCAGTGGCAGCGATAACGCCTTGGCTGCCTGGTATCCCCTCTCAAATGTTAAGAGTGGCATGGTTGATGGTCAGGATCTCTCCCTGCAGAAAGGTGCATCAATCAGCACAGACACCCGACCTGGTGCGGTTAACGATTTTGGCAATAGCCTTGAGTGGATTGGTACAGCCACCGATACGGCCAAGGTGCTCTACTCCCAGGATCGCTCGGCCTTCACGGCCGCCACCCTGAGTCAAACCATCAAAAACACTTCAGATACGGGGGCTGGTTCCAGCACCATCACGACAACGATTGCCGATAGCGAGCCGCTTTCAAGTGGCAAGAGCGGTGGGAGTGAATGGAAAGTTTCCTATAACTCTAATGGTAGTCGTAGCTATCAGATCAATGGGCTGCGCACGAACCTCTCAGGCACTCCCGCGGTTACTAACGCCTCGATCTCCCGGACTCCGGACTGGGCAGACAACAGCAGCTTCAGCTCGGTTGTCTATCCAGCTTCGGGCTCCACCGTGGCCTTTGGCAGCCAAAAAGGCAACGCACCGCTGATCCTTGGCTATACGCCACGACCTAATCTAGAAACATTTGACAGCACAGCCTCAGGCTGGAGCGTGCCTTCAGGATCGGTGCCGACTAAAAACAATACCTACTATGGCTCCTTCATGGGCCCGTTTGCCAACGGCACAAAGAGCAATGGCCAGGATGTCTGGAAAACCTATACGCTCAACGGCGATGGTGGCCAAATTAGTTTCACCATGCTCCGCCTTGATACCTGGGACACGGAAAATTTCCAGGTTTACATCAATGATTCCAAGCTGTTTGAGCAAGCCTTTGGTGGCTCGAACTACGGAGATTCGGCCAAGAACATAACAAGCTTAATTAACGGCTATACAGTGGCCTTCTCTCCCCGCAATGACTTTGCCAACCACAATGAATATGCCGGATCGGATCAAGCTTTCGATATCGTTATTTCTGTGCCCGCAGGTATTGCTTCTTTGAAATTGGGGTTCGGCAGTAATCTCGACCAAGCTGTTGTTGATGAGTCTTACGGTATTGATAATGTAGTTGTACTCAACGCAAGTCAAAATCCAAGTCTTTATGCCCCATCCAGTAGCAGCAGTAGCAGTCCAACACTTGATTACATCAAGAGTACGGCAACCTTAGCTAACAGAAGTCTGGTTTCCAGCGCTCTGAAAACAGTTGGTGCTATCACCGCGTCAACGCCGGCATACTTGGCCTCAAGTGGTTCTACAAGCTGGGCGGATGCCTACACAAAATCTGAAGGCCTTACCGTCACGACCATGGATAGCGCAAGCAAGAAAGAAAGTTTTAATGGCTATTCTCGACTGGCGCGGCTTACCACTAGCGCTGAAGTTACTGCGGCCGCAGCTAAGGCTACAGACCGTGGGGTAACAACGAGTGCTTTTGCCGTCGATGGTTACCAGCCTACGAATTCAACTGTCTGGACCTATTACGATGGCACGCCCATGGGGGATGTGTGGGGCACCAAGCAACTTTATTTCAAAACTCCTTCCACTGATTGGTCTACAGCCCAAGCCTACGCTAAAGGCATGGATGGCAATTTAGTGAAAATTGATAGTGCTTCGGAAAATGACACGATCGATTCCCTATTTGATGCCGCCTGGATTGGCGCTTCTCGCTCCAGTTCTGGGGCTGGTTTTAAATGGATAGATGGATCTAGCCTAGGTTATGCCAATTGGTATTCTGGCGAGCCTAGTAATGCTTTTGCGGAAGTTAGTACAACGGATAGTAATGATTTTGAAAATAATACCCTTGGTTTTTCAGCAACCAATAGGGATAACTATAACGGGAAATTCCATGGCCGTTGGGGCAGCGAAACCGGCTCCCCGGATACCTCAGTGAGTTTGACACTGGACTCAAGTCAAACCACGCATATTGCCTATGATTTCTTTAGGATCGATAGTTGGGATGAAGAAAAAATGTACTTTGCTGTCAAGACAAATCTTGGGAATTATGTCCCCACTAAGTCTTTTAAGTCCGGCCGGGAAGAGGCTGATTTCTTTCTTTTGGACGAGAGTGGTTTTAAAATGAGTTTTACTTCTACCGGGTATGGTAATTTGATGTTCTCAGGTTTCAATGATCAAACTTTCTCTGTATTGTTGACGCTTCCCTTGGGTGTTACCAGCTGCACCCTTGAATGGGATGCTGGGCTAGATTCAGATTATAATGATGAGTCATGGGGGATGGACAACATTCTGGTTCAACAGAGCCCCGGTGAGCGCTATGTTCAGATTGGCTTTGGCAATTCTAACGGTTCCCAATGGAATGATTGGTCTAATGATGGGTCTTTGCCTGGGGTTGTTGAGTTAACTGTTCCCGCTATTGAATGGAAATCTGGCGAGCCTAATGATGATGGTGGCACCACCGACAAAGCAACCAATGATGAAAATTATCTCGGTCTTTATAGTTCTGGTGAATTTAATGATATGGGTAGCGGAGCCACTTACTATCTTTCCCAAGCCAGCCCCGTTTGGGGTCAAGCCCGTGATCTCCAGGAAACGTTCTTTGATTACTATTACGACTGGACCTCTGTTGCCAATAATGTGAGTGATAAGCGGAAAAGCTTTAACTATTCCGCCACTTCCGTTGCTACCCCTATTTATGAAAATCAGCCACTCTTCCACCAAGAAGATGTCACGACTGTCACGACTGTCTCCCGTTTGGCGCCGCGCTTAGTCAGTCAGCCCGTCTACACCACCCAAGCTGTAACAACCAGCGTATCCACCAGTTACACCGTCGATTTCCGCCTCTCCGCCGCTGTTCCCTTCGACAGCATCAAGGCCAACAGCGTCAGCATCATCACCACTGGAAGCGCAGCCACCAACCTCTCGGGCAATATCAAGGCCACAGCCGTCACCACGCCCAGCACATCGGCCAATGTGGCCACGCTCGCCATCACATCGGTTGGTGCCCTGAGCCTGGGCAACGGCCCTGCAACATTGAAAAACACCACAACCACCACCCTGGTGGCCAACAGCCTGCGCTTCCAGGGGGACAGCCTCACCGTGGCCGACGACGTGATAATCGCTGGTAGCGATGGCAAGCAGCCCCAGAGCCTCAGTCTGGATGCCGGCACCGCTGCCCTCAGCATGCAGAGCGCTCTTGCGCCAGTGAGCAGCCTTACTCTCAAGGGCAGCAGCCTCCTGTTGCCAGCCTCCACCACCACGTCCTTCACGGCCAATTCGCTCTCCCTGGCCGCTGGATCCACCTTGAACGTGAGCCAGCCGGAGGCCAATGCTCAGTTGCGTCTATCGATTGCGAGTGGCAGCGATGGCGCCCCCACCTCCTTGAATCTGGTAGCTGGTGAAGCAACCACCACCCAAGATTTCACCAGCCCCCTTCCGGCCTGGACCACCGCCGCCAGCTTGACGGCTGTGCCCCTGGTGGGCCTCAAGCTGTCGAGCACGAGTCCAACCACAGCCCTGGGCCAGTTTGCCAATGGCAGCAAAGTGTCCAACCAGGACGTGTGGACCAGTGTTGATTTCAACAATGCTGGCGGCAGCATCGACTTCGATCTCTACAGGCTTGACAGCTGGGATACTGAAAACTTTAATGTCTATGCTTATGATTCCGCAATTCTCTCCACCAGCTTTAATTTCAGCACGATCGTCACCACTGCAATTAGTGGAATCACCAATGGCTACAGCTGGACGATAACCCCTGCTGAGAATGGCGCTCTCGGTGGCAGTAGCTCCTGGACGGATCAAAGATTCCGAGTTTCGATCAAGGTGCCGGCCGGCATCGGCAGTCTCAAGTTGGGCTTTGGCAGCAGCCTCGACTCAGCGGTTAGTGATGAGTCCTATGCCATCGACAACTTCAGCGCCAAGACCAACCTTGCTCAGCAATTGTCTGACCAAAACTTCGAGAATGCCCTAAGTGGCTGGCAGCAACCCAGCAGTGTTGCCTCCACGCCAATCAGCCTTAATCCCACGGCTAATAACGGCATTGGCAATGTGCTGGGCGTCTTCGCAAACGGAACCAAAACCTCGAACCAAGATATTTGGCGCAACTTCAGCCTCAGCGGTGATGGCGGCCGGATCAGCTTTGACCTGCATCGCCTTGATTCCTGGGATAATGAAACCTTCAACATCTATGCCAATGACGCAGTCGTGGCCAGCACAAACTTCACTTTGAGCATCAATGTCACTGCGCCTATCACTGGCACGACTAACAGTGGCTACAGCTATTCCATTAGCCCGCTGGCCGACGCCACCAACTTTTATGGCAACGGCTGGCAAGACCAAAGTTTCCGGGTGATTCTTGATGTTCCAGCAGGAGTTACTAATCTTAAGTTGGGATTTGGCAGCACCCTTGATTCAACCACCGACAACGAGGCCTACGCCATCGACAACGTTTCCTTTGTTGATCCCGGCAGCCTCAGCATCAACGCCCTCTCCACCACCTTGCCCATCGCGATCACGGCGGGCGGCATCGTTGCCCTCAACGCTGCGGTGAGCGTTGCGGCGCTGGATCTCACCGCCGCAACGATCACCGCTTCGGACACCACCACCTATAGCGGCAGCGGCGCCCTCAAACTCAAGCTCACCGGCTCCGCCAGCACCGACCTGAAGTCCGCCAACTCACCCATCTTCGCGGCCTCCAGCTTCAGCCTCGATAGCCAGGGTGGCGGCAAGTTCAAGGTGATGAGTTCCACCCTCAACCTTTCTTCCCCCAACGAGCTCACGATCACCCAGGCGGGTAGCGGAGACAATACCCTCTCCGTCGACACCGCCGCCAACTTCACCTACACCAGTCCTGGCGCCCTCACGGTCTCCAGCCTCAAGAGCGCCGGTGGCAGCGTAACCCTGACTGCCAGCAGCGGTGATATCACCCTAGGCAGCGTCAACCAGGCCCTAGCCGGCTCCCTCAATCTCACGGCCGCCGCCGGCAAGGTGGGCTACGCCAGCGGCACCGATCGCTCGATCGGTGCTCTGACGGCCGTGGCCCGCGATGGCATTGACCTGACTGCCACCCAGCTGAAGTCTGTAACCGCATCCACCACGGCTGCCGGCAGCGACATCTCGATCACTGCTGCCACGCCTGGATCAATCTCCTTGGCTTCGCTTTCGGCCCTGGATGCGATCAAGATCAGCAATAGCCTGGGCGCGCTTGAACTCACCAACCCCGCTGGTATTTCCGCTGCCGATCTCCAACTTTCCGCCCAAGACGCCATCAAAATTGCCAGCACCTCTGCTGTCACACTCACGGCCACTAGTTCGATCAAACTGACGGCCAACAATATTAACGCTAATCCGGATAACCTCACCCTGAAGACCAGCAAGGCCGCCGGGAGTACCTGGCTTGAATTTAATGGGCCAAGCTCCGCTGATGCGATCAAACTACCCCTGATCGATTCTGCCAACCTCACCTTAGAAAGCCCTTCCGGTCTGCGGCTACGTGTTGATGCTTTCCGCAGTAGCCAGATCAACAAGCCCCTGAGCACGATCACCTTCCTGCGTGAGGACTCGTCCAGCGATCCCGTTGCAGTGCGCCACCCGTACCTCAACGATTCCCAGTTGATGGTCGATAGTAACAATCGCTACTACGGCTATTTAGACAATGGTGATGGAACACATAGCCTCCAAACCCACTTTGATACATCAGCTGAGAAATACACCTATACGGCTCTGACCTCGGGAACATCGGATGAGCCTTCGGACCTAATCACCTTCACCTCTAGCGACTACCAGATCACCGCCGACAACCTCAGCAACATCGCCGTCACCACCCTTCCTTCTGGTACCACCGCCGCCCAAGTGGTCCTTTCAACGGTGTTCCCGGTGTTCCGGGCTGCGGCAACAGGGATCACAGTGCATCCTGCCACCACCACAGCTGCCACTCCTACTGCGGACTCGGTGAGTGAGGTTCTGGATCCTTCTTCCAGCAAAGGTACGGCGAAAACGGGTTCGATTTCTGCGAAGATTCCTAACGGCTACGTAAAAGTTCAAGAGAACGATCTCGTCCGTGAACTGGTGCAATCTGGTTATTTGGTTTCCAGTGGCTCCTCGACCAGCTCGCCGTTGATGGGCGCCGATGTGTGGCTGGATCTCAACCGTAACTTGCGCCAAGACGATGATGAGCCATCGGCGATCACCAACCCAGATGGTGGCTTCACCCTCGCCATAACGCCCGAAACCATCACGCGTTACGACAGCAATCGTGACGGCGGTCTTGGTGATGAGAATCTGCGCCTGATCTCCACCGGCGGCATCGATTCGCTCACCTCCAAGCCCGTTGATGGCATGGTGCTGATTGGTGATTTCAGCAACGGCGTTCTTACCCCCGTTACCACCCTTGCCGCCCTGCTCGCCGATGCCGGCGTCTCCACCGCCACCAGCGCAACCATCCAGAAGGCCTTCGGGGTGGCCGTGGTGGATGTGGCGGATCACTCCACCGCCTACGACCCTTATGAAGCCCTGGCCAAAGGCGATGCCAGCGCCTTCCCCCAGGTGCTCGCCCACGCCAAGCTCTCCGGCCTGCTGCTGCTTGCCACCACCCTCGGCAAACAGGCTGGCCTCAGCCCGGTGGCTTCCCTCCAGAAGCTCGCCGGCGCCCTAGCTGCTGCCGATCTCGGCGCCCTTCAGGCCGGCTCCATGGCCATCCAAAGCAGCGCCCTGCTGGCTGCGGTTCTGCCCGCGTTGACCCCTTCGCTCACGGCTGCCCAGCGCGGTGTGATCACTCAAGTGTTCGCCCAGGTGAGCGCTGAGTTTGATGCCCTGCGCGCCTATGCCGATCAGTACCGCGATGGCGGTCTGCCGATCCGTTCCCTGCTGCCCGCTTCCAACAGCCTTAAGGCCACGCTCACGGCGGTCTTCACCGAATCCTTGCCCCAGGTGCTGGCTGGTTCGATCAGCATCGATCAGCTTCAGCAGCGCTTTGCCGCCCAGCTCGCTGGTGGCGCCCTCGATACCACCGCCCTCCGGGCCGAACACCTGGTTTCGGTGACACCTTTGCAGCAGGGTCGCCTGCAGCCTGGCGGCAGTGCCACCTTCCTGATCTCGCTCGGCACCTCCGCACCGGCCCACGGGTTGCGACTGATTTACTCCATCAATGTGCCGGAAGGCACCAGCGTCAACGGCGTCATCAGCTCGTCGCCCAACGGCGTGGGTGAAGTCCTGATCGCTGCCGGTTTAACCGCCACATCTATCACCATCCAGCTGCCTGCAGAAATCCAGGATGCGATCTCCCAGGTGTCGCTCAACCTGCGTTATTCCGATAGCGGTTTCGAGATCGACCCGAATGGCGCCAGCGCCGTCTATCTCATCGATGGCTTCCAAGCTGGTGACGGCATCAAGTCGCTGCAACCGCTTGTCGCTGGTTCGCTCGCCGCTGATGCGATCACCGGCACCGATGCTCACGACCTGATCACCCTCGGTTGGGGTGCTGACAGCCTCGCTGGTGGCGCTGGCGATGACCAGCTCAACGGCGAGGGCGGCAACGATCGCCTCAAGGGCGGTCTCGGTGCTGATCAGATCGACGGCGGTAGCGGTGACGACGACATCAGTGGTGACGAAGGCGCCGATCTGCTCGCCGGTGGCATTGGTGATGACAAGCTCGATGGCGGCAGTGGCAATGACCTCCTGCGTGCTGACGCCGGCGATGACGTCCTCCTTGGTGATGCCGGCGATGACAAGCTCGATGGCGGCAGCGGCAATGACCTCCTCGATGGCGGCAGCGGCAGCAACATCCTTTATGGCGGCAGCGGTGCCGATCGTTTCCTGCTCAAGGCCCCTGGGGGCGAAAGCGATCTCATCCTCGATTTCAATCCGCTGGAAGGCGATCAATTGGTCGTTCTTGCTTCCCGTTTCCCGGGTGCCACGTCTCTCGATTTCGCCATCATTGGTGGTGTTGTTCTTTTCCGTGGAGCCGCGATCGCCCTGGTGGCCAACAACGGCCGCAGCTACGGCCTGATTCGCGATCTCACCCCTTATCTGCTGTTCACCGATCACCCGGAACCCAAGGCCCAGCAAGTCTCTTCCTCACCCTTGGCCGGCACGGTCAACCAGAGCGTCAGCAAGTCCAGCTTCACGCTGCTCGCTGCTCCGGGAACGGGTCAGGAACGCACCCAGATCACCAACGCCCAGGTCCAGCTGGCGAATGACACCCGCGCCAGCGGAGTGCAGCTCACCACAACTAGCGGATTGACGCCCAACCGCGCCGCCGCTCTCACCTTGAGTGGTCCAGTATCGGCACCCGTGCTGATCGATCTCTCCACCCTCAACGCCGAGGCTCTGGCCGACAGCCAGATCACCCTGCTGCTCTATCGCGTTGATGCCTCCCATGCTTTCCTCAGTCCGGATGGGTCGAGAACTGTCTCCAGCCTTGATGCAGCAGTGATCGGTTCGATCGGCGCCGTCAACGACGATGCGGGCCGCAGCCTCTTCAGCCAAGGCAGTAGCCAGGTTCTGATCGGCGCCGGCCAGCAATTGCGCTTTGCCCTTTCGCGCCGCGACAAGGCCACCCTCGCCGACGTCGAGTTCCAGATCAGTCAGACCGCGGCGGGGATGACACTCGGCTTCAGCACGATCGGCCAAGCCAGGCCCGATCTGTTCTTGAGCGCCAGCATTGCCACTCAAACCGCAACCGCCACTGCAATGGCGATGGCACGCAAGGCTGGACTGGGCGATCTCCTCTATCTAAACAATGGTGAAATCCTCGATATTTCCCTTGCCAGCAGCTGCGGTAACACCAATACCTATGCCTTTGTCAAACTGGATCTCGGCTTTGATGCTGCCGGCAATAGCGTGATCTCTATCTCTGATGCCAACGGCAATTTGATTCCCGTGGCTAATACAGATGCATTCCGGGCAGCCCTCAGACAATCCCTTGCATCGGGCTTCCTGGTGGCTCAAGGTGGTCAGCGCACCACCGCCCACTCCTGGACGGTATCGAGTGGCACCGGCTTCTATGCGCCGCTGATGTTGAGTCAAAATGGCGACGTCTTCTTCATCGGCAACTTCAACGCCGATGGTCGACAGCACATCAAGCCGATTGGTGATGGGGTCTTCTGCTTTGAGGATCTATCCGGGGCCAATAGCGACTTTGATTATAATGATGGCGTTCTCCGCATCAGTCGTCGCGGTGATGCCGGCTATGTGGACCGTTCGCTGGTTGTCGACACCGCAACCGCTGCCAAAGCCATCTACCTCGGCGGCAATATCAACTACAAGGCCTCCAATAACGCACAGTTCATCCACTCCAATGGTGAAGGTCGCAACCTGATTTCGACAGGTGCAGCCGCCGATACCGTGGTGCTCTATGCCAGCAGTGATGATGTTTCCCTTGGCGCTGGCAAGGATCGGGTTCACATTCTTTCTGGTTCCAGTCATAACAAAATCGATCTCGGCTTTGATTCCTTCGCTGATAGTGTTTACTACTACCGTCCAACACGGGATCAAGGCCTCTCCACGTTGGTCAACTTTGATCCAACTTTTGACACCATCTCCCTTGTTAATCTCGATTCAACAACCTCCTTCAGTTTCTCGATCACTAGCGCCAAGGCCACGCTGCTGCTTGATAACAAGCCCATGCTTGATTTGATCGGTTCCTTCTCTACCGATCGCCTTAATGCCTCCATCCTCCGCTCTGATCGCGGCGTGGGTGACGCGATGGCTGCCATCGCCGAGCGCGGCCTCCTGGTAACGGAAATGGTTCCTGGTCTGCTCGGCACGTCCCAGCAAAGCAGTGATGGGCAGTGGTATGGCTACAACGTCGATATCGCCCGCGCTATCAGCGAACAGCTGATCGGCAACGCCGATGCCCTGGCCATTCGCCCCAACCAGTCCCTGCTGGCAGGCCTCAATGATGTTCGTGATGGCTATGCCGACCTCGGCCTGCTTGGCTCCACGAGCACGCTCAGCCGCGATGTGAACCTCGGCATCGATTTCTCTCAGCCCTACCTGGTGGACATGCAGTCTTTCCTGGTGCTTGGACTGAAATCCGCCGCCGAGCTCGCCGGTAAGACGATCGGAGTGGTCAAAGGCTCTACCGCTAAAGACAACGCCCTCGCTTTCCTCAGCGCCAACGGCATCACGGCTTCCGTGAGTGAATATGAGACCAGCAGCGTCCTCGCCGATGCGCTACGCAGTGGAGCCATCGCCGCCATCGCCTCCGATCGCACCCGGTTGATGGGCTACCAGGCCACAATCAGCGGCTCCAAGTTGCTGGAAGAAACCTTCTCCATCCAACCCCTCGGCGTAGCTCTGCCCGAAAACCAGAGCCGGCTCAAGGATGCGGTCAATTGGATCGTTCAAGCCCCTGCCGCCGCTACCGAGATCGGCATTAGTTCCAGAGATCTGCCAGGCCTGATTGCCCAAGCTGAGCGCGGTGGTGCCGACCTGAAAGCCATCGCACCCCAGACCAGGGTCTTCCTTGAGCTGGGTTCCACCAGCGATCTCTCCAGCTCCCTGGGCCAAGCACTTGGTCTGGCCCGTGGTTTCACTCAGAAGGTGCTCGCCCGACTGGGCAACACCGCAGAGATGTGGCAACGGCACTTCCCGATGGCCAGCAACATCGAGCAGAACACGGCCAGCGGTGGTGGCCTGCTGCGCTCCCTGCCCTTCCTTGGCCAGGGCAGCACCGATCCGCTGATCGCCAACGACGACCGCGGCGATCTGCTCGCCTTGATTCGTCAGAGGGGCAGCCTCTCCGTGGCGACGGGTGGCACCCCCGCCAACATCGGTTTCTCAGCTCCCGATGCCAGTGGCAACCTCCAGGGTGTGGATGCGGACGTCGCCCGCGCCTTGGCGATCGCCATCTTTGGAGATCCCGCCAAGGTGAACTTCGTGACCGACCTCGGCTTCTCCTCCACCTTTGCGGCGGTGGCCAATGGCGTTGTTGATATCGGCCTGCGGGCCAGCACCGCCAACCTTTGGCGCGATGGCTCGTTTGGGGTTGACTTCTCGGATTCATACCTCGCCACTGGTCTCAAGGTGCTGAGCCACGCTTCGCTGGGTGTGTCTCGCATCGACCAGCTCAATGGCACCACGATCGGGGTCATCGAGGGCACCACTGCGGCCCAGGACCTGAGACTGGCCCTGAGCAAAACGGGAGAGTCGGCTCGAATCCTCTCCTATGCCAATGCCACAGAGCTCTACAACGCTTTCCGTACTAACGCGGTAGGTTCGATAGCTCGTGATGGGGCCCTGCTGGCCGGCTTCCAACAACAGCTCAGTTCGGAAGCCAATCCGCTGGCCACCACCCTGCTCAATGGCCAGTTGAGCTATGAACCGCTGGCCGCTGTTGTGGATGAAAACCAATCCAAGTTCCTGGATCTGGTTAATGCCGTGATTACCATCCTCAAGCAGGCTGCCGAGCTTGGTGTCACTTCTGCCAATGTCAACCAGAAATTGGCAGCGGCCAATGCTGCTGACGCCCCTGCAGCCCTGCGCCAACTCTTCCAGCTCAACGCCAATACGACCCTGTCAAGCATCGGCATCACCTCCCGACGTGTTACCGACATCATTCTTGCTGTCGGTAACATCGATCAAATTGTCCAGCGCTCGATCGTCAATCCAGATCAAAACACTCTCGCGCGCAGCGTACAGATGCAACGTCCCCTCTGAAGCTGATCGGCTCTTGGCAGTGCCCCATCCCAGCTACAGGTTTCCCCCTTCAGATGTTAAATTTTGATTGCCGGGCTTGATTAGCTTGTATCTGAATTGGTAGTCTTTCGCTAACCTCCACCCTTCGGCCAATGGCTACCCAGCTTCTCTTCTACAACGAGGTTGCTCCGATCACGGCGGAGCGCCATTCCAATTGGCATGCCCGCGAAGTGAAGGATTTTTCCTTTGCCAAGAAAACGAATTCAGTGCCGTTGATGGCAGCTGAGTTCCTTTCTGCCTTGTCTGACTACCCGATCGTTTTTGCTGGTGACGAAGAATCCGTGCTGCCCGTGCTGCTGCTCGGCATGCGCAACTCCGAAAACGTGTTTATTGGTTCAGAAGGAGACTGGAAGGGTCGCTATATCCCGGCATTTGTCAGACGCTATCCCTTCGTTTTGGCCCTCTCCGATGAGGGCGACAAATATTACCTTTGTATCGATGAGTCTTTTTCTGGATTCAACCAGTCCGAAGAGGGTCCTGCTTTGATTACCGATGAAGGTAGTCCCACCGAATACACCGAAGGTGTTTTGCAGTTTTTAAGTCAATATCAAGCTGAATATGAGCGCACCCAGGCGATCTGCAAGAAGCTCAAGGAGCTCAATCTGCTTGAGGCCAAGCAGGTTCAAGCCACTTCATCTAATGGTGAGTCGATGACTGTTGATGGCTTTTACGCAGTTGAACCTTCACGTCTAGCCACCCTTTCTTCCGAGGCGATCGTTGATCTCGTGCGCAGCGGCATCTATGAGCTGATCTGCTTCCACCTGGCCTCGCTCCGCAATTTTGATCTGCTCCGTGATCGCAGCTTCGAAGTTGAACCGGGGACGGTTGAGTAGTTTCGTGCAAATCTGATGCGATCGTTGTTGTGGCCTTGCCACTGGGGGGTACGAGCCCCCAAGATCTGGGCTCTTCGGTCTTCGGCTCCACGAAACCCATCCTGGCCTAAGGCGATCGCTGGCCTGTCCTGTTGCTCTGAACGGCATCAATGCATCGGTTCGGATGGCGTGGTTACTGCTGTCTGGGTCTGGCCAGCCATCGAACCCGAAGATCCGATTGGCTTCTGCGATCACCCAGCCACCCCTCCAGGTAGCTGACCTTGGAGCGGCCCTGCTCGCGCTGGCGCACCCTGGCGCGATCGAGGGGGGCGGAGAGGCAGGCGATCTGTTCGGTGGAGAAGGTGCACGTCATGGCATCGAGGGGGTGGGTGGGATCTGGGAGCGAAATCAGTGGGCGGAGCTTTGAGGCGGCAGCGGCTCGATCAGCACCCAGCAGGGCAGCTCGCTGCAGTGGATGTGATCGGGCGAAGGTCGGCGTCCCGGTTTGCGGGTGATCGGCACCACCCAACTGGCGAGCCGCGTGGACCAGATGTGGCCCATGGGCCTCGGTGTCGTGGGTGTCGTGGTAGCCGTGGCGCTGGCGTAGGTGGAGAGATCCATGGCTGTTGCTCAAGGTGATGGGATTGGGGTCAGGGCCCGCAAGCGCAGCGGGCCGGTATCGAGGGGGCCTTTGGACTTTCAACTGATGCGCCAGGAGCGGCGTGAGGGCAGCTGGGCGCCTTCGATGCCATGGGCGCAGAAGGCTCCAGGGTCAGGCGGATGCAGCGGGCACGGCCCAGAGACCGGCGGATGGGCTGATCTCCACAACGCGGCGAGCGGCACCGGAGCACGGGAGGCCATGCGGCGGGCCTGCAGCACCAGCGATGCAGTGCCGGGGCCGCCGGGGAAGGCCAGCACCAGCACCAAGGTGGACGCCATCGGGGAGGTGTGGGCCATGGCCTCGGCAACGGCCAGCTGGAGCAGCTCGCGATTGCGGATCGGCCCGGCCGCCGGGCCATGGCGCTCCCATGCGGCAGGCAGAGCGAGTGCCGGCCAGCCCAGCTGATGGGCGGCGCGGGCGATGGCTGCATCGGCGCCACGGGCTCCGCCATGGAACAGCCGCTGGACAGACCGGCCGCCGCTGCGGGCGAGGAGCTCAGCGGCAACCCTCTGGTGGGGCCAGGCATGATCACGGCCGCCGCCGGCTGCGATCACAAGGGAGCGAGCAAGACCTGGACCTGGCCCAGATGAATGACAAATAACCATGGAATCAGTTGCCTTAAGGGACAACTGATCGGGGCATCAAGCCACTGGAAAGAGTGCAGCTATGACGGCGAGATCAGGGGGTGAGGTTGCCGCAGGCGATGGGCTCGGGGCCTTTGGCGCAGCCTTTATTCTACCAGTACAAACGCACTTTAAAGAAGACAGGGCCGTTGCGCTGCAATGGATCAAAGCAAAGCACAGCCATGCGCTGGCGGCTCGGCAAACGATCAGAGCAAGGACCGCATTCAGCCCGAAATAACCATCCGGCCGCGCAGCCGCGCGCGCAAGCTTCTGGCCTCACTCCAGGCCCCTCCCGGCTGAAAGCTGTCGCGCCACCGCAGCCCCGGGAGAGCTGCCTTGGCCTCAACCCCATCACCGGCCCCGGAGCGAAGGACGGCCGTCGTCGACCGGAGCGCGTCGACAGCCAAGCCAGGAGCACCGGTCTCACGGCTGTGATGGCAAAAGCTCCATCGACAGGGTGTCAGAAACTCGTGTAGTCTCCTGACAGACCAGGACATAGCAGGACCGATCCAGTCGTCATGGCTGTTCCGAGCGAGAAGGCTGTTCCGAGCGAGAAGACTGTTCCGAGCGAGAAGACTGTTCCGAGCGAGAAGACTGTTCCGAGCGAGAAGACTGTTCCGAGCGAGAAGACTGTTCCGAGCGAGAAGAC
>Ga0114979_10000178_pt1 | contig 41155 bp, 39 predicted proteins | sample S_140625_EF_Meta_FD_87315 | JGI IMG/M metagenome (GOLD analysis project Ga0114979, IMG submission 87315) | Freshwater microbial communities from Lake Simoncouche, Canada to study carbon cycling - S_140625_EF_MetaG | ecosystem: Environmental > Aquatic > Freshwater > Lake | place: Lake...
AGAATATGGTCCTGGCGATTTTCAGCGATATGCAAATGGACGCAAACTTGTACAATACCTATAACGCGGGAGTCCTCAATCCCATTTATGATGGAGGTATTCATATGAGTGCAGAGATGCGGCAACGGGCAAATGCGGCTTGGGACTCAGTCTATGAGTCGATCGAGGCGCGGTATGCCGAGCTCGGTATGAAGATGTACGGAAAGCCATTCCAACCACCGCACATTTTGTTTTGGAACTTGCGCCACACGGGTGGATTCCCCACCTTGTCTACACAAAAAAATGCGTCGATGATGTCGGGGTTTGATCCCACTATTTTGAACATGTTTTGCGAGACGGGAATGGAGGCATTGCGCGACCTGACTCCTTATAATACGCTAGTGCGATTGTTGAGCTCGGAACGATATGCGCCGTTGGAGCGGGCCATGGTGGAGTACTTGGCTAGCGAAGTAGAAAACGAAGTAGAAAACGAAGTAGACGAGGTTGTGGAAGAGGAATTGTAAAAAGTGTATATATATTTATCGTGAAAACTGGCATAAAGCCGTTGTACAATAGTAGTATGTGAACACGTGTCACAATATTATCCCACAGCAAAAATAAAATAAAAATATTGAAAACTGGATAATAGCAACCCAACAATGATAAGCAAGAATGGGGGAGTGGTTAACTCGATGGTTTTAAGGTCCATTACATTCGTGTGCGTGGGTTCGAATCCCACTTCTTGCATCAATCAGAGAACCTACGGTTCTCCGAACCTCTCCCTTTTTATTTTAGATAATATAAATTTATAATATCTCTCTTTTTATTTGATATTCAAGTATCAAATAAGAATGTAAAATAAAAATAAACCATTGTAATATAATATATCATCATCGTTCACTTATCCATCTACTTACTTTGCACCAACAACCGGCTTTTTGCGAATGACCACTTTTTTTGCAGGATTTGCATTTGTCTTTGAAGTACCGCTTTCTCCACGCTGAATGCGCTCGCGCTTCGTCTTGTAGACTCCATACTCGCGATCCAGTGTCGCCAGTTCGCCCAACCACATTTGCTCCAACGTTGTCGCCATCAAGGTCGCCAACTCTTGTTCGGCCAGCTCGCGTTCGCGCAAGATGTGTGCCGCATTTTCCTCCGTCACTGAATCCATCGGCATCTTGATCAAATATTTGTAATCGCCTTCAATCTTGACAAGACCGATCGATGCAAGTAGTTGTGTAACCGCCTCGGCCGTCTTCCTGCGCAAATCGATGCGGCCATCCAATGTCGCCTGGATATACAAGGCTCGGTTTGTCAGACGCACCAACTTTTTCTGAAGATCGTCAATCAAGTAGGCCTTGCGCTTGCTGTATGTCTCCATGCGAATCTCGTAAAACGCGTCGATGATTTCTTCAACAGATCCATATTTGTGCAAGCGACAGTCCTTGTTAAACATGTGCATATTGGTAGTCGATACAGTCGTGGTCAGTTTCAAGAGTTTTTCCAAGCCATTGACGCCAGTTGTTGGGTCGACCTCTGCGACAAGTTCGGCCAGGCGGCCCTTCGGCAACGTCACCGTCATGTGAACCGAAACCTCGGTCGAAACCGAGACGAAATCCTTGATGAGGGGGATGGTCTTTTTCCCCGCCTTGTCCACCCCTGGATCCATGAGTCCTTCGAGAAAAGTGGTATAGGGCATGGTCCAGGTTCCAATGGGGAGCTCCTTGATGACGACTTTATCCTCGCCCGCGGGTTCATAGACGCCCTTGATGAGATACTTTTGCTCGCCAATCTTTCGGACAGTTCCAGTGAACCCCTCGTAATAGGGGACAAACTCGACAGGTTGTGTTCCTTGTGCTAATCCTTGCAGCTTTGCTTGTAAATACCGGATAATCGTTTGTGGATTGAACGAAGGGATGCTGCACGAAAATCCTGTGCCAATGCCCGAAATGCCATTGAGAAGGGCAAACGGAATAATGGGAACATAAAAGTCAGGCTCGACCAAAGTTCCGTCGTCATTCAAATAGGTCAAGACGGCATCATCTGCGTCGGGGAAGATGTGGCGCGTCAGTGTATTCAAATGAGTAAAGATATATCTCTCCGATGCACTATCGGCACCGCCTTGCATACGCGTGCCAAACTGACCAATGGGTTCGAGCAAGTTGACATTGTTCGACCCCACATAATTTTGGGCCATGTTGACAATCGCCCCATTGAGCGATGCCTCACCGTGGTGGTAGGCACTGTGCTCAGAAACATAACCGGAAAACTGGGCGACCTTGATTTCCGTCGTCAAGCGGCGCTTGAATGCACTAAACAGGATTTTGCGGAGCGACGTCTTCAGTCCATCGACCATGTTGGGAATCGAACGGGCACAATCATACGTGCTGAAATGGATGAGTTCCTTGTCAATAAACTCTTCGTAATGTACCTGAGGTCGGCTCGTGTCGAGATAGGCCGTCTTGTCATACTGCTCGAGCCATGTCTTGCGATCATCAGGTCGCTTCTTGTTGAAGACCTTGTCAATGGTGTCATCGCTGATGGGACCAGTATAGACAAAATCGACGATTTTCTTGTTGGCGAAATACTCTTTGAACTCGGCCGAGGTCGATGTGCCGAGACCCTTGAAATACTTGATTGTCCAGCCATGGGGGCCATTCGGCCCCTGGGCTCGCTTCCACTCTTCGTACTCGCCATCGTTGTAAAATAGGACGGTTTGTTGACCCTTTTTTGCACGCAAAATGGGCGTGTTCATAAACGAAAGGAATCCGGGAATTTTGATCAAGCTGAGCCATTCGCTATGGAAAACATTGATACACAAACCCTTGATGTGATGTCCGTCCAAATCTGCATCCGTCATCACCATGATCTTGCCATAGCGGAGGTGCTGGTGGACATCGGCCAACGTCTTGTATTCCTTGCCCGTCTCTAGGCCCAGGATCTTCTTGATATCCGCAATCTCCTTGTTTTCCGAGACCTTTTTCGTCTGTTCGCCGCGAACATTGAGCAACTTTCCCTTGAGAGGATAGATACCGATGCGGTTGCGGTCATCACTCGACAGGCCCGAGACGATACCGGAGAGGGCCGATAATCCCTCGCACAAAATCAAAATGCAGTCTTTCGATTGTGCCGTGCCGCTCAAGTTTGCATCGATAAAGTTGGCAATACCGCGGATGGTCTTGGTCTTTGTGCCATCCGTCTTTTTTGCGAGACGCGTCTCCTTTGCTTCCGTCAATGAACACGCCATGTCCATCACGCCCATCTTCGCCACCTTTTCGATAAAGGCATCGGATACTTGGCAGGTCGATCCGAATTTCGCGGCGGGCGTGTTCATGCAATCCTTGGTCTGACTGTCAAATGCAGGATTTTCTATATCGCATCGCAAGAAGAGCATGAGTTGCTCCTTGATCGAATTTGGATTGACCACAATCTTCTTCTTCTTCTCGATATAGGCCACCAGTTTGCGCGTGATTTGGCCCATGATCGTGTCGACATGTTTGCCACCTTTAAAGGTGCAGATGCCATTGACAAATGATACTTGGGTAAACTCGTGGGTGGGTGACAAGGCCACTGCATATTCCCAGCGGTCGCTCGCCAATTCATAGACGCGTTTGGATTCGTCTTTCGGGCCGATATACATGTCAATATATTGTTGGAAATTCTTGACGGGAATGGCTAGACCGTTGTAGCCGACCTTGATCTTTTTCACAGAGTGATCCGTGACGGCGCCGATGTCATAGACGCGCTTCTTTAGTAGAGACATCATATCTGCAGTGAGACCGCCCGTTTTGAGACGGGCATAGTCGGGCAAGAATGTGACCTTGGTATAGGGTTTGGCCGTCTTTGCAACCTTGGTAATGGTGGGCGGACAAATGGTGTCGAGATTGTTTCGGAACTCTTGTACATACTTTAGGCCGCGAACATGATCGACGGTTTCGATGCGACCATACGTGGACCAAATGAGAACGAGCTTGAACCCGAAGCCATTCTTACCGCCGACGATGCGCTTCTCCTCCTTGTCATAGTTGGTCGAGGTACGCAACTGACCGAAAATCATCTCGGGGATCCACACATCGTATTCCGGATGCTTTGCGACGTCGATGCCGTTACCATCGTTGGTCATGGTGATGGCGCCACGTTCGTCGATTTCTGTATCGATAAAGGTAACGTGTCGGATGTTGGCAATGTCTGTGCTTGTTGCATTGGCAGCAGCGAGGGCCGCGCTTTTTTGGATAAGACGGATGACATGGTCGCGACAGTTGACGATGCCTTCATCAAAGAGTTTATAGAGGCCGGGGATATAATCGATGGACTTTAGGCAAATGCGTTGCGTGGCCTCGTCAAAGACCCACATGTCTGCGTCGACATTTTCGACAGAGCCAATGTAGGTGTCGGGGTTGTCGAGGATGTGTTGTTTGTCGGTTTTGCGTTGATATTGTTTAGCCAAATTGGCATCGTTTTGTTGTACTACGGAATTTGTGAGACTCATGGTGGTGAATATATGGGTAGAGGGGGTGTTGTGTATAATGTAGTAGTTGACCTATTTTTTATTCAATTTTTTGCGCGAATATTTAGCTGTCTTTAGTCTATAGAGAATCATGCCGAATATGAACAATTTGATACAATTTTGCAACTGTCAGCGGGCAAAACATGCGGCTGAATATAAACAAGTAAAAACGGGGGTGAACGATCCGACCATTAGTAGACGAATGCTGTATTCGCAATATATCCGGTCGTCGCGGTCGCGACAGGTGATGTATAAAGATTGGGAGAAAATTGTGCAAACGGGCAAGGTGTTGTAATAATACTTGACCGATCAGTAATCTATCATTCTTCTGACGATGCAATGCCGAGTAAAACAGTACCACAAAAGTTGCCTCTAGAAAAATGTAATATCATAGTATATACCAGGTATAGAACTTTAGCAAAATGAAACGACCTGTTCGCGGAGATAATGGCATGTATATGGTCAAGGGCAAGAACTACCCTGAGCTCTTTGGTTCGCGTCAACAAGTCTTCAATGGCACCGCGTACAAAACAGAGGGCAATTTGACCAAGTCTGATTTGATGATGAACAAGTGGGGACGCATTGTGTCTGTAAAGAAATACAAGACGGCCAAGAAGGAGAAGCGTTTGGAAAAGGCAGGATATTATGCCGAAAAGGGCAAGTTTGGCTATGTCAAGCGCGATACCAGGAAAAAACGCAAAACAATGCGAACTGTTGGTAAACACAAGGCTTAGAGTAGTTTGAATATATTATGAATTATTTATCAATAATATATAAGTTAATATTATATTGTTAATTATGTCAAATAGTAGTGGAACAGTTTATCATGGTTCTACAAGATTGGAGTTGTTTAAACATTTAGAAAAACTTCTTGAAGAATATAAAAATGAGGTTGATATAAATAAAAAAAACAAATTGAAAGAACGGATACTCTATCACTACACAAGCATGTATATCGATTTACCTGAAACAGAAGGTAGAGATGTTGGAGAAGTTCACCGCGAAATGGAAGCTGAGGTGATGGCCGATATCGAAAAATTGAAACGTGAAAAAGGAGAAATATTTTGGAAAAACCCCTTAAGTCTTATATTTAATCCACGTTTACATGGTGAATACAACTATTTATTAAAAAATAGGAAGAAATATAGTGATTATCTTAAAGGTAGTAGACCACCGAGCAAAGATGATTTTCAAAAGTTATTAATCGATAAAGGTATAAGACCTACACGTGGAGTTTCTCATTCTCATTCTAAATCAGTTAAGGCTAGTAGATCGGTAAAACATGGTAGACGTGGTGGAAAAAAGAATCGTAGAAAAACCAGGCGTGGAAAGTAATGCATTCTTTGGTCCATTCTTTGGTCATTCTTTGTCGATAGAGTCGTACATGATTCGCAAAGTTGTATTCGGTTTAGCAGAACTTTGATAATGATATGTTGTAAAATATATCATTATGCTGTAAAATATATCATTATGCTGTAAAATATATCATTATTGTCTATAGAAAAATATGCCCGGAACCAAAAGAAAATTAAAAAATCATGCTCCCCCTACTCCTCCTAGACCCCCTACTCCTCCTCCTATAACCCCTTTAAATAAAAAATTCAAAAAAACTCCTACCACGGCAAGTACTGCAGATACCGTATTAGATACACCCTATTCAAATAGATCTACTGTAAGTACCTTATTAGATCCTGAATGGGAAATAGAAGACGAATTCAATGATTATAGCTACGACGATCATGGAAATATACTGTATAATGGAAAACAAGTATACACGTCAGATGATTGGGATGAACCATTAACCCGTCACAATCAACGTCTTTATACAATTATAGAACCGTACATGATATTACATAAATTTTTTGTTTCTAAAAAAGAAGGTGGTAAACGTCGCGCTACAAAACGTAGACGTGTCAAACGTCAATCGCGTCGTACAACCCGCAGAACCCGTCTTTGAATTCGTTGTTTGATAGATCCTGTATAAAAATCAACCATTATATTGTTGTATCCGAAAAATATAATGTATTTTATGGTGGTGGCAGTAGCTGAAATGACGAAGAAGAATATGGTAGTGGCGGCGGCGGTAGAAAATCGGTGTTCAATGGTGCATTAGGATTTACCGGCAGATGAACCACAAGGGAGTAGAATTCGTTTATTTGTAAATATTCATATAATTCTCTATACAATTCATTAAACAGATCATCCTGTGATTTCTCGCTAGGTTCTATAGTCAAAAACATACGTAAAGTATTAATAACATAAAAATTATTACTTGAAAAAGTATTTTTATATTTCACAAATTGTAACATTAAAGTAGCAATCATTTTTTCCATATATCTATTATCGGTATGGGTATGGGTTGTAGATTGTGTATGCAATATAAACCAATCATACAATTTTTCAGTAAATAACGTCATGTGATTCAATCTGACAAGCTCCATTGCAAAAATATCTTTTTCAAACAAAATACTTTGTACTTCACGGTCTTCATCAAAAATCATTCTCACAACATCTGTGCTATAGCCTCGTAAATAATTACTACTATTTCTATACAATTGAGATTTAAATTGCGATAGAGTGTTAAATCCGCAACCTATGTCTATGATTGGTATAATTCTGTGGCCGCCTACTATTATACTTGTGTTGACGATTGTAGTCCGTGTTACAGGTTGACTCATAAAATACCCATAATGTTCATTATCCAATTCATTTGGTGGATAACTATCATTCATACCAGCTACTTCTACGTGTGCATAAAAATGAGTTTTTAGTGCCAATTTTTTAGAATTATCACTTGGAACAATATATTTCAAGAATTTACTTATTTGAAAAGCTATAAATTTTATTTTTTCATTTGATAAGTCATTATTTTTTGGTACAATTACAAAATCACTATCGTCACTTGGATAATCAATACCATTCATTTGTAAGGCTCTTCCTCCGGTTAACAATAATATACAGACACCGGCTACATCTAAAACTATTGTTATAAATCCCATGATTATATTAACATAGGCAATTTCATTTGCACGAATCAAAAGAGATTCGGTTTTTATAGAAAATTTTGGTATTAGTTTTGTAACTGTTTCAAAAATAGGAGAATTTCCAGGAATATCAAATATTTTTCTTACTGGATTTTGATATTCAGGCAAACTAATAAATTTAAACAACTTGGATTGATAAAATAACATTTGCGCTTCCGTTGTTTCTATTTTGTACGTTTGATATTCTTCTAATAGACTTTCTTCATTCGATGAAGATGGGTCCAACCTACCTTGTAATTCTTCTAATTTTCCAATATTTCTTTTTTCGAAAAATATTGTTAAAACTACATACCAAAAACTGCTATAATTATTCGCATCGAGTATATTATGACGTTTCACATCTTCATTCGAAATTGCTTCCATCATTTCATCTAGAGTTTTTTGCAGTAAATCCAAACTATTTTCACATCCTGTTTTTAATTCTTGAAGTGTTGGGGTAGGAACTTCTTTCTCAGAAGTGACAGAAGAAGATGCCGATGATGCAGATGATGATGGTAGTGGTGATGATGGTAGTGGCGATGATGATGATGATGATGATGATGATGATGATGAAGACGATGATGATGATGATGAAGACGATGCAGAAGATGGACGTTTTAATATAGATGTCACTTTTATATGTTTTTTTTTATTTTTAGAATTCTCGTGAGAATTAGTAGCGCTCGGGTTGGTAGAAAAATTAAAAACAGGAAAAGGTAATTCAGGATTCTCTGTGGTTTCGGAACTCGATGTTTTTTGTAAAGATTCTAATAATTGTTTCAATTGAGAATTTTTTATACGAGTTTCATTGTCTTTTAATTTCATTAATTTTCGTTTTTCTTGTTCCATCCTTTGTTCTTCTACTGCTCCTAAAAATTGTTTTTCAATCAATGCATTATCATTCAACTTCTTGTAATAATACGCACGTTGAAATGCATGAAAAGGCCTTTGCATTTTACGTGTTTGAATTAATTTTACTTTATCTTTGTTTTTTTCAGTATTTGATTGAAAAACACTTTTTAATGCAGATAATGCTTTACCCTGTCTAGATGTTTCTAATCTTGATTTTAGTATTTGTGCACGTTGTTTCAGTTCTGCGTCTTTCGTTTCTTGTTCGAGAATTCGACGTTTCATTTCTAACATATGCGCTTGACCTCTTTCAGTTGCCTTTTTCTTTTGCTCCTTTTTATTCACTTTTTCGTCCGAAAGCTTTATGCCCAATAATTCTTCGATTTGTTGATCTGATAATGGAGTATCTTGACCCGATGATGCAGTGGTATTACTGGCCTTTTTAAGTTTAGATGATGCTTTCATTAGCATCGAAGCATCTTTATATTGACGTCTCAAGAAATGTTTGCAGATATTCGGTAAATTTTCATAAGTATATTTACCAAAAAATGTTGTAAACGTTTTATCCTCAAAAAAATAAATGATCGAAACATCCAATCCGATTGTTTCCAATCCTTCCAATAATTTTATGGCATATACTCCATTAAATACATTTTTTGTTACTAATCTAGCAATGAATGTAGAAATGGATATATTCTCACCAGTACCATCACTTTTAGTGTTATACATTAAATTTATAAATTCGACATCGCGTATTATTGATACGAATTCTTTAAAAAAATGAACGGTAGATTCAATTCCAACAGTAATAGAAAACATTTCGAGAAAGTAAAAACAAATATTTCTTGTTACACCAACTGGTTGTTTGGTTTCTTGATCATATTCTTCAGGAAAATATTTAAGAATATTTACTTTGCACTTTTCATACAAAAACCTAATAAACAATAAAAAATTGTCTACTCCTCTAGTATTGGTATCCATGTCCAAAAATTTTCTACAAGCATACATTAAAAAAGTTATGCGTTGGTTTGATTCATCTCTATATATCAACTCTAAATATAATTTATATGATTGTCTTTCAGCAGGTATTTCTGAAAACCCGGCGGTTAATGAATAAAATAAAAATTTCATATTTTTTTGGTCCTCTGTTTCTGTTCCATTACTTACTGAATATTTATTAAATATAGCAATTGCTGCACTAATACGTCTACCATTTTCATCAGTAAAAATACGATTTATTAAAAATTTACTTTTTATTTCGGAAGATGCATTCTTAACATCATATTCCATTACTGATAAACAAAATTCTTTTAACAGTATGACTGCACTTAGTGGATCAAAATTTTGAACTATATAAACTGGAATTGATGTAATTTTAGTACCATCATAAAAAACTTCGTCTCTTTCTGTAAAATCAATATTTTTATCTATTTCACTCCTAAAATTTTTTAGTTGTTCACGAAATGGCTTCATTGCTGCATTGCTTGCACTTTTTTCCATTTCAAGAATTACTTTTTCCTGTATATTGAAACGTCTCAATGTATATATTAAAGCATCTAATTTTGTACCTCCTTTTTGAAAATATTCGTTTGATATTCTACTTATCTTTTTTGTGTTTTTTCTTATTTTGTTACCATAGGGTTTCTTTTGTATTTTACGCTTATTGGTTATTCTTTTTACCATGAAAACGTATACAATATATTGATAAATTATTTACAGTAATATTTATACATACGACTAAATATAGTCGTATGCAAGTGATACAACCTAATCAATTTGCAACATCATCATCAAACAAACAGAGCGGCGATATTCTATTTTTCGCGCCATGTTCCAAATGTGCATACAGATGGAAATACCGGTGTTCGCAATCGTCCATTGTCTGTGCAAAATAAATCCGTTTGTTTAATATGGCGGATTGTCTGATAAGCCATTCACGTGGAATATATTGGACAACTGTTCGCATATTCCATTCATAACGACACTTTAAAAAGATGGACATTCGATATACAGCAAATCCATTAAATGCGCCATAACAGGTCATCAAGTCGTCAGGTGTCAATTTCGCCAGTTCCGTTTGAATCCATTTTCTAAGCGTGTGCACCCATTGAAGAGATACTTGTCTGCTTTCCCAGTTCCAACAACTAAACACGTGGGGATCATTTGAAAACGCCCATACATCGTAATAGTCTTTGCGATTAAACGAGATCGAGTCCCATTTTGCCATCATTTCATCAGATTCAATATATTTTGCTAAATAGGCCAGGTTCATGTTTCCACTGCATACATCATCACAATCAATCATCATGAAATATGTAAACTCTTCGTGGTCGGGGTCGTGGCGCATGGTATCCAACAAAAGATTGCGCGCATTGCTAATATTTTGGGTTCGAATATGGGTTAGTGGTTTTGCATTTAAAAGAATCCGCATATTTGCGCGCGTCGACGCCAGTTGTTCCAGTACATCGAGCGATCCATCGTCGGATTCATCATATGCAATTAAAATACGGACTTCGGCGAACAAGCTGCCGATGCGATCTATATTTGCAAAAACATTGGACAAATGTTGAGCGCAGTTACGAACGCACCCACAGATATAGGCTTTTTGCATATTGCAAATGAATGTATATAAAGTGGTTATACTGTATTTATCTACTTTATCTGCAATTATTTATTTTGTGCGCATCACGTCCTATGATTTCAACGCCAAATACTACAAAAAATGGACCAGGACGACTGGCCAACCAATTCTTCCGCAATATGATGGCACATATTCTTGCAAAACGCAGTGATCTTCCATTTGAGTATGGGTACTATGATAAAATGTGTAAATTGGGCATCGTACCTTTTACAAATGGAAAAACCGTCTATCCAAAAGAAAATTTTGTACTTGTGAATGATTCCAACTTTTTTAACATGGTACTTGAAACAGAGATCACGCCATTGACCACAAATATTCAGCTAGAACATGATGCATGTTATGCACAGACAAAAGATTTCGCGCTCTATTTGCGCGATTATTTTGAAAAAGAGGGAATGTTTGCACAATTTCGCGAGACAAATCCGTCGAGTTTTTTATGCAAAAAAAATACTTTTTTATTTCTTCATGTGAGATTGGGTGATGTCGCACATCAAAACGCTGGGTTTGATTATTATGACGCGATTTTGTTAACCATGGCAGGCAAATACCAGTGTGCATATATTGCAAGTGACTCGATTGATCATTATATATGTAAACAATTGATTGAAAAATATGGCTTGATACCCTTATATCTTGACGAAGTTGATACGATTTTGTTTGCATCTACATGTAAATATTTGGTCTTGTCGCATGGAACGTATTCATGGCTTATGGGATTTTTATCATTTGCGTATCCGGATAACGAGACGGTTGTTTATATACCACCTGAAATTTCTAGATGGCACGGTGATATATTTGTCTTTCCCGAGTGGAGACAGGGGCTAGGCGATTCTTCGTTGGTTCTAGAAAATTGAAGTCTTTTTTTTGTTTACTAATAATGTATATCAGAGCTACACATTATTGTATCATGTCAAACAGTGCGACCGAAATAAGGAATCTGATGCACAAAACAATCAAACCGACTGCTACCGTAGGTACTAGCAGTAATATATCCGTTATGACGCAAGAAGAGTGGCAGATCATTTACGATTATATGGAGGCGAATGATCTTTCGTCATATAGCAATCGGTTGGATTGCGTTTGTGACGAGGATCACGGAGAGTTTCCTCATACCTTGGTCAAAGTGAAGCCTGTGAATGTGAGCGGACAGGTGAAACCAATCAATGTGAATGAACAAAAATAAATAATAGTAGAGATAGTAGAATTTAGAAATAGGCCGCCGTGAATTCTGCCGGTGTGAAAATAGGAATAGCCAATTGTCTTGCCGTCGATACTTTACCCGTTGTCGCTTCTTTATCATCTGTTACCACTGCAAACGTATTTTTACTGACGGAAGAGCCCAGCGTTGCACCCACCCCCTTTAACAAATCTGTCAGAGTTTTATCGCGTGTTCCGCTCATCACGACCGATTTTTTATACAAGGCATGACTTGTATTGTTTGTCGTGGGTACTGGTGCTTGTACTGGTACTGGTGCTTGTGCAGTGGTTGCGGTCGCTATAACAAAGTTTTGCGGTTGTTCGCTCGAAATGCTCGTCACTGTATGTGTGCGATTATATTTTTCGGTTAAACCGCATTCGGTCATCAAGCCCAAAAAGGCGGGGATATTGTCGACAAACAATTGCGCCGACGTTTTCGACATGCCTTTCACCGTGGCGACGCGCGCGACATTCAACGTATTTGGCAAATTGCTCGTCAAAATGTTCGGATATTCCTCCATGATGGGCCCGATTTTGCGTTCGCCAAACCCGCGTCCAAATGCACCCGATGCCGCCATGAGAGTTACAATCGATGCTTTGGTCAATTTATCCCGAATCCCCTCGCGCAATTTTGTCGCTGTTTTTTCTTTGAATCCGTCCACTGTCAAGAAATCCGCTTGAGTCATGTGGACAATCTTGGGAATCGTATCAAATCCCGCCGTGAAAATACGTTCCACGTTTTTCTCACCCAATCCATCGACTTCAATATCTTTGAAAAACCCCGCAATGTTCTTGATACGGACGGTGGAATCCGTCGCTTTGTTTAGCAATACAATATCAACATGTGTCGCATTCCATTCGTACTCGACTTGTGGCATTTTCGGTCTTTCGGCTGGACTGATGACCGATTTGATATATGGAATCACATCGCCACTTCGGATCAGTTGAATCAAGGCACCGACGCCAATCCGTTGGGTTTCGATAAACGCTGCATTAAACCCTGTTGCAAACTCAATGGTGACTCCACCTAGACGGATGGGCTCGATTTGAACGCGGGGTTTCAAATATCCGTCTTTGCTCGCCGTCCAAATCACATCGACCACCTTGGCTTCGGCCATTTGTTCCGACAAGACCATCTTGAAAGCAAATGCGTGGTCAGGGTTGCCTTCGGTGCGTTCATAAATACGATCATCCGCCACAATAATACCGTCGATTTCATAGGGCGAATTCGTGCGCCAATCGACTAGCGTTTCGGATAAAGAGCTGTTTGTAATGGCCGACGCGACCGTGTGATGTACTGTTTCGCAACCGATACGCAAGAGTTCCTGCATTTGTTCGCTCGGTTTTGCCGAAGGGACGATGACCTCGTATGCGACAAAGTGAACATCGCGGATCTTTTCGTCGATGGTTTGGCGATTGATAATGCCGGCGACCAAGTTTCGCGGATTGGCAAACGTTGCTTGGTATTTTTGGACAAATGTTGCCTTGGGCATGATAAATTCGCCTCGAATGACAATGTTGGGAATTGCCGGGAGATTCAAATAGGGAATGAAATGGCTGACGTCTTGCCCGACGGAACCGTTGCCCCTCGTATATAATTTCGGGACATTGCCTTGTCCGGTCGTGGTATAAAGGCCACTCACGCCATCGAGCTTGCACGAAATAACATAGGGGCCTGGATATTTCCGTTTCCACGTTTCGACGACGGTGGTATCGGGCTTGATCTTGTCCATCGACGGCATGTTGAAAGGGAGTCGGACCTTGTTTCGTTCGGCGGGTGCGCCGACTTGATCGACAACTGTATTCTTGGGATACTTGCGTTCGACAAATTCCTTGACAATATCATATTCGTTATCAGTCATCAAAGTGGGTGTACCCAATGTCTCATTATAATAAGCATTGTTTGTTTCGATCAAAATGCCGTTTAATACGTCTTCGGTTAACGTCTCTAAAACATGGATACCACCTTCTTTAAAGTGCTGAATGGCTAATAGAATGGTTTCGTAGGGTGCATCGGATGACATGGTTGCAGGGGCTGTTTTTGCTATTGCAATTGCCTTCACCTTCTTACTCTTATTCTTGGGAGAACCTTTTAATTCCTTTTTCAATTTTCTAGTTTCTTCTTTCAATTTTTTAGTCTCTTCTTGTGCTGCTCGTCTCACAATCATTTCTTCTTTGGTAGCCCGTTTTTTGCGTGTTTTTTGTTGCAATACGATCGCTTGGTCTAAACCGACCCCCTCCATTTTCTATATATGATATACGATATATGATATACGATAATATCATATATTATGACCAGTCATAAAATTGATTGTACCCGTCTAAACCTATAAACAATATATACAGTCTCTCTTTCTTATCCTTAGCCTATCATGACCAGCTACATTTTGCGCGAATCGTCCATCGAAGGCGAGCTTTATTATTCCATTCCGGGCTCCAATAATAATGGGGCACTGCCCGGACAAATGCAATATCACATGTCCGCGGATGACCTGTATTACATGGATGTCGCAAATTATGTTCCTGGTGAAACCGAATATCGATTGGCCGAGCATAGTTCCGAAAATATGAAGCGTCTTGTTCCCAATACTCAAATGACGGTGGAATTGGGTCAGAGTTTGAGCGAGTGGAAGTGTTTGCTTATTATGCAGGCAACGCGCAATGGCCCCAATTTCGAAGAGATTTGGTTAAAGGGTGCCATGTTGCACCGGCGAACCGGAGAAATCATGCTGATGACCTCGACAAATCACAAGAGCAATTGGGAAAATCGCGGCAATCAATGGTGCCATAGTACCGACCCGGATTGGTATATTGGCCGATGCCGCATGTGTGCACCCATACAATTTTGGCGCGAACTCAAGAATCGAGTAGAGTTTTCCTTGTAAGAAGACGAAGATGTGGATATATCATATATTATACGGGTTCCATTTTGGTGAGTTCCAATAAGGGTTTGGTTTCGCCCTGTTTTTTTATGGATTCGAAAAAATAGTGCGAAACGATTCCGAAAAGGGCTCCTGCACAAAAACAAGATCCGACACAGAGACAATTTCCCAAGAGCATTTTGATAATGATAATGTGATATATAATAATATATGATATTATTGTTTGCTAAAATACTGCATATGTGCAGTGATTCTTTGTACATTACACGAATGAATATTTGTAAACGTGTGAAGAGTATTGTAAGTAATAATACCAATATACTATAATGAAAAGGCATATTTCTCGAAATAAAAAACGTTCGAATACAAGAAATAGACGAACACGATCATTTAGAAAGAAAATAGGAAAAGTATTCAGGGGTGGACAAGATGATGTTATCGAATTTGTACAAGATCCTATACCAATTAATGCACATAATAGTGGAATAAAATTAGCAGATTGTTATGTTTTTAGTAGAAATAAAAAAGTGACAATTGCTTTCGATTTAAACAACACTGCTTCGAATAAGGCATGGAGTGTATTAAGTGCAGGATTGAAGAACTTTTTGTTCTTTCTTCCCCAATTTAGCTCGGCGTTTATTGTTATACTTCGAATACAAGAAGCATTAGTAAATGGGCGTGTTAATTATTTTGATAATAAATATAAAGAAGGACTATTTTTAGAATATCATGATCTCGTTGGTCATGTTAAATCGTATTTTGCAGATTTTTCCCCCGAATGTATATTCTTTACTATAGATGATAACGACAGTCAAATGTTTAATGGAAAAGAATCTTTAAAAAAATTTGATGGAGAATCATTGGATCCTTACGAGGGAGTAAAAGGCAAAACAATTGATATAGCGAATACTTTTAAATTACGTTTAGAATCTGAATCTGAATCTGAATATCCATTATTAAAAGATATAAGAAAGCACGTAGATATTGTACAACAGAAAATAAATGGTGGACCAGCGGAAATAGATAGTACTACTAATCCCTTGTTAGAGTAATTAAAATACGCACTTGAAATTTGTTCATATTATAACAAAGTGATTGCCCTCCATCGGATTACCCTAAAGGGTTCGGGCTGCGCCCTTACCGCGAAGCAATTGCCCTCCTTCGGAGGGCTACCCTAAAGGGTTGGAAACTTACCACAAAGTGATTGCCCTCCTTCGGAGGGCTACCCTAAAGGGTTGGAAACTACGTTTCCTTACCAGTAGCAAGACCCCTCTACATTCGAAAAATTCATCGGTTTTTCTTCATCTTTGGGCCTCGTCCAGTGCTCATTCATAAACATGCGCAATATATCAGGTCGTTCACGCAACCATCGCGATCCCAAGATGCCAAAATACATCTGCAAAACACCCCCCACATAGATCGCCGATTTTCCCTGTTCAAAAATAGCATTGCATACTAAATTGCCATACCCACCGCATGAGACCAAGGCAACATCATATGTATCGCGAATGGTCGCCAACTTGGCAACAAACTTGGCCAATTCCACATCGAATTCTTCCGATGATTCACTCCCCTGAGTTTGCGGCGGACGAATGGTCGTTATACTACAATCGGGAAAGAGATCCATGCCGTAGATTTTTTCGCGTATCGGCAGTTTTTCCTGGATACTGGCCTCGAACGGCGATATAATCAGAACGCGTTTGCCCCTGAGTGCATGTGTCCATGGCACCTGTCCTCCCAAGATATAGTGGAAAATGTCAAAGGCAAATGCCCACACAATTCTTTTGCTAGCACACTGATCCCGGATATAATTGTGCGATGGTGCAATATATCGATACACATCACCATGGGGTTCCCATCCCGCATAGAGTTCGCAATTTTGAAACGCGGCCATGTACATGTCGGAATATTTGATGATAGACGGTACGCTCGATAGTTGGATGCCCGCATTGTTTTTCATGGTTTGGCGATTTCTTTGGAAATAGTTCATTGTTTCTTGACTGATATTACCACCCAATTTCACCATTTGACCCTGGACTGCAAAATTGTTCTCGACGCCTGCGATCCGTGGGATGATAAAGGGATAATCTTTTTCGTCTTCTTTGGCACCAGTACATTTGCTTAGGATATAATCATAGAGTACAGTATTGTCCGAAAATTGGAAATCTGCAAAACCGCGGGTTAGTGGGTAAATAGCAGCCAAATCGATTCCAATAGAGGGCTTGATCGTTCGCGAATCGAAACCGGCTGGCACGATGGCCGCCCAAGGCGGTGATATAATATCTTTGGCACCATAATCGCGTTCCATGCTCTTGTGAACATGATATGTTTTTACAAATGCGGGATCATTAATCACCTCGTATCCCAAGACATTCATGAGATAAACCAATTTGTTATCACAACCGGGTTTGCCAAATTCAAAGGCGAGGGCGCGCTCTGCCTGTTCGGGAATGGGAAAATTGCTGTGGAACATCCACGTATCTTGGGATTCGAAACGCGGACCAAAAATAGGCGATGCGACCGGATCGGTTGGGTTATATTCATACCTCAATTGAGCCAACATTTGGCGTTTTAGGGGGAGTTCTGATTGTCGCAAATTGGCCAAGGTTGCATCAAAACAAATGTCGGAATTGACCAAGATGTGAAATCCCCGGACATCGTTTGTCCGAATATAAGTAAATACATCAGAAAACCGGAGACGGCGTGCAATGTTGGTTTGTCGGATTTTCTGATCGCATATTTCTTTGGAAAGACCCAATTCTGCGGGCGTATAGATTCGCTCATTTAATAAATGAATGGTTTCGATCAAGGGATCGACTGTCCATTGCCTGAGACAAAATCCGATTTCTTTACGACGCTCCGCGTCGCGGTGGATGAAAAACTGGCTGAATATATGGATTGGATCAGTAGTGGGGGTAGTGTTTTCGGTAATTGTCGCATTCTTGGAAAACTGGAGAATTTTCATCTTGTAAAATGGCTAGTATCTGTTAGATATTCATTACATAAACCTATATTTATGTCGTTTTTCCAAGATTTTATTGTGGCATAATCGCCCTTTCAAAATACGACTTGTTTACAATCATATGCGCCGAATCTGCCTGCGAATAAAACTGGCAATAAAATACATAGGCATCATATGCAGAAAAAGGGACCAAGATAGCACCATCGTTTTCGGCTTGGAGAATTGCGCGATATTCTTCCATGGCCAGTTGAATATCCGCTGCTTTGTCCCATAGAATTGACCGTATTCCGTGGATATATTTATCTCCCTCCATCTCCGGACCAAAGTAATAAACAATCAAATCCATCATTTGTTTCTCATATAAAATACCCCCTTTTCCAAGACGTGGCGAAATTCCCCCCATCTTGGACCACCTTTTAAAAAGCAGCGCGATTTCGTCGATTTCCATATGGGTCTCGTGTTCATCCTGAACAATTGTCTCTTCCCAAAATTGCAAAAATCTTTGGATTTCAGGTAAATATTTGCTGCAAATACCGACAAATCGGTCTTGACGTTCATCCATCTCGGGACTGTCTGTGATTCCTTCTTGGTAATAAGTCGATAGCAAATCCATCAACAATGTTTTGAGAGTTGTTTGAAAGATAATTGCGGGTAGACCATGTGTATCCAAGAAATGTTTCCACAAATATTGCATGTTTTTCCAAGAAATTGCATTGGTCGTTGTAGCGGGTGCCATGGAAACACTATTTCCGCTCGTATCTTGGTCAATTTGCAAATATTCGCGCATAAATTGTTGGACCATGTCTGTTGGAGTGCGGTCTTTCAAATAGAGTGTACTATCGACCAACTCTTCCGGACAAGATCCCAACAAATATTCATCGGATGATCCATACCGGATGGAATAGTGCGCGGCTACACAAAGCAAATCTAGACCATACATTCCCAAGATATTGGACCATGTCGCCGCCGTTTTCACAGTATCGCGTATTTGTAACATGCGACACTGATCGTAATCATGTTCGTGATATTTGTGTTTGAAGGATTGATATATATGATTTCCGAAATAGGCTTGACTCATATTATCCAGTTCGCGAATAAACATCTTGGATTTCAAAGAAATAAAATGGACAGGTTGAGCGGGTCGATTGGCCGCCGTTTTTTTCAAGAGATTGTCGCCGACGATAGCGAGGAAATATTTGGCCTCTTGTTTTGTAGAGAAAAAAGCGGGATAGAGGAGATCTAGCACAGATTGAATCGTATTCGATTCAGGTACGGATTTTAATACATTGTGATCTTTGATCTTGTGCATAATGGTCACCTTGGTCTTTTGTTTCCAAGACATGAGCGCGCCGTCTTGGTTAATTGTCATTAAAATATGATATAGAATCGAATCCTCTGTCGACACTTGGTAATGGATCCCGTCATAATAAAAGAATTGTTCCGTAGCTTGGCAATAAAAATATTTGTTGCTATGGAGGAAAGATTGGATAAATCCCTCTTGTTCTTGAGTCAGATCTTCGATGCGCTGCTGGCGTTCCAACTTTGTCTTGGCAATGGTTTCTAGCATGGTGGGGAGCTGATTGCAAAGAATATGGTGGAGTTTAGCTGATAAATAGGGATCTTCCTTGTATTTTTCAAAGAGTTGGTGTATGGTTGCAATGGATGTTTCGTTGGAGGGGGCAATTGTTATCGCGGCGGATTCATTGGTTTGGGTGATATTTTCCATGACTATTTTTAATAACTCTTATGCGACGGGATGTTTATATGACTTCTTGGCGAATTAACTAATATCTTTGTAATATATAATATACGATGGCGAGTTTTCTATCGTCACCTCGTAAAAAAAGCATTTCGAAAACGCCGGACACTTACATGAGAAAAGAATTTTCTTCTTTGTGTAAAAAAATAATGAAAGATGTGGAAACCATGAAATATAAAAAAGCAAGTCCATCTGATAAAGATTATACAAAGGTAAAAAAAATATACGAAGAAGTATTGTTTATTCTTGAAGAAGATGAAATCGCGTGTGATTTTGATCTTGTTTATGCATTGTATAAGAAATATTTCTCAAAAATTTCTGATTACCCCAAATTTTCTGCAACTGTAAACAAAAAAACAACTTCCAAACGTCGATATACCGTCGGTGGTAATCGAAAACGAAGGATGAGTAAAAAAAAAGGAGGAAACGACGATTGTCGAGATTGTATGAAAGGGAGTTTTTTAATTTTAGGTACAGGTGCAATTATTACATTTATTATGTGCGGGGGAATGTCACGTGGAAATATGCATAGTGTGTATGGCCAAGTATTTATGATTTTAGGGATTATATTTGTGTCTATATTAGGATTTGCAATTGTCATGGGAATATCACCCGCATTTATTAATTTTTTTTCACGAAGATGTAGATATTTATTGGGAGTATGTCAAGGAATTAGAGATGGTTTATATGAAAATGTTGAACAATTACGCGATGAAATACAAACTGCTGAAGCCCAACCTGTCGATGGTATACCATCTGAATTTCCACGCGCACATGTGGATTCACCCGGAGAAAATATTATCTACATCGATGCAGCAATTGATCCAAACAATGTAGAACCTGACCCAGTAAATCGAATATGTGGACGATTTTTATGTTATATATATTGGCTTTGTCAAAGAGATATAGAGGTCCTTGCGACACCAGTTGTAGTACAACCACCACCACCACCACCAACACAAACAGTGTAATATAACTGGAAATATGAGTATATTTCAAGTTATAGTGTATGGGGTACTAGACTAGACCATTTTACTACCTACCCCGTACCACAAAATAATGGAGAGGATGGCGCCGGCGACAAATCCATTGCCCGCCGATGCTGCCGACTTTTCAATCAAGAAATAGAAGAAAAGGGGACCAATGATATAGGTCAAGATCGCATAAAAGATCATGATGGGGGCGAATTTTCCTAAATCGAGTTTTGTCATTTTGTAGTAGTGTTGTAATATTGTGTTATATTATACTATAATACAATATTTTTATTCGATGACAGTTAGTGGATTACTACATGTATTTGTAATGTTTTTTGTATCGCTATACGCGTTTATTGTCCCTAAATATAAAACGACCGATTTCATCTATGCCATAACTGTAATTATTATAGTACTGTCTTGGTTTTTATTAAACAATGAATGTTTTATTTCATACGCGATTCGAAAATACCAAGATCCCACCTATGTCATGGGATCCGACGCAATGAATATGAATGACCTTATCGAAATATTTGGACCAACCTTGGTAAATTATGTCGTAAATGGAATTCTTGCTTTTATGTTTATTTCATTTTATCTTGTATCTTTTCGTAGTCTATTGTTGTCACCCAATATAGTCTATATATTTGTATCGTGTTCGGCACTCTTTTTGCTAAGTATCCGCCACTTTTTTGAGATTGGTTCTTTATATGCAGCATGGTTGCCCTTTGATATGGTATTTAGAATCATCTTTGTGATCTTTTTATTTTCAATGATATACAAACTCGTTATGAAGAAACTCGGTGTTGCACAATCAATCTAAATATTGGTCACGACGCGATTTTGTACGCTCGGTCCCCGTTTTTCAACGGGTTTGACATAGTATTCATCCGTCGTACTCACGAGGGATGCTGTGATGTGTTTTGCCAAGATAAATTTGGATTCGAAAATCATTTCGGCGGGCATCACAGGAAACCACTGGTATTTTGTCCGCGTCAGCATTTCTTCTTCGTCGATATAAATGCCATAGGCATCGGGCGATAGATCCAAATAGGCTTCGGCCATCAAATCGTCGACAATGATGGGTTTGCGCGTTTTTGCCGTTTTTGTGCCGATCAGTTCGCCGCCTACCAAGTTCATGGTACCTTTTTTCACCTCGTCCATGCACCATTCGGCGGAATCGCCCAAGAAATCCGTTTCGCTCGTAAAATGGGGGTTGAGATTGCGGCGTTTCAAATAGTCGACCAATTCGCGAAGTTCTGCGTTTCGTTTTGGGGATCCCATGAAGTGTGTATCGGGCATGAAGAGACGCTTGTGTTTTTGTTTCAAAAGATTGGTCGATCGATTGACGGTTTCGCAAACAAAGGGTTTGTCACCTGCCGTTCCGTCCAAATAGAGGGGGAACAGATTTCGCTTGCAGAGAAAAGAGTCGGGGACGACCATTCCGCCGTAGATATAAAGTAGCTGCGTGAGCGCCAATTCACGATAGTGGCTTTTGAAGGGTTCGGCCACGGTGGCCAACTTGATATCCCATCCCGGGATCAATCGACTAAATGTTTCGTCGTCAATGAGACAAATGTTGAAATCTGCACCACAATGGTTGATAATCGTCTTTACAGTGAGATGGATATAGGGCTGATTGAGATCCGTTGTGTTGCGGGAATAGAAACTTTTCCATTGGCGCGCATTGACCTCATTCTTGGTATGAATCCACATTTTGGGCTTTTTCGATCCTCCGAGGGGCTCATCATTCAATAAATACTGGCGAATCATTTCATACTCTTCGTCTTCGTCGGTCATTTTCATGGTCTTGCGCGCTTGTGTTGCGACATAGGTAACTAGGGCGATGCCGCCCAATGCCAAACCGTAATTCATTAGGGTTTTTGAAGACATGGATAATAATATATGATATATGATATATGATGTGCTAATTATAATAGTAGCATATAATATTTGTTTTTGTTTTGGTCAAAAATAAATGAAATAGTCAATGTTGTATTTCGACTCGTTGTATCGAATGTTTGAAGTAAACATGACATTGTTACTTTTGCATATTTGTCGGATGATATTGGTAAAGGAATTATACGTCATCTTTCTCGTCGCGTAAAATTGTTTCGAGACATGATAATATTCCACGAGAGTTTGTCCCAAGGATTCGTCCAATTTATAATAAAGTAATTTGCGATAGGCGTTTAAATCGACCAAGTAATACTTGTCCGTCTTTAAACAGACCTTTTCCAAGACTTCGGTTAATAAAGTGGGGGGCACATTTTTCTTAAATATTTGGGTCAACATGATTCTTTATTGATTCACTGGCACGTATTTACTAAATGGGTTTATATAGTCTACTTATTTTTTGTCGCAAATTCTTGCTTTAATTTTTCCAAGTACAATATTGCGTCACAATGTTCCTCTTGTGCATGTTGTATCCATTCCAGGATGGAGAGGTCTTGGCGGTCTAGGTCGGTACCATATTTGGCTTTTCCTACTCGCGCACGCTGTGTAAATTGTTGGATGACGGAATAGACCACGGTGTCATATTCTGTGGGGGAAATCGTAATGGTGGGTTTGTCTTGTTTCTTTTGGATTTGATTCTCCATCGATCTACTCTATCTACGTCTAGATGCCGTCTTTTTAGATTGTTTCTTGGCACGTTTTGTTTTGCGAGGGTTTCTTCGTTTTCCACCTGGTAATTCCGTGCTCGGTTTACTTGATAGTGATGCTGTTCTCTTTTCACTTGATTGTAATGCTGATTTTATAGCTTCACTTAATTCTGATTTTGTTTGTTCAATATCACTGGCATCGCCACTCTTTTTTGCTTCACGATATTTGCTCGCCAATTTAACTATACGTTTAGAATCAGCTACTACGGAAAATGTCGACATATTGATTGTATACAATATACAAACAAATTCTATTCGTCTAACCCAACATTTTCTTCATGGTATTTGTAAAAATCGCCAATTCAATCACATCATCGTAAATATTGTGAAACACTGTTATAGACCTTTGCGCATTTAATACGCATAGTAAAGTTGCCTTTGTATTCATTTGCGTCGACTTTGTCGGCGTTTGAAATGTGCAAAGGTGTAAAATGTTAAATAATCGGAATCTACCAATATTACCGTATTTGCACTTTTCCTAGAGGTGATGAGCATTCAGGTGTTTTTGGACTAATACGTACTACCTTTCTTTTTTGATGGAGGCAAGACTTTCTTTGTCTTAGGACTAGTACTACGTGCTCTACCTTTTTTTTCTGATGAGGAAGAGACCTTCTTTGTCTTAGGACTAGTACTACGTGCTCTACCTTTTTTTTGCGATGGGGGTGAGCCGTCGGGTGTCTTAGGACTACTATATGCAGATACTCTACCTTTTAAACTTGAATATTCTTCAAGATCTTTTAAACTTGAATATTCTTCAAGATACTCTCCAAACAATTTTTGGATTTTTTCTGCGATCTTTATTAATAAACAGTTGGTCTCAGGTTTTCCTTCTCCTGGAGGCGTATACATTCCATGAAACTTTTTCATTTCTTCATCTATTTCACGAACGTAATCAATGTCTTTATTTGTGTGTGTAATTTTTTCTTCCTCCGACATTGTATCACTTTTACTATTCAAGTGTTTTAATCGGTCCTCTTGTATTGTAAGGATATTGAGAACAGATTTCAACAAATTCTGTTGTAATTCGTCATGTTTGAATCTATTATCCCTTATATCCCTTATAACATCCAGTACGATTTCGAGAAACGCATTATAATATATATGTCCCCTCTCTACATCATCCATATGTTCTTTTGAACCAATTGAACCCGTTGCTTTAGTGAAAATAAACCTGAGTAAACTGAGATACGGAGGAGATCTAGGAGAGTAATTTTTTCCTAATCCTTCTTTTTCGTATTTCTTTTTTCGGGCTTCCTCAAAATCTTTCATTGCAAATGCCAAACGAAGCGTATAATCCATTTTATGTAATAGTACTATTTCTTCACGTAATTTAATCAAGTCACTTAATCTTTTCTTACCACCAGGCACAACTTCTTTGCAACCATTCAAAAGTTTCAAAAGTGCGTATGGATAAATTCTGAAACCCCTTTCAATCGAGTCTATTAATAGACGCACTCTTACATCACGGGTTTCCATATTGCCATACACACGGAACGCAATCATATATGGATTTATATCTATTTCTCCTTTAGTGAATTTAATATATTCACGCAATTTTTCCGTACTACCAACATCAAGGGCCTTACTACCATCCACAACTTTCACAAGTGCTTCTAAACTTAAACGCCGATCGCACATAGGATCTTTTTTGTTAGAACTCGTTACCATAAGCTGGACAATCTCGTCAGTTGTAGTCCTGCGTACATCGACGCTCATAGGTAAATCTCTAATATGTTCTTTAATACATGTAACTCCATTGGTGTCAGTGACAAAGAGATCATGATCTATAGCAAATCCCATTTTTCGGTAACTACAATAGGCCGCAGGATTATCGAAACCATTTGCACAACTTAGCATAATTCTCGAAGAAAGAACACCACTATATGCGGGTATCATAGGCTTCGTTTTAATAGCAAACATACACGCACCCAATAAAAGACTGGAAATACCTTTAACACTAGTGCACACAAAATCAATCATATATTGGCCAGGATATCTTTGACATGCGCCTCTTCTAGCAATCAAAAATCCTACCATATTACTGCCTTTCATTATAAATAAGATCTCATATCCACTATTGGGTTTGAAAGATTCTTTAATACTTATTTCTATAACTTCATAGTTCAATGTCTTGCAGATATTTTGTGCTACAATTATCACTGTACTAATTTTTTCCTCCATCGTTCTCTCCGGGGTTTCCTCCTTTTTTTCCTCCGGTTTTTTCTCCATACTAGTTTGTTTTTTATTACCTGCATCGATAAACTCTAACATATCGTCTCTGTTGAATAAACTATAACCTTGATATTTATCACAAACTTTAATTTCAGAATCTTGTTTAATAGGATGTTGCATAATTCTATCCAGTATTTCTCTATCAAACAACATGTCTACAGCTTTTGATTTTGTTTCTGATGCTTTCTCTTCAAATGCTGCCATCTCGACTATATATAGAATATCTCTAGACATTTTCCAACATTTTCTTCATGGTATTTGTAAAAATTGCCAATTCAATCACATCCTCGTGAATATTGTGAAACACCGTTATAAAATGACAAATAATCGGAATCGACCTATATTTCTCATTCTCGTCCAACATTGCCGTCGTCTTGACAAACGTAAAAAAGTAATTCAAAATATCAATCACAGAATAGCCATAATCGTGTATATCATAGAGGATCCGAATAGCGTCGCGCAACCGGTCCGATTTCAGGGCCACAATATAGTCGTCAAATTGTTGAAAAGAAATATTGGCGCACAATTTTTTGCAGAGTGCAAGGTCCACCTCGTTGGGCTCGTCCAAAATGTAAATCTTTTCTAAATGATTCATCAAAGAACGAATGGAGTGGTTCGAAAACGTCAGCAAATAGTCTTGCGCTTCTTGTGAAATAGTTAACCGTTCGTTTGTAATAATCTGTTGCATAATTCCACGGATTTGGTCTTGGGTAGGTGAACTGATCCGGACCAAATGTATGCGCGACTGAATACTTTCAATGACCTTTTGTATATTGGTACAGACCGAGACGAAATGCACATTTTGTTTATACTTGTCGATGTAATTGCGAAACACCTGTTGACTCTGTTCATTGATCGTATCCAAATCGTCCACGATGATCATCTTTTTCTTCCCATAGATGCTACTTCGCGATTGGCAAAATGTTTTCATTTCCGTCCGGTAATAATTGATGCCCTGTTCTTTCAAATTGTTGATGAAGAGCAGATTGGTTTCGGGGAAGGATTGGTCTTTTGATAGACCATAATACTCGCGTATGAGGGCATAAAGCATGGATGTTTTTCCGGAACTGGGGTTGCCCACGAGCAATATATTGAGATCGTCGATTTCCATTAGGGTTTCAATGACACCACGCAAATGGTCATCAATACAGAAATCGCGGATAAAACAGGGTTTGTATTTCGATAAAATGGTTTGATTCGCATTCTTTACGGAAAACATTGTTGATTGATAGATTTATTACTATGTAAAAATGAGTTTATGTGATTTGGCGAAAAATTGATTTAATCATTGAACAAGACGACGCCGCGTATCTCTCTCTCTCCCTTTACGTAAACATTATGAACCGCGCATTTATCAACAAGCCATCGGGATTTTCAGTGGGCGGTGCAGTCACTGTATCCATGGTATATCCGGAAAAGGGAAAGGATGGCCGATTTAGAGGAATGGTATATTCAAACGACATGTTGCCTATCAATCCGGCGACCGGACCCATCGGCGGTTCAACAGAATACATTTACGTGTCTTTTCCGGACCGTGCTGCTTACGACATGTGGCTATTACAGGGTTGGGCCATTGTTTGTAGTATTCAAGGGGCATCGCAAAATTGTACTATTATCTCTATTCGGCGCAATGGTGCGGGGGAAATTATATCCTTGAACGTTTCCATCAAACATACAAATTATAGTCCCATGCCATACGAATACAAGATTGGCATCGATGATATACTTGCCATGTTGGTTTGGCGCGTTGCGTATCAAATTGAGGCCACTGCATAAAGTTGTAGAGGGGTACTGTAAAATTGATTCGGTTTCTCTATATATTCATATTTTTATTGTATAAGGAATGGATGGTCTATTCTCAAACATCTTGGTAAATGAACTGGTCATTAATAGCAATAGCAATATTGTAGAAAATCAATGCATTGACCTTGGAATAGTCGCAAACCGTTTGCCCGACGACATTCTGAAAAAGATTTATTACGACTACTTGGAAGTACCGATCCTGTTTTCTGTCTTCAAGACAAAGCTGGAAACGGAAGAATGTAAGAGAATCGAATATAAAGGTTTAGCAAGGTTGATGCCATTTCTCTTGCGCAAACCTGCACTGATTTCTTATATGCGCAAACAATACTATGACTTTGACGCCGTCTATAGATCGCATGTTATTTTAGGCGAAAAGGGGTGTTTTCTCATGAATTTTGAAAACAGTTTTGCATGTTCTTGGTTAATGTACATGTATCATTGATTGTGCGTTGGAAAAATGTGGGGGTAATATATAAAAAGAAATATGCCATTAAGTATAATAACTCGCTTTGAAGATGTTGACGATCTATTTAATGCAATAGTTAAAATGATATCAGAATTACCTGTTGATGGAACAATTATTTTGACTGATAGTATCAGTGGTAATATATGTGAAATACATATTTTTCCCTCGAAATACACTATTAATTACAGCAATAGCGGAGATGAAATTGTAAGTTTTGGTACTATAGAAGGACTCTTTCGATCATTGTTTGAAAAAATAAGAGAAAAACATAGGTTAGTTTTTAGTGACTTGCCATATGAAGTACCAATTAATGACTTAAATATTGCAATTATAGCGAATAGTAAAGCACAAAATGCATCTGCACGAAAAATCCAAACTTTGGTTAAAGGTAAAAAAGGCGGAAAAAGCAAGCGCAGACGATCGAACAAAAGAAAAAGTCGAAGAAATAAAACTTACTAATTCATTTACACCATTAAGGCGTCCATTAAGAGTTTGAAGGGAAACGTTGCTATTTCGCAATGGTGTAACATGCGAAATGGCTTAAAGCTTACTTATGAGTAATCTCTAGAATACCGCAATCATCATGATCGATCCCATGCAGATTGTCCAAATGGGATTTTATTCACATATCATGTCGAAAGTATCCAATTCGGAACATTTTACCAATCCGAGCATGTTGTTTTTTTTCGCATGTCTCTACGGAATCTATACGCTCGCTCAGAATGAAGATTATCAGTCAACAGTGAAGCAATGGATCGAAAATCTGCTCGGATATAATGAATCTTCTCTACGCGTTCCGATGCACCAAAAAACATTCCGCACCTTTATCGGATTCGGTGCTTCCCAAGAAACAACAAAACCCGCCATGAGCCCCAAATTTCTAGCCGTCTTGCATTTTTTGCAAAAGGCGTCGTGTGATAAGATTTCGGGGTATCATGAAATTATGAAAATGAATCCAGCCCGCTACGACGAAGAACCCACCGAGGAATATATGCTCTTGCCATCATACAATGAGCGTATATTGATGACAGAATCGTTCGCTGGGTCTTCATCCATCTTTTTGGAAATTACGATTGAGCATGAGAAACGCAGGTTTGATCATGATGATTCCAAAGATAAATCGACGGTTTCGGGTGCGAACAAGTTGAAGAAACAGTATATTTTTACACTCTTTACCAGGGGGAAGAAAAATATGAACGTCCTCATGAAATATATGGACGAGTTGGTCAAGACGTATGAAAAAGAGACGGCGCCCAAGCTGGAACAGAAATTGTTTGAATTGACGCGGTCGCAAGTGGACGACGACGATGATCGTACCAAACTGGTCTATCGCGAATTCCCATTTCACAGCAACAAACATTTTGATCGCAATATTTTCTTCGAGGGGAGGCACGATTTCCAAGACTTTTTGGACCGATTTGGTAAGACTGGTACACACGACGATCTCTATGTAAAAATGGGCGTTACGAAAAAGGCATTTTTGCTATTGCATGGTGAGCCGGGGTGTGGCAAATCAACATTGATCAAGGGGTTGCTCAATAAGACGGGACGGCATGGGGTCATGGTACGTTGGGACAGACTCAAAACATGTGCCGATTTTTGTAGTCTCTTCCGGTCTCCGAAAATAAACGGAAAACCCTTCAAGCTAGAGGATTACATCTTTATTTTTGAAGATTTCGACGCCAATAGCAACGAAACATTGAAGAAGCGCAAAACCGATGGCTTGGATAAAAAGGCGCTCTTGCAGGCCATCAAGACGCTGAAAAAGACGACCAAAGAAGGGGACGATGGAGACGGTGACGCAGACGCAGACGACGATTGTGGGTCCACTGGGGACAGTGATACCGACCCGAAAAGTGTAGCAAAACAACATCTTACCCATGTCTTGGAAAAGTTGGAAAAACCGACCGCAGATGAATTGACCTTGGAATGTGTCTTGAATGTGATGGACGGTATTGCCGAAATGCCGGGTGGAATGATGGTCTTTACGACGAATCATTTCGAAAAGATTGATCCCGCCTTTTACCGTTCGGGACGCATTGATAAAATCGTGGAATTTAAAAAGGCGAGTGTGAAAATTATTAAGGAGATGGTCTTTCGCTTTTTCGATATAGGATTGCCCGACGACGGCTCTGAAAAGGATGACATTCAACAATATGATGCATGGTTTTCCAAGATGCGCGATTATGAAATCAGCACGGCCGATATACAAACCATCTGTTTTGACTATGGTAAGCGGACGATGGAAGAATGTTTGGATGCATTGGTGGCGCGGTTTGGTAACTAAATTATTTTCATATATCATAATAGCGAATATATGAAAACTGAAGAAGACAAAGAAGAGGATAATGTTGTTCGTAATATTGATGCATCGTTTGTCGATGTGAAGCTCTATGATATAGAACAACCACAATACTCAGTAACAATCCAACTGGATGTTAATATGGGCTCAGATTCAGACTCGGACTCGAAGACAGACTCGGATTTAGAACATGGTCCTACCACGAATGAGCCGCCAAAAAAATACACCAACATATACGAATTGATTCATGACAAATATGGCGACAGCTTGGCGGGAGACGACGATTTTTCTACGTGTTATAGTCCGCCTCTTGATATTGTTCCCATCAAAATCGACGAAACCGAGGCTCTTTTTGTAGAAAGATACGTCAAGAAAATGTACGAGACTGAAGTGGAAGATGACTGCAATGAACATATCGAGCTATTTAGAACGAAAATCGCCAATTATGAACGCGAAAAATTGCGTGGATCGAGACAGCGGACTCTCTTTGAACGGTGTGTTCTCTATACCAATATTGCATTTGAACTCTATCGAGCCACCGTGGGAACATTTTTGATTGTCTTTATTCAACAAAGATGCGGAGATCATCAGTGCAGTCCCTTTGAAAATGTGGCCAAACGTGATCCCTTTTTTGTCTTTACCATGACCTGGAGCTGTATGACATACATGTTATTTGCTTTTTTATATTACAATGAAATCATGCGCGAATATAAATTGGTTCGATATTTTGCACAAAACAAAGAGGATCGTCGCGGTATTTATGGTATCAATCATTCGTCGGAATATTATAACAATAATCATGGAGGAAAATCTTCATATCACACAAATATCAATGGAATGATGAATAATCCGGTTACCAATTGTGAACTGGCCAAAGAGATCAAAGAGGATATATATCGTACCAATTTGTGGTATTATTGTACGACCCTATATACTTGTCTATTTTTCATGTTCAATGTTCTCTTTAGTGCAGTGGCCGTGGGTCTGAATACGGCTGGCGAAAATACGGCGATTGGATTTATTACCAATGTGGTGATTATTATTCCCAAGTTTTACGGAATCTTTGACAATTTTGTCACGTGTACAAAATACTACGGACACGGTGTTCTTTCCATCTATTCCGGATACAAAACGGAATATGTTCAATATAATGATTATAGCTTGGAATATTCGGAAAAAATATTGGAATCGATGAAGGCATTCAGGAGTAGACTCTTTATGGAACATTTCAAATCGGTGGTGGATGACATTCAGACCAATGGATATCAATGTTTAGCATATTATGGCGAACCTTATATCGATGAAGAGTGGGAAAAGGTGAAGCGTCGCCGATATATGAAAAAGTTGATGAAATATCATGCAAAAGATATAGTTTGTAATGATGTGGTTGAATGTTAATCTTGATCGTACATCTTGGAAAAAGAATGAATATGCGTAACCGTAATAGAAAGAATCTTTGATAAAATCTTATAGACACTGTAGACTTGTTCATGTCATCGGAATCCAAAGATTTGTATAAAATTCTTGGCGTAGACGAGAGCGCAAGTGACGCGCAGATTAAAAAAGCATATCGTTCTCTATCTTTGAAATACCATCCTGATCGTAATGCAACAGCAGATGCGGCCGCCAAGATTCGCGAAATTAACGATGCCTATGAAATTTTGAGTGATCCACAACAACGTCGTCAATACGATGCCGAATCGCAGGGCGGGTTTACACACATGAATAGTATGGATGATATGGGAGATATCAACAATTTGTTTAAAATGATGTTTGGTCAAGCCGGATTTCCGGGTGGTTTTCCCGGCCAAGGTGGTGGCGGCGGATTCCCTGGTGCCGGTGGTCCTGAAATACGCATTTTTCATGGCGGCTTTCCCGGTGGCGGCTTTCCCGGTGGCGGGTTCCCCGGTCCTGGGTTTATGCATCAAATGCAAAAACCGCCAGCGATTATTCAAACAATCCGTTTATCTTTGGAAGAATCCTATCAGGGATGTACCAAACCAGTCGAGATTGAAAAATGGGTTCTTACCGGCGACATCAAGGTCCAAGAACTCGAGACCGTCTATGTCACAGTGCCTGCCGGAATAGACAACAATGAAATCTTGGTCATGCGCGACCGTGGAAATATAGTGCACGAAGATTGTCGTGGCGATTTGAAATTTATTTTCCAGGTCGAAGGCACGAGCGAGGCTGGGTTGCAGCGTCACGGACTCGACCTTGTATATCGCAAAACCATCTCTTTGAAAGAGGCGCTCTGTGGATTTTCTTTTGATATTAAGCACGTGAATGGAAAGGGACTTTGTCTGAACAATATGACAAACCCCACCATTATTCGACCCAATTTTAAAAAGGTGATTCCGGGTCTTGGTATGAACCGCGACGGAAATTGTGGAAATTTAGTCATTGAATTTTTAGTGGATTTTCCGGAGAGTCTTACTGCGGAACAAATTGTGGGGCTTGGACAAATATTGTAAAATGGGTCGAGGGTTGGGTACATAATTTCACAACAAACTATATAGTATATTTTGTTATGAATCTTGCAACGAATCTTTATGCGAATATCTTGGTGCCCGTAGTGGCCGCATCACTCACGAGTGCTCTCATTTTTACAAAGCGTTGGAACAATTATCGCGGGAAATCTGTCAAATTCTATAGTCCTTATTTGCCCAGTGGCTCGGTCATTTCTGTAATATGGACTATTTTGTTTGCCCTGATTGGATATATGCACTATTTGTTGATGAAACAACACGATGGGCGACCTTCCGTCGCATCGGTCGCCATTGTCCTGCTCATTCTGTTTTGCATTATGTATCCTATTTTTACCAATGGCTTTCAGCAACGATGGGTCGGTCTGCTGAATTTGTTGACGCTCATCTTTTCGGGTATTGTTGGATTCTTGGTATATAAAGAAAACCCTGGAGCATCGGTTTATACGTTGCCTTTGCTTGCATGGGCGACCTATGTCAATTTAGTCTACGTACTGTGAAACCTCGTAAAATAATGCGAAATGATGTTTTATAATAGGACCGCGAAACATCCACCCATAATACAAAGATGAAACAAAAAGTGATATAGTATGTGTGTCTTGGAAATCCACTGTTTGGACGATTCAATACTACTGCACATGAAGAAAAAGAGGGACAATTCCAAGAAATAAATATACATACTATATGCAAGAAACGATGCTGTTGTTTTTATAAACATTATATAGGTAGTAAATATGATGATGGACGTTCGGCCACAAATCGCATCTAGACGATGTATCAGGGTATTTTTCACAGGGTTACACCAAAATACAATCGATATACAGGCGTTTATTCCAAGCATGGTGGCAAGCGCTTTTTCAGATGCGGATACTTGTTCTTGAGGTTGCCAATAAAAAACATGAATGGTGGGGCTGGCCAATAAAATACTACTTGCTACCAGCAGAGAACAAGTCATATGTACTTATAGGTATAGTCATATAGAACATTCACTTTATTATGGTTTGCCCGTAAACAGTATCAATTCCAGTATAAAATATTCTTTGGTTTCGTCATAGAGTTCATATATCATCAAGGGTTTGTGGGCCTGGAGCGATTCGCGCGTCCAGCGAAAACCATAGGTTTCGTAAAATGTAACGGCCTTTTCCACTGAACTCAGCGCAATTTTCACCGTTTTTTTGCCCTCGTATTTTGCAGTCTCTTGTTTGACGCGTTCGATAAATCCATCCAAAAGTTTTGAAGCATAGCCCATTCCCTTGCACTTGTGTCGTGTACATATCAAGAGTATATAATAGGTCACTGCGGTTTCATTGATAAAGGGTCGATAGATCATCATGGATGGACAATTTTCCGTCGCAAATTCTTGGTCCAAACAGTAAAACGCCATCTTGGTTTTATCGTTTTCCAAGAGTGCCAGCGTATAGTGCGGCGACACGGACATACCTGCTGTTTTCAAGAATGTATATTTTGCCGAGGCTTTGAAATCGTTCAGTTGGTCAATCATCTCTTCCAAGGGGGAATGGTCGATGATATTATTGGTAATATCATCGGAGTAGTGAATCATTTGTGATAAGAATAAGAAATAATTCGATATAGGATACCATGTAAACATACGTTTATATTTTTTAGGCATAAAATTGATACAGTATAGTATTATTTACCATCTACATATACTATAAGGCACTACTATGTCATCTATTTCCTTCCCTATCAGAATTCCATCAAAAATCTACCGGTCAGGGGTTTATCCTGAGAATGACTTGAAAAAATTCTTTGTAAAAAGGGGGGTTGGAATATGCGAATATCGAGTCCATCGATATGTTTACGGACTGGGGATTGTGAATGTACCAAAAGTTGTAAGTTATGACGAAGCAACAAAAATTATGGTGTTACAAAAAATCCACGGCACTAGTTTGGCTGATATGTACGGCGAAGATGCGTCTAATATAGATGATGATCTCTTTGAAAAAATGAGACATATCATACAAATATTACGTTTACATAATATTGAATATCCCGACATTACTGGATACAATTTTATGATCGATTTGGTAAAAAAGGATACATTATGGATCGTTGACTTTGGACATGCCAAATATAGCGGTAATATTAAGAATGAATTTATCCTCAAATTTTGTAACGGACACAATGAATGGAATCCTGAATTTAAATAGGCGTCGGTCGTTTGTTCATCATATCCAACCCACTCAAATAATTCTTAATAAAGTCTTCTTTGGTTTGTTGTCTAACTACATCTTTAGATTTATGTTTCTTTAGACTTCGACGAACACTACCACCGATTATTGTCGACCTAAGCTTTTTTCTAAATACATACCCCATGCGAATACGGGACACGATTTGATACGAACCATATGTCAAATACATTGAAAGTTCTTCCAATGTACGAAACATTGACAATACGTTTATCAGCATCCGTTTGCCTTCTTCATTTAATGCTCGAAATAAAATGGGTCTATCTAAAAAGATGGATGGTTTTAAATTATCCTCCATTTCATTCATATTTGGAAAAAATACCATCTCGAGATTTCTATATGGTTTACTTAATAGTAATTCTATATCAGAAGGAACACCCCCGTTTGGCTTATACAAAACTGTAGTACCTCGTTCCAACATATAAAGAATCATAGGTATTACATTTCTTTTAACAAGTTTCATACTCGGGCCAATCTCGTAGCATGATTCAGTCCCATGTTTGTATATGGTTGGCGTAAAAAGTGGATTTGATTCATGAATTGCTTTTACTATAGCATGATTTTGTTCGGCATTTTCATTTTTGTTTCCAAATTTTGACGAAGATTTATTGCCAAACTTTTCATCAAATGGCGTAATGTACATGGGCTGCTCATTATTCTCAGGATGATCGGGATCTACAAAGCCTTGTTTTATTAAAAGTGGATTTCCATCGTTTATATATTGCAAGTTTGACATAAATTCATAATAGTCTGCAAATGCTGCGACCATTTCTTTATTCGGAAACATCATATATTCATGCACTTCTTCCGATGTAGGTACAAATGTTTCATCTGCACTCAGAAAATCATAATATTTAGGTGTTCTATCGTTTGATGCACCTGCACCTGATGCAGTTTCTTCACTTGTCAAACATTCGGGGTGTTCAATAAAAATAGTGCTTCTCATTTTTGGTTCATCATAATCATAGAGTTGCTCCATCAATCGATCATCATAATCCAATGTAAGCCATAAATATTCAATCGGTAATTGAATTATATTCATGGATAATAATAATTTTTTGGTGTTAAAAATTAAAGATAAAATCCGATCATCCGCTTTGCCTGCCTGTCGCGACAAAGCACTTTCGCGAATCCATTCGTCGATTAATATTCTTGATTCTCTTGATTGTGAGAAAAACATGGTTCCTCCTGATGTCTCGAAACGATATGGATCATATAAAATACTTTCATCCATCTTATAACTGGAACGCGGATCAATCCACCATCCACGCGCCATAAAATCTACATTATCCATATCAAAAATAGTAGGATATTTTCTGATAAACATGTCTCCATCGATATAAAGAACATTTTTACCTGGACATAATTCAAGTGCCTTTTTAATAAATAGCGGTTTTGCATTGATTGCCATTTGATATCCACCGGGACGAGTAAATTCCGGATATTCTACAGAAAGATAATTACATCCATGATTGGCACACTCCATTTCCCATTTTTCAATCATCTCTTCAAATGTGAGTGGTTCTAAAAATCGAAATTCTTTATTCAAGATATCATAAATATTACTATTTTGAAATGTTTTTCCAAACAAATGATGCGTTTTTTTTGTTTTTAAATTTGCTTTAATAGCTTCATTCAATTGTTTTTTTGAATTATTGAGTTTTTTTATTTGTTCAAGTATAGATTCTTTATTTACATCTTTTGTAGATGTATATGTTTCTTTCAAACGATTTGCTTCATCAATTATAAGCTGAATTTGGCGCGATTGATCCTTGTTCATTTCTATGGATTTTGCAAATAATTCACGTAACATTTTTTTATAATCGGTTTGACTGCGAAAAACAAATTGGGGGGATGTTTTCTTTTCGGCTTTTGACTTTTTTATTGCGTATGTTACTAATGCAGAACTATTTCTGTCTTTTCGATTGATCTTAAAAAAATGATATACCATATCTATGTACTGTTTTGCATATTTATTCGCTACATTTTCAATACCTGGAATCATGGCGACTGGATTTACGTTCTTGATAGAAACATCTATTGCTGATTTCATCACTTCTTCAAAAAATGAAATGCATGGACGGGCAGTATTTCCATTTTGATTTCCTCTGCCCCACCAATATGTAACAACTACAAATTTGCTAACAGGATTTACAATAGTTGGGTTTTTTGTTGTTGCGCGAATAATGTCAGTAAGTTTTTTTGCCGTTTTTATTGGCGAAAGTTTCCCTTTTACAAAAGTTTGACTAGGTGGAGGCGGTGGTAGGGATACCATTTCATCGCTAGGTGGAGGCGGTGGTAATAGAGACTTACTTCTTTTACTATTACTCACTCGTTGTGTTACGCGATGACTTATATTCGTTAATTCAATACCTGACGGACTAGCACTTTTTTTACGGGTATGACTCATTATTTATTATATGCATATAATATATCTATACAATATGATGACATTGTATACCAATATCATCATATTGTATTCCTAAGCAGAAATTCGCTTGGTAGGAATCTCCACATCGACTAAATAGATGGAGTTCTCCGTCATGACAATATATTCCTTACCCACCTTGTAAATCTTGGAAATAGGACTCGTGTATTCCTCCTCGCTCTTCACCAAAAGCTTTTCTGAATTATCCTTGACACCAATCAAAACCGTCTTATCGAGCGAATTTGACCAATAATCCATCATAATCGGTTTGTCCTCGACAATCGCCAATTTGGCTGCATGTTGAAGTGTATTTTGTTCAGGTAGACGATATCCCAAGGCGGCTGCGCCGCCCGTCGCTTGCGTTGCACTTGCACTAGCAGCACTCATTTTCTTTATCGTAATGAACTATAGTCATTTTTTTCTTTAAGTCCTTCAGAACAATATAAATTATATGTGTCCGGATTCCTAAATATAAACGAATCAATATAGACAAACGTCTATCCTTATCTGCATATAGATATATGAAGTTGTGATGGATCGCTTGGAATGGATCAAGTCTTTGATGATTGAATACCTAACAGCTTCGCAAGAAACCGTTTTACCAGTACAGGCAGTATCTGTAGGGGCATCCATTATGATGCACGTATTTACACTTTTGGTACAATGTCCTAATGTCTACTATCAGTGTCAAAAGGCCTATTATTATTATTTAGAGTATCTCGATCAGGTGGGAAAAAGCAATTTGTCACATAAATTGGGCTATACCAATGCATCCATCTTTGTCTATGAAAAGATTTTCGCCGACCTTTCCGGCAACGAGATGGGGATTATTTGTCCCAGTGTTTCGGATTCCATGGATTTTATCCATCTTGGAAATTCCGTCAAAACTTTCTTGTTTTGGAATCATCCGACCATGACCACAGCGAATCGCATACGATTATGCGAACAAACCATGATACCGTTTTTGCAAACGTGTATGGACCATCCTGTATTCTTGGAAAATATCGAAACAATACAGGAAACATCGGGCTTGGCGATGACGTACCAAGAATACGAAACCTATCTGCGAGAAAAATCTGCGCCATTTTATCGTGTACCGTCATAACAGGCCATGCGCAGTCTCAAATTCTCGATAAACTGATTTGGCGGTGAACCCACTGCATCCGAATTGGAATATTGACAAACTGATGTATTATTCTTTTTTTTCATAAACACATTTTTTGATACATCGTCCTGTTTTTCTTTCTTTATGTCCACCTCTTTCTTGCAACGGCGAAACTCGGTCGATAACATGTTCAAAAGCTTATATTATAAGCGCGATATATTCTTTGTCGCAAGAATCATCACTCGAAACCGGCTGTTAGTTTGCTCCTAGGATCCTTGGGTCCTACACAAATGAAAAATTGAAACTATTTAAAGAAACAGTGATGTTCTTTATATCCTTCCGTAAAATACTCTATCTATCATGTCTTCTTCCGTCGACGATGAATGGATGCAATTTGTAGGTAGTAATGGTACAACACTGCCCTCTGTAAAACCGGTTCTCAAAATAGATAAGTCGAGCTCATTTATGGCAAGCGATTCCGAGAAAATTCCACTGGGCGAAGAAACCATACAGATACCTTTGCCTAAATGCGACGATCTATACATCTCCACCAAGACCAAGGTCTTGTTTTTGGATAGGGCCATTGACATTTTCGCCATCTTTTGGAAAATACCGATTGTTGAATATTGGCGACCTGTTGCGGGAGTGGTCAAAAAACAGATGAAGGTCGTCTCAAAAACACCGGAAGAGTATGCCGAATATAGGGAGCGTCTTGCCGGCATTTATTACTTTACGGAACACGTCATCAAACAGATTGACAATCCTAGTGCCCGTCGCATCAAGTACAAGGATGAACGCAAAATCACCATTGGCATTTCGCGAAAGGATATCATGAATAGTCGCGGAAAGGTGAAAAACGCATTTTACAACTGTTTCGCCATGATTTTGCGATTTCGGTACGAAGGGGTCTTTCGCGAAATCCACGTCAAGGTCTTCAATACTGGCAAAATGGAAATACCCGGGGTTTTGAATGAAGAGCTCTTGCTCATTGCTCGTACCATGATTCTCGATATTATCCGTCCACACACGGATCCGGAGCTGGATTTCTTGGAAAATGATGATACTGACAATGTTCTCATCAATTCCAACTTTAACTGTGGATACTATATTGATCGCGATAAACTCCACTCCATCTTCCGCAGCGAAAAATACAATATTGAATCCGCATTTGATCCCTGTAGTTATCCAGGTGTTAAATGCAAGTATTACTTTAACCATGAACATGGGTTTGATCCTGCTTTGCAAACGGGATGTGTGAGCGAAAAGGATCGCGGGCAGAAAATGAGCGAACTGGGTGATGATAAACGATATACTGAAGTATCGTTTATGATTTTCCGCACGGGTAGCTGTCTGATTGTCGGCAATTGTAGCGAGAAAATCTTGCGATTCATCTACGATTTCATCACTCGGATTTTGCGCGACGAATATCTCAATATTCATGTCGTCAATGATGACCCTGTGGCCAAAGAGAAAAAGGTCAAATTGCGCAAGAAGAATGTAACCCTGACAAACCACTATTTCCAAGAACACGTCGAGTGTTGATAATGTTTTAGTGTACTAGTCCATCAATATCTTGGGTAAATGAACGAGCGCGTATTGCAATATAGTATTGATTTGACCACCCACATTATGCATACACATTTCGATCAAATCGATCAAGGCTGGCGTGATGAGCTCCGGATGATTCCGCATAATATGGTTAAAATACATCAAAAGTATGTTTTTTTTATCGATATTGTATTGGATGCTGATGGTATGAATGGTTAATATGGGCGAAGATGATCCACAATCACTCGAGTGGTGTAAAATCTCTTGGTGCAAGTCTTCCATCACCGATGAATTGATGATATTCTTGTCCCATTCATTTATTTTCAAATTCTGATTCAACTGGATAAAGTTTATCATACTGCGGATATCCGAACTATAAACACTTTGTATTGTATTCAATGTGTTTGTCGACAAATGAAGTTCTTCCTTTTCACATATTGTCTTGATGAATTGATGGACATCTTGTTTGGGCAATTGGTTAAACCTGACACAAACGAAATCGTTTTGCAAAGAATCGTCGATTTTGCTGATGTAGTTGCAAATCAGACAGAATCGGACATTGTTGGTCGAGATTTGCAGCAAATATTTGAGAGCCTGTTGCGCATTTTTGGTCATATAATCGACCTCGTCCAAGATGACGAATTTGAATCCGGGTTCAAACAAATTCAGCGTTTTGACAAACTGGTGAATCTGATTTCGGATGATATCAATCCCGCGTTCATCCGACGCGTTTAAATGGATCACTGTGCTCTTGTTTTTCCGGTGATACATGGTCTGATACTCGTTGATCAAGTTGATAATGGTCGTTGTTTTTCCAGTGCCCGGGGGGCCATAAAAGAGCAAATTGGGGAAATAATTCTTGGAGAGAATGTTTTGAAAGAGTTTGCGATTGATGGGATCCAACACAATATTGTCAAACTGGCTCGGCCTATATTTTTCGACCCATGGTATGTGGGTCTCTTCGACACTTTGGTGCTCATCTTCGTCTTCTTCTTCTTTGTTTGAACGTTCCAAGAGCGTATTTTGCATTTATAGTGATGTATTTACAGTGTTATGAAACGCTATCTATAATAGAGTTTTTTGATTTATTTTATTGTTGTTTATTTTTGTCTTTTGTCTTTTGTCCTTTGTTCTTTGAA
>Ga0114979_10000180_pt1 | contig 40922 bp, 36 predicted proteins | sample S_140625_EF_Meta_FD_87315 | JGI IMG/M metagenome (GOLD analysis project Ga0114979, IMG submission 87315) | Freshwater microbial communities from Lake Simoncouche, Canada to study carbon cycling - S_140625_EF_MetaG | ecosystem: Environmental > Aquatic > Freshwater > Lake | place: Lake...
ACAAAAAAGAAGGTAAATTCAGAAAAGAGAATTCAATACCTATCAGATCTGAAAAAAGAGCTTGAAAAGCAGAGGGCAGATAATCTGGAAATAGAAAGAGGCAAGGAAGAGATTGAAAATCTTCTTTCTCAAAAGGAAATTCTAAAAGAAGAAATTTCTTCTGGTGAAGAAGAAAAAGAAGATCTATATTCAAGAATGGTAGAAGTAAAGAGAAAGATATCTGCAAATGAAGATATTTTGAATTCACTAAAGAATGAAGATTTTCAAATTCTACATGATGATCTTAAGTCAGGCAAAGAAAAGCTTCAGGTTATCTCAGATGAAATATTGCAAGCTGGAATAAAGGTGGGATCTCTTAGAGAGAAAACAGAATCTTTATCAGCAAAGAAGATTGAGTTAAAGGACCTAAAAAATTCTTTTGATTCAAAAAATGAGCAAATGGCAGTCTTTGATAAGATGGTAAAGATGTTTGGAAAGAGCGGAATTCAAGCACTTCTTCTTGAGGCAGTAATTGAAGATCTCCAGAAAACAGCAAATAGAATTCTTTCTTCTATTTCTGATCAGTTCTCAATTTCCCTAGAAACACAGAGAGTTGGATCCGATGGTATTTCTACAGTAGAAACTCTTGACTTGAATGTAAAGAAGGACGGTGCTCTTTGCGGATTCTCTTCTCTTAGTGGTGGAGAGCAATTTAGAATAGCACTATCACTTAGAATCGCCTTGTCAGAAATTGCAACCCAACATGGTGGTTCTGCGCTAGAATTCCTGCTTCTTGACGAGATAAATTCGCCTCTAGATAAAAGTGGCGTAGAGACTCTGTTTGTAAATATAATAAAGCAGCTTGAAAATAAATACAAGATTTTGGTTATTACGCACGATGATTCTCTAAAGGAAAGATTTGAAAACGTACTAGATGTTTCAAAAATAAATGGAGATAGCTCAATTTCTTTTTACACTGGTAATATATCTGCTTAAGATATGGCAATCATTCTTACAGTAGTTCAAAGCACAAACCAAATAATATCAGGCATACCAGAGTATGTCGAGGTAGAAACAAACGTACCATCTGTTGTATTTTATACATTTGATGGTACTGATCCAACTATAGAATCTGAGTTCCTAACGGGAACGAGGCTTTTGCTTCCAACCTCCAGCAATAGTGTTCTTTTAAAGCTTGTTGCTATCGCTGGTGCTGACTCATCAGATATATTTGAACATGAATGGGGAACTTTTGTAAATGCAATAACAAGAAGATTTGAAGAAAATCAGGGAATAAATATTCTTCCTCCAAGCGCAGAGGTTGTTGACTCTCTTGCTGTAACAGAATCTGGCACACCAGCAAGAGAGACATCAATAGAATTTGTAGACCTTGAAATGAAGGCAACAGATAGAGATAAGTATAAAAAATTTGACGGAGGAAAAACTAGCTTAGACTTTATTAATTTCAGACTTGAAATTTTAATAAATGAGCAACCATATCAATCAAAGGTATCTACAGTAAACAATAACCTTGATTTTGATCCAAAGGCTGGATTAATAATAATTGATGGATCTACTCCAGAGAAAATGACTGCACAAGCAATAAAAATAATAAACAGACCAGTTGATACGCTAGCACCGAGATCTGACTCCTATAACTTCAGAGTGGGACTAGACTCAGTGCAGAGCAGCAACCTTGTAAGATATTTTATAAACCCAAAGACTGGTAAAATGGTATTTTATTATTTTGATTCAAGAGAGTGTAGGTGGGTTCAGTCTATTCAGAAGATTACACCAAGACCTTTGGACCTAGGACAACAAGTTGGCAACCCAAGAGTTTTTTCCTGGATTCAAGATCCAATTATGAGTAAAATATTCTAATGCAAGACCAAAATTCAACACCAAAAAAAATAAAGCTTTCAGTATCATCCATAAAAACATACGAGGATTGTCCAAAGAAATATTGGTATGGCTATGTAGAGAAACCACCAATAGAAAAGAAACCATGGGTCCATCTTGAGTTTGGATCATGTCTACATTTAGCACTTGAAAATTTCCATGAATTCTTAATGGAAAATCAGCTTCCATCAACAGAGTATCCCGGCCTAATGAAGAAGTGCATGGAGGCTGCAATAAAAGACTTCAATCAGGATCTTTTGGAGCCAGAATATAAAAACATGCAATTGATAATGCAGTCCTACTTAAATGACATAAAGACCAAGGGTCTCCCTAACGTTCTTTGGGTAGAAAAACCCTTCGAAATAACCATCGGAGATTTTTTTCTCAAAGGATTTATAGATAGGGTTGACCGCACCGGCCCCGGTGCTTATAAAGTAGTGGACTACAAGACGACGAAGAACCCCGCCTACCTCGACAGCTTTCAGTTGCTCGTTTATGCGATGGTTCTAAAGAATGAGCTTCCCGATCTAGAAAAGATTTCTGGAAGCTACACTCTTCTAAAGCACGATTGCAAGGAAAAGTCTTGGGAATTCACGATGAACGATTTGGAAAAATGTAAGGAGAAGATTTTAAAATATGGACACCTAATCTTAAAAGAAGATACTTGGCAGAAGAAGCCCTCAAAGCTCTGCGACTTCTGTGACTACAAAGAGCTTTGTATTAGCAACTGGTCTGATTAACTGATTCCTAGCCGATTAATAAAATAACCAAACGGAGAAAATATGAGCAATCACTTTGAAGGCAATGTAAAGCTTTACAACGAAGAATTTTATGTAAATACAGGCACAGGAGAAGGGCTTGATCGAGTTCTAAAGAAGATTGATCCACTTCTATTTAAGATGTCAAACTCATTGTTTATTCCAAATTATGCTCCAGAAGATGTAAAGCAGGAGCTTGCAATAATTGCGATAGAGGGTGTAAGGTCTTACGACTCTACAAAGAATGTTAAGCTGAGTACATTTCTTCACATTCACCTTCACAATAAGATAATTTCAAAAATTCGCAGCAAGAACAAACTTTCTAATAATGCATTCTCTGTTTCTGAAAATGCCTCTTTGCCAGATACATGCGAGTGCGGTGGTGGATCATTTAAATCTGAAATGAAGGACGGAGACGAAATCTCTCGTGAATGCACATCTTGTGACAAGGTATACAAGAAAGAAATTAGGACAGCAAAAAAGGAAGTTCTATTTTCTGAGATTGGAACAAGAATGAGCGCAAACCTTGATGAAGAAGTTCTCTTCATTGATTCGGTTGGAAATGAGGATTCCATCTTTGGAAATATGAGGGCAGAGGTAGATGTTCTTGAGGCAGAGGCATCAATAGCCTCTATTTGCGATGGTCTTGATGATAAGACCTCTCAGATCCTAAAGCTAATCTCACTAGAGGACTATAGCATTAAGGACGCAGCAGAAGAGGTTGGACTCTCTCCTTGGGCCGCAAATCTAAGACTAAAGAACCTCTCCAGAAATAAAAAGATTCGTGATATGCTTCTAAAGTAATGGAACAAGATTATTTAAAATATTTAAATACAGAAAGAGAAATATCAGAATTTAAGATAGAATATCTTAAAAAGATGCTTCATAAAGGCGATGCATCAACAAAAAGGCTTCTTGCAATCGAAGAGGAATTTATACAGATTCCTTTTGAAAAGATTGCAGGAAGCCTTTCGGAGCTTTTGTCTGCAATAAAAATATTTAGAGAATCAAGAACTACATTTCATGATCTCTATAAAGATGAGCGTGTATCAAAAGAAAATATATTAAAATCATTTCAAAATGAAATAAAAGAAAAAATACTAGAAATAGACTCTGGAATAGCTGGCCTAAAGATAAAGGCTGCGAGAGAGAGAGCCAGGGTATTGACAATATTGCTGTGCATTCAATTATATATAAATGAAAGCATAAAAAAAGTAAATAATCTTGGCCTAAATATAGATGAGGGAGATCTTCTTATTGAGATAAGCAAAAAATATGAAGATGATATTTTCATATTTTATAATGATGTAATTGAAAATATAAAAGATTTTGATTTTTTAAGTAAAAGCTCAAGAGACATTATCTCTGAAATTAAGAAGCTAGATGATATAACCTGTGAGTTTTGCAGTGGCTTTTTTGAAATAAAGCCAAAGGCATTTAGAAATAAAAAAGTATTTGGATTTTTTCTTCCATCAAAACACTCTGGAAGAGAAACTCTAAGGCCATATTATATGAGTATCTTTGATGAAGATGGATTTAGTTTATCAAAACTATTTTCAAGCTCACCAAAGGCAGTAATACTAAATGATGAATATTATAAGTTTATAACTCTTGTATCTTTAGAAGATATAAAAGATAATCTGGTATTATTGGAAAAATATGAAGAGTTAATGAAAAAAATATTCCATATAAAACTTAGCGGAAAATCTGATCTAAAAATAGATACAGACTCTTCAAAGATCTTAATTCCATCTTCACGAACAGAAGATGAGGGAATAAGATCGGCATTAAGTGAATCTTCTGCTATTTTTTCAAATATATTAAAAAGTATTATTTAATTAGAGTGAAATATGATTAAAAAGACAGCACAGAGCTTAGAAGAAATAGACTATATGTATAAAAATATAGTCTTTAATCCTTCAGAAGAAATAAAGCCATCAATTCAGGATAGAATAAGTATCTCAGAGTCTGCAATAAAAGAAGCAGAGCAGGCAATTTTAGCTGGGGATAATCCATTCTATTACAATACTGATTTTATTGAAAAGCTCTTTGGGTCACCAGATTATAATACATTGGCCCAAGAAGACAGAAGGATGCTGGTAAATGCTGCTGGCACAATAATGCTAACATCTGACTTTGACTCAGAAGATCTAATAGAGGCTATTAAGTCTACATTCAATAAATATAGGGGCAGCTTTATCCAGCAGGATACCCAAAGAGAAGAGATTGTAGAACAGCAGGCAGTTATAGAAGAAGAGACAGTAGAAGAAGATTTATACGGATGGTATGTAACATCTGGACAGTCCTTTTCGCCATCAGAGCATTTCTTTGGGCCATTTGATAACAAAACAGAGGCAATACTTCATTCCATATTAATTCATCCAGATGGTGCTGCTGGTGAAAATACTGTTCTTTCTGCATCACAAGCATTAAACTCACTAAGAGCATTTGACAAAAGTATATTAAATCTAGATGGAGCAAGAGATATAGAGGTTCAGCCAATTGTAAATGCAAATCTATCTGGAGCTATTTTACAAAATATATTAGAGCTATCATCTGGAACGATGAATTCAGATATATTTTTAGGCGGCGATATATATAAATTTTTAGTAAAATACATAGAGGATAGAAACACAGAATCCTCAATAGATTCTATATCTAAAGTAACTAGAATTTTAACTTTAGATTTTATAAAAGAATTTGCAAGCGACTATTTGGATGCAAAGAAAATATCTAAAAAAGATATTAAGAAAAAAGAGCTTGTAAAAACAGTACCAGAAGTAAAAGCAGATGAGAAAAAAGATATATCGGAAGTTATACTTCGGTTAAACTCAGAGAATAATCCTCCAAAGATAGATCTTCCAAAGAGCAAGGCTCCACTATCAAGATCAGTTTTTAATGCTTTTGATTCATCAGTGCTGCAGTCAATATCCATATTAGATGAGCAAGATCCTGATATATTATCAGATGCAAAGATATCTGAATTTATAAGACAGATGGAGGAAAAGTCTGCAGAGCTTTCAAAACTAAGTAATGAAGCAATTAGTGGCACACTAGATAAGTGCTTTGATCAGCTTAGAGAATTCTTTGAAAAAAGCCTAAAGAAAGATAGGGAGATTAAAGAGCTTATTTTTGAGTTTAGAAGAAAAAATCCACTTCTATTAAGTCAGGATTGGACACAAACAAAGTCTGCCGAGTGGGAATTTCAGAGTAGATTTTCAATTACAAAAAGATTATTTGAAAATAAAACGACACTTGAAAATATAAGCTCATTTTTTTACAGTCTTATGAACTCATTTTTCCTTATAAAAGGAAAAAAAGATATTAACATAAAAATAGGAAAATATGTAAGGAGATTTTCTCTAAAACTAGATGAAGACAAGACTGAGGAAGCAGAAGATGCTATATATATAAGCGTACTACCAGCATTGAAAAAAGTTGCAAAAAATGCAATAAAAGAAAAAATAGAAAAAATAACATCAACAGCATTAATTGACACTATAGACTTATCATCTGTTATTGACGATTTGGTCCTAAATGATGTTAATATGTCATCTTATATAAATAATGAAATTCAAAAATATTTTCAGACAGGTGAGAATATTTTAGACCAGCAGTCATATAATACAATTACATGCGGTGTTTGTGGTCAGGTAACTCAGGTTCCATCAGAATATAAGGATGAGTTAATTGAATTTTCAAGAAATGAGAACCAATATTCATTCTTTAAGGAAAATGGAGATTTTATATCAGAATCAGAGCTAAATCTTCAGCCTCACAATCTGTCATCTGATGCTAAAAACATTATATCATCAATTATAAAAAAGCAATATTCAAAAAAATCAGAAATAGAATTTGACTCAATCTTATCAAAATTCCTAAACAGAAGTTATAATTGGAATGAGATAAATGAAATGATATATGATCCAACTTCAGTTGATGAATCACAAGAGTCAAAAATACTTACAAACGTAATTGGACATATAATAAGAAATGATAAACTGAAGCATCTTGGTGCCTCACCATCTGGCGTTAGAGGAATCTTTCAGAACAAAACTCTTTGTGCCGCCTCACTCATTAAGCTTTCAGAATCAATGAGGCAAGATAAAAGAATTATTAAGAGCCTAGAGGAAAGAAAGGATTATGCCTGTCTTGCAAAGGTAAGAAAGACTTATCAAAGTGAAGATATGGAAATTCCAAAGTATCAACTCACTGCATATAATGAATATTCAGGAGAGGGTGTTGCAAGCGAAGGTCTTGAGACGGGATTTAAGATAGGATATAGATTTTCAAGGAATACCGCAAGCTGTCCATGTCACATAAGTCGTGATTCGGCAGTTGGCTCATCAATACTTAGCTCAAAAAAGTATGAAGGATTGATTAACTTTATTGCAATACCAAATATACCAGGAAGTCTGTCTGATGAAATCTTAACAAATAAAGACTTTGGATTTAGACAGGAAGACTTATATTATCCTCCAACCGCTCCAGATGGTGGTCTTGCCGACCACAATCAACTATCAAGGATAGCTTATCCAATCTGTGGAAAGAAAGTATCTATATCTATGTTTGATAAAGATCCTTCTAGCAAAAATTATATAAGAAATGTTCTTTTAAATATTTTTAACTCAAAAGGAAAAGACTCTCTTATTGTTGCAGTAAAGGTTCTTATAAACTATGGAATAGAGATGAATGATCTAGTACCTCACGTTGAGGCGGTTATTGGAAATGTAGTCTCTGCATCATCAAAAAGATATATTCTTAATACTTTGTTTAAGAAATCAAAAATAGCATTAGCACAAGATGCAAGAGAAGCAGACCTTTATCTGATAAAGGATCTTGGTCTTGTTTGTGATAGCGGTCATAGATTTACTCTTGAGCAGTCATGGCTATTCTCTAAGACACATTCGTCCGTTTCAATATCACATACATCTAGAAGTATAAGTAAAAAAGCGATATTATCGTTATTGTCCGGAAGTGAAGATACAATACTTAAAACACTTGTATCTTCAAAATATACTGATGGAATTGGAATAATAAAAGTTTTTAGTGAAAATGATCCAATTCCAACAGGGTATATTATGCCAAATCAGGCAAGAAGTGTTGAAGAACTAACGAGCGCCATAAATGATCAGAGACTTTATTTTAAAGTAGGTGGTTTATTATATATTATTGGACAAAAATCATCATCTGGATTATTCAAGAAATCTCCATGGGAATATGGTAAACTATCTTATCCATCAAGAACTGATTTTTATGTAAAAAGATATATAAGTGGTGTTCAGAGTACGACTATTGTTTCAGAAGAAGGCGGAACAACGGAGCTTGATATTGCAGATACTTCAGATATGCCAGATGAATATGCAGATGAGGCAGTTACAACCCCAAGGGCTGTTGCAAATAAGTCAGATCAGTTATTCTATACTAAGGAAATTATTGAAAAATATGGATTAATAGAAACACTAATGCCTGGAATAACAGAGGAATATTTTGCATCATATTCTGATATTCCAGAGAATGCAGAGGAATTTGCTTCATCAATATTATCTGAGGCATCATCAGAATTTATAAGAAAGTTTGTAAAACTATTAAAAATGTCAAGATATTGGGGAAATGTATCTGCGGATGGTCAGGTAGATTTTCTTAGCTATCCACTCTCAATACCAAAGAAAAATCCAAAATTAAATGAAAAGATAAAATCAACATTAGATAGTTTTGCAAGAGCGTTCAATATAATTGGCGATAAATTAGAAATTATATATTCAAACTTTTTTAGCGCATATGATGTTGATGGACTATTTGAGAGAAATGTATCTATTGATAAGTTTGTTAGCCTAGCCGGAATTGCACAATATTACAAAGATTTTTCTGCACCATTTATATCAAACCTTACTGAGAAAGCAGCAGTCAAAGAAATAATCAGTAGTATTTCTTCTGCCGTATATAAAAATATTGGTCTTATATTTGGAATAAATGAAAGCGATATAATTTCAACCATTGGAGAAAAATCGGCAAAAGATTTTTGTGACAATATATCTATACTGCTATATGATCCATATAAAAATTATGAGATTAAAAAAATATTAGAAGAATCTGTTGTAAACTATACCGGAAGAGCAATAACATTTTCATATGCAACAGATATTGCAAATAGCATAAGATCTTTTTATTCCAGGTATTTCCTAAATCAATCTTCTCAGCTTTATATTGGTGTTACGGGAGCAAAATCAGATGTATTTGGATTAATAAGCGAATCTCTTCAGTCTGTCAGATCTGATGATTCTCCAGAGTCTGTTTTCATTCCAAAAATATTAATAATGGAAAATGAAGAATTTGATAGAAATATATCTGAAATAGAAGCAGGATTAAGGGAATCATATTCTTTGGACACAATATTTGCTGGATATATGAAGTCAAAGGGATTGGCAATAAATATAAACGATAAAGCACTATACAATACACAGAGGGCTATTGTATTTTCTAGATTTGAGCAGTGCATAAGGATGGCTTCATCTGCAATAGACTATATTATTATGGATATAATTCCAAAGCCAATTGGATCAAAGTCAGTAGGAACTGCTGCAAAACAACTTGATTCATATATAGAATTTATAATGAAACAAAGAGATCCAGAAAATTTTGAATCAATGAAGCAAAAAATGCTTGAATCAAGAATGCTATATGGTGAAGCAGATAAAATATTTGAAAAAAATGCCGTACAGTATGGAAAAATACAGTTAAATCCAGACTTAGTAAGATTTGATTATAACGAAAATATTTATCCAGCTCCAATGGTATTTTCCCAGCAGGAGCTATACTCTATGGGAATAAATAGAAATAAACTAATAAATGGAAGTAGCTATACATATAGATTTGGGCAAAGAACAATAAAAGATCCTTATCTTGTTTTGATTAAAGAAATTGTTGTTGATAGCACTGATTCAAGCAAAATATTCTACTTATGCATTGCTCCAAAAGATCTTATTATAAGAAATATATCTGATACCAGCAAAATGTCTAATATAGATATAATTGACATTATGCCAAGTAGCACAATAAGGCTAAATACAAAACAAGGTCTTGAGTTTGCATCAAGATATATACAAAATATAGACTCATTTGATAAGTCAAGATTATTATTAGTTGATTCAAGTATAAGGAGCGGAAGTCTATTTACTCAGTCACATGTTGATTCTGCAATAATAGGATCTGCAACTCAGAATAATATTTTTGAGATAAGAGTTCAAAAAATAGATGATGCACCAGCATTTTGGCCACCACCAAATAATCTAATTATAAATAATAATTACGTTTTAAGATCCCCAGATGATGTTACTGATAAATATATAATGGAATTAAATAATATACTAGCTTCAAGGGGTCTACCACCAACAGGGATCGATGTATCTGCCGGAATACCTCCCAAGAGAATTTGGGAAAATCTAAGATTTGGGTTTAAGGGTGATAAATCAAAAGATGCAGAGATATATTATGATGGTCTTTTTGGGAAAAATATAGAGGAATTCTTAAGAAATATTGAGTTATTTCCAACTTCACCAACCTCAAGGACAATGATTACTTCTTCATCACATGGAGTAGTACTTCCTATTGGTGGAGACTCAGAATATATATCAAAGGTAACTAATTATATTGAGAAAGAGCTCTTTCAGGATCAAAAAGATAATTTTATATTTACCGAATCAAACATGTTTATTCCAAGAGATAATAAAGAACCACTAAATATATCTTGGACATTTATATCAAGAGATCCTCAATTTAAGGATGAAAATGGAATTGTAAGGACAAGGATAGTTCAATCTGGTGTTGTGCAAAAACTTAGATATATATCAATGCAACTATCAGAATTATACAATTGGTTTAAACCAGCAGAGCAAATTCTTTTAGAGATAAAAAAGAAAAAGTTTAGAAGAAGTTGGAATATTTCAGCCCAAACAGAGCAGATCTTTTTAGAAAATATAATATCTGAAAGCTCTCCAATAGTCAGCTTAACAATGGATCTTTCTACTGGGCTGCGTATGGCATATCCAGCAAGATATGATTCCGTGCTTCCTGCTTATCCAAAAGATTCTAAGATAAGTCTTCAATTGTTCTTGGAGAAGCTAGGATTATTATGCGATCTTTATAATGCCGCTCAAAAATTAAATAAAATATATATAAATCAGACTCCACTTATTGATTCTGTTACTGCAAAAAATTTGGCAATTAAAGATTCAAAAAGTACATTGGAAAAGAAACATGGCGATAGAGCCTTTTGCATGAGGCTTCTTGATCCATATTCTATGTGGACTATGTTGAATAATCCAGCAATGCATACGACATTTGGTGGCCCAATAAATCCAGAAGATATAGAAGATTATAAGGAATTTATAAAGTCAACATTTGGATTGCAAGATCTTGTATCCGAAGTTCATTCTGAGACTGGCATTCAAGAAAATCTATTTACGGTAGAGGATCTTTTTGATCTTCCTGGATTCTTTAAAAGATCTGCAAACATAGAAGAAACTATTCTAAAGAAAATTGCAGAATTATTTAATCTAGAGTTAAATCAGGACCGGTCTGTGGTAACACATAGATTGGGAACTCCAAAACTTTCTGCCGCAAAGTCAAAAAAGATAACAGGCATAATTGAGTCATGCCAAACATCTGACTATGCAATTCATCCAGATTCTAATATTATATATCCAGCAAAAGTTACGCATTCTCTTAATGATCTTACGGGCAGTGCTCTCAAAGTAATATTAAAAGAAGCAAGAAGCAAAGTTGCAAAAATGAGGCCAGAAATTGAAGCGAGAATAATCGAAGAATCTGCTGGTCTCACAAGAGAAGAGATTGATCAGAAAGTTCTAAATGAGCTAAAGAGATTAACAACGGAAGAAGTAATAAATCACAGAGATATTTTGGAATCAAGAAGAAAAGCTGCTGCATTAAACTCTGGAGAAGAGGTCCTACCAATTGATGAGATTGTAAAAACTTTCATCCCAATTTATGATATTGAGAGACCAAGAGAATTAACTATAGAAACCTTAAGGATATTTAGGGATCTCTGGACCTCAGATACAAAGAAGGTTGGAAAAGATTTGTCCTGGAGAAAGATTGCACAGTCCGCAACTGATGATGACGGTACTATAATAACGTCCCTCTACCGTAGGTGGTGGGAAGCGTACCTAAATACAATCGCCAAGAACTACTACAATTAGGAGAATAAATGAGCGCCGAATCTACCGAAACAACCACAAAGACAGAAGTAAAGAATGGCAACTATAGCATGGACAATGTTCGTTCAATGGTTCGCCAGCTGAATGAACTCGATGCTCAAATGAAAGAGCTTCGTGAAGAGCGCAAGCGAGTTGTAGCAGACTTTGTTGATGAATACAACGTTCCTCTAAAGGAAGTAAAGGAAGCCGTTAAGATGGCTAAGTCCGATATCGATCCAGAGGTAACCGCATCAATCTACGCTCACATTGCAGATCTAGTAGAGCAGAAGTGATCGCTAATAGCGCAGAGTAATCAGGAGTAATAAGATGATAAATAGAGTAGAGCAGGTAAGCACCTCTAATGATTTTTATGACTTTATAACACAAAAATTTTCAGATGGTGTTAATTTAGTAGAAAGCGTATCCGATGATCTAACAAAAGAAATAGAAAAAGAAACTGGATATCTTATTGGTGGCTCTCAGTACTTTGATCTTGAAAAAAATGAAAGTGTTGCTGTTTTTTCCATGCAAAAGAATATAGATAGGGAACACAGTCATTGGGTAAATCCAAAATATGACAAAGTAGTAAGAATATCAAGCAATCCATATTCTGATAGAAAGGAAAATATAGAGCACAAAAGCATAGAGTCTGCAAAAGATGCATATGATAGAGCAATTCAAAATGATTGGCTTGTAGTAAGAGCTGATATACCAAAGATGCTAAAATTTGGATGGCTTGAAGTAAGAGGATCTGGAACAACTCATCACTGTATTTCTGCAAGAAATCTAAAAGGATTACAGAGAAAAGCACCTGATTCAATAGGTAAAACCCTAGAAGAATATAACAGAATGTTTCCAGATGCAGTTTGCTCTGAGGAGTTTACTACAACCAAAAAAGATGGAACTATAGTAAATGTTTTAGAGACGGTTAGCAGGGTAGCAGAAGTTATTGCAATAACTCATGCAAAATCTATTGAAAAATAGTACGGCCTTTTAAAAATAAAAGAAGAGCGGGAGAAGTAGAATTCTCCCGCTCTTTTCGTTCGCGTACAATATAAGGCGAGGATTTTATGCCCAACGGACCTTTCGTATCTCTTCACAACCACACAGAGCAGGGTAGCCCACTAGACGGAATGAATGATGTAGGGCTTCTCTTTGAGAAGGCAAAGGAGCTAGATCATCCTTCTATTGCTATCACCGATCACGGTACAATGACTGCTCATTACGATGCTTATAAGGCATCACAGAAGACTGGAGTAAAGCTTATTCCAGGAATGGAGGTTTATTTTGCTACAGATCTTTCTGAGAAAAAGTCAAATCATATGGTTCTTGTTCCAAAGACAGAGAAGGGCTATAAGAACATTCTTCGTCTAAACTATGAGGCTTACAACAATCAGGCATCTGGTTATATGGGTAAGCTTACTCCAAGAATTTCTTGGAATCACATTGAAGAATTCAATGAGGATATCTTCTGCCTTACTGCTTGTTCAAATGGAGTTCTATCAAGAGATATCGTCCAAGATCGTCTTGATAAAGCTGAAGAAAATGTCCTGAGGTTAAAGTCTGTCTTTAGAGATAGGCTGTTTCTTGAGATTCAGCCACATGCTCTTAAGACAGATGATGGAAATGTAGATCAGGTAAAGCTAAACGACACACTGATTGGTCTATCTAGAAAGCACGATATTCCATATGTTGCTACCTGCGATGCGCATTATCTTGATCGTGATCATGCAAAATATCACGATATGATGCTTGCGATTAAAGATAAGAAGCCACTGTCAGATCCTAATCGCTTCCGTTATGGCGTACAGGAAATGTACCTAAAGCCATTCCATGAGATTACAGATTTCTTCGGTAATCATGTTGGAACAATCGCTATGAACAACTCTCTTAAGATTGCTGCAGCCTGTGAAGAGCCTCACTATCTTAAGTCTCGTGGAGCCATTCTTCCACAGTTTCCAGTAAAGCACCAGCAAGATTATATTGAATTTAAAGTATGGTGGCAGGAGAATTGCGAGGAGCTGCCAGAGGACAAGGCATATCTTCGCTATCGTTGTGTTGAGGGCTTCAAGGTATTTACTGATGGTTTCTCTCCAGAGAAAAAGAGAGACTACTGGAATCGAGTAAAGTATGAGCTTTCTGTATTAGAGCTACATAACTTTTCCTCTTATATGTTGATCGTTGCAGACTATATCAACTGGGCAAATAACAATGAGGTTATTGTTGGTCCAGCTCGTGGATCTGGAGCAGGTTCTCTTGTTGCATTTCTAATTGGAATTACAAAGGTAGATCCAATTAAATACAACCTTCTTTTTGAGAGGTTCCACAACAAGCAGAAGAAGTCTTTCCCAGATATTGACTCTGACTTTTCTCACCCAGATAAGGTAAAAGCATATATCAAAGAAAGATACGGCAAAGAATATGTTGCTCAGATTAGCAACTGGTCAACACTATCTCCAAAGGTAGTTCTAAAAGACGTTGCGAGATCTCTTGAAATTGGTGGAGATAAGTCTTCTGCTTTTGAAATAGCAAACCATCTTACTTCTATCATGCCAGACGTTCACACGATAGAAGAGGCTATCACTGGCAATAAAGAATTTGCAAAATTTATGCAAAAATACCCAGAGGTAAAAGAGTTCTCTACAAAGCTTCAAAACCTTACTCGTCAGTGGTCAGTTCATGCAGCAGGAGTAGTAATTGGAGATCGCCCTCTTTATGAAATGGTTCCTCTAAGAATTGGTGTTGATGAGGACTCTGGCGAAACAGTAACTGCAACTCAGTGGGAAAAGACAAGGGCAGAAGAATTTGGCCTTGTAAAGATGGACGTTCTTGGCCTTAAGACTCTAATTATTATCTCTGAAACATTGAAATATATTGAGGAAACAACTGGCAAGAAAATTAGAATTGATGAGATTCCACTTGACGATCCTAAGACCTACAAGATGATTTCAAAGGGAGATAACCTTGGGGTATTTCAGCTAGAGTCTTCTCTATCGCCACTTTGCATGAAGATTAAGCCAACAGACGTTGATACTGTAGCAGCGATCAATGCACTAGGCCGTCCAAGCTGTCCACCAGAACAGAGAAAGGCCTATATTCAACGTCGCTTTGGCATAGAGAAGATTAGATATACTCATCCAACTCTTGAGAGAGCACTAAAAGATACTTATGGGATCTCCCTCTACGAAGAGAGCATGATGAGTATTGCAAAGGATTGCGCCGGATGGGATCTAAACAAAGCAGACAATCTTCGCAAGCTAACAAAGCTAAAGGGTAAAGATCCAGAGCTAGTACTTAAGACAGAGGCAAATTTCATTAAGGGTTGCATGGAGCACTCCAAGATGACCTATGAAGAGGCTCAAGAGGTTTGGGAGCATGAGATTTCAAGCTTCTCTGGTTACGGATTCAACAAATCTCACGCAATCTCATACTCTATTATCTCTGTTCAAACAGCCTGGTTGAAGTGTCATTATCCAACAGAGTTTATGTGTGCTACTCTCAATCTTACTGATCCAAATTCAGATGGGGCACAGGAATACTTGGCAGAGTGCAAGAGACTCGGGATTGTAATTACTCCTCCAGATATCAATAAGGGAGCTGAGAACTACAAGGTTATTGATGATAAGAAGATTGCGACGGGATTCGCAGCAGTAAAGGGAGTTGGCCCAGCCGCAATCTCCCAGCTTCTAAAGGCACAACCATTTGAAGATTTCTGTGACTTTCTCCTAAAGGGTAACAGTATTATCTGTAAGGGTGAGACAGAAGAAGAGGAGGAGACTGTAACTCCAGCGATGGATTGGGTAGGTACAGGAAATGCATTACCAAAGACTTGCAAAATTGAATCTCAGCCATTCATTGGAAAAGGCTCCATTCAATCTCTTGCCGCCTGTGGTGCGCTAGATATCTTTGGAAGAACAAGAAAGGATGTGTATGAGAATTTTGATTCTTACCGAACAAAAGTAAAGAATGCAATTAAGAAGGGTAAGATGATTGTGGACGCCGATCTTGGAAGAACAGAAGAAGAGTGGGATAGAAAGGAATTCCTATACAATGAAAGAGAAGTAATGGGAAGAACTCTATCTGGAGATACACACGAGATCTTCAAGGGTTTCTTTAAGGGAGGATCTGACACCTTCAAATTCAAAGACATAAAGTTTATGAAGGTTAAGTCAAAAGTAAAGGTTGAGGGGATAGTAAAGGCACTCAGCAAAGAGTTCAAGATCAAGAATGGTAAAAACATTGGAAGAAAGTTTGGCAAGTACCTAATCGAAGACCTTGAAGGAAATACAATCGGGCTAACCCTATGGACTGAGGATTATGAAAAGTATGTCACCACACTAAAAGACGGCATACCATTCAAAGCAATCTGCGAGGTTGGAGAGTATATGGAAGAGAAGTCTCTCAATCTAGTTGAAATGATGGAAGTTTTTGGAATTAAGAAGATATCCTAAAACATAGATAGGTATCTTTCTCCTCTGTCGCAAAGAATGGTTACGGCAACCTCATCTTCTTTTAATGATCTTGTTGCCAGCCATTTCTTTGCGGCTAGAGAGTTTGCTCCAGCACTAATACCAACAAAGTTTCCAGTTGTTCTTGCCAATAGCCTAGCCTCTTCTATTGCTTCACTAGTAGAAACATGAACTATTCCGTTTATAAAGGTTAAATCAACAAGAAACTTGCTTCCATCACCTATTCCCTGTATGCCGTGAAGACCTGGTTTTCCGCCGGCCATTACTGGTGATTCTAAAGGTTCTACTGCCCATACTTCAACTCCAGGAAAGCTATTTTTTATAGCAGTTCCGGCACCCATCAGTGTTCCGCCTGTTCCTGTACCACAAATGAAAAGCTTTGGGCAAAGTCCTGCCCTCATACACTGCGAAACAATCTCTGACCCTATCTCATACCTATGACATGCAATATTGAGTTTATTATGAAATTGATTTGTGGTAAACCATCCATTATCAGAACAAAGCTTATCTCTTAATGCAATTGCTCCATCAAAATCTCCATCGCCAACTAGTATTAATTCCGCTCCAAAGCCAGCGATCATCTTCTTTCTTTCTTCGCTCATATTTTTTGGCATAATTATTTTTATATTATAGCCTTTCATTGCACCAATCATTGCTAGTGCGATGCCGGTATTTCCGCTACTAGCTTCCACTATAATGTCACCGGGCTTTATATATCCATTTGATTCTGCATGTTCTATTATGTATTTCATTGGACGATCTTTTATTGATCCTCCAGGATTTATTGACTCAAGCTTTGCATAAAGATTTTTGTCAATATTTATAAGAGGAGTATTCCCTATAGAATTTAATAAGTTCATGTTGGCCCGCCCTTCAATAACTATAAAAATTAGTACAATTAAAAACGAGGAACCATCATGCTAAGCTGTCAAAAATGTAATTTCAAAATTCTCCCAAAAATGAGATTTGCACTTGTAAAAAACTTTTGCCCCTCCTGCGGAGGAACTCTATTATCAGATCTTGATTCACATGAAATTGGAGTTATAAATAAAAGACTTCAATCTCAAGAGTTTATGATATCACTTTCTGATCAGCTAAACAAAGATTTAGTTCAGAACCTTATCTATGATCTAAGTATTTTCATTAAATTTGATCTAAAGAAAGAAATGGGCCTTTCTATTGTAAATGAAAGTGTCAGCAATGAATCAGAAGATGAGGAGTATGAGCAGCCAGAAGAGTCATCAGAGGAGGATGAGGATGATAGGCCAAAAATTCCATCAAAAAGAATAGCTAGAATTTCAGGCGTACCAGACCGCAATCAAGCTCCATTACAAATGAGATCTCTAAGAAGAATGTCATCTACAGATAATGAGCCAGAGGATGAGTATGGCGATGACGAAGATTCTTCTGATGATTCAGATGAAGATCTTGATGATCGAGTAAAGAGACTAAAGAATCTTTATAAAACATCTCCTACATTAAGAAAGTTTTCAGGAATAACAAGATCTGACGATGTCTAATTTTAAATCAATTGCAAATACCAGAATCTCTCTGTCAAGAGAGGAATGGGAATATTACGAAAGGCTAAAGCAAATGTTTGGAGAGGACTCTTTTAGGGGTCTTTTCCAAACCGATCTTGCCGGAAATATTGCCGGAATATCTCCACCGCTAGACAAACCAACCCCTCAGCCTATATTGTTTTTTCTCCTAAATGTATCTTTCAACCAGAGAATGAGGCAAGTAGAAAGGTTCGTTCAAAAGGTGGCAGACCTGGAAGAGAGAATTAAAACTCTGGAGCAAAAATAGAATAGTTCCGCTCTAACGAGCGGCGTACTATTTAGGGGAAGGAAGGAAGGCACGATGCGCTTCAGCGAGGTAATAAATACCAAGGAATTTTCGATAGAAAACCTTGATATAACTGAGATTCAAAGGTTGGCAGCTTCTCTGCCAAAAACAAAAGTTATTGATGCAAATATTGCAGAGCTTTACTTGGTATCAACAATCGAAGCGCAAGATCTTTGTCAGGAAAAGATAATCCAGGTTGAAAGATGGATTTCGATAAAGAAAACAGCCTATGACAAAGCAGAAGCAGAGTCTGCACTCATAAGGGCAAAAAATGCAGGATATAAGACCGCAAAAGAAAAAGAGTGGTTTATTCAATCTGATGATGAGGTTATTGCAGTTAAGGATGAGCTTGAAAAAGCAAAAGTCTGCAAACTATGGTTAGAAAATAAAATAAAGTATTTTTCAATGTGGCATTATTCTCTAAAATCATTCCTAAGGAGAGATTATGGTATAGAGGCTTCCTCAAATTATTCAACTTTTGCTCCCACGCCGGAGTATAATGAAGGTGACGATCACGGGTTCCGCAGCCGTGGCAGTCAAGAAAACAAAGATATCTGCGGTGATATTGATTGGAAATAACTGATTCTAACTTGATTCATAAAACAGGAGTATAAAATGGCAAAAGAAGTAGTATCTGGCGAGATTGATTGGAACGAAGCAGACCTCCCATCCCCAAAAAGCGGTGGTGGTAAAAACGATTATATGAGACTAAAAGAGGGAGAGAACGTTGTACGAATCATGGGTAATCCAGTTCAGACGTACATTCATTGGGTAACCCTTCCAGATGGAACACAGAGAAAGATTGTAAGTCCATCAAATAGTCCAGCTCTAGTTAAGAAGCTTGAGGAAGCCGGCTTCCGTCGTCAGCCAAACTGGATCATCAAAGTTCTTGATCGCTCAGATAATGAGTTCAAGCTTCTTGAGATTGGAAATCAAATCTACAAGGGAATCCAGACCTTGTTCAATAATCCAAAGTGGGGAAAGGTAACTGGATACGATATTTCAATTAATCGCGGTCCAAAGGGTCAGCAGCCACTATACTCTGTAACTCCAAATCCAAAGGAATCCCTTGAGTCAACATTTAAGCAGAAGTTCATTGACTTTAATGATCGAATCAATCTTGACAAGCTAATTTCTCCAATGCCAGCTGATGAAGTAGCAAAGATGCTTGGACTATCAACCTCCTCTTCAAGAGACGAGGACGATGATGTTCCAGCAAAGAAGACAGCATCTTCTTCAAAGAGCTTTAACTTTGACTTTGAGTAGTCTTTCATAAAATAAACGCGCACATGTGCAAACACGCATGTGTGCGTTTTTTATTTTTGCAGTATCATAACCTATGAAAAAAGTAATTGGATTAGATGTTAGTTCATCTGTAATAGGTTATGGAATAATTGAGTTTGACAAAGACAGTATAAATCTTGTAAAATATGGGCATATAAAACCACCAGGGTCTGATAAAGGCTCTCTTGCCTTCAGAGGACTTGAAGCCTCAAAGAAAGTAAGAGAGCTTTTAATTGCAGAATCTCCAGATGCAGTAGCAGTTGAGATGTATGCAAATAGGTTTAGTGCAGGTAGAAGTAGCGCAAGAACTATTATAGTTCTTTCATTTTTTAATGAATTAATGTCATTAACATCACTTGATTCAGTTGGAATTGAGACAGATAAATATACTGTTGCAAACATAAGATCTACCATTTCAAAATATTTAAAAAATAAGTCAATATCAAAAGATCAGATATTTGAAGTTATAAGAGCAACATTTCCTAGCTTTACACCTAGAGTAAATAAAAATGGTAACATAGGTACAGAATCTTTTGATCAGGCTGACGCTATTGCTGTTGCATTTTGTCACGCAATAGTAAATCAAAACAAAATAGGAGTTAAAGGTGTCTAAGATTACTTTATATGGAGAAGAGGCAAGAAATAGGGTTCTTGATGGCGCAAATAAGCTAGCAAGAACAGTAGCAACAACTATGGGTCCATACGGAAGAAATGTACTTATGGGTAGAGCAGTTGGAGCACCAGTAATTACAAAGGACGGAGTATCTGTAGCGAGAGAAGTTGTTCTTGATGATCCAATAGAAGAGCTTGGCTCTCAGATGGTAAAAGAGGTATCTGGAAGAACCGCAGATGTTGCTGGTGATGGAACTACAACCGCAACTGTTTTGGCTGCAGAAATACTTGGTGGAGGAGTAACTGTAATTAAGGATGGTGTAAATCCAATCTATTTTAGAGATGGAATCAACCATACGCTATCTTTGATTTTGGATCAGATAAATACTCTATCAAGGCCTGTATCATCAACAAGAGATATTCAGAGTATTGCAACAATTTCTGCAAATAATGATTCATCCCTTGGCGATGCAATCTCTGGCGCATTTGAAGCTGTAGGTCAAAATGGCGTAGTTACTGCAGAAGCAACACCAGGAAAGAATACACACTTTAGGGTAACTGATGGTATAGAGATTAGAGCTGGGTATTGCACTCCAGCACTTCTAAATGCTGGTGAAGATCCTGTGACACTAGAGAATCCATATGTTCTAATCTGTGATAGAGAAATGACGCACATGCAGGACTTCATGCAGGTTCTGTCTAGAGTACATGAGCAAAACAAGTCGCTCCTAATTATTGCCAGAGGAATAAAGCAGGAGGCACTGCAGACTCTTGTTGTAAATAGAAGATCCGGCAGACTCAATGCGGTTGCTGTTGAATATCCAAACTTTGGAAAGTACAACGATCAGTGGCTAGATGATCTTGCAATTCTTGTTGGAACTTCTGTCTTCTCAGAAGATAAGGGAAATCCTCTATCTGGAGCAACAGTAGAGTCTCTTGGGTTTGCAAAGAAGATAAACATAACAAGATATAATACGACCATAATTAGTGGTGCAAAAAATGAAGCAGCAATTAAGGAGAAGGAGCTAATCTATAACGCTACTCTTGATACTGCAATATCAGATACCGACAGAAAGGATGTACGAGCAAGGCTCGCCTTCCTCCAGAGCAAGGCAGCAGTTGTATGCGTAGGCTATTCCACTGAGGCAGAGCTTCGCGAGAAGGGTGATAGGGTAGAGGACGCCGTATGCGCTACTAAGGCAGCAATCGAGAGCGGTATACTTCCAGGCGGTGGAACTGCACTACTTAGAGCATCACTCTCAATTGATATTTCATCAATTCCAGAGAAATTTAGACCAGCCGCTAAGGTTCTTATATCAGCTTGCCAAAAGCCATTCAGACAGATTTTAGAGAACGGCTACATTTCTCCAGAAGATATTTTGGCAAAAATTGGCAACCATAACGATCCTTGGGTGGGGTATAATTTAGTCACCGGAGAGGTTGGAAATCTTCTAGATCTTGGCGTAGTAGATCCAAAAAAGGTAACAGAAACAGCACTAAAAAATGCAGTTAGTGCAGCACTACTTCTAATAAACACAGAAGCAGTGATGGCAGAAAATCCAGAGAAACCATCGGGATGGCAACCTCCCGCGGGCTGGAGACCACCCTCCGATACAAACCTAAATCATAAGTATTAAACTGGAGAAAAAATGAGCAGCAAAAAGCCAACCGAAGGCGAAAAGGATATCCTTTCTCTTTTTGGAGAAGATACTCTATATCTAGATGGCGATATTGAAACAGTAGGAACATATGATGTAATTAAGACTGGAAGCCCCTCTCTTGATTATGCTCTTGGAATTGGCGGTATGCCAAGAGGAAGAATTATTCAGCTCGCAGGAAAGGAAAGCTCAGGAAAGACGCTCCTATCACTTCTATGCATGAAGTCTTGGCTGGATGAAAATCCAGAGAATACAGTAATGTTTATTGACGCAGAATATACTTATGATGCAGGCTGGGCAAGACAGCTTGGTGTCGATACAAAAAGAGTTATTGTTGCAAAAACAAATGATGCAAAAAAGATCTTTGAAGGTCTTCTTGGAAAGACAACGGTAAACAAGAATACTGGCAAGTCTTCAAAGAGCGTCAAGGGAGTTCTAGATCTTGTAAAAGAAGGAGAGGATCCAAAGTTTAAAAACCTAGGACTAATTGTTCTTGACTCTGTGGCCGCAATGAATACTCCAATGGAGGTCGATGCTGCAATCGGCAAGCAGAACATGGCACCAATGCCAAGATTCCTCTCTACAGAGCTTAAGAAGCTTACTCCTGCTGTTGCAGAGGCAAATGTCTCAATGATCTTCATCAATCAGGTTCGTGTTAATCCAGGTGTAATGTATGGTAATCCAGAAGATTCTCCAGGTGGCAAAGCACTAAAGCATGCTTGCAGCGTAATGATTAATATGGCCCCAATTAATTCTGCTGATAGCAGAATTGAAGATGATAATGAGGTTGTCGTTGGTCACAAGGTAAGGGCAAAGATTCAAAAGAATAAGGTTGGCGCACCATTCCGTGAGGCTATCTATACCATAAAATATACAGAGGGACTAATTAATAAAGAAGAGGAGCTTCTTGATCTTGCAGTTCTCTGTGGAGTAATTACAAGACCAAACAATAGAACGTATGAGCTTGCTGATGAAAAGTTTACAAGCAGACAGCTTATGGTAGATTATCTGAAAAATGAGGCTTGCTTTGGCGGAGTAGAAGATTTATGTCGTCAAAAGTACCTAAGTGGTCAGGTAGAAGGCTCACTGCCATCTGATGATGAAAATATGGCAGAAGATACAGAAACAATTTTTGATATAATGGAGTAAAGATGCTAGTAAGCTGTAATCCAAGGTGCAAGAAATCAGATGGAAGAACCGAAGGATCCCTTGATGTAGATAGAAATGAAGTTGTATGCAAGCTTTGTGGCGATGATATTTCTGGAATATCATCATTTACAAAGCAAAGCATGAAGCAAAATAAAGATGTTGTAACTGCTGCAAAAAAAGCATTTATGTTTAATTGTAAAAACTGTCACAAGAAAGTAGAGACGGTTGTGGTTAATGGGGTAGCATACGGAAAGGATTGCCAGACCAAAAACTGCACAATCGTAATCAGCGAGATAATGGCCAATGCAATGGAAAAGATCTCACCTACACTAAGCAAACTAGAGGAGTCAGATGAACGAGGTCCAGGAGCTAACAAAACTGATTGAGATTTGTCACGACAATCTCAAGAAAACAAAGCTTGGAAAGGACTATATCTTCGGAGAGAGAAATCTCTCCGTTGATGCTTTTCAAAAATACAAAATTGGTTTTTTTCCAAGAAATATAAAGAAATTAACAGACTATGTTTCTGATGACTTTTTAAAGTCAGCAGGCCTTATGGATTATGATGGCAGTAGTCAGTTTTCAAATTATTATTCAATAACCTTTCCAATCTATGACGATTACGGAACTCCTGTTGCAATGGCTGGAAGATGTATGTTATCAAGTGAGGAAAGAGAGATAGTTGGAATACCAAAGTATAAAAATTCAAAGTTTAAAAAGACGAATTATTTATTTGGGCTAAATCTAGCAAGAAGAGATATTCTACTAAATCAAAATGCATATGTTGTTGAAGGCTACTTTGATCAGATTAGCATGTATGATGCTGGCATAAAGAATACGGTAGCAGTATGTGGAACTGGATTTTCAAAAAATCATTTTGTAAAGCTTGCAAGATATACTGACAAAATATCGGTCCTTTTAGATGGAGATGAGCCGGGACAGAAATCTGCTGAAGCCATTTATAATAAATATATAAATAAAGGAATAAAACTTAGATTTTTGAAACTTCCATTAGATTATAAAGATGCGGGAGAGTACTTTTTAGATAATAAAAAATCTCTCGATGACTTTCATAGTGAAATAGAGAGTATTATTCCAATGGAGTGGTAATGAAATTAAAGAGTAAGAATTATCAGTACAAAATAGTTGAAGTTGCATTTGATCAGTCTAAGCTAAATAATTTTTCAGAAGAAAAAGGCATAGGCGGAATTTTGGCTGATAATTCTTACTCCGAAGAACTTCTCGATCTAAGAGAAAGGCTTCTTGAAGAGGTTTACTCTGTTGTAAATAGCGAGATGCTTACTGAGCATCAAAAGAAAGTATTATTTATGATTCTTATGGGCAAAACTCAAAATGAAATAGCAGAGCACCTAGGAATAACACAGTCTGCTGTTCATAAGGCTCTGCGTGGAAATCTAGACTATAGAAATGATAAAAAAAGATATGGTGGTATTTTTAAAAAATTAAAAAAAATTTGCAAAAATAACGAAAAAATACAGGAAATATTATTAGAAATGGAATCACTAAGAAAGAAGGTTGATTAAACTATTAATTATATAAGATATATTATATTTTCATACAAAAGTCTTTCTATTAATAAAGCAAATTATCTTCAGAGGTTTCCATATGTCTAGCTATTTAGACGATATCTTAATTAAACTTGCAAAAAAACAATCTTCAGATTTGGGCGTAAAAGACCAAATTGAAATAAGTAATTCTATTTCATTTAAAAAGGTTGCTTTTGATAGATTTAAGGTTGCTGACGATCCATACGATGGATTGTGGGCCTTACAAGATATTGACGGCAAACCACATTTAGTTAGAGCATCTAATCCTCAATTTGAGACAAGAAAAAATGGAGATTGGGAAGTAATATCTGATTATGATAAAAGAAATGTTACTTTATCATACAAAAATATTCCAATAACAAGATTCTCATCAGATGAATATGGATTTTCATCTGATGATATTTCTATTTTTAAATCAGCATTGATTGAAAAGACATCTTCAGATAACTCATTCCTCAAAGAGCTTCTAAATGACCAGCCTCAGACAAAAAGAGAAGCTCTAGTCTCAACTTTTCCAGAATTGAAAAAATTTATTTAGGTGAAAACTATGTCATTAAAAAATTTAAAGAAACAAGCAGAAAGTGCTCTACGCTCATTAGAAATTGGAAGAGAATATCCAAGCAATTATGTATTAAATAGATTTGATACTGCATGGGAAAATAATCAAAAAGACCAAGTAATTGGAAATATGAGAAATGTTATTAAGAAAGTTGCTTCAAAGCAGCAGTATATAACACAGAATGAAATTACATCTCTTTATGATAAATTCTTAAACATCTCAGGTGGAGCAACAGCATTCCGTGATGAGCTTGGAGATCTACTTCGTGATAGCTACGGAAGACTTCCAGAGCCAAATAAAACAAGCATATCAAAAACTGCAGCAGATATGTCAAAGCCAGTATCATTAGGTGGCACAACTCCACTTTCTGATGCATTCTCTGTACTATTTTCATTTGGATCAAATGATGACTCCGGTACATATAATAAGAACCTAGTAAAGAAAGCAGAAAGGCTAGTAACCTTAGAGCTTAATGCAATGGGAATTAAACCAGATATGGTAAAGACCGTAACTGGAAATGAACACTACATACTCTGCAATGCATACTACAAGAATCCAGACTTTACAACAAGCTATGTAAGCATTCCAGTTCAGATTTCAAACGGTTCTGTTGGAATTCCATCCAAAGTTGTTTCCGAAGGAAATCTTGTAAAATTAAACAAAGAGAATATTCTAGTCACATTAAAGACTGCACAGAAAAAACAGAAGGACACAAATCTTTCTAAGTATGCAGATCTTAGACAGACCGAGTCAGTATCAATACCATCAGTTGCTGCACCAACTGGACTAAGAGAGAAGTTTGAAATGTCAGAAGAGGTTCTTCTCGCTTCATCTAAATATTCTCCATCCCAGATTAAGCTTGCACATTCAGTTGTATCAACTGAGGTTTCCTCTTGGGGTGCAAGAGCACAGATAAAGTTCTCTGGAACAAGCAAAAAGGGAATGACCTTTATGGTAAAGACTGCAACATCAGCAGGAGAAAGAAGCTTTGTTGTGCCTGTCGAGATGGTTGGTGAGAAAGTTCTAATGCCATCAGAATTTGCATCAGGCAATTCAAAGTATGACTTCTCAACTTCTGGTTACTCAGAATTTTTAGCTGGAGCAAAGCAGGTAAATAATGTAGCATTCTCTAGAGAGTCAGATGAATTAGGCAAACTCTCTTATGCACAGCTTATGGATGTCGTTATTGATGGCGTTGCAAAGAAGGACTACAAAGCATCAGAAGACGCTCTATCAACAATAGGCACAAAGTTTGGTCCAGAAAGATTCAAGATGGCTCTAGAGGACTTCCAGAAGATGATTAAGACTGCATCACAGTCATTAAATCAGGACATTGTAAAGGAAGCGCTAAGAAGAGGCGATCTGATTCGCACAAGAAACTCTATTGAGCTATATTGTCCAAAGCTTGGCTTACCACTTAGTAAGATTGCATTTGATGAAAAGGGTCGTCCAGTTCCAAAATTCAGAAATGAAAAAAGAGGACTTGACTCAATCGAAGGTACTGTAATTTCAACAAGCAAAATTGTAATGAGCTAAAAATGAATAAAGCAGAAAGAGTAAAAGCATTAGAAAGATTATACAAGGTTGCACAGGTTACTGGAATTCTTCAGGAGCCAAGAAACAATGTAACTGAATATAAAAACAGATTTGATATTCTTGATGAAATGGATCTTCCTAAGGTTGATCCAGAAAAAAGATATGGCGTATTTGGTGAGCAGCCAGACTATAAGCCAATCTTATCAGAGGGAAATCACTCACTATCAACAAGGTACGCCCCAGATATGCCAGGAGTTCAGGCTGCAGTACCATCGGATGGTGTAAGGGTAAATCCATACACCAAGCAGGTATTCAACTATAATGAGGGCTTTAAGACAAGTGATGGAAGATCTTTCTCTCCAACATCTGTTTCAAATCAGACTAAAATCTTTTCAAGATAAAGTATTCTGATATTTCGTAAAATAAGCCTATTCGTGGGCTTATTTTTTTAGGAAAAAAAATGGAATCAAATAAAGTAGCTAGACATCCAGACAAAGAAGAAATAATAAAAATGTTGCTTAATGGAGAATCCGTTAAGCAAGTTGATGCTTGGCTAAAAAAGAAATATCCAAAAAAAAGAAGGCTTCATATATCATATATGACTTTACAAAAGTTTAGATCAGAACATCTAAACATAAAAGGCGATCTGCTTGAGGATATAAAATCAAAAAAGAAATCTGATGATTTGGTATCTGAAGAAAATGAATTAAAGCTTGCAGTATCAAACTCTTCTGAATATCAGAAGAAAATAAGTGAGATTGTTTCAAATGAAATGGATGTTCAGAGAAAGCTTCTTGAGATGGAAAGATTAATCTCATCTAGAATGGAATTTTATTATAACACAGTTGCTGCAGGCGGCAATATAAAGCATGATAGGGTATTTTTAGAATATTTAAATATGATGAGATCAATCATGCAGGATTGGAAAAAATATATTGAAGGATTTGCTGATAAAAAGATTGAGCATAATTTAAATGTAAACATTGTAAATGATCAAATAAATATAATGAAAGAAGTTGTTATTGATGTTTTGAAGGATATGGATCCAGCACTTATATTAATTTTTATGGAAAGATTAAATTATAAGATGTCAAATTTAAAACATGATTCTCCAGAATATAATCAATACTTAATAGAGGTGTCAGATGCAGAAGAAGTCTAGTGAAAATTCAGGTGCTCCAGCCGGAAGTGTTATGATAAAAATATCTGACTTAAATAGTGAGATATCAATAAGAGATTGGATAAAAGAAAAATTAAGTTATACAGATCCAGAACTATCAAACGATCTTATAAAAAAAGCACTAGAAGGTATATCAAGAGATCCTATATTTAACTCTATTGAGCCTTCAAAAAAGAATGCTTATCTTAAGATAATAAACAAACTAATAGAAAAATTATAATTACATGAAAAAATACAATCATCCAATTGATAATTTTTTAAAAAATTTGCCAAAAGATATAAAGGAATCTGAAGTAAAAAATTATTTTAAATTAAAAGTTGCTTCAAGAAATTTACTCGGCAAAAATCATAATTCTTTTGTTAAAAATGCATGGGAAAATAAGGATATTATAAATAAGCTAAAAACAAAAAATGATTTTTATTTTTTTGTAACTTCGCTATTAATTGGTGATAAAGAAATAAAAAAGAAAGCATATCCAATGATGGAGAATTATTTTTTTAAAGATCCATTTTTTGGGTATGATTTACAAAAATGGGCAGCATGTGTTCACAAGATTTATGAATCAACACATAGGGACGGCCTAGATTATGGTGATGCTGTAATAAAATATTCTAGTAATATTTTTGAAGATGAAGAAGAAAAGAAAAACTTTTTAAATTGGTTAAAATATTATAACCAAGGAGAGCACTTGAGATATAACGTAAAGACTGCATCATTTCAACTTCCATTAAGCGCAACTGGTGACGCATATACATCTACTTCAAATTATATTGGAGCTGATTATGCTCTTGATCATGATAAATATGTAAATAATGCAAAAGAGCAGGGCGAAAAAAAGCTAAATTATAAAAATTGGAAAAAGAAATTTAACACTGCACTGAGAAGAGTTGATAAAATCTTAAAAGAAAGTGAAGATTATGTCGAGCCAGAGAAATATGAAGAAATATCCCAAGTTTTAAACAAACTGGATATTCAGGTTGGAAAGATAAGGCTACAATCTACAGCATCTGATGTTAGTTTTCGTGCAGCAAATCAGCTTAAGAAGCTTGGCTTTAACGATGGCGCATCTGTTCTGTACAAGTATTCTCAGGAGGCAGCTCCACCAGTACCAGTCGATCAGGAGCAGCCTGTAGCAGCTACAGGGCCAGTAGAGTCTCCCGTTCCAGCAGAAACTGGAGTAGAAGAGGTAATTTCTCCAGACCAGATTCAGAGAAAGCAGCAGGAAAAAGAAAATATTGAAAAAGGAAGAGAAATATTAAGCGATGTTAGTCCAGTTCCTGGTCCAGCAAAGGGAGAGTATGATCAGATTTTATCTGGAGATATAGATGTTGATGATGCATCAAAGAAACTTGAGCAGATTGCAGGAACACTATCAGATAGACGTGTAATTAGATATCTTGCAGAGTTTGACATTATGTTGGATAAAATTGGCATTGCATCAATGTTTCCTGAGCTAGCAGAGGCGCAGAGTAAGCTAATTGAGTCTTATTCTTATGCTTTAACTAGAGTAACAAAGATGCTTGGTATGTTGTCAAATAATAAAGCAATAATGGATATGGCAAGGGCCGAGGCAGAGCAAGAACTACAACAGCCAAAACAGCAGGTAGCTCCACAGGTTCCGCAGACTCCACAAGCACCAGAATAAGGTAGGATAAATTGGTCGTTGATTACTTAAAAGATTATAATGATTTTCTTAGTGCACTTTTAAGCATAAGTGGTCAATACTCAATTGATAGACCATATATTGTTGGTGGTATTGTTAGAAATTATCTTTTAAATGAAAATATAAAAAATAGAGATATTGACATTACAACCTTATCAAGCGAATGCATAAGGCTTGGAATTATCCTTTCTTTTACAAAAAAAGTTTCATTTAAAATGTTTGAAGATAAGCATATTAGAGTTTTTTATAATGGAAATGGCATAGATTTTTCTCCAGGAGTTTTAAGTAATCAGCATCCAATGGTAAGGGAATGGGTTCAAAAAAATCATCCAGAAAAAATAAAATATGTTGAATCTTTTTCAAGAGATTTTACTATAAATTGTATGCATCAAGATTTTGAGACAGGAGAGATATTTGATCCAACTGGCATGGGTATTTCAGATATTAAATATAAAATATTAAGAACTCCAATCCTACCGGAAATAACAATAAAAAATGATCCAAGAAGAATATTTAGGGCAATAAAATTATCGTCTCAATATGGATTATCAATAGATAGCAGCATAGTTGATTACGTTAGAGATAATTCAGAAATTATATTAAATAATAGATTAACAACAAATTATATTACAAATGAAATAAATATTGCACTTGAATCAAACTCTGAATTAGCAATATCAAACATATTTGACCTTGGATTATTTAAATTAATTCCTCTTTCTGGACTTTATTCAGAGTATCTTATAAAAAATAAAATGTTATCAAAGTATTTATCCTAACTACTATTAATATTTTTTGTAAAAACATCATGATTAGAGGAAAAAATAAACAGTGTCCTTTTGGACTTCCAATTCCAGATGCCTGCAAGTGCATTGGAAATTCTGTATTTTCTTTAAAGAAAATAAATGAAGATTCTAGCGAATCTGATAAAGAAGAAAATTACGAAGTATTTTTATCAATAGAAGAAAAATCAGAGTGCCCATTTGCAGATCTTATAATGGAAAAAAGAGGTGCGGTTGATTGCAAGTGGACTCCAGGTGAGCACAAAAGATTATCTGGAAATAGTTTTGTTTCTGGTAGCCCAATATATCCAAATTTATATATTGGAAACTCAAAGTCTTATCAGTCTTATCCTGTAAACTACTATTCTGATGATAATATTAGAAGCATATATTATGGTATTATAAGTTTAATTGATTAGGAGATATAATGTATAAATCATCAAACGGTTCTGTAACATACTCAGAGAGCAATGGAATTGTGTCATTTGCTGAGGATGAATCTTTACTTGTTGATAATGGATTTCAACATAGCGAAGTATATGATGGTTTTTCGCCTCAACCAGAAGTAGGCACTCTAATTCCAGGTTCTACAATTTATAAGGAAGACTATAAAAAAGAACTAGAATTGCAGGAAAATGACACTGATGATGAGCCAGTCAAGCCCAAAAGCTGGGAAGAGGATCGTGCAGTTGATCGTTTTATGGACTATATAAAAGACTCTTATCCAGGAAAAATTCCAAAGCATGATGGAAAGAGTATTGTTGGTGCAGAAAGAGCAGTAAAATGGCTTACTAATCTTGGAAAAGAGATTTCTGAAGCTGTAAGAAAAGATGAAACTGGCGTTCTTGATGATGCCCTTTTGGAAGAAACCAGAGTAAAGGTAATGAAAGATATATTGCTTTTGAAAGAGCATATTAAAACCCTAGATAAAGCATTTAAAAAGGGATTAAAGAAAAAAGCAGGACTTGATGATGATATGATGAAATATGCAGAAGAAATTGAGATTGCATATAATCATGAGGTTACAAGTGAAATAAAAAAGGTAGCAGCTCACCCAAAGATAAATCTTTTTGTTTCACCATTTGAAAGAGCAATAGCTGGAATAATAATAAATTCTGTTGTATCTGGCGGAAAGCCACTAGAGGAAGTTTATGATTTTCTAAAAGAAAAATATGACCTCTCAGATAGGGAAGAGCTTGCAATAATGCAGGTAATTATGGACAGCGGTTATCCAATATTTAAGGATCGTGGAACCTTCTCATCAAAGAAAAATAAAGATGGAGCAAAAGGACACGGAATTGAGTTCATAAAGAACTATTTTGCATAGGATTTAATAATGTCTGAAATAAAAAGAACAAATGAAACAGAAAAGTATAATACAACCGTTGGTTGGCTTGACGATTTCTTTTCAAAAATGGCAAGAAACAATCCTCCTGCCCCTCCTGTTGCAACTGCTAGCACTGAAAAATTTGCAACAATAGAAGAAAAGATGCAGGACATAAAGTCTCGCGTTGGATTTTCTTCCGTTTCAGATTTAAAAAAAGAAAGCGCCTCAAAAGAGAAATCAAAATCACAAAAGAAGTGCAAGTGTGGTAAGTCAAAAAAGAATTGCTCCTGTGGCAAAAATGCTGATAAGGTTCGTATTCTTGGCCTAAAAACTATACTAAAATACATAACAGATATGATTAACTCTGAACCACACCTTCTTGAGCCAGAAATATTGGCAAGATGCTCAGACAACAAGGATCTTAATTTTGATTCATTAGGAATAAGCCCAAAGAAATTAAGCTCATTTATAAATGGCAAGAAAAAACCAAGTCATGATTCAGTCGAAGTCATTTATGTAAGGCCAAGTATTGACAATAATTCAAACCCACTTGAGAATATGGCAGATTATTATAGACATGGTATGCCAAATTTATTTTAAATAAGTAAAATTTATTTTATGAGTGATTTAAAACAAAAAGAAAAAGAGAGTTTTGAGCAAATCAAAACCTCTTTTTTGGATTTTGACCCAGCATATTTTATTCAAAACAATTTAACTATTGACGGAAGTGAATTTAAAATCATAGGAAATGGTTGGAAGTTCATGGTCGATATATATAGATATATTGGAGTGCAATCGACACAAAAGGGTGGAAAGCCAGTCGTAATAAAGAAAGGTCGTCAGGTTGGTGCAACAATGATGGCTGCAGCAATAGATCTATTCTTTACTAATAGTGGCCTATTTACAAAGCCTCCGATAAGAGTTCTCCATGCATTTCCATCCTTAGGTCAGGTAAAAAAGTTTTCTCAAGATAAATTAGAAGGCTTTATTAGAACATCTAAAGGTGGATTTATTTCAAAAAATAAACTAACAAGCGGTAACGCTGTTGACAATTTAACAATGAAGCAGTTTAATACTGGAACACTTTGGGTAGATAGTATTGGTGAAGATGGCGATAGAATCCGTGGTATGACTGTTGATGCAATATTCTTTGACGAGGTTCAAGATATGTTTGCATCTGCAATAGGAAATGCAACAAAGACATTGACCGCTGCAAAGTATGGGCCAGTTGGTCAGGGTGTTCAGGTTTATTTTGGAACACCAAAAGAAAAGAATAGCTATTTCTCATCTCTTTGGGATATGTCAGATCAGAGATACTATCACCTTGGATGTAAGAATTGTAATCAAACATTTCCATTTTATCTTCCTGATGATAAAAGATGGATGGATATTTGGGTTTCTGGATATACAATAAAGTGTCCACTATGTTCTTGCGAGCAACATAAAATAGAGGCAATAGAAAGAGGTGCTTGGGTTCCTTCAAGAAATCCTGAAGAATGCAAGCTTGTTGGCTTTCATATAAATCAGCTATACATTCCATATTTTACAAAAGAAAATATTTTAAATTTGATGCCAGAAAATAATCCACTTCAAACAGAAAGAATTTTCAAAAATGAAGTCATTGGGGAGTTTTTCTCTGGCGCAGGCCTTCCTATCACAAGAGCAGAAATTTATGAAAAATGTAGAGATGCAGATAGGTCATTTGCAAAGAGTTTAAATCCAAGAGAAAGAAATGTTTATCTTGGCGTTGACTGGGGCGGAAAAGACGATGGAGAGGATAGTAACATAGGACAGTCATACTCATGCGTAGTAATACTATCATCTGCGCCAGATGGAACACTTCTTGTAGAACATGCGCATAAATTAAGAAAGCAAGATTTTGATTATAAAAAAGAAACAATTCATGAGATGTATAAACGATTTGGTGTAAAACAAGGACTTTCTGACTGGTTCTTCGGCCAGGATGTAGTCCATGATCTTCAGCGTCATTATGGGCCAAGGTTTCTTGGAGCACAAGGAAGCGGAAATCTTCTAAAGCCACTAAAGTTTAGAGAAGATGAGCTAATTGTATCATACAATAAAGATCTTATGGTTGAAGAGATTTTTGATCTTTTTAGAAAAGGAAAGATTAGATTTCCATGGAAAAGCTTTGAATACATAGAATGGCTGATAGATCACTGCACATCAATGGAATCAGCAATAAGAACTATTGGTGGTCAGCCAGTAAAAACATATGTAAAGGGTCCATCACCCAATGACGGATTGATGGCCCTAATGTATGCATACATGGCATATAAATTTGATATTACTAAGGGATTTTCTATTAAACCCGGTATAAATGGTAGTGAACAACCAAGTCTTAGGCCAGTTTTGGCACATGTAGCAAGAAGGATTTAAAATGAGAAGAACTGATAGACCACCAACAGAGATTAGTAAGTTTGCAGCGTCACAGGTTTCTGAGGTAAGAAGAGCAGAAATTACAAATGCCGTAACTAGACAACAGGATGCAAAAGAAATTTCAAAAATGTCTGCAGTAGTTGCTCATAGTCCTGGATTCAAAAAGGGAGCCTCAATTTCATCTCCAATGGGTCCACTCACAACAACAAATACTGTTGATAGAATGGCACCAGAAGTATTTTCACCACTCTTTCTTCTTGCAAACCTAAATCTACCAAGAGATAGAGTTACAATGAATGCTTGGAATCGTATTTATTACGATACTAATCCAATTGTAAGAAATTCAATAAATTTGCACTCATCTTATCCAATTAGCAAAATAAATATTGCATGTAAAAATAAAAAAGTTCAACAGTTTTTTCTTGAATGGGCAGAAAAGATAGACCTCTACTCCATAGTCTATGGTGTTGCTCTAGAGTATTGGAAGCTTGGAGAGGCATTTCCATATGCAGAGCTAGATCAGTCTTCTGGAACTTGGAAGAGAATAACTATTCTAAATCCAGATTATGTGCATGTAAAAAGATCTGTAATAGGAGATCAGACAATTGTATCTTTAAGACCAGATGCAACTCTACAGCGACTTGTAAATTCAACAGATCCTGGTGATCTTGCAATGAAATCAAGACTACCTCCACATATCGTTGACTACGTTAGAAGAGGACAAAATATACCACTTGACAACTTTAACGTATCTCATCTAAAGCTTCTTTCTGCACCATATGACATTAGAGGCACATCAATTGTAGTTTCTGTCTATAAAGATCTAATGCTTCTTGACAAGATTCGTGAAGCAAAATTTGCTCAAGCAGATGGCATGATCAATCCACTTACACTTGTAAAGCTTGGTGGAGAAGAATACAAGCCAACCCAGGCAGACCTTGAGGCATTTAGACAGGTTCTTGAAGAAGCTCAGTATGATAAAGACTTTAAGATTGTAACACATAATGGTGTTGACATCACTCGTGTTGGATTCTCTGGATCTACACTTGAAGTTCAGTCAGACCTTGAGTTTATCATGAACAATCTTTATAATGGTCTTATGGCTCCAAAAGCTCTATTTGATTCTGAAGGTGCAACTTATGCATCTTCATCTGTTGGCCTAGAAGTTCTTAGGCAGAGATATGATATATTCAGAAATATGATGAAGAAGTGGTTGGAGAGAAAAATATTTGCTCCAATCTGTGAACTTCAGGACTTCTTTGAATATGTTGATGGAGAAAAGAGACTTCAGGTTCCAGTAATTGATTTTAATCATATGAATCTTTACGATCTATCTGATTATGTTAATGCAATAAATACTTATGTTGGAAATAAGCAAATTTCAATACAAACTCTTTGCAGAAGCCTTGGACTTTCATATGAGGAGGAGCAGAAGAGACTTCGTGAGGAATCAATTCAAGAAGCAATTGTAAATAAGGAAAAGGCAATTCTTGGAAATATGAGGTTGTCCGAGCTTCTATCCCTAGACCCAGATAAGGCTATCCCAGAGCCTCCAGAAGAGGTTGCGCCAGCAGCGGGTGGAGAGTCTGGCGGCGGTGGTGGTGGTGATATGGGAGGATTACCGGGCCTGAGTGCACCACCAGCAGGAGGGGCACCAGAAGGCGCTCCAGCTTAGTTAGATAAAACTGCTAATATTTTATTCATTTTTTATGAATAATAAAAAAGCATCAAATGGTGGTTCAACGACCACTCCACTATATGAAACAAAAGGACCCGATGGAGAAAAGATAATATTTACTCCATCGGATCTTGTTGCTGGAATGGGTCACTTAAAAACAAAGAGTGGTAAAAAATTTAAGCCAACAAGGTACAAGGGATCTTCTTTGTCTGACCGCATAATGTCAAGCGGCTTTGGCAAAACAAAAAAGGAAGATTAATGAGAAAAATATCTTATAGAAATAAAGATTTTAAACCACAGGTATTACCACCAACGGATGAGCTACCTACTATTGGCAAATCTGATTCATCTACGGAATCTGGTGGTAGAAGCGGATTTCATTTTCCAGGTGAGCCACAAACTCATGATCTTCCAGATGAGGAGATATCTGATCCAGTATCTCTTATTAAAGATCTGGTAGAAACTGCAGATGGAGCAGACTTAGATGGTATGGAGGTTGAGGCTGATTTTTTTGATTTTTTAATAACAAAATTTGCCCAAGTAATAAAAGAGGAGCCATCTCAAGAAGAGAGATATATAGATTTTATCTATAAAATATATAATTCAAATATTCCAAATTCATTAAAAAAAATAGGTGAAATGTCAACAAGATATTCACTTAAAGTTAATTCTGGTATTAATTCTGGAGTAGATAAGGAATCTGCAAAGAAAGCAGCATTTAACTCAGAATTATTAATGGTGAAATAATGAACAAAACTGCGCAAGATAGAACTAGTGATCCAAAATATGTTGCAGAGGAAATTTCAAAAATAATAAGAGTTATTATAAGCAAAATGTCTGTTGAGTCTCAGAATAAAGCAAGAATAAATTTAAAAAATAGAGTTTTGAGATTAAATCCACATGAAATGACAACAAAGAAAACTCCCGCCGGTGCTTCAATTGGAACTAGCATTGCACTTGTAAAAAATATATTAAATGGAAAAGATGGCCACTTTATAAGGTTGGTAATCGATGAACTAGTAAAATCATTATAAGAGAAAAATATGAAAAAAATAGCCTCAACCACACTAATGAGTAGAGAAGAAAAAGAAGGAAAAAATTCTTTTGATTCTGCAACTTTTGAAAGAAATTATCCAGAAAAGACATATCAAAGTTTTAATACAACCTATGTAAATACAGTTGATGGTGAGCCTGTAGCAGAGCCATTTGGATATAGCGAAGGAAAGATAAGTCCAGTGGATGGAGAGATGAGTGAGGATATAAGTACTCCTGGTCCAAAAGAAGCCTCTTTAAAGATGTTTAAATCGCTTGTAGCATCTGGAAATTGGTCATCAATTGCAACATATAATGTTAATTTAAATTCAAATGCAATTTTAAAATATTCATCTGATAAAAGTGCCACCCTGCATAAAGATCTTAGGTTTTCTCCAATTGATAAAAAATTTGATTTATTTTATTTTGATTTTTCAAATATAAAAAGTGATGATTTAAGTTACTGCATAGCAAACTCACTATCTTCATCAAGGCCATCATCCATTGGATTTATATCTGGCGTTAAAAGCTCAAACTTAAAACAGATTATGGAACTTGGATTTTCAAAATCAAGTTCTTTTGTTGGAGATGGTGTATTTTTTATAAAAAAGAATGATCTTAATAAAATATCAAGTGTAAAGATCTCAGGAGATGGGGGAGAAGAGAAGGCATCATTTTTATGCGATATAGCAGAAACTATGGAAGAAAAAATTGCAGGTTTGCAGCCATATAGAGAATTGAAGTATGGCTCAGGATTACTATTTCCATATAAAAAGCCACAGGATGTTACTTATCACATGGGCTCCGTATCTTTTCCAATTGACATAATATTTGTTGGTTCAAATGGAAAGGTTAAGAAAATTGCAAAAGATATTCAGCCAGGAACTCTTGGTGTATTTGGATCTTCTGATGTGTCAATGGTGCTTGAGATTGCCGGTGGCGCAAGCTCTATGCTCGGAATATCATCTGGAGATAGAGTTTTCTCCTCAAGTCCAACCGAAAGCGAATATTCTAATTTTGAAAAAAATTATAGAAATTTTTCAAATTCAAATAATATATATGTAAAGACAGCTTCTTTTTCAAAGAAAATATCATTTGAAAATTTTGATATTTTTAATCATGATAAAAATAATACTCTAACATCTTCAATAATAAAGATGGGATCATTTAATAATAATATCAAGAAGCAAACAGTAGTTTATAATTTTGATGAATTCTTAAGCTCAGGCTTTGGAGATATTTCTAATATACATATTTCAAAAATATCAAAAGATTTTTATAGTCAGGATCTAATGACAAAGTCAGGATCTTTATCAAATTTTTTGGCAGTAAACTCATTTACTCCATTTGAAATAAGAAGAGCTTTTTTTGAATTAGAAAAAGATTTAAATAAAAATAAAAAAATTGTTATAGCAACAAATATAAATAAAAATCTTGATTTATTAAAATCGTTATTTATAAAAAGAGCATCAGAAGAAATTATTTTTGATCAAAAAATACATTCAATTGAATTTGTTTCAATTCCAAATGCAGCAAAATCAGATATATTGTCAGGTCTTTCTGATAGATACTCATCAAATATTGAGTATAAAGTTATATCAATTGATAAAATTGCTGGTGCAAAAATTCCAGATGAGATAAAAGAATCTGCATCAAAAGCACTTGAAATTCTTTTGTCTACAAAAGAAGATCTTGAACTGGTAGTTGATGCATTTAAAAATAACTCAGAACAATATATGAAAGCAAAAGATAAGCCCGAGCTAGTTAAAAAATCAGAAAAAGAATACAATTTATCTTGTAAGAGAATATCTAAAAAAATTGTTAAAATGTTATTAAATGTTAAAAAAGTTATTATAATAATGAATAAAATAAAAGATATTTCTAGTGTTGATGAAAAAATAGAATCACTATCTCTTTCTTGCAAAGAATTTGTAACTACTGCAGAAGGAATTTTTGCGCTAGAATCAAAAATAAGCCAAGATGACTTTGTGGATTTATTATCAGCCGAATCAAGTAGGATAGAAAAATCTGGTGAAGATGTAGAGAATAATATAAATAATTTTTCTGATTATATTTCAAAAAATATTTTAAATAAAAGAATTTTATCGAGGTAAAAATGTTTGTAAAATACGGAGATAACACAGAGTCTATTGCAATAGAAAAAACTGCAAATATTTGCAGTGTTTGTGGTGAAAATAAATTAATTGTGAATGAAAAAACAGAATGTAAGTGCTCTAAAGATAAAAATTTTAATAAATTAAAAAAAATCTTTACACAAGAAAATAATTCGACTAATTTTCAAGAAAATAAGCGAGTAGAGAATGTTTAAAAAAATAGGTTATTCACCATCACCAATCACCAGCATATCAAAGGAAGCCGTACTGGCAGATCCTGTTATTGTTGAGAGATTTACAAAGCTAGCACATGAAATAAAAAGTCTTGCTCCAAAATCAGACGACTTTCTTTATTTCTCAATAATCTTTTTAAAGTCAGCAGAATCAGCCCTATTGGATGAATCTGGATCAATCAAAAAGGTTGGAAGCGAAAAGGCTTGGGGCTATTTTGATGAAGGTTGGAAGTGGCATGGAAACGTAAAGCCACACAAAAATAACAATGGTGATATCTTTCCAGAAATAGAGCTAAAAAAGGCCGCTAGCAAATGGGTTGGTATGCCGCTCTGCAAAGACCATGAGTCATCATCGGTTGATGGAATAAGAGGAATTATTCTAGATACATTTTATGATGAAAAGCTAAAACAGGTAGTTGGTCTTTGTGCGCTTGACAGGGTCAACTACGCAGATCTTGCAAGAAAGGTTGAGACCGGAATTGTAAGATATGGATCAATGGGTACTGCAGTAGAAACATCTGTATGCTCAGAGTGTCAAAACTTTGCAAAGACAGCAAGTGAATACTGTAACCATGTCAAAGGCAGAACTGCATGGGGAGAAATCAACGTTGGATTAAAGCCAATTGAATATTCTCTTGTTGTTCAGCCTGCAGAACCAGGTGCGGTTTTACTCCGTTGCATTGCATCACTAAAAGAATATAAGAAAGAATTTATAAATTACGGTGTTGAGAATTTTGATGAGATGATAGGAAAACTTTCTCTTGATCAGGCACAACATCTAAATACTATCGTTAAAACTGCTTGTGGTGAAGATGGATGCTCACCATCAGAAAGAAGAAAAATTATAACCTCATTCTTAAAAACAAACTCTTTAATAAAGGCTTCTAGTACACCAGTTGGATCACATTCTGTTTCTGAAGAGCAGAATATGACTTCACATTGGAGTGATTCTTTGCGTAATAATAATGAGTATGTTAGTGAAAATCTTGATGGTGTAAAAGATTACACCGGAACTGATGGAAGCAAAGGATTAATTGCATCTGTATCTGATGATTATGCTGATAGAGGTAATCCACAGCTTGGTGATTCTATATTAGATAATGCTATACCAGATATTTCAATAATCAATCAGGCTTCTCTTAAAAAAGAAGCAACAAAAAACAAGTCTCTAATCTCAACAATAATGGAGGAAATTATGACAGAAAAAGAGCTCAGAAAAAGAGCTGAATTAAGAAGAAAGCTTGCATATCATCAGGGTGGATCAGAAGGTCTTGAGCCATCAGGCTTCAAATCAAAGCCATTCTCTCACAATGAAGATAAGCACATGAAGCAGACCAAGAGCATGGGCAGCAAAGATGGCATGTTCCCAGGTGACGAGCAGAAGAAAGAGAAGCTCTCAAGAGCAGAGCTTGAAGAGCGTCAGATGCGTCGTCTTGCTTATTTCCAGGGTGGCTCAGAGAAAGGTGTAGAGCCAGCTGGCTACAAATCAAAGCCATTCTCTCACAATGAAGATAAGCACATGAAGCAGACCAAAGGAATGGGCGGAAAAGAAACGCTATTCCCAGGCGACGAGAAAGTAAAGCAGACCCAGAAAAGAGCTGCTTACTCAGGTCCAGCCCTTAGCACCAAGCTAAGCTGGCCAGTCTCAGCATCAGGTGGCATAAACAAGTCAGCAGCACTCTTTGAAGTTTATGCTGGCGATAGAAAAGTAATTGCAGCAACTGGTCACGAAATCTTCGGAAATGAAGTTTCAGAAAATTGGAACTGGTTTACAAGCAGAGAGTATGGTCAGGAAGTTTGCAAGCAGATCAGAACAGCAGGACTTAGCCACGTTGCAATGCTTCTAAAGGGCGCACAGGCAACTGATCCAGCCGCAGCAGTTCCACCTCCACCTCCAGGTGGCGATGTACCTCCAGCCCCAGATATGGGTGCTCCTCCAGCCCCTCCAATGCCAGAAATGCCACCTATGGGCGGCGAAGAAGGC
>Ga0114979_10000183_pt1 | contig 40842 bp, 52 predicted proteins | sample S_140625_EF_Meta_FD_87315 | JGI IMG/M metagenome (GOLD analysis project Ga0114979, IMG submission 87315) | Freshwater microbial communities from Lake Simoncouche, Canada to study carbon cycling - S_140625_EF_MetaG | ecosystem: Environmental > Aquatic > Freshwater > Lake | place: Lake...
GAACATTCGGTGGAAAATAAAACCTTTAGTTCTTCAGGGTACGCCATCCATTCTGACCTGTCAATAGAGTTGAAAGTTACCCGAGTACTTGGCATTCGGTATGCTAGCTGATACTCGTCAAATACCGACTTTTCTATATTTCTACCGTTGTACGATAACCTGTCGAACAAATTCTCCCAGTTTCGGGGATCGGCAGTATAGTAGTCTTTAGGCAGCTTCACCGAAACTAGAACGAACATTCGGTCAGGGTGACTATTTGCCGACTTCGCTACCTGTTCTCTGACCACTTCAATACTATCATCTTCAAAAAAGGACACGTTGTGTCTCTCTTTTGAAAGAACGTTTATGAGTTCTTTCCTCAACATTATTCATTAGATTGGAGAATCTGTGATCTGCATACCGCAGTACGATACCGGCGACTTGGAATAGTTTTCTGTTCGGTATATTCCTACCCCAACTGCGTCATGAAGTATCCGCTTGAAATTTGTCCAGAATTCAGGAGTGTGACCCACCGTTGTCGTCATCAGATGAGCCATTTCGTGGAGAACAACGAACATTATCGTATTCGTATCTATCAGCTTGTACGGCTCTACCTTTTCGCGCAAACATACTACAATCTTCTCGCCTTTGTTCTCAGAATATGACGTAGAATTTGCCTTAATATCGTTCTCGCAGATATTGTCGGGGTTAAACCGGTCAAGTAGAACTTTTACGCGCGGATCTGATGCCGTTGCCGGATCTTCGCGATATTTGGCCATCAGCTTCTGTAAGTTTTCGTTTATCTCGGCCATTTTTTCACACGCATCGTGCTTGTCGGGTAAGTTTTGGACTTTATATACCTTTCCATCCCGCTTACTACGAACATCATTTAAGTTTGCTACTCCGCGAGTAGAAGCGTAAGCCAGAGCTACGCCAGCGCCAAGTAATGCTACTGGCCACATTATTACTTACCCAGTTTCAATTTACGCATCCAGGCCACGCTTGAACGGGTTAGGGGCAATGGTCGTGTTTAGGAAAGGGCCAACCTTGGACTGGGGGTTGGGGTTCTCCGAGCGGATATCCCAAGAGGCATTCCGGTTGGTCTGCGAGACACCGGCAATTGCCGTATTGGTGTGGTATCCGGCGTCAAGGAAGTTCTGACCCTTCAGGTCACCAACCGCAGCAGGGTTGACGGCAGCCCAGGAAGCGCCAATCTCGCCCTTGGGCAGGAGCTCACCTGCGCTTAGCGTGGTATCCGAGTAGGCAGACTGGGAAGCAGGGTGACGTCCCTGAATGCTCTCCGTGGGCTGGGCATTGCCGCCAGCAGATGCCGTAGGGGAGCCATGAGGGCCTGAGTCAGATAGAGGACCCTGGACGCCGAGCGATCCGGCAAGCTTGTCCATTGTCTCTAGACCCTCACCTACAGCACTCTTGCCGGCAGAATAAGTACTAATTAGCCATGCAACGACAACAACACCTCCTAGGGCAAGAAGTAACTTGGTCGTCTGTCCCTTCATTTCTTTGATATGAAGTTAATAAAAAAATCGGTAGTTTTCCGTCTATAAAAGCCAATGGTGAAATAAGATGCCGGCTGACCCCTTGCAATACTTTAGTACCCCTGAATTTCAAGCTTATTTTGAAAAAAACATACTGGTTCCTATTCTTTCGAAGGTATTCCAGTATTTGTATCCTTATATCGTGGCCTTGACCTTGCTGTGGGTAATCATGTTTCTTTCAATAATAATTATCCTAGTCCTCCTCTTCCGAGCTAAGACCTGAGTCACCTGCAGCATAGCTGAAGGACATTACGTACTTCCTACCGAGGATCTCGAACTGCATGTCCGGCGGACAGTCGATTTGGGTAGGTAGCCAGAAATCCAGCAGTCCGTCCATCTCGTCGCCTCCAAAGCCGCACTGCCAGTGATACTTAATAGGATCTACCTTGCCAATGTGCTTATGCAAATGACGATGTAGTTTGTCGTTGATGATGTCCCATGCCTCGTTACCGCCGTCTTCAATATCAAAGAAGAAGTCGTTGGCGCTATCGCTTTCAACGATCTCCTCGCCGTACTTCTTCGTACTCTTCAGATTAGTACCGTCCTCATTACGGACAGAACCCCAGAACATACCAAGATATCCGGTAATGCCGGAGTTGGACGTGTGCTTATGGCCGTACATCTTTCTATACCTTCTTTTCGTCTACAGTTTCGGTTTCCGTTTTTTCCGGGTACAAAAGTTCCAGAAGTTCATGCCTCCGAAAACTCCAAACCTTAGGAATACCCTTGGCTTTAGCTTCAGCTTGTAGTTGCTTTAACGTCTTCTTTTCTATGATCATCTTATCGGGAAATTTGTCCATGAGCAGAACCTGGATAAGCTGGGCTCGTGACATGATATAATAGTGCTTGATCTTTGGCGTGTGTTCTTTAGCAAGTGCCTTGAGCTCTGGGAGCTCCATAGAATGATAGTCCATCTTTGAAACATCTAATTTTAACCTCGCGAAATCCGTTTTGTGTTTTTAACCGTTAATAGTAATGGAAACCGCGATAGTTGTGGTAGCAACACTTGTGGCGGCGGGCGCAAGCTTGTACATGCTCGCGATGAACAACATCCAAGAACTGAAAGATAATTGGCCAGCGTACCGATGTAATCCCGCTTACATGCCATTGGCAGGATTGGTGGGGAAAGACCCTTTCAAGAACTTCACGGACTGCACGATGAAGAGCTTCCAGGATTACACTGGTTTCGTAGTTGATCCAATTATGGCTCAGTTCTCCCAGGTAACTGGTATTGTTGGCCGAATTGGAGGCGCGATGACGGATATGCGCAAAATGATGGCGCAGACACGTACTGGATTCTTGGGTATCGTGGGTACAGTTTTTGGAAAGATTCAGAACTTGATGTCTCAGTTCCAGTACATTATTGTTCGTATGCGTACCCTTATGGCCAGGTTAGTTGGAATCATGATGTCTTTCGTATATATCTTCTACTCTGGTCAGCAGACTGGCCAGGCAGTAGTTAATGGTCCAATTGGAAAGACTATGAACTTCTTATGTTTCGACGAAGATACCCTCATAAAAATTAATTCCGGAACGACGGTATTCATGAAAGATCTGAAGCTGGGAGATGTCCTCAATAATGATAATTCGGTAGTGTCACTGTACGTGATCGAAGGCAAGGATGTGCCGATGTTTTTATTAGGTAACATAAAGGTATCTGGCGGCCACAAGGTTCTCTACAACGGGAGGTACATTCCAGTATCGGAACATCCAAACGCAGTACCTACAACCGAAAGCAAGAACCTGGTATGTATCAATACCGAACTACGGTCATTCAATATTGATTCTTATCAGTTTATGGATTTCTTAGAAGTAGGAGAAGTTTCAGGTTTATCAGATCCTGCCTTGGAGCATGTTAAGGTCGGTGATACGATTGATGGAGAATACGTACATGCTACAATACGTCATCTGACAAATGGTGTAATAAAGTACAACTTCATCACCGATAAATCATTGACTAAATCCAACGTAGAAAAATACTGAATAAAAATAGGTGTATAACATCAGTAGAATGATTGTAGTGATCTTAGCGACGGTTTTGTCGCTTCTTGGAATTGCCGTAGCTCAAGGACTAGGTAATTGGGCAGAGATAAAGGACGATTGGCCAAATAACCGATGCAACCCGATGTATATGCCAGTAGCTGGCTTTATTCGCCCAGACATAAGTTCGGCCGATAACTTCGTACATTGCACCAACGAGTTTGCGGGCAAGGTTTGGGGAATAGTAGTTGACCAGCTAAATTCGTACTTTGGAGTGCTAGGAAGTTCTCTAAACCAGCTAGCCGCACCTCTCACGGCGTTCCGTAACGTGTTTTCCAATATTCGCAAGTTCCTGTTTGCGTTCATGGCTCAGACGTTAGCAAAGGCTGCTAATTCGACGAGCGTGTTCCTCCACTATTTGTCCAAGATTCGTGACGTAATGAGCCGGTTCGCGGGACAAGGATATATTGCTGCATATTTGGCTCAGGTACTTGTTGATTTTGTTTGGTCGTTTGTTACGTTGTTCATTTCAATCGTAAAGACGTTCGTCTTCGCACTCTTGGCAATTTCGTTTATCCTTGCCCTGTTTAATCCCGTCCTACTTGTTTTGGCAATTGTATTGGCATCCCTAATTGCAGCCTCCGGTTTTTAATCGCTACTCATAGTAATAAATGGACAAAACCGCAATCGTTCTCGCTTTTTTCGTGGCAGCCGTTCTGGCCGGACTCTTCGTTCGTTTCGGTTCTCGCGTAATGCCGACCTCCAAGGAGAGCTTTATGCAGCAGCCGGTTGGCAAGGAGCTAACCGAGAAGGGCATGGGTCCCTATGATCAGGTCGATATTGGCGGCGGCGTTTCCGGATGGGCTGCCAACGAGGCCGCCCCAATTACTGGATCTCTTCCTTCCCAGTCGGACGACTCCAACAAGCTCATGTACCTCGTAGGTAACAAGGTAGAGGCCGACTGCTGCCCTTCGGCCTTTAACACGGACACCGGATGCGTGTGCCTAACGCAGGATAACAAGAACCAGATGGCGTCCCGTGGCGGAAATCGGGCTTAAACATTTGTTCACGATAAAAGCTAAATGGACACCACCAAGATATTTGAAGGGTTTATAAATGAAATCCGGACGGCGTTTCCAGATGTTTCGCCCGTCCCAAAATTCGAGGACGATTTAAAGACTATTGAGACGTTTTATCCCGACGCTCTCAAGATTCTTCAGCGCGACGATACGTTCTTTACCGAAAAGGCTCGTACTCTTTTTGAGTTGGATTTAACTGCTCTTTGGAAGCGCGAGGGTTCTAAGGAAGAGCTGTGGAAGCATTTCCAGATGTGTATGATTGGCGGATTCTTACATGGAGACATCAAGGACAAGGTAGGATCTATTATCGAGATCTTCAAGTCTTACTGGACTGGTACGGGTAACCAGAACGACGAAGTGAACAAGATCCTGAGCGATAAGGCCAGCGAAGATCACTTCAAGTCTATTTTGGAGTTTATTATGGAGACCCGTATTGCTAAGTTGTTTACCAGCATTATTGAGCAGATTGATCCTAAGGACTTTGATCTGAACATCGAGACTCCTGAACAGCTGATGAATATGATTCGTGATCCCGAGAATCCGGTGGTCAAGAAGCTCATGACCAAGATCCAGAACCTTCTCAGGGGAAAGATGCAGCGCGGAGAAATTACTCAGCATCAGATCACCGCCGAAGTAGAAGCTATTAAGGCCAAGGTTACATCCTTATTTGGAAACATGTTTAACGATGCACTAGGTCTGAATCGTGGCGAGACGCCAGCTGCGATTCTCGTGGGAAATTCCCCGGAGGCTCGTCGCCAGCGAATGTTAGCACGGCTACAGAAGAAACAGCGCGATAAAAACTCAAGCTAGAAATAAGATGACCGAACAAATCTGGTTTAAGGATCCAGCTGTACTTTTTGCTCCCGACCAGTGGAGCCGATTTGTTCCGACAAAGTCTATGACGACTGTGCAGGCTCTGAATGCGGTTGTGCGGTTCTCAGTATACTTTTCAGTGATCCTGTTTCTTGCTACGCAGATTACCGGATACCTTCTCGCGATCCCAGCTGTCATGGGTGCGACGGTTGTTCTGTTCACGCTGTTCCCTAATGGACGTGTTTTGGAAACGTTCAAGGCTGCTGTGAGTGGAAAAGCTTATACCATGCCCACTCCCGCAAACCCATTTATGAATCCGTTACTCACTGAAATTACCGATAACCCAAATCGTCTTGATGCTGCGCCAGTTATTCGTCGCGATGTCCAGGCCGGTATGATGAAGTCGTTCCAGCACACGAGCGATATCTACATGGACACGTCTGATCTATTTGATCAGGCTGCAGCCATCATGCCCTTCTACACCCTGCAGTCGGCCACTATCCCTAACGACCAGGACGGATTTCTGAAATGGCTAGCCAAGGGAGTCAATGAGCCCGATTACTCATCGGCGTTCCCTGCGCGTCTCGCCAAACAGGGAAATGAAGGATATATGCCTGCCCGTGGCTCAGAGCTTGCGCTTAAGAACTCGACGAGTAAGCCGACGGGTACAGCTCCGAGTGCACCGGCGCCCGCCAGTTCCAAATAACTTCTTCTTTAGCTGGGCTTTAGACGACGATCCATCCGCTATCTTCTTTGACTTGCCATGCACTTCAAAGTGAGGAAATCCGGTAACACCCATTTCAGACGGAACATTCCTGCTCTCAATTTTAGTAAAAACCATGCGAGGAACTTCCTTTTCTAGATCTTCCCATGGCTTTTCCATCTGTTCACAATGAGGGCATCCGTTCATATAGAAGAAGACAGCTACCGGTTTCCCGGACTTAATCTCTTTTTTTAATCCCGCTCCGTCTAGTTCCTTCATTTAATTCTTATGAGACAACAAAATGGACAAGCATTGGTCTGGGTACTTGAACGCAGTTGGTGGAACTTCAGTTCCTCAGTCATCTATGCCAGCGCCTTACCCTACGTCAGATTCGTCGAAGGGTAAGACTGGATTTTTAGATTTGGCTGTAGCCCCCCAGAAAACTGATATCCAGGCACGGTATGATGCCATGTCGGGTTCGTGGGCAGGAGTTCAAGCAAGCGATGGAGCTATTTCCAGTGGAGTGTTCAAGGCCGAGGCTATGCCGGTAGATCAAACCTTGCCGAAATATAATAAATGAGCGGGGAGATCGTGAATTTGATGTTGACTTTGCGCAACCAGGTCAAGATATATCATTGGGAAACGATGCAGTATGCGCGGCATAAAGCTACGGATGATTTAGTTGACAAACTCGACGATGCCATTGATAAGTTTGTGGAAGTCTATATTGGCAAGTACGGTCGCCCCAAGCTCACGCCACGTACTGGCACGATTCGTCTGCGCAACTTTGACGATACACAGGCTACAACTCTGCTTACTGAGGCTATTTCTTGGATGACTGATCGTCTTCCCGCTTTGTTATCCAAAAACGACACGGATCTCCTGAATATCCGCGATGAGATTATAGCCGATCTGAACCAGACCCGATACTTATTTACGTTCAGTTAATTTACTTCTTGCGGTAACAGTTCTTGTAGGGACGGCACGATGCCTTCTGAGTGAATCCCATGTTCTTACACTTGAACTTCTTGCACTGCTTACGAGTGAAGCGCCGACGCTTTCCGCCCTTGCTAAACCCAATTAAGTTATCAGTATTTTCGGGAGAACCGATCCTAGCAGCAAACGCCGAGTTATCCGGTGGCCACGTAGCAGAGTTTGTACCCAAACCTCCGCCACGACGGGCACGACGAGTCTTACGTCCAGCCTTACGAACCGGAGTTGGTAGCATCCCTACCTTCTCATCTTCGGGCTTAGCAAGTTCCTGCATCTTTGGCATTTTTGATAGTATACGCGTAGGAACAGGAGTATAGGGGTCAAGTAGAACTTCGGTACCTGGTTCAGATAAATCTCTCTGAACATTGTCCATCTGTAAGTCAGTCAGACTCTGAACGCCACCACGTCGAGTTACGCGACGGGACTTCTTTGCCATTTCTTATATTCTAACAAAGATAATGTGGATCTGGGCTCTGGTAGGACTTGCTATCCTCGTAATTTTCTTATACCGCTCGCGAGAAAATATGAGTAACGACGATTTACTGCAAACACTGGACACATTTAAGCGAGACGGGAAGAAACCAGCCTTGGATCCGATTTATGGACCAAGCGCTAACCCTCCAGAGTTTCCTTCAAGCACGAACAGCGGCGGCAGGGACGGTAAGAGTACTGCAGGCCCGTACCCTCAAATATTTGGACCCGATACGACTCCCCAGCCGGGTACTGGACGAGACGGAGAGTCTCCGGGATACGTAAACCCAGTCGGTCCAGGCCAGGTTGCGTCCGATCAGGGAAAGACGGTTGAGCCAGAGTTTAATCCAGATCTCAAGAATGCTTTTCCGTACGATGGTCCGCCTCAACCCTTTTTAACCGATTTCTCTAAGATATTACATTAAGGGACATGTTCGGACTTCGGAATTTCTCTGGGAGTTGTTGGGTGAATGCATGTTTACAGTCAGTATTTCGCATACCGGAAGTTCAACAGCGGTATACCGATAAAACACACGATCCGGACAATGCGGTAGATAAGGCTCTCTATGACATCTGGACATCGAAAGGCGATGCTTTGAAACCATTTTTTGATGCGGTAAAAACGGAGGCTATGCCTGCCGGTTCTAGTATTGGCGACAGTCACGAACTATTCGTTTACTTGTGCGATAAGTTACCTTATCTAGATAAACTGTGCCGATTCAAGATTGCTGATTCGATTGTATGTAAAAACTGCCAGAAACAGCAGTTGAAGGAGGATTTAGTTACCGAGTTCTCATTATCGTCTATGGGGAAGCGAGTACCTATTTCTCGATGTATTATGAATACAGTAACTCCGCACGAAATTGCCGATTGGAAGTGCGAGGATTGTAAGAAGAGCGGGTGTACCAAGCAGCAACTTATTGGCTCATTTCCGCAAGTGATGGTATTTCATATGGTTAGCACTGACTCGTCGGTAGACTATTCCAGCATTCTGAGTCTGAATAAGATCCAGTACTCGCTTTTAGCAGTTTGTTGCTATAATGGATCACACTGGTGGACGTACGGTCGCGATTCTGTTGGAAGTTCATGGTATACTTTGGACGATGGCAGATTAGAAGAACATGGCCCGAAAGAATTCCCATTGTCGGGTAAAATGCGCTTGTTGATTTATTATCGCCTCAACAATTAATGAGCGATCCAGTTATCCCTACGCCAGCAACACCTACAAACATGGTTCTTGATACGAGTGGAACTCTGATGGTTATTTCTGCAGTACTCGTACTGCTAACTATTATAACATTCGTATCCACCGGAAGTTTTTTAGCTACGCTGGTAGTTATTGCGATTCTGATTGGATTTATTCTACTTCTGACCAAACTTGGAATTCTGAATATCTATTATGAGGACGGCAGCCTTCATATTGATTACCATGCTCTGGACGGATCAACGGCTAGCTCGCCAGGAGCAACTGGAGGATCAGCACCTGCTCCTGCGCCATCTAAGAGCGACCAGACTGCCTCGGCTCCTAAGACTATCGGGCAAAGTGAGGTGTTCCATGTAGGTAATAACGAGTATACGTATGATGAAGCTCCGGCTGTATGTGCTGCATACGATTCTGAACTTGCGACTTACGATCAGGTGAGTGAGGCGTTTGTGGGGGGTGCTGAGTGGTGTGCCTACGGCTGGTCGCAGGGCGGAATGGCTCTGTACCCTACCCAGCAGATTACTTGGCAGAACCTCCAGGCTGAGCCAAAAACTCGTACGGCCTGCGGACGTCCAGGCGTGAATGGCGGATACTTTGACCCCGATACGAAGTTTGGAGTGAACTGCTATGGACCCAAGCCAGCAGATTTAAAAAATAAGAAGTACCCTCTACCATTACCTGGTAGCGATACGGATGGCTTTAATGCTATGGTTTCCAGGTTCAAGAAGATGATCGGATCTATTCCAGTTAATGCATTTAACCGTCTCGGATGGTCGGAGTGGAATCTTGTCCCACGTACATAAGCAAATGAACTATGCTCTAGACACCCCAACGAATCGCAAACTACATATCCCAGGAGATGAGGAAATAACATCTACTCCTGTGACATACCCCAAACCATCGACGGAAACCGACCAAACTCATCGTCAGATGACTTGGCTTCATCACAAACCCCAGAATCACGCAATCTTCCCTGGAAAAACCGAGGCTGTAAAAATCGAAAAGAAAAAGCGGTCAGATTAACAAATGATTGAACTTGCTCTTTTAGCCGGCCTAGGAGCGGTTGGATATCTTCTTGCTACTACCGACCAGCCCAAACCAGCAACCGAAAACTTCACGCCTCGCCCGACACAGCAGATTGATGATGGAATGGAGGCCGATATGACGAATAAAGGACACAATAATGAAGTCCCGTTTTTCGGAGCTCATCTGAAGCAGAGCATGTACTCAGGTGCTACCAACGGTATTTTGGATAACCATATTGGTGCTGGAAAGGAGTATTACCAGAAGAAAGAGGTGAAATCGTTTTTTGATGCCAAGCCGGCTACCGGTAACCCGTTCGGTAACCAGGACGAGTCAGATTTTTACCAGTCGCGTATGGTTTCCGGCCAGAACATGAAGAACGTTTTCCCGATTGATCAGGTGCAGGTAGGTCCCGGTGGTAATGACGGATACACCAATATCCCGAAGGGTGGATTCCAGCAGGATCAGTTCCGCGAGTATGCCCTTCCTCCTACGACCGATGAGGTACGTGTAGTCACCAAACCCAAGCTATCGTACGAGCCTCCAGTCATTCCCGGCGCACATATCGTTACTCAGCCCGGTATCCAGGCCGACGTTAACAAGAACCGCCCCGACCGTTTTGCGGTTCTGGGTATGGATCGTGCCAATACGGCGGTAGGTGCTCAGGTGGCTCAGGCACATTATCCTGAGCAGATCATGAAGACCCAGGCTCGCGAGACGACTGAGAAGCAGTACTATGGTCCTGGAGGTAACCTGGCCGGTGTCGTGGCTTCGTACATTCGCGCGTTCACGGAGCCTTACCAGGAGTTCATGAAGCTGACGACTGAGGGACGCCCAGGACCGGCTGCTGCTGCGTCAGGAACGGGTCACTCGATTGGCGCAGACATGTACTCCGCTCAGAATAATAAAGACGAGACGGTTCTGTCGGATGCTGCGCGCTTCAACTCTGGAATGGTGAGCATGAACGCTACCGGCGAGCATTTGGGTTCGTACTCGTACAACGCTCCACTCAAGCAGGATGTGTACACGGAGCGCAACGGTTCGGACATTCTGAAGGCGTTCCACGACAACCCGTATTCACAGAAACTCAGCTCAATCTAGTAATGGATCTGATACGCGAACATTTAATGTACAAAAATGTACCTATCACGATAGAGATAGATACTCTGAAAACCCAGGAGCAATACGAAGTCATACGTCTTCTTCTAGCGTGTCGCAAAGAAGACGTGTGTGTTTCTGTGACTGATAAAACTAATAAATATATTCGTGAATTATTGACTATTTTAGGCGTTAAACTCGCCGACGGCGGGTGAATCGGCGTCCACCTGGTGTAGGAGCAGGAGCTGCTAGTTTGGTGGCTAGAGCTTTCCTGGCAGCCTGTAATTGAGTATTTGTGCCAGCCTGTTTCTTATTCTGCTTAGATCCTACGGGTGCAGCTTTTTGTACTGCGAGTAGTGTGGTCAATCGCGCAACTTCAGCAGTTAGTCTTGCCGTATCCCATTCATTGTACTTAGGAGTTCCCTGCTGCTGATTCTCCTGGGGAGCTTTGACTTCAAACGTTTTTGTGGTGATTTCTTTCTTTTTCTTCTCGATCTCGGCAAGATCTTTTTCATACTCTGCGATCGCGTCTTCCTTACCCTTGGAAATACACATCTTCAGTTTCTGGAGCTCAGCTTCATAAAATCCTACAGCTTTGGCAATATCCGCATCCGACGAACTGGCCATCGTGAACTGTAAGTCCGTCTTGGACTCCATAACCGTGCGCTGCTGGGCATCTGCATCAATCATCAACTTGCGCGCCTCATCCAGCATCAAACTCGATCCTACGCCTCGCGACTGCAGACGCAGAATCTGGTAACTTGATAGTGCCTCAGCTACCTTTATTAAATTATCCGACCAATCCTGACGTCCCTGTAACCACTCCTGCTTATCTGCTACGTATTTCGTGTAACACTCATCAAATAAGTCGCGAGCAGTCCGCCAGGCCTTATACTTATTATCGTATTCCGCCTGCTTGGCCGCCGCTTTCTCAGACGCAATCTTGGCTTTCTCGGCAGCTTTCTCGGCAGATTTGTCAGCGGCAATCTTGGCTTTCTCGGCAGCTTTTGCTTTAACTTTTTCTTCAGATTTACGGCCTTGTTCAACTAAGTCTCTAAACCTCTGTGATTCTGACTTTTTGGCAGGAGAAAACGGGTTAACTTCCTTCTTCAGTGAAGGGTTTCGTCGTGTAGCTAGATTTTGAAATCGCTGGGATTGTGTTTGCTTGCTAGCGAATGGGTTAACGTTTACTGTATCTGAAGGAACAGTTGTAAAAGGGTTAACCTCCTGGTTATCTGGTCCTGCGGCTAAGTCCCTAAACCTCTGTGACTGAGAAGCCACTGGAACTGGTGCTTGTGCTGGTGCGGGTACTGAAGTGAACGGGTTAACCTCCGGGACATCTGGTTCTGGAGCAGTTACTGCACGTCGCGATTGAGGTTCTGCGGCTAAGTCCCTAAACCTCCGTGACTGAGAAGGTACTGCAACCGGTGCTTGTGCTGGCGCTGGTGCTGAAGCGAATGGATTAACATCTGGGACGTCATCTGCCATATTAGGTAGAGCTTCGTCCTGAGCAACTAAGTTGCTGAACCTTTGCGATTGCGTAAGAGGAGCCGGTGGAGGTGGTGGAGGCACGCGGAAAGGATTAACCTGATTTTCTTCTGCTAGCTTTCCTTGTAAGTCCACATAGGTAGCATAAGCAGAAGCCTGGTCTCCGCGATATTGGAGGAGAACGTTCCTTACTGTATTTACGTCTCTTACTAGTTCTAACATTTTCTTTTCGGATGGGTCATTTGGGTTTATATTACCAGATCGTAGTATTGCTTTAGCGGCATTTATGGCCGCCTCGTAGTTCTTAAGTGTTTCAGTAGCGGCATCATAATCGGCCTTGGCTTTAACAACATCACTTTGTTCAACTCCTCCACGCTGGTTACGCCGAGTCGTGCGGCGTCCGTAAAACGGCCACTTACGTTTACCGCCAGATCTACGGGTTTCAATATCAATAAGATTATCGGTGAATGTTTGAATAGCAGTTGAATACGGTTCGGTAGTGTTTCCAGCAGGATCAATAACGGTCTGGTAATGGAGTCTCCCGTCCGAGTGTATGAATACTACATTTGCATCATCCGGTATTCCTCGAGCCAAAATGTAATTTCCGTATGAAACTTGTAATTCTTTAGCTTGTTGATCAAAAATTACGGTAATAACATTGAATTCTTTTGATAAATCAGTTATTTCGCGATCGGTTAACCATTCTGTTGAATTTTTGCGCGTATACAGATCTCCTCGGGCATTTGTAGGGTTCTTAGTCTGAAAATACGTGCGAAAAGATGATGCTAGTTTCCGCTTATCTTCGTCCGAAAGAGTATTGTAAGTTGGAGATAATGCCTGTAAATACGAATGAATTAAACAACTTCCATCACCGATAGTCGTAATTGTCCTCCAGCCGGGCGGTATGTTTACGCCGTACGAAGAAGACACTAAATCTGAATTTGGCTGTCCTCGGGTCGAAGAACTACTTTGCTTATAGTTTTTAGTGGTTACCTCATTTGTTACCCACTCTTCAATATTTGTTCGTGAATTTAACACTGCTGGTGGAGCTGACCCAGACATCTCCTTCAACCCTTGTGCAGCCGCTCGTAAATGTTCTCTTGCTTTAGAAGGCTGAGCTGACCGCATTGGATTTGCTGCTACTCGGGGTGCAGCTGGAGGTGGTTCATCTTCTTCAGATTCTTCTGGCGTTCCGGGAGGTGTCATGGGAGGCGTTCCTGGCGCTGCAGGAGGCACAAACTCAGGCGCATCGGCATTGAAGCGAAAAGGCTTCTTAGGTCGAATTCCTTCTGGAGCGGCGGGTGCAGTACCGGGATTTGGTGGACAATTGTTTGGTGGTGGTGGAGGATACTGTTTAATCCCCTTGGCTTCGGGTAAAAATGTATCTTCGGGGTACGTTCCGCACAGTCCAATGAGAGTTTGGAGTTTCTTCCACAGATCTCCATCCGACGGTTCTAAACTTTTAATTGCAGTCATTGCTGCCTCAATTTCTTTGATACGATCCTCTGGACTTGCAATAGGCTCTTCAAAAGTAGCGTTATTGGGATCACCGAACTTAGGATCTAGAACGGCCTGAGACATCGTGAATGCCCGCTTGCGGTTAGAAATCAGAGTATCTACCTGATCCAGTAAATCGTCAACCGTTTTCACAACTCCGCACTTTCCAGAAATGATCGTTTGGATCTTGGATTTCATATCGTTCACGGATTCCAGCGTGATTTCTGAGCAGGTAGTTTTGGCACTGAGAAGAGCCTGTTCCTTACGCGCCTTTAACGTCTCTTTTTGGGCATTGAGGTATGCTAGACGAGACTTTTCTAAAGTATCTAATTTAGCTTCAATTGTGACATCTGTAATTGCTGCCGGAGGATTTGGTTTTTTCTTACCTAAGACTTCCTGGTCGTATGTGTATTTATCGGTATCGAGCTTAGTTCGTGCCTTCTGTTCGGCTAAGAACTTTGCGTTATAGTTGGTAACCGCAGTCCCAAGATTGCTCGCATTATCTGCAATATCCTTCTTAGTTTTGGTCTCAAGATCTTCTACGCGTTTCAGTAGTTTCTCGGCAGGACTATCGCCAGAATACGCAGCCGATTGGATTTGGGTAGATACTTCCTGTAACTTCTTGAGTTTCTCATCGATAGTTTGTAAAGCAGATTTATATGGGTTTGGTTCAATCTTATCAAATATAGCTTGCTCTTTTACTATTTCAAGTAAGATATCATCCAAATTAGAAAATGATTCGGGATCGGAACGATCTGACTTTAAACGATTTTTTAATGCTAGTTTAGCGCTATTCAGGTTCTTGTATGAGGTATAAGTATCATCATCGCGTAAGCGTAATGCGTTAAATGCAGTCTGGAGTTCGGTTAAAGCTACGCGGTAAGAATTTGAATATTGTAGAGGTTCTAGTCCAAGTCCTGAATAATCGGATTTATCAATAGTCATTTCCGATAGCCATTTTCCCACAACTTTGTCAGTATTCTCTTTGTACTTCTTAGATCTGTCGGGTTTCTTGCACGTGGAGTCGCGAGACAGTTTGAGACGTACGGCTTCAAGTTCTCGCTTGAGTTTGAGAGCCTCATCTAACTTCTCCTCCGAATCATTACGCATCTCAGAAGCCTTGGTCTTATCCAGTCCTACTCCAGACAGACGATCAACTTCGGCCTGAGCGGAGGCAACCTTATCTTCCAAAGCTTTCTTATCCCGACGCCCATCATCGCTGCGGCGTTCTTCCTGCGGACGTAACTGCCAAGCAGACAGTTCCTTCTTAGCATCGGCAAGTGCGACCTTAGCTTTCTCCAGCTCGGAACCCGATTCATCTGTTGGGAAGAAAAGAGATAAATCCCGAGGATCGTACCATTCACTCTGCTTAGCATCCGATCGGCCGCATGAGACATTGATCTTTAAGTTTTCGGAAGCACTAGGGTCAATGCCCTTTACGGTTCCCACATCTCCGAACTCTGGCGTACCCAAACACTTCTTGCCGCGCGCAGACTGCATTACACGCACGGTAGACCCTACAACGACGCGACCACCAAACACCGCTTCTCCTTCCGTATCTGCCGGCTCGGCAATCTCCAAATCGTCGGGCTGGTACCAATCTCCCGTCTGCTCTTCCGGATTGATACCGTTGCACGTCACAAACACCTTGAGATTATTAGGATCATTGGGTTCTAGATCTGAAACCGTACCCGTATCTCCGAACGCCGATCGGCCAAGAGATTTCGACGATACGGCCAACTTACGCTCAGATCGAAGCTTGACTTTAGTATCCATTTCCGCCATACCGCCAAACACAGCAATTCCGGCGCGCTCCACCGAAATAGCCGGAATACCTTTCAAATCACCAATATCATACTTCTGCTCCAGAACTTCCTTCCGCGAATCCTTGGACACGCACCGAACAATCACAATGAATTTTGTTTTATCTTTCGGATATTTCGGATCAACCGTAATACTCTTGACAATTCCGAATTTTTCCCACTTGGAATCGGCAAGTTTCTTGTTGTCGGAGTTACTGCCCAAATTACTTGCAATGATTGAGGGTTTATGTTTATCAAATGCCTCCTTGGTAAGCTCAACTGTAGACCCAATCTTCAAAGCTAATCCGGCCTGTGCTCCAGTACGCGCAGCTTCTGATGGTCCACTCACAAACTCCAGGTCGTCGACGTTATAGAATTCCTGAGCCGTGGACTTATTGTTCAAGTGATTGCTGAGAACTACTACCTGCTTAGCAACCTTATCGATCACCAGCACAGTTCCCACAGGATTGTAAAAAGGACTGGCCAGCGCCTTGCCTCGATTTGTACGCTTACTGGAATCCAGCATTCGGACAGAAGCTCCTTCCGTAACGTAACCTCCAGGGATAGAAATGCCGGGAGCATTAACACCCGAATCAATTACCTCCAAATTGTCAGCGGGAATCTCTTCTGGCGCTGCTCGGCGGTTCTTGTTACACCGAACGGTAGCTTTCCGTCCCACAACATCAACCTTCGTTACAGTTCCGTCCTCCGAGGCAATCAAACATGAATCCGGAAGATTCTTCTTTCCCTCTTCAGATAGACGTACCCTGCTCTGAATACGTACGTGCTGACCTGACTTGAGTTGAATACTATCCTTTTCAGTTTCCGCCGTCACTAATGATGCTATTCCGGCTCCAATGCCTAACAGGGTTGCTCCAAGCATGGCGATCGGTAAAGCCGCCATTCCTTCCTCTTGTCTATTGAGTAGAGATGTTTCATTTGGTTAAAGACAACGTATCCAGTATAGAGAACAATCTGATCTGGGCACGTTCTGTAAGAGATTCAATTGTATCATGGTGGTTCAACGCAACCCTGCTAGTTTTAGTAGTGGGATCGTTTACGTACTTTATGTGGGCAAGTTACGGCACTGCTACCCCCCAAGAACTGAAAAAGATTCCGTTCGAACCTGTCACGTGGCACAATGCCGTAAGAAATGTTCCCATAAGAGATTATGGACAGACTCCTCAAGTTGAAGCTGGAGATGGTTTACCGGGACTTACCCGTCGAACAAGCTCGTCAGATTTTTGACAAACTGAAAGAAGAAAAGCCGGTTTCAGATAAAGTTCCGATTCCCGTCAAACGAAAATTAAGAATTGTTACTAAAGACAAATGAGTGCCGCTCGGTACACGAATCGTGTTCGTACTCAGTCACAGGCAAGAGTAACTAAAGCCCAATACCCCGGAAGCATTTCGAACAATTACGATCCTCTGTTTTCGTCTATTGATTGCAATGTGTCGTATACCGTTCTGGATTACAAAAGTGTTCCCTGTATTTGTGGTCCATCTGACGGAACACCTATTCTCGGTATGGGATACAGCATACTAAAACTTACCAACAATTTTATGAATAGATAAGGCTGATACGCCAGACGCTTCAGATACTGCTTTCATTTGCGTCTTGGTCTTCAGACCCATAATATGGGCAACCACTCCGGCCACAATGGTCTTGGGTGTATGCTCAAAATCGTCTTCGGACTTTTTGGAAATTTCTACCAATAAATCCATAATTTTCTGGCGCTGTTCGTCGTTCAGGAATAGAGATGCACAGAGCCGTTCGGCAATTCCGATCTCGGTTTGCAGTACCGTGTTCTCGGTAGCCTCAAAGTGCGTTACAGCTTTACATAGCGACCGAATGTTTACGAGAAACATCTTAGCGATCTCTTCGTGACTGCGCGGCGCTCCGTTGTTTCGACAGGCTACAAATACCGCTCCGCCCATCATAGCTCGACGAGTTTCCCCTCGAACTTTCTGGGCATCTTCTAATTGCTTGTACATCCCACAAGCGTCCATCACGATAGCTTTCGGCAGACCGGCGTGGGAACACGATAATTGAATGGCGTCAAAGATACTCATCCAAGACCGCTGGGAGTTTGAGGATAAAGACCAGCAAGATAAGCGCTGGATAGCTTTCAGGTCGACGTCTTTCGACGTAATGCCCTTGAAAGACATAATTGATCCGTACGATGATTCGGGAAGAAGTTCGGATGTTGTAAACCCTGTGCGACCTTCGTCCTTTCCTTCATAATTTCGCCATTCGGCGCCTTCGTCTATTATACGACTCATGATCGTTCCACATAACTTGCAAACGTGCTCTCCATCATCAATTGTGAGTTCGTGATTACAGTCCATTGGTGTAGTGTTCTCCCACACTATCCTTTTTAGTATTCGTTTTACGCGACGAAAACAGTACTTTCATGACCGACCAGTTTGGAGGAATGTACCGTACAATATGATGGTGAATGTACGTCTCGTACAAGAACTTGATCTTCTCGCTGAGTTCTTGCAGAAAGAGGAACATGGCATAGGCAAAGAAGATGCCCGAAGTATACGTATCAATCTTTAAATCAAGGGCTTTAGTAACCGGGAAAATCGGAGCCCAGTCGCGAGTAATTTCAGTTGTCCAGAAAGCGACCGATCCAATAATACCTAACTCCAACCCAATATCCCCCATCTGATAGGCTAAGTTCTCTTTCTTCCAATCAGCGTCGCAGTCATCAAAAAGATGGTACAGGATAACTGAAATGAGAATACCGATGAGCGTATAAAATAGTGCAAGAATCGTGATGTTCAAAGTACCTCCAAACACTTCGCCTACGTCCATTATGCTTAATCAGTAAATTTTAAGATCAGCATACCTCCACTAATCATGACAACTGCGATGTAGTCGTGTAAGTGTAACTTCTCCTTAAAATACAGGACACCGACTGTTGTTGTGGCCATAATTGATAAGCCAGACCACAGAGCATTAGTAAAAGCAAGACCAGTTAACTTAAACGTCTGAACTAGCAGAATACCTACACCTGCATAAAGCAGAACGCCCAGCAAGAAGAATCTCCAGTCGTTCAGCGAAGTCTTGAAACAGCTCATTGCACACGTTTCTAACACGACGATCATCAAGATATAGGTTATAATTAATATGTACTCGATCTTCATTATCTATTCTGAGGCATAAAAGTCTCGCCATAAATTTGTGGCCGGTAATTGGTAGCGAGTATAGCTCTGCCTCCGTCGCGAGTCTTGACAGGTTTGATCCATGAAATAAGTAGAGATGTATTGTTTTCCACCACCCAAACCCAGTATCCTGCTCTAGAAAACTCGGTAACCAAATGATCAAGAGCTTCTTTTAAAGAAAACAGAGGGTATCCGAAAACGTACGTGGGAACAGTGTAAATAATGTAAGGAGCATTTGAGTTATGAATTGCCTGTCTTTTTATCTGTGCCTGGATTTGGGCAATAATAGGATTCATTGCCGCCATACGATTTGCTCGGCGTTCTTCTTGCTCGTCCCATACGTCACGCGCACGCAACATCTCTACTTACTCTTACTATAAGAATGTCTCTGCCATTCCGCGCGCTCGGACTTAATGGTGGAGGGGTTAAGGGGATTCTGCACGTAGGTGTTTTACTAGAACTTCAAAAACGTCAATCGCTGGTTTTTCCCGACGGAGTTTATGGCGTATCGGTAGGTTCAATTATTGGAACGTATGTTGCTTTTGGTCTGCCTATTGATGTTAATACGCTAAAAGATGCATTCCGTCTTTCTAGCTTTATTCCCGAACCCGATTACGCTAACCTTCCACAGATGTTATCTCTTAAAGGTGTCTTTTCAATGGACACGTTTGAAAAATCGGTCAACAATATTTTTTTGAAGCAGGGAGTAGATTTACGAACCAAGGTTATTGGAGACGCAAAGATGCCCTTGTACATTGTGGCATCGAACTTGACGAAAGGTATACCCACTATCTTTTCCAAGAACGTTCCGGTTCTCGAAGCCCTGAAATGTTCGTGCTGTATACCCGGGGTGTTTCGTCCACAGATTCTTTATGATCAAGTTTATATTGACGGAGACTTGTTTGTTCCTTCCGTAGATAACCTTATTACCGACACTTCGCGAACACTTTGTGTATCTCTGAAAACCATTATGTCCGACTACGATTTCAGTGCCGCAAATATCGACAACGTGTCTCCAGTGCATTACATCCACGGAATTTACAACTTTGTTACCCGCAACTTCCTGCATCAAGTCAAGAAACCGTGTACTATACACTTGTCTTACCCCAAACTCAAAAGCATGTCCGATCTTTCAGAGTTCAATATTCCCGATATCTTGAAAAAGTCCGGATCGGATTTATCCCTTTTTCTCAGCACCAAGAGCGGAAATAAGGAAGGCGCGAAAGTTTGAGACTGTGGGTTTACCTACCATCTCGTACAGCTGATCCTTAGTTTCTACCTTGAACGTAGGGTACGCCTTGATCTTGTACAGTGCCGCTTTACCCTTGTCGGCATAGGCGTTAATGTCCTCGAACGTTACGGCATGCCCACCATACGTATAATTTGAGTTCCGGATTAGCTGTTTCAACGAATCAAGTACCGGGACAGCATCTCTGCAGTAAGGACACCATGAAGCATAGAAAAACATGAACTTTGCAGTTCCAGGAGCAATTGTGTTGTCTAGAGATGGACGCTGCTGAATAATCTTAGCGCCTGGCCAGATACCTGTAGCGTAATAGTAACCAAGAATAGATATCAGTACAACAAGTACGGATATAGTAATGGCGGTAGTTATTGCGCTACTCATCTTGTCTAAAAGACGGGCATAAAACTTTAGACTCCTTCCTCAAAGTTTCATAATACTTGCGGTACGCTTCTTCGGCAGGCATACCTTCCGTTATCTGCATCCAGGCTACTTGGTAGGTTTGGCGTTCGGGTTCGTATGACTTGGGGATGACGGTGAACCACTTTCCGTTATAGCGGACGGCTGCTGGCATGTTATACCTCCACAGAAACAAAGAAGCCACGATTTCCGTTTTACACCCTTTAAAGCCCACTGTTCAAAAGTGTATACATTACTCATGGACATATTACACCTGGCGCAAATAGGGTATAAATTAGATAAGATTGTTGGTCCACCTTTAGATTCGGGAATATCGTGTCCGCACTGAAAATCAAACACCGAAATACGGTTCTCACACCAAGGAGTAAAACATTTCGCCTCAAATTTCTTTCCAAATTTGGATAGCCATACCTGTTCTCTCAAGGCCTTCGGAATCTTAGCCTTGTGATGCATTATAATGCTAGTCTCGGTTGTTGAAAACGGAAATGGACGTAGTGTTTTAACTAATCTTAAAAATGAAGAACATCCATAACTCGGTTTCCGACGTTCAAGATTTTATTACCGATAACCATTTCCCAGTTTTCGGTACGGTTATGGATACTGTAGATGGGTGGACGATTGTAGAGTTCACTAATTTGAATCACGACATTATCCGTCTGGAAGTTCATCTTGAAGACCAGAACTCGTGTGTTCTTCTGCAGCGGGGTTTCACGAATGATCAACGTGACCTACTGATGGACACCTTCATGCGTATCGTATTTCCCGAGTAAAAACGAAATCAATTTGGCCAGAAATTGCTTGACCACACAAGATGTCGAGGCGTGTCCGACACCCGATTAACGCGCTTGATACGCTGAAGAGTGCCGTTCGAGATCAGCTTGGACAGGAAGGTTTCAGTTTAACCTGGGAGCAGTCCGAGTACTGCGACAAGACTTTCATTCTTATGCTTCGGATGCGATCCATCGAGGTCGAGTTCAATATACTGTTCCATCGGGATTCTTATTCGGTAAGCGCGGGCAACAACTGCACCGACTCTCTTCTCGAGATTATGCTTGAGAAGCTGGACAAGTGCATCCACTACTAGGCCTGAAAATGGCAACTTTTTAATTGAAAACGAAATTGATTTTGTTAAAACTACGGTGATTAACACGCTGCGTTAAGAATGCACATAGATCGGACTGAGTTTATCAAGAAGGTCGTTGAGAAGTTAAACAATGGCTACGACAAGGCTAGCTTCATCAATGTATCCGATGGGTATCACGATGACAAGTACCTTATCACCTACAATGACAGTGGAAGTGAAAATAACGTCGAGTTTGGTGTCCGCATTTGCTGTGGCATTAAGTACGATGACGATTGCAATGACTCTCACACGGAAGTATATGAGTTTGCCGTGGTGAAAAACCCGGGTTGGCTCGACGACCGATGTGTCGAAATCCGACAGCTCTTTGAATCTATGTTCGAGAAAGAGCTCAAGATTATCGAGGAGGAGAATGCTCCCAAAGACGAAGACCCCGTTGCGACAGAAGTTTCTGTCTGCTAAAACCAAAAAATAATTAGCCTGAAAATGGCAACTTTTTAATTGCCGGTTTCAAGTTTTTAATTACGGGTATAATTTGTTACCTAATTTAGATGTTTAAGGGAAGCCGACGAGGTGAGCGCCAATACCGAAGCCGGCACCCGTGCGCGCCGACGAGCCGACGCTGGGGGCGTAGATGTCCAGGATGGCGAACGTGGCCAGGGCAACGAGGGCAATCATGCCGATCTCGGACAGCTTGAGGCCCTTGCCCGGTAGCAGGTAGGCCGCAATCGCCACGGCGAGACCCTCGAAGGCGTACTTGACGGCACGGGTCGTTAGATCGGCAAAATCAATACCGGCTGGGGCGGCTACAGACTTCTGCTCGGGCATTTTTATAGAAAAGGACAGAGAAATTATTAGGAAACAAGGACAATGAGAATGACAAAAGTCAAAGTTGTAGTTGATCCCGACGTCCAGAAACAGTATAGCATACCCCCAGGTCAATTTGAATTTTTTGCAATAACGTACTTGAACGATCCCGATGGCTGGTCGAAGAAAGGGCACTTTTTTGAGCCGGTTTCGTACAATCAAGACGTGACAATTCACTTATCCTCTCAGGATACTATCGATAAAGAGTGTGGTATGGAAGGCAAGTTATCGTGCGCCGAACTAGGGGGAAAGAAGATGTGGATCAACTCTGATCGATGGTATCGTGGAGCATCTAAAAGCAAGTTATCGTTAGATGATTATCGGCAATATATGATCTCGCACGAGATGGGGCATATATTGGGGTATGATCATACTCATTGTCCCTGTAAAAACTGTCCTGCTCCAATCATGATGCAGCAGACCAAGGGAATCGGAAAGTGTTTACCTAATACAAAAGTATAAGTACAAATGCTAACTGGGTTTTGTTTTCGCGATGAGAATAGAAAGTCTTCGTACGATAAGAGGACAAATATCCTGACGTATTCGTGGATCTTCAATAACGGCAACGGTACGGGATGCTGTCTGATTTTTACGTATGATTAACAATACTTGGAAATATCAAAAAAGAAAACGCCACTGGGATCGGTACATACAACCTTTTTCTTTTTCTTCGAAAGCAGAAGATTGAAGTCAGTTTCATTATTGAACAAATACAGCTCATCGATGTTCGCTAAAGTCATGTACCTCTCAGCTTTTGTCTTGAAAAACTGGTGAACTTCCGAAGCAATATCTGCATCTAATGGCTGATGAGTTCGTGCAGCGATACGTTTCAGAGCAGTGGGGATTGTAGTGTACGATATAGCCACAACCGTACGGTACTTATGACTCTTCATCTTTTTCAGGATTGCACTCACAGTCCGAATACCGTGGCACGCTGCGACGTACACTACACTCTTCTTAGAAGATATTGCCTCATCAACTAGTTCCAGAGCCTTTACAGACTGCTCGGTATGCTCTCCCGGTAACTTATCGGGATCGGCCAGGATATAATCCTCATCAAATCCTGCTTGATCCAACATTTTTTGAATATTGGTAGACTTTCCAGTCCCCGGAGGACCACAAATTAGGATTCCGTACATTACTCTTTGTACTCATATTTATCGCCGTAAGCCCCCTTCTTAACTTTCTCGAATCCGAGTTTCGTGTAAGCTAAAATTGCCCCCCTGTTCTCAGCGTCTACGTAAAGAAAAATAGGCAGGTTTTTAGGTTTTAAATGTTTCAGCATTCCCGCGATCATCTGGGAAGCAAGCCCCTGGCGACGATGGTTGGGAAGTACGAATACGTCTCGAAGAATGAAGGTGTTATTATACTTCTTGACCCAAAGAGACCCTACAATCGTATTGGTCTCTTTGATGTTCATAAAGTACTCTCCCTTTTCCAAAGATTGAGGAGATTTAAGTCCCACTAATTTGGAAGGAGAGTACTGGGATGGAGTACCTATCATTATAAAACTCGCTCAAATAAATCGGGCGATCCGTGCAAGAAATCTATGCCGAACATATCTCCTACACCGTGCTGGTAGAAAGACGGGTAGAACATCAGAATCTCACGTAGTCCCAGTTCCGCCTTGGTATTAAATTCCAGAATAAAAGGTTTATTAGTTCCTTCCTGAAACATGATATCCGCCCCAAATACCTGGAATCCGTTCTGAGCCTTCCAATCCGCCTTGAAATTATGCTCCTCGGCAAGAATGGTCTTCATGATATTGGCTACATTGATTTGAGCTTTAAATACATCTATATCTTTCCAACCGTCTGGCTTATCGTCCGGGAAAATGAATAAGTGACCGTGTTTCATATGCGTATCGTGGATCTCCTTGTTACCGTAATCTGAGTTCTTGTAAGGCTTGATGGCTTGAACTAAAAAATTCTTCTTAGCTAGCCATGCCGACTTAATTCCACGAGACGAGCAGTTGATTAGGAAATAGACGCGTAAATGAAACTTGTGTCCGTCGAACGTTGCTGGCTGGATGTAATTTTGCAGCACCCATTCTTTGTACTCAGCATTCTGCGCAATCCACTCTTCGGCTTCCTTTTTGGTATGTACCAGCGAAATACCCATACCACGGTATCCTTCGGTAGGCTTCAGGATTTTTAGAGACCGAATAATCGGTACAGTATCCGTGATAGTTTTGGAAGGAGGGACCCAGGGGTACTCCGCAAACCTTTCATACAGTCGAGATTTTACCGTCAGAATATATTTAGAAGGACCCGTTACTACATTGAGTAACTTCACGTTCGGGTTAGTTTTTAGGGGAACTATGGGAATCGCCATCAGCATTTCTACATCTGCATCGCCCTTAACCTGTTTCCACGAAGCAGGAACACTGCGCCGAAATAGTTCCTGGATCTCAGAATCTATTTCTTTCGTGTGAGCATTGAATCGATAGGTCACCATTATTATAACTACAGATTCGTTAGAATTAACGACTTTAACACGTTGAGTCTATACTAAACAAATGCCTCGTGAGACCCTACCCAAGAAGGATGAGACTAACCAGGTTATTGATTATTTGGAGGAAGATCCCGAAATTCCCACCCAGCGCTACTGCATTATTTCTTTCGTCTCCCCCGAGAAGGTTATTAAGCAGAAGGATGAGTTCTACAACGAGCGCTTTGTAGAGTGGATGGCCTACGAGTGGAAGGTGAAGGGGCTCGAGCACCTCATGGCATACGTCGCCAAGAAGTATTCTCTGAAGGTCGATGATCTGTTCAAGGATATGGAGGAGTTCAAGAAGATTCATGAGGCCGAGGTGAAGAAGACAGATGTTCACGAGCAGTACCAGGTATTCCTCCTGAAGAACGAGAAGGACCTGGAGTCTCAGTTCTCCGAGAAGGTTGAGTTTCAGACTAACGTTCGTGGCGTCAAGGTTCGTCGTATTTTCGCGAACCTCGAGGAGTGCCAGACGTACGCGAAGGTCATGCAGCGTCGCTACCCCAACGATAACCTGTACATCGGCAAGGTCGGTGCGTGGCTGCCGTGGGATCCTTCCGAGAACATGATGCCCGAAGTAGAGTATGCCGAGAAGGAGCTCAACGAGATGATGCGCCGCTACAAGGAGAACGAGGTGAATCGCGAGATCTTCTTCGAGGAGGAGAAGGCTCAGCGCATTGAGACTCAGAAGAAAGAGAACGCTGAGCGCCAGCGTAAGAATCTGGAGGACGCGAAGGCCGATGCCAATGTCGCCGATACGTCGGATATTGGTCGCGCGATCGAGAATAACGTTCACCCAGCTGAGGGCGGTGTTCCCCGTGATCTTTGAGTCGTATAATACACTGGGTCTCAGTGTTTCTCCTTGCCCTGCTGCTTAACCGTCACCCAAGGACTGTTAGATTTCTTACGCATCGTGTCTACAGAGTACTCGTCCTGAGCTAACATTGCGCTGCTGAATGGTTTGTTATCTGCCCAGAGGGAATCGGCACATAAATGAAAATTGGGGTGATCACTCGCCTTATACCAGAAAACCTGATCTTCAAGGCGGTTCGACTGAACTCCGTTGCAGATGACTAGGCACTCAAAATTTTCCGTGCACTGATCCATGAACTGGCAGAACATTTCAAACGTGGGAAACATACCGGCATAATTCTCGTAGATACGCCGACGATTGCCCAATATGTTTTCACGCAAAATAAAGATGAAGTCTACGTTGGTACGAAGGTTGGGTGTAATACCTAGTGGGTACTGCATAGTAATAACCGTCATCACATCAATATGACGACCGTTCATGAAGATGTAGCGAGTAGACTCTTCTCTAATCCACGATCCATCGAATAAACAGTCGTCCAGAATCAAGAACGCGCGAGGATCAGTGGACGAACTTCCGCCATTACGTTTCTTCTCTTCATTACGTGCCGTCTTTACACCTAACTGCCTCTTGATAACGTTCATCACGATAGATGGCTGGTACTTATCGTGAATCAGTTTGGAAGGGACCATGTGCTGGAAAAACTCGTTAGCGACCTCCGTGGCCGAAATGACCGTTCCAATGGGGAAGCACTGCTGGGTATTAAAAAGAATATCCCGAACTAAGAACGATTTTCCCGTATCTTTCTTACCGATCAGAACAATCATTGGGGACTTTCGCGAATCTATTTCGCACCGGTCTTTCAACATATCAATATTAAACTTCTTGATTTGGAAGTTCATCTTGCTTTAGTGCGTGTACTTTTTAGTTTATGTTTGGTACGCCATAATAATATGGTTAAGCGTAAACCGTCTGCTGCAAGCGATCTCCGGACAATTTCTGTTGCCCTCTCTCTCCAGCGGTACGATGCGAAGAGTCTGAAGGCTCAGAATTGGGGTATCCAGCACCTCCAGCCATTCTTTCCAGCCATCCAGAAACTGTTTAAAACCGAGGTTCGCGATTCGCCTCAGGAGTTCGGGTTCAGGGTCAATGAGGGTATTGCCACGATTCTGGATTCGGAGTCTATTCGCACTATGAAGGGCAATACTGTACCTGTACATCGCAAGACCACTATGCTTCTTTCGCCGTACAAGTGGATGCAGGGAGATTACGGAACGTCTCTAGGTCTGCCCACCACCGAAGAAGAGTCGGCCGAGATCTGGCGGAAGATCCAGGATCCCAATAATGCAGCATACGTAGGTGCTCTTTTGTCGGTAGTTCTAGCCCAGTCTGGATGCCCTCATTTTCCCAAAGTGTACGGAGTATTCACGGGAGTGGCAGAAAAACATACAATAGATATCTCCGACGATTACGCCGACTTATCAGAGCGCTCATGGTTTTCTTCCAATATCGGAAAAACATTTGAGGTGAAGGTTTCCGATGAAGTTCATAATGGGTTCAGCCATACCCGCGGCGCCCGTGCCAGCGTTCTTCTGGGCGAAGACACAGTTCTAGACGGAGTCCAGGAAATTACGGCAGAACATGTAGATGCCGAAGCTGCCGAAATGAACCAGATGATGCGTGATTCCGACGAAGAGGATGATGACCAGTCTGATAGTTCAAGCGTATCTACTTCCTACGTGTTTGGAATCAAGTCGTGCGAGTGCGACTCGGACGATGATGAAGAGGACGATGGTGATGATGAGGGAGAGCCATTTGCGTGGGCATCATTTACAAACGTACCTGTTCAAATAACGGTGATGGAGAAGTGTGTGGGAACTTTTCACGAACTGTGTGCGACCACTACCGATACCAGTCATCATCTAGCCTGGATATCCCAAGTTATCTTTGCTCTAGCTTATGCTCAGCGCAATTACAGTTTCACCCATAACGATCTCCATTCTAATAATGTGATGTACGTTCCTACCGATAATGAATATCTGTACTATAACTGTGCCGGCTCATTCTATCGCGTTCCGACTTACGGCTACCTGATCAAGCTGATTGATTTCGAGCGTGGAATTGGGTCGGTGAAGATTATTGGAATGAAAGAGCCTAAGTTATTCATGAGCGACCATTTCTCAATTGATGAAGAGGCAGGAGGACAGTATAATTTCGAGCCGTGGTATATTTCCAAGCACCCCGAAATCAAGCCGAATCCTTCGTTTGATCTAGTACGTCTAGCCACTTCTATGTTCTGGGATCTGTTCCCTGAAGGACCTGAGTGTCTAGATTACCGGGATAATCAGGTGTTCTTGCGATTCATTAAATGGATGACCACCGAGAACAATGACTCGGTCTTATTCGGAAAAGACGACGCTAAGCATGATCGGTACCATGGCTTCTATCTTTACAAGGCGATTGCTCGGCTCTGTAAAAATGCAGTTCCACGAACTGAAATTTTATCACTGAAATCTGTTTACAGTATTGAATCAATCCCTGCAGGAGAGGACTGTTGTGTCATTGAAGCCTAATTAATCCGTCAAAAACTGGGTTTTCCGACAAACATATCCTGAACGCTGGGGATCTCCATATTCTTAACTGCATCCGTAACTACATCCGTTGTGGTCGCAAATACCACACCGGCGGTAATAATACCTCCAAAAATTGAAAGCTTACCTGCATCTAACCAATCAATTGGCTGGCTCTTTGAACGGCGCTCCAGAGCGTACACGATAAAGCATACGAGCGCAACAGATACGGCAGCAATAGGGATCATCATTTATTCTGCGCTCAATCAAAATTCTACATATTTAGAACGAGCGTCTCTCCCATCTTACCCTCAATCTCCTTTAGAAGATCGTCCTCCTCCTTGACGTCGGCCTTAGGCTGGGGTAGTTCGACGGGCTTATCGAGATCCTCAAACTCAATCTCGGCCGTCTCCTCGCTTACCTTCAGCTCGCCACGATTCTCCTCGTCTTCCTCGGACTCGGAATCAGACTCCGACTCCGGCTCGGGAGTATCCTCGAACTTCACCTGATTTACAGACGGGGAAGACTTGGGCGTCTCGGGAGCGTGCTGAACCTTGATGGGCACAGACGGCGCATCATCGTCCTCGGAGAAATACTTCTTGGCAATCGTCTCCCACGGCAGAAACGACCGAATTACTTGCTCCATGCAATCTGTCACTACCTTCTCGATCTCCTGACGGTTACGCGCCTGCTGCTCGGACGTCACTCCGACCGTCTTGAAATAGTAAGCCATCTGCCAAAGCTTGCGCGCTGAATGCTTGTACAGCTCGTGGATGAACTTACCCACACTCGGTCGATCAAACTCGATCTTCAGCTCAGATTGTGATCCGCGGTAGTGCAGAGACGCAAACGACTTCATGTACGAAATAAATACACCCATTAGGAGATCGTCCATGTATCGGCAGTTCGTGACCTTAACGATACGCTCCTCTTCCGTCTGTAATGTAGCCTCGTTCCATTCGGGAATACGGGTCAGCATGTTCTGGAACGTACGCAGAACCTGATCCAGCTGACCGTTGCGCTCGCACAACTCCTTCGCCGAATCGTAGATACTCCAAAACCCATCAGCGACGGGGCTGACGAGTAGACCAACAAGGTGCTCGCGTAAATGAGTCTTGGCGAACTCTGTAGACATTTGTTAGTTTTGTGTACTATAAAATACTCCAAGAAACGCAAAACGGAATTAGAATTGTCAAGATAGTGGAGAGTACACAACACAACACACCTTATAGAGATTGAGAATGAGTTCCTACAACGTGCCTAAGGCTCTGGACTCTTTCGTCAAGAATATTGGCGACAATGCGTCATGGCGACGCTCTGCGTACACCGATGAGAAGTACGTGGTTACCGTGAACGGTCAGGAGATTGATATCTTCTACAACGATATCGACGGAAGCTACTCCCTTCAATACTACACCGTGCCAAGCAGCTCGCTTATCGACGAGATTCACAGCTGCATGACTGATAGCAAAGACTAGCCGTGATTTTTTAATTCAAAACGGAATTAGATTTGATAAGACACTAAGAAATAACAAAAACTACGATGGACGATATCCTGACGATGAAGGCTATAGATGGGCTGATGCTGCTGATGAACGCCCCGCCTATCAAGAAGAAGCAGCGCAAGACTCTGATCAAGGAGAAGCGCGCGGAGAATCTTAAGGCCTGGCACCAGATGAATCGTTACGCGAAAGAAAAGAAGGCTATCAAGCACTTCAACCGCTCAAAGGCCATGAAGGCTGTATGGGCTAGACGTAAGGCGATATCAGCCAAGTAATCGGTGTTTTAAACACCATTTTTTAATTAAAAACGAAATCATTTTTACTAAGAGAAGACATGGTACACAACACGACACAATGTCTGGCGGTTACTACGAGCGCTCTCAGCCAACGTACAATGCGTACCGGAAGATGCTGGATGACTTCAACGAGAAGTATCCTGGTCTGTGCCAGGTAGCCGACACGCTGCTGTACCCGGAATCAACATTCCAGCCCATCTTTGATGGTCTGGAGACAAAACCTCCGCACACACGCAACGAGTGCCCTGGCGCACCCGAGCGCAAGCGCCGCCGCAAGGACTAAACACAAACAGCAATGCTGGCATCATACTGCTACTTTTTAACTATAACCAAAAACGGAATTGTTATGGTTATAGGAATCGATAGTAACAACACACAAGACCCTAACCACAACCAACAAGCAAAATGCTGACGGCTGCGCAGATCAAGAAGCTCGAATCCGCCATTGGCGTGATGCAGGAGATTATCAACGATAACCAGCCCGCCAACGGCGGTGCGGGTAAAGCTGTGGAGGAGCCGGTCGCGCCTGTTAAGGCGACCAAGACCAAGAAGGCTGCCGTGAAGACGGTGGCCGAGGAGGTCAAGCCCGTGGCCAAGGCCGCGGAGGCAAAGAACACTGACGGCAAGCGCGAGATCGCGTTTCCCGCCACTGCGAGCCACACCAAGGCACTCAAGGAGGGTCTCAACAACCCGGACACCAAGCAGTTCACCAAGGACAAGCAGAGCTTTAAGAAGTACTGCGAGAGCCTGTCTGACTCTGAGTGGGACGACAGCACTATCGACGAGCACGTCGAGAACTGGCTGAAGCTCAAGAACGACCCCAAGGCTGAAGAGCCCATTACCGCCGACATTCTCTCGTATGACGAGTTGTCGGAGATGAAGAAGGGGCTGACGAAGACCAAGACGGTCGGCATCTACTGGCGCTCGGAGACGGGCAGCTTTGTTAGCGGCCCCGTGGAGACGGACGAGGAGGACACCATCAAGGAGATGGACGGCGTCGACTACCAGGTCGGCGACGAGACCAAGCGCGTCTATGACGTGAAGACTGAGAAGTTCCTGGGCTATGCAGGCATCTGCGAGTTCGAGAACATGGCGTAAGCTTGCAACACACTGGCGAAATCCAGTTTAAAAACTATTTTTACTTGCGGGACTTGCGACGAGTCTTACGTACCTTGCGCGCCTTCTTGCTCTTGCGACGACGAGACTTGCCACCCTTATTCTTAGCTGCTTTAGCTTTAGCCTCCTCTTCATTCTGAGCGACCTGCGCCTCTTTAAACAAGTTTTCTGTGTTTACAGGCTTAGCATCTGAATACTTCGTCCCAGGAGTTGTATCTTTAGTACGAACAGGCTGGTTTGGCGTGTACGGACCCTTAGGTAAATCTAGAGTTCCGCTCATTTATTTATTAGACAAGTTTATCCGAAGATGAGGCGGTAGCAAAATATCAAGAATGGAAGAATGAATATAGGGAAGACGCCATAACTTATAAACGCAAGGAAGCCAATAACATAGTATCCTCCTGCATTTCCGATTAGTTGTTCGCCAATAACTGCCGACTGAATCGTGATCGAGAACCAAAAAAACCAAAAAGCAAACCGCATAACGATCCAAAAGAGATTTCCAATAAACGATATTCCATCGTCACCTGGAGTACTATTTGTATCAGTCTTTATTGCTGGAGCATTCAGTGAGAACTTCTTTCCGTCCTGAATCGTGCGCGAACTGGGATCGCCGTTAATCTTGATATCAACTTTCAAGTACTTTACCTTCTGAGGATTCGGGTCAGGAACTCCCATCGTTTGCGGGCTGACCGTTATGTTAATTGATCCGTCGTTGAGATGCGTTCGTAAAGCTGCTGTTACATCCTGGTAGTTTTTATCGTAGCCGTACTTCGCTTTAATAATTTGGAGTCCAGAGGCTATACGAGCCGGAGGAGCGTCAATTTGAATGTTCTCGCCGTCTACTGCACTGACTGTATTAGTTGTTCCACCGTTAATAGAATACGTAACCGTCAGCGTCTTTACCTGTCCAATTGCCGGATCATTTATGTTCATAGCAGCCGGTGTGACCACGAAGTTCAGTTTACCGTCCTTAGCTTGTGCGCTAACAGCTCCAGTAACATCGATAAGGTTTAAAGTACCGACTCCGTACTTTGCCGACTGAATTTTTAATCCGGAGGCCATTCTTATTATAGTACAAGGATTATGAGCTGAATACAACGCTCGCGATTCCGCCCATTACACGCAGATAGTTATAAGACTCAACGTATGCTCGTACTGTAAAATTGTACGGCAACGTCTTTACGGCATTTGCCACCTGCGAATTTGGTACAATCGTAATAACATCCTGCGGCGAGTACAGAAGCCTTCCATCAGGACCTAGCGTAGCAGGATTTACGATCGTTGGTCTCGGATTATTTAGAGTTGATCGGAGAACACATACTGGCGTAACCTGAGCTGGATCTCCGTCGATAGGAATGAACGGTGGCTGCACGTACGTGTTTCGCAGAATGGTTTTGTTGAACATTGAACCGTTAATATGACCACACGGCTGGGCAGAGTTGTGATCTAGCGCGAACGAGTAAGTGTACACTCCGGGGATATCGGTAGTTGTACGGCCTTTCTGGTGACGGTAATTCTGTAACTGGCTGAAGAAGTAGGTCTGCTTGTACGAGAATCGCTCCTTGCCGTCCAGGATAATTGCCGACTCTAGCAGGATATCGCGCTGGGATACACCTACATCCAGAGCTACACCGCCAGAGTACCATGGGGTCATCTGTGTCATGCCAGTAGAGTCTAGAGGAGCTTTGTACGGATCTACCCAGTTCGTGTAATTATCCACATCGTTCTCCTGAATCCGATCAGATCGCTGAGTCACCCATACTACCCGAGTACACAGATTCTTCATTAAGAGCGCCAGATCGTTTGAAGCGCCGTACTGTCCGTCCGCTGAAACCAGATCAACTTGGGAAATAATGAACGAGTGTTCAGTACTTGCTACGTGCGTCAACTCGGCGTCTCCAAGGAAGATATAGTTGGCCTCAATAAACGGGTTCAAATTCCAGTACATGAGCTCGGGGTTCGTGGGAACGGGAACGGTGTCGTACGTGGGAGGAGACAGGAAGTTGTTCATCGTCATCAGAGAACTGCTGGGATCGGGAGCAATACGAACACCAAAGTTAGGATTAGGCTGGCCGTTGATGGTTTCGCGAACATCACGAATCGTGAATAAGTCGTACATGCTTTTCAGCTCTACCACGATCTCTACGATCGAATTCTGGAGTGCGCCGAGAGGCAGAGCAGCACCCACGTTCTCGCAGAACCAGAAATGGAGAGGAACATTCAAAGTGCGGCCGTAAATTGACGGCTCAGAAGGTGATGCCGCAGTTGAGATCGCGTGAGGGTACTGGTTCAAACGATCGTACACATTTGCTGGGTCGTAAATCTCGGGTAGGTTACCTACCATCTGATTGACCATAGCCTTCTTATTAGCGTCAAAGTTCAGGTCGGCATAAAGTTTCATCCATTCTCCCGTATGCCGAACAATCTCCTGGCCGTTGATAACAATAGATACATGATTGATCATATTATACCCGATATTGCGAATCCAGTTGAACTCGTACCCTATGGCATCAGACTCGTCGTTCAAATTGGGATGAGTTGTAGTTACCGGAACAACCGGTGAGTACACATTTGGAAGGGTCATAATAATGTAACAATCGTTCAAAAGCTGGGCAAACTGCTCAACTTTTGCTCGTAAAGTTAAAGAGCCCGATACGGGCAGACGTAAATTTTTCGACTTGAAAATCAACTCAAACTGTTCCATCGCGAAATCCGTGTGGCGCTTATACACCGACCTAAAATGCGTGAACGAGGGATTCCCACATACTAGTTGATCTTGTGCGCCTTTATTGACGAGCTGAATTACACCTCCAGACATCCTCTTACTTATTTACTGAATAGTTTTATGCGTGTAGACTGAACACTTCTTGCACCCGGTAGTTCGTGGAACTAGATCGGTCTGAGAGCAATCACAAATACGTGTTGTGAATAAGACACGAGGTGTCTGGCATGCATTTGAAGACGTATTTTGTACGAAATCTCCAGTTTGAGAGGCACGGTAATTGATCCACTGCTCGTTGGTACGGCGAATACGGCTAGCTCCCGTATGCTTGGCCTTTAAGAAAGGTACAGAATAAGCCGTCTGAGGAACTGTTGGGACGTCTACGTCCGTATTATTTGCGATGACATCTGCGTAATTACGTGCCGATGAGAAACCCTGCAAGCGCTTCAGGCGAATCCAGTCGCCAGCCGACAGACCAACCGTTCCACGCTGGTTGTTTGAAGATGTGCGTCCATGGGCTACGGTGGCCATTTATACAACACCGGGGAAAAAGGAAATAGTGTTGGGGCCATTACGTGATCCGATTTGGAGGAGACGTTTATTGTCTTGGAACGCAAGGTAATCAAAGATCTCGTTAGTTTTAGGATCCATAATCATCACTATGCCCTTAATTTTTATGATTTGGAGTTTGCGAAGTTTCTTGAGAAGGTTGCGCTGGTACAGTTGGTCTCGCTCATCGGTCAGGTAAGATGGACGGTACGCCAGGTCTTCGGCAGTTATGGATGTATCGAATCGCATACACTGAATCACCGGCTGTTCGCGCGAATGAAGTTTACGATGAATTTCACAATCTACTGCCGCCTGCTTGAGGATCGTGGAAATGCTCTTGATAATTCGGTTCTTGCGGAAAGCTACTTCGTACAAGAACTCGTCGGAGGTCATGAACGTTTCGCGAGGCTCGTCGCCATCGTACCGTTTTAACTCCATATCGTTACGACGAATCAGTGTAATATTAGGTCCTTCTTGATCCTTCATCTGCTCTTCGGAGAATACCGACATGTACAGTTTCACCGTAACTGTACGGTCTTCCGGGGGCAGGGATGAGTGAGAGTTTACGCGAATAGCACGACCAATAACCTGCTCAATACGACCGGGATTCCAGTAAGGTTCCATGATGTACACGTTTCGGACGTTCTTTAGGGTAATACCTTCAGCTGCTGATTTTGTGCCCATCAGAATACACAGTCGTCGTTCAGTGATTGAATCTTTCAGAGACGCAGGAAAGGTTTGGCTGTATTCCTCGTTAAAAATCTGGCGGGCAAGTTCGCGCTCTTCTTCGCTCTCGTCGCCAGTGTAGGTACAATAGGCTGGCACACCTTTTTCCATCTCGCCTTCCCGCCACTGTCCTCCATCCTTAACTAACTTGTACTTCTGGAATCCGTTATGGTTCAAGATTAGACCAAATAATCCGAGTCCTTCCAAAGATTTATACTCCGAGTACACGAACTGGTTACGTAATTCCTTGCCCGAACCAACACTAGATTTCAAATCTTTTAACATCTGAGCCATTTTTGGAGAGAAATGGGTAAGGGCTTTAGCACTTAAGAAACGGTCGGGTTCAGAGTTCAGTTTCTTTAAGATTTCAAGTTTGTCTTCGGGAACAGGCTTGCCCCGCAATGACATCTCGGTCTCGTTTTCATCGGTCAACTTGTACTTGAACTCTGGTGGAACCGCAAAGTTACACACTAAGCGCGACGTCATGCGGAACGAACCCATTTCATCGTTCAGCGAAGGCGACCGTTTCTTACGCGCCTCACGATCAATTTCGATCTTGCGGGCTTCTAAGTACATAAGGTACTGTTCCGGAGACATCTGGATTTTTTGTAACGTCTTATCTTCGTCCAGACGTTTAGGTAGTACTTTCTCGTCAGCGCCCTTGTAGTACGATACCAGACCCTGGATACGCCGTCCAAACATAAGAGCGTTCTTGATATTCAGTCCGTCGACGAACGTATTGATGAATCCTTGTGGTCCATCAAAATCGGTAGGTAAGCACTCCAGCTTTTCTACACCCATCTTATCTTCGCCCAAGAGCTCCACGCCCGCAAACTTGCTTTCAAAATCAGTCTTCCATTCCGTAGCCCATTTACGAATATCAGTTTCCTGCTTGAAATCCTTAGAATACTTCACGGCAATCCGATCACCCTTATCGCTGTACACGCTCTCAAAGTACGGAGGATTGCGGGTAATTTTGATTTCGTGTTTTACCGAATTGTACTCTACCGTATCCACATCCTTCTGTTGCCGGAAAAAGGCGGTCATCAGAGCTTCATCCCAAGCCATTGCTGCTTTCGTGGGAATCGTGACTCGCTCAATTGGTCCGCGCAGAAGATTCATCATAAAAGCGATTTCTTGTGGGCGATTAATTACCGGAGTTCCAGAAAGAGCTACGATCTTGCAGTTGGTGGCAGTATAAATCATATTGTACAGCTTCTGCTTCAGTTCGCGCTCCGACAGAACCGAGCTGATTAAGTTATGTGCCTCTTCCAGAATCACGATAGAGTCATCGAACATTCGCTCGGACGGAAGGAGTTTGTCGACATTAGATTCCAAGATACCGTTATAGTTAATAAAATTGAACCGGGAATTGATCATATCGTTGACCTGAGCTTCAATACCCTTCTGCTGCTCGCGAGTCAGGGTTCGAAAATTTGGGGCGGCTTCTGGTACAGTCATAAAGTAACTCCCGTGCTTATCCAGGTAGTCTTCGGAAATACCCAGGGATTTAGCGGTATCCCTATCTTCCTCCGATGTCACCTGTTTCTTCATCCAGTGCTGGTCTAAGATGTACACTGGATCTCCACACTTCCGGATCTCTTCAATAAAATTAGCACGAAGTGAAGCTGGGAGAAGCACAAATACCTTCTTATTGCTCATCAAAGACTCGGCGACAGCAATAGCCGAACACGTCTTGCCTGAACCGAGACCGTGGTACAGCAGTAGACCGCGATACGGAGTTTCGATCAGCAAGTAATCTCGAACTAGTTTTTGGTAGGGGAATAGCTCACCAGGCTTTCCGTCAGTGCCCTCAATATCTTTTTGGCGGTACTTCAAGAAGATTCGGGTTATAGAATCTGCGAATGCTCGGCGACTCGGTAGAACGTATGACATTCTCACTTAATTTTAGAACCGAAATGATAATGGAAGAGGTTGTCCGCAAGAACCCAAAACTTTGGACTGTCGCAATTTATTTGTTTTATGTAGCGGGATTTCTTTACCTAAAGCCCGGTGTAGCTTTCGGAAAAGACGGAAATATCCGTCCCTTTGGAGTTGGAAAGAAGGATTCTACCGTCTTTCCAGTATGGATTTGGATTTTAGGACTAGCAGTAGCTGCTTACCTGACAGTAGTCTATATCCTGGACTTTGATTTTTAAAGCTCATAGAAAAAAGTTTCGGGATTGAATTTAGCCTTGTCCATAAAATCTCTCAGCGCCTGCTCATCCGCCATTTTGTACTCGCCAATCTTCTGGTAATTGTTTTCCAAAACATCGCCCTCACGAACGATGATATCTTTCTGAGGTCGCTGGGAAAGAGGATGCAGAACAAGTTCGGGAACTGATTCAGTTCCTGTTCCATCCGTCGCCGGTTTCAGGTACTTGCGGATTTTTCTAGTAGAGTTACGTTTCAGGTTATCTTTCAGTCGACCCGCGTCGTTTACGGAAATACCCACCATTCCCACAATGTCCGGATACTTCTTGATTATGGTATCGCTCAAGCAAGGATCATAGGCTGCGCGGGGTTTGGGTAAACATCCCTGCGTCACTTTCGAACACCGTTTCAGGAAGTTGCGTTTCGTGTTTTTGTCCAATCGAGTATTCTTGGACGGAGTTAGAAGCCACAGAACCTTTACGTCTCGCGTGAGTTTGTATACGGTAATTTTCTTGAAATCGCGAATCCAAATTCCCAGTGCCAGTTTTCCCACGAAAGGATTGGGGTAGAAAAACACGTTCTGGTTTGGAGTCATACACCGCGTCCCATCGGCTAAAGGAACTCCTCTCAAATCATCTTCTGGTCGCTTTACCAGACGGAACAGTAGTGTCCCTTTTGGTATAGTTTTGACTTCAAGTTTACGACGACGATACAGAATCGTCTCCATTACTTCTTATCGGCAAATAAACATACCACATAGAATCCTCGGATCTTATACTTCTCCCAACGTAAACCCGTATCGTCCAACCGGGAAAAGTTGTAATTGGCCGGGACTTTGAGAAATAAGTAATCGGAATCTTCCAGAATAACTTTTATGAGTTCATCTACCCTCTTTCTTCCCAGAAACAAATCCAGATCTTTTTTTTCCTTGTACTCGGGTCCTCCCCACGGCGCATCAATATATACTACGTTCGTCTGGATATCCGGAATAGCTTTTACTGAATCTCCATGATACAACTCTACGTTTTTCAACTTGAACACCTCGACGTTATTTTTCAGCGCCTGGAAGTTCTCTTCTTTCAGTTCGTAGGAATCCACGTGCTTGTAATGCATACCGAACAGAATCGTATCTCCTCCAACATTTCCCGTCATATCGGTGATGGTCTTGGCCTTCAAGTTCTTGACCACATCTTTCATGATTTCAATCAACTTTTCTCCGTCGCGGCGTTTAGTGATAGAGTACTCTCCTTCCTCCGTCATTTGGAGCTTATCGTAATCTACTCCTGCCTTTTTTGGGAACAGAATCTCGTTTCGACTCTTGCCTCGTCCTTTTAAAGGATTGCGACGAGTATACCCCATTATTTAGTCGCAGGTTTCGCGTTTGAGACTTCCTTCTGTCGTTTTGACTGTAGTTTCGCCAATAGTTGGGTCTTGAACTTGGACATCTCATCTGTAGTAGGCACACACGCGGCCTTTGTGGCATCGTGCGCCGCCCATACCGTCATTGGCCAGAGGAAGAGCATGATAATGTACCCTAGAGCCAAGTTTGTGGCCATGGTTTCCTCCACCCCAAATCCGATAAATAGATTCTCGAACGGACCACGGAGGAACTGGAACATCCCGGCAAAAAAGTATGCTATGGCACAGGGAGCTGCGGAAATAGCTCCATTTTTTACGGCAGTTAATAGATTATACTTGGAACACTCGACATACGTACTGATCAACAGTATTAGCGTTGTTCCGAACGTTATTCCGCCAAATATTGATGCGGTAGGAACTAGAAGTTTGAAAGCTACGTTCATTATTTTTACTACAGACTTTGATGTGTGGCAATCAGACGTTCAACATCTGACATAAGAGCAATGCGTTCGGTATAATGTGGTCTAATAACTGAACGGCATTCAGATAGAGTTTTCCAATCTACTTCCGACACTTCCTTGCTTTGCATGAATGTGAGCTTTTGCTTTAAGTTAATGATCTTGGAGTCGCGAAGAAGAGCCACGAAATAGATATGGCGATAGAGTACGTTATTAGTTCCCCGGAATGTTTCAATGAATTTGAGAGTGGGGTGTAAGGTATACGCTTCGGAGGGAATATTGGTCTCTTCAAAGAATTCTCGCTCGGCACATTCGGAATCAGATTCTCCCCGTGCTCGACGCCCTTTAGGAAACCCCCATTCCGGATCAGAGTACTTTGACCGGTTGCGCTGAATAATATCGGCGCGATCTAATTGATAATACTTGGATTTTGAGATCTCGTACTCTGCGGAATGGGTATCTCGTCCCTGCCCCCAGAGTCTAGTCCACAGCGTATCGAACTCATCAGATACAATAGAGTTCTGTTCGGGGATAGTCATGTTTCCCACGAGGCGCTCATAGTACGCTGGGTCACCCATTTCATACTTTCCCCTGATGAATTCCATATAGGCCATGGAATCCTTCCTCTTGACCATGAGAACTCCGACGGTTCGCGGATCCACGGGAAGTTTCAAGGGGTCGTATGCTCCCCTCAGAAGCAGGATTCCGCACGATATAATTGGGTCTTTACATGTTCGAAACACGTGCCCTTTTTCTCCACAATTGTTGCAGTACATTTCCTTCGCCGACATTTCACTGTCATATCGTCCGTTTTTACTTCCGGCTTTCTAACAAATGGGTGGAAGCTCAAGCAAACCAGCACTTCCTAGTTTCCAGGCACTGGATCCTACCAAGGGAACTTACTCTGGAGACTACGTCAGCCAGCTTGCCTCCTCAAATGCCGCCGCTCAGCAAGCAGCGTATAAGGCAGCCCAGTCGGCGTACACTGCTGCCTCATCTTGGAAGATAGGTGCTATTGTGGGAGGAATTCTTGCACTTCCTCTTATCGTAATCATAATTTATGACCTCATTGCTCGCTCTGCCGGATGGCGAACCATTCTTTTGCCCGGAGTCGCCCATTTCTCTAATTTCCGTGAAGGTTTGGAAAATCCTGCTAGTACAAAGAAACTATATGATAGATGGACATCTCCTCTGACAGCTAATAAATTTGCTGGAGGACAAGGTCTAGAATTTAATACTCCTCGTCCAGACTCAACCAGAACGGTTCTGGGTATATGGGGAATAGCTGCTACAGAAATACACGAAAAGGGACTTGATACACTGATAAATACGGAAAATCAAAAAGCAAATACTGGCAAATATCAACTTGAATTGTATGGAGGAGGTGTTACTAAAACAATGCCTATTGTCTCTACGGAATTCAGTCCAAAAGACCCTTCTGGAAGTTTAGATGGAATCAAGTTTTATTTAGAAGGTTCACAGGATCTGTCTGTTGTAAAAAATCCGTCTAATATTGCCTTTACTATATTGGAAGTCATACCTTCAGCTCCTGCCCCCCCTCCACCGCCAGCAGCCCCTTCTTCATCGGGAGGATCTAATAAGAAATGTTACGATA
>Ga0114979_10000185_pt1 | contig 40798 bp, 33 predicted proteins | sample S_140625_EF_Meta_FD_87315 | JGI IMG/M metagenome (GOLD analysis project Ga0114979, IMG submission 87315) | Freshwater microbial communities from Lake Simoncouche, Canada to study carbon cycling - S_140625_EF_MetaG | ecosystem: Environmental > Aquatic > Freshwater > Lake | place: Lake...
CACGCGATCAGGATCGCCGCGACGCCGGCCGGAGGGAGCGACTCAGCCCCCGCGTTTTGCCACGGCGCGGCCAGCCAGGCAACACCGGCAAAACCCAGCAGCATACCGATCGCAGTCAGCGGGCGCGGGCGCGAACCGCCGGGCCAAGCCCACTCGACCAACACGACAAAGAGCGGGCCCGAACCGATGAGCAGCGCCGTCACGCCAGAGGGCACGCTCCGCTCAGCCCACGTGACAAGGCCGTTGCCACCCAGCAGCAGGAAAAAGCCGGACACAGCTGCGGCGCGCCACTGACCGGCGGTCGGCCAAGCCGCTCCCCGGGCGCGGAGAACGGTCATGAGCAATGCCCCGGCCAACGCGAAGCGCACAGCCGCGAGGGCGAAGGGCGGCATCGACTCGACCGCCACGCGGATGGCCAGATAGGTGCTCCCCCACACGAGATAAACCGTGGCGAAGGCCAAAACATAGGCGCGCGGCGAAGGTGAGCCGCCGGGCACGGGAGTGGAGTCGATAACGGCCATGAAGGTCCGGTAGACTGAACAGGAATCCGAGTTGAAGCGAACCAACGTTTTCCCGAACTCCCAGTCCACACCTCAACCCCATAACGCCTCCGCCTGCGAAGCGCGTCGCCCAGCTTAACCCTCGCTCGGACGCCAGTCGATCAGCTCGAGCTGGATGGTCTTGCGGTCGTTGAAAAAGTTCCAGGCCAGCTCGACCGCGAGATCCACCGGTCGGCCCGTCGGTGGCAGGCGGTCGGCCATTTTCCAAGCCACCCCGTGCAAACGCCGCCCGCCGGCCGCTTCCACCGCGAAACGAAAATGCACACCCTTAAAAACATCGGGACGCTGGCGCAGCATCACACCACGCAGACCAAAACGCGGCTCCGGGTTGGCCTGACCAAAAGGCTGCAAGCGCACCAATTCGTCCATCAGACGATCGTCGATATCGTCCGGTCGCAGCCAGGCGGAGATCTCCAACTCAGGCTCGACCATGCGACCACCTGTCCAAGCCCGCACACCCTCGGCGAAGCGCACGCGAAAGGCTTCGAGGTTCGCCTTCTCCACCGCCACGCCCACCGCCATAGGATGGCCCCCCCAGCTGGAGAGCAGGTCTGCGCAGCCTCCCAGCACTTCCACCAGATTGATGCCGTCCACACTGCGGCCCGAGCCCTTGGCCAACGCCCCCTCGTTGCCCAGCACGATGCAGGGGCGATGGTATTTGCGCGTCACCCGGCCGGCCACGATGCCGACCACGCCGGGGTGCCACCCGTCGGCATAAAGCACGATGCCGGCCCGATCCAGTTGACCGGCCTCGATCGCCCGCTCCGCTTCGTCGGTGATGCCGCGTTCGATCTCCTGCCGCTCGCGGTTAAAAGTATCCAGCTGCCCTGCGGTCTCGCGACAAAAACGCTGGTCGTTGCTCAGGATCAACTCGACTGAGAGCGCGGCGTCAGCCAACCGGCCGGAGGCATTGATACGCGGCCCGAGCCGGAAGGAAATATCCACAGGCATGAGGTCCTGCCCCGGTCGCACGCCGGCTACGTCCATGAGCGCACGCAGACCAGGCCGCGCCGCCTCTTGCAGGATGCGCAAACCGTGGCTGGCGAGGATACGGTTCTCCTCTTGCAGCGGCACGAGGTCGGCGATCGTGCCCAAGGCCACAAGGTCGAGGTAGTCGCGCAACTTCACCGCGTGTGCCACGGGGTGATTCTCCGCCCGTAGCTCCTTGATCAAACCGTGGATAAGTTTGAACACCAGCCCGACGGTGCAGAGTTGCCGCCAAGCCTCATCACCCGGCAGTTCATAGGCATGGGGATTAATCAAAATGCCCGACTCCAATGGTGCTTCTTTCGAACGGTGGTGATCTACCACGATGACGTCGATGCCGAGTCCCTGGAGGTAAGCCACCTCTTCGAGCGAATTGGTGCCGCAATCCAAGGCGATAAAAAGGTCGGGACGACCGGGCTCGAGCGCGCGGTCGATGGCGCTGCGGGAGAGCCCATAACCGTCCGCCATCCGCCGGGGCACGACGAAACGAGGATCGGCCCCCAGACGTCGAAGGATGCTGACCAACAACGCAGTGCTGCTGACCCCGTCGACATCGTAGTCACCGAGCACCACGATCTGCTCGCGCGCGGCCAGCGCCTGTCGCAAACGCGCCGTGGCGCGACCGAGATTCTTGAGTAAAAAAGGATCCGCCAGACGCGCCAGGGCCGGCTGCAGAAAAGCCGCCGCGGACGCCGGCTCGCGTTGACCAGTCCGAAGCAGCAGCTCGGCTAGCACCGGGCTGATACCCAAGGCGGCAACCAGAGCCGCCACCTCGGCGGCGACGGGCGGATGATGGATCCAACGCATGGCAGCGGGCACACAGGCGCGGGCTAGGCGAACGGGAGCGAGGCGCCAGACAGGCGGATCCGCATTCGGATCCGCCCGCCTCCACGCCGCGTCCCGCGCGTAAAGTCCGCGCCAGAAGCGCGGCAGGGCTTACTTCGCGTCGGCTTCGAGGCCGACCGGTTTGGCACCGGCGATTTTGCCGCCGACTTCCCAGCCGTAGACCGGCTTGGCCTCCTCGCGCTCGACTTTCTCGCGGTCACCCTTGTGCCACCAGTAGAAGACTGGAGCCGCGATGAATACCGAGGAGAAGGCGCCCGTGATGATGCCGATTATGAAAGTGAAGGCCAGATCGCGCATCACCCCTGTGCCGGCTACGAAGAGCGCGACGGCGGTGAGCAATACGGTGAAGCTAGTCAGGACCGACCGGGAGAACACCCGGCGCAGCGAGTCGTTGATAATATCGCGCAGGTGCGCGCCCGGATTATTGCGCAGCTCCTCGCGGATACGGTCGAAGACCACGACGGTGTCGTTGATCGAGTAGCCCGCGATGGCAAGGATGGCTGCCACCATGGGGGCGGAGAACTGGTGACCAAACAGCACGAAAATACCGATGGTCATCAGGATATCGTGGATCGAGGCCACCACCGCACCGATGCCAAAACCCCACTCGAAGCGGAGGGCGACATAGAGAAGGATGATCACCATGGAGAAGGCGAGTGAGACGATGGCGTTGGTCTTCACCTCGCCGCCAATGGAGGCTCCGATACGGTTCTGGCCGATCAAGGTGTAGTTTGCCTCGGGGTGCGCCTTTTGGAGCGCCGCAACCATCGCGGCGGAGTCACCGAAGGCAGTCTCGATGCGCAGAGTCTCGGCCCCGCCGCCGATAGCGGCCACATAGGTCGGGGTGGCCTCCTCAATGCCGGCAGCCTTGGCGAGAGAACGAATCTCGGTAGCATCGATGCGTTTTTCAAAACTCAGCGTGGCGATATCGCCACCCAGGAAGTCGACACCGTAGATGCGGTCACCCTTCGTCGCTACGTAGCCGATTGAAACGATGATAATGACCCAGGAGGCGATGAAGCAGGGCTTACCCAGCTTCACGAAGTCCACCTTGCCGATGCTAATCGGAGCCATCATGGAGAGCTTCTTGATGACACCGCCCACGATCAGCCAGTCGAGGATGAGGTGGCCGAAAACCAGGACGGAGAACAGGGTGGAAAACACACCGATCGCAAGGGTCACGCCGAAGCCTTTAATGGGGCCGGTGCCGAGGCCGATCATCACCGCGCAGATGGCCAACTGAGTGACGTGCGCATCGAGAATGGTGATGAAGGCGCGGTCGTAGCCGGCGGTGTGGGCGGCCGGCAGGGATTTGCCCAAGGCGAGCTCATCGCGCATGCGCTCAAAAATGAGGATGTTTGCGTCCACCGCCATGCCGAGGGTCAGCACGATACCGGCGAGGCCAGGCAGGGTCAGAGTAGCGCCGAAGGATGCCATCGCCGCGAAGATAATTAGGACGTTGAAGCCGAGCGCGATCAAGGCGAGCCCGCCGCCAACGCGGTAATAAGTGAACATGAACAGCGCCACCAGCACGGTGCCAATGACTGCGGCGCGCACACCGCTATCAATCGCATCCTGAGCCAACGAAGGCCCGACCTCGTATTGCTCCTCAACCAGCAGGGGCAGGTCGAGCGGGTTGTTCAACACGTTGGCCAACTCGACCGCCTCGCGCTGGGAAAACTGGCCGGTGATCTCGGCCGAGTTGCTATTAATCTCCTTCTCAACGCCGGGGGCTGAGTAGAGGCGGCCATCTAGCATGATGGCGAGTTGGGCGCGGGCGCCGGTATCGCCGCTACGCTGCACGACCTCGTCAGTGAGCTTGGCGACCTCGCGGGTAGCGGTGGCGAACTCCTTCTGGCCGGCGGAATTGAACTTTAGGATGATGCGGAAACGGCCAAACTCATCCATCGTCGCGAAGGCGTCTGAGACGTTCTTCCCCGTCATCTCCCAGGTGCGCTTCACAAAGAGCTCGCTGGTGATGGTCTGGCCGGTGCGGGACTCCTGCTCGTAGGTCTTCACCTCGTAACCAGCGGGCGTCTCGACGCCGGCGCCAGGCCGGGAGAAGGGATAAACGAGATGGAATGCGAGGCGGGCAGGCTTCTTTACCGCCTCCAGCACCTCGGGATTGTCGCGGGTGTTTACGCCGGGCAACTGAACCTCGATGCGGCTTTCGCCGACGGGCCGAATCACCGGTTCAGCTACGCCGAGTCCGTTGATGCGGTCGCCGATGATTTCGATGGCTTTCACCAGCTTTTCCTTGCGCTCGTTTTGGGCGATACCGGAGGCAGCTTTTTCGTCCACCGCGAGGGTAAAGGCGACGCCGCCCTTGAGGTCGAGGCCGAGCTGGAGCTTGCCCTTCGACTTGAGCAGGAGGTGGTCAAGCAGGAGGTTGTTGCGCTTGGTGATGTTTACCAAAGAGCTCTCCAGCTTCACGCCGGGGAAATACTCCTTGGCCAGATCGATGCGGCGTTCATTGGCGATGTCGCGCAGAGCTACAAAAACTGACGGAGCTTGCTTGGCGTCGAAGCGGGTTTTGGCCTCACCCACAAGGGTTTGGAACTCGGTCTGGCGGGTCTCGACTCGGCTGGAGATATACTCCGGCACGTTGCGGTCTTGCAGGGGCAGCAGCGAAAGCAGCGCCCACAGCATAATGGTGAAGCTCAGCACGAGCTTCCACAGGTTGCGTTTAAGCATGGTGGTTATGTTGGTTTAAAAAAGGGGTATCGCCGCGCTCAGGAGCGCGGGAAAGAACGGGGAAAGGTAAAGGGGGCGGCGTCGAAGCGGGTAAACGCACAAGGCACCGGCGCCACGCCGATGCCACGCGAATGCGAAAGCGGATTTTTAGTTTTTCTTGTCGGCGCCGTCCTTGCGGACCACTTCCTGAACAAAGCTCTTGGCGATTTCGACTTTCACGCCTTCAGCAATGCGCACCACAAAACGGTCGTCCTTCTTGCTGGTGATCTCGCCATAGATGCCACCGGACGTCACGATTTCGTCACCGGTGCCGAGTTCAGCCAGCATCTTGGCGTGCTCTTTCTGCTTTTTACGCTGGGGCGCGATGATCAGGAACCACATCGCCGCAAACATGAAGCCGATGAAGAGGAGATTCATCATACCGGCGCCAGAGGCAGGGGCGGTGGCTTGGGCGAGAAACAGCAACGATTCAGGGACGGAAGTCATTTTCTGATTTGCGGGAAGTGATTTTTAGACGAGGAATCGCGAGATAACCGCGCCCGCATTCGCGAACGCAAGCCATAACCCGACCACTCCCCCCTTCTGCCGGCCCCGCCCGGCTCTCTCCACCTTCTCTGTGAAAAGCAAATCCGCCGCCCCCTCCACCGCCTGGTCAATTGCCAAGTCCGACGAACTCTACGGGTTCAAACGCTGGGGGGCCGGCCACTTCGGAGTGGATGAAGACGGCACCGTTGCCGTGCAACCCCTGGCCGACGGCCGCTCGATCCGGGTCATGGACGTCATCGACGAAGCCGTCGCCATGGGCCTGAAAGCCCCCCTCGTCATCCGCTTTCAAGACCTGCTCCGCCACCGCGTTGAAAAACTCAATGGCGTCTTCGCCCAAGCCATCAAAGAAGAAGGCTACAAAGGTGCTTATCGCGGCGTTTTCCCCATCAAGGTCAACCAGTTGCGCGAGGTAGTTGAAGAGATCGTATCCGCCTCCAAAGGGTTTAACTACGGCCTCGAAGCCGGCTCCAAACCTGAACTGATGATCGCCATGGCCATGCATGAAGGGGCCAACTCGCTGATCATTTGCAATGGCTACAAGGATCACGATTTTATTCGCATCGCTCTGCTCGGTAGGAAATTAGGCAAAAAAGTCATCATCGTGGTCGAGCAACTTGCCGAGCTCGATGACATCATCCGCGTCTCCGAGGAGGTTGGCGTAAAACCGCTCATCGGCTTCCGTGCCAAGCTCCAGACCCGCGGGGAGGGCAAGTGGTCCTCCTCTTCCGGCGACAACGCCAAGTTCGGCTTGAACACCGCCGAAATCCTCTTCGCCTGCGAAAAACTCCGCGCCGCCAAGCTCACCGCTTCCCTAAAGCTGGTTCACTTCCATATCGGCTCCCAAGTCCCCAATATCCTCACCATCAAAAACGCCGTCATCGAGGCGTCTCGCTTCTATTGCCAGCTTGCCAAGATGGGTTTCCCGATGGGCTACCTCGATGTCGGCGGCGGCCTCGGCATCGATTACGACGGCTCCCGCACGAACTACGAGTCGTCCATGAACTACTCCATGGCCGAATACGCCCGCGATGTCGTCGCGAACGTCCGCGACATCTGCGACGCCATGCACGTGCCCGTGCCCGATCTCGTATCCGAGTCCGGCCGCGCCATCGTCGCCCCCCACGCCATGCTCGTGGTCGAGGTTTTCGAGCGCATTAACAAACGCGAGACCCTCGGTGTGCAGCATCAGCCAAAGGAGAAGCACAAGGTCGTGGTGGACCTAGAATTCTTGCTGAAAAACAAAGCCAAGCTCGGCAAACTCGAGCGTTTCCACGACGCCGTGCAAAAGAAGGAGGAAGCCTTTTCCCTTTTTAATCTCGGCTACCTCGACCTCGAAAACCGCGCCGCCGCCGAGTCGCTCTACTGGCAGGTCTGCGAACAGATCGCCCAGGAAACCCGCGACGCCGGCTACGTGCCCGAAGAACTGCGCGAGTTAAACAAACTCCTCGCCGACCAATACGTCTGCAATTTCTCCGTTTTCCAGTCCCTGCTCGACCACTGGGCCCTGAAACAACTTTTCCCCATCGCTCCTCTCCACCGCCTGAAGGAGGAGCCGCTCGTAAACGCCACCTTGGTGGACATCACCTGCGATTCCGACGGCAAGATCGGCACTTTCATAGACCTGCAAGACACCAAAGATTATCTGAAGCTTCATCCACTAAACGGTAAACCCTACTATCTCGGTATTTTCCTGACCGGTGCCTACCAGGATATCATGGGCGACCTGCACAACCTCTTCGGTCGCGTCAATGAGGTCCACGTGTTCTTGGAAGATGATGAGCCCAACGGCTACTACATCGAGGATACGCTCGCCGGCATTCGCATGAACGAGGTGATCGAGACCGTGCAATACCAGTGGGAGGAGCTCTGCCGCCGCATCAAGACCCAGATCGACGCCGCCACTAAGAAGGATCTGGTCAAACCCCGCGAAGGCGTGCGCCTGCTAGAGTTTTACGAGGGCCAGATGCTGGCCAAGACTTACCTCAATATCGACCGCAGCGCCTCCACGCCCGAGGAAACCCGCTCCCAAAAGACGGCGCGCACCTCCCGCTTACCCTCCGGTAAACCGTCCACCCGCCGCCCCCGTCCCTCCGCCAAGGGCTAGTCTGTTCAGTCGGTCCATAACCCTTTCGCACGAGCGGGAGTAATGGATACATCAGCGCGCTGCGGAGTTGCCTCCGCCAAGCGCTACCGCCGGAGTAACCACTTGTCATGACCAGCCTCACTTTCCTCCCGCCTCTTGCCCTCGCCCTTCCCACTGCGGGTGATTGGCTCGAGGCCATACCCATCATCCTCTCTCTAATCGTGATCGAGGGTCTGCTAAGCGTGGACAACGCACTCGCGATCGCCGCGATGGCCAACCACCTGCCCGAGCACCAAAAGAAAAAAGCCCTGCGCTGGGGCATCATTGGCGCCTACGTCTTCCGCGGCGCAGCCATGGCCGGAGCCGCGTTCATCATTTCTAACCCTTGGCTAAAAATCGTCGGCGCCGCTTACCTCGTCTACCTGATGTGCGCCCACTTCACCCAGGCTGCCGACGACGAGGAAAAGGATGCAACCGGCACCGCCCACCTGGCCGGACGCAGCTTCTGGGCCACCGTAGCCGCCATCGAGCTGATGGACCTGAGCCTGAGCGTGGACAACGTCGTGGCCGCCGTCGCCATGAGTCCGAAGCTGTGGATCGTGTGCCTCGGTGTCTTTATTGGCATCCTAGCGCTCCGCTTTGTTGCCGGTTACTGCCTAAAGCTACTGGAGAAGTATCCGATTCTCGAACACACCGCTTTCCTGCTAATCGGATACGTGGGCTGCATTCTGGTCGTGGAGATCGTGTCGGTCTACCAAGGCCATCCCATCCATATTAACGCCTTCCAGAAATTCATTGGCATCGTGCTGATCACCGCCGCCACCCTGATGTATTCGCGTCGCCCTAGGCTTCAGCGCGCCACCAGCCCGGCCTTGCACCTCGCCCGTCTGCCCATGCTCGCCTTTTCGGCTGTGGTCGGCGCCGTGATCGTTACCCTAGCTTGGCCCTTTAAGGCCGCCTGGACCGTGCTCCGCCCGAAATCTGGCCCGACCGCCTGATCCAGCCGCGCATGCTCTTCCGCTGCCAGCCCGGCTTTGAAGATCTACTCGTCGGCGAACTCCGCGCCGCCGGCCTCGCCACGACCGACCGCGGCGGCGGCTGGGCCCTGACCGCCCCCGCGCACGGGCCCGCCCCCGAACTTTGCTTCGCCCATGCCCTGCATCTCGCCCCAACCGAGCTGGGCGGAGATTCGGTCAACGTCCTCGCCACCCGTCTGCTGGAGCATTTTCTCAATAGCGCCCGCGACGAGCGCTTCGACGCCCCCTGGCCCTGCGTCTTCTCGACCGCCGCCGGCCTCGACGGGCTGGGCCGCCGGGCTGATGCTGTCGCGACCGCTTTCCACGAACTGCTGAAAAAGCGCCTCGGCCGCGTCGCGCGCCTCGCCCTTGACGAGATCCCCCGCGGCCCCGGCGCCAACCGCGGCTTGTTTGTCCATTTCGTCGATTTTAAAAAGGTTTTCGTCGCCCGGGAATTACTCTCCGGCGGACAACGTCGCATGGCTGACGATTCCCTCGCGCCCTCACGCAGCTACCTAAAGGTTGAAGAAGCCTACACCCTGCTGGGCCGTGAGCCCGCTCCCGGCGAGTTCGTAGTCGACCTCGGCGCCGCCCCCGGCGGTTGGAGCTACTCCGCCGCCAAGCGCGGAGCTCGCGTGCTCGCCCTCGATAATGGCCCGCTGAAAGGCGGCGCGCTTGATCATCCCCTGATTGAGCACCGCCGGGCCGATGCCTATGGTTATCGCCCAGGCCCCGGCGAACGCGCCGACTGGCTGTTTTGTGACCTTGTGGACGATCCCCACCACGTGTTGCAAAGCCTGATCGCACCCTGGCTGGAAAACGCCTGGTGCCATCGCTTCGTGGTGATCCTAAAATTCGGCCGTGTTGATCCCCTCGCCCTTTTGCGCGAAGTTCGGGCGCCCGATTCCGTTTTTTCCCGTCACGCCCCCGGCACCCGCCTACGCCACCTTTTTCACGACCGCGAGGAGTTTACCCTCGTCGGCGAACTCCGCGCCTGAGTTCAACTCCCCGTCCCCCTATGAGCCTTTCTCACGAACTCACCCTCTGCGGACTGCCTGCCGTTCAGGCCCGCTTCGCCCGAGACCCCGAATCGATCAAACGGTTGTTTTTCGACGAACCCACCAGCCGCAAGCTCGGCGCCATTTGCAAGGCTCTCGCCGCCGCAAAAAAAGTCTACCGCTGCGTCCAGCCGGACGAATTGGAAAAAGTCGGCGGCACGATCCACCACGGCGGGGTCGTTTGCGTGGTGCGCGCCTCCGCTCTAGCCGCTCCGCTGCCCCGGGAAGTTGCGGCTTGGGCGGCACAAAAAGAGCCGCTGCTGATCCTGGACCGCATCGGAAACGCCCACAACCTCGGCGCCATCGCTCGCTCTGCGGCCTTTTTCGGCGTCGCCCACATTATCCTGCCCTTTCATCCCTCCGCCGCCTTGCCCGGTGAGGCCGCCCACCGGGTCGCCGAGGGCGGGCTGGAACATATCAAGATCTGGCGCGTGCCCACCCTGCCCACTTTTCTCGCCGGTCTCGCCGGCTCAGGCTACGAAATCATCGGCGCAGCCACCCGCGGCGGCACCGCCGCGGCGCGGCCAGCCGGCACCAAACCTCTTGCCCTCGTGCTCGGTAACGAGGAACAAGGTCTCGCGCCAGAGGTCGCCAAGGCTTGCACCCGGCTCGTATCGCTCGCCGGCAGCGGCAAAGTCGAGTCGCTCAACGTCTCCGTCGCCGCCGCTGTGCTGCTCCACACCTTGCTGGCTAAATAATCACCACCGCCCGCCAGACTGCCCCGCCCGCTATCGCCTTCGCCTCGTATTGACCAGAAACTGCACGCCCACAATCGGCCTACCCCTCCTAACTCCCTAAGTCTGCTCTTTATGCGCCTCCCCGCCCAGCTTACTCGTGTCCTGTTTACCGGCCTTGCTCCGCTCTCGGCCTTATGCGCCGTGCCGCAACCGCCCGCCGCACCCGAACCCAGCTTCGCGGTCGTCGCTTATAACGTGGAAAACCTCCACGACGTCGACGGCGTGGCCATGTATGACGATTATCAGCCCGCCGTATACACGCCCGCCCACCTCGCGGTAAAAGCCGCTAATATCGCGAAGGTCCTCGCCCGCGTGGACAAGGGCGCCGGCCCCGCCTTGGTCGCTTTTAACGAGATCGAGCTGGATCAGACGCCCGACTCCACCGTGACTGATCTCGACGCTTGGCTTGCCTCCGTCTCCGACAAAACGCTCCCAGAATTACTCGGCCAAACGCCCCTGCCCGCCGCGCTCGCTGGCCTGCCCGCCGAGGCTTGGCTGCTCAAGGCCTGTGTCGACGCCGGCATGACCGGCTACCATGTCGCCACCACCAACGAACGTCCCCGCAAACACGAGGACGGCCACGCTCAGGCCATCCGCAACCTCGTGTTCTCAAAGTTCCCGATCAAGAATGTTCGCAGCCATCCCACCGCCAACGCTCGCGCCATCTTGGAGGTAACGGTCGACGCCGAAGGCTCCCCCCTGACGATTTTTGTTAACCACTGGAAATCCGGCGCCGGCGACCCCGAGACCGAAGCAAGCCGACGCGCTAATGCGAAAACCTTGCGCGCCCGCATCGACGAGCTCCTCGCCGCCGACGCCAACGCCGACTTCATCATCGCGGGCGATCTGAATTCCCACTACAACCAGAAGCAGCGCTATCGCACCATGGGCACGACCGCGATCAACGACGTGCTCGGTTCTCAAGGCAACGAGCTCAATCTTCGCGGTCAGGACCGCGACCTCTATAACCTGTGGTTCGAGTTACCTTCTGATCAGCGCGGTTCCGATATCTACAAGGAGGAATGGGGCACTCTGATGCACTTGATTGTCTCGCGCGGCCTCTACGACCAAAACGGCGTGCAATACGTGGATAACAGCTTCGCCGTCCTGAAGTTTCCCGGACTCAACGCCAACGCCCTCGGCCTCCCCAACCGCTGGTCGCGTAGCCCGATCCCCGCCGGTTTTTCCGACCACTTCCCCGTTTACGCCCGTTTCCGCGTGCTCGGCCCCGGCCCAAAGGATAAATGGATGGCACTGACCCGCGCCAGCGAGACCGCCGAAGGCCCGGGCACGCCTGTTCGCGTGGAAACCACCACCGTTGATCTGTTTGCTACCGCCCTCAAACCCGCCGACCTCCCCAAGGGCACCGATCTCCGCAACGTCTCCTACACCGGCCGCATCTTCCTCATCGATGCCCCTGCCGCCGTGAACGAGAAAGGCTACGTGAGCGTCAAAGTTGGCGACCTCGACTACGATGTATTCAGCCACGACAAGGAGCTGCGAAACACTTACCGCGAACGCGCCCGCACCACTTCACGCCTGCGTTTCTACGGCGAGCTCGGGCAATACAAAGGCAGGTGGCAGTTCGTCCTTCAGGGCAAAGAGTGGCTCAGGTAACCGGCCTGCCCGGCGCCCTCTCCGCCATGGCTAAGTTGAGCTGGTAGAGTTCCACATCGAGCCAGCGGCCAAACTTGTAGCCCACCTCTCGGAGCGTGCCCGCATGGCCAAAGCCGGCCGAACGATGCAGCTCCACACTGGCAACGTTCGCGGCATCGATCACGCCCACCATCACGCGCAAGTCCCGCGCCCGCGCCGTCCGCACCAGCTCACCGAGCAGCGCGCGCCCACACCCCTGCCCACGACGATCGGCCCGCACGTAAATGGAGTGCTCCACCGTGTTCCCATAGGCAGGAAAGGCGCGAAAAGGACCATAAGTCGCAAACCCTGCCAGCGAACCGTCATCCGCAAAGGCCCCTAACACCGGCAACCCGCCGCGCTCCTTGGCTTCGAACCACCCGCTCATAAACAAAGGAGTGCGCAACGTATGCTCATAGATCGAGGTCGAGTGCGCGATCTCGTGATTAAAAATAGCCAGGATTTCGGACGCGTGGTCGTGAGAACAGGTCCCTATCTTCATTAACATAATTTTTAATACCTGTTTATCCGGCCCATCAATGGTGCATTCCGCCCCTCATTTATTTAACAAATCGCTTACTATTTTGAGCTCCCCCTGCACTTGTTCGAAGGTAAAGACGAAATCAAACCCCTCGGGCCACCTGCAACACCGCCCCGGATATGAGCTGGCCGGATGGCCCGTGGAGGTTGGCCTCGCCCGCGTGGGTAGCCCACGGCAGTCGAAGAAAAACATGGGGCGCACCGACCTGCGCCAGCGCCGCCGCCAACCGCTCACTATGGCGGCACCAAACCAACTCATCCAGCACCCCGTGAATGATGAGAGTCGGCGGCGCGGCCGCGTGCACTAGTTTTTCCGCGCTACCGCTTCGAAATAGCTCAATCCGCGCCCCCTCCGGCGGACCGCCGAGAAACTGGCGGACGAGTTTATCGGAGTTGAGCGCATCTTTGTCCGAACGGATTGACCAAACGAATTCCAGGTCGAAACACCCGTAAAGGGCCACCACCGCGCGCACCCCGGACAGGGCTTCCCCGTAAGCCGCAGCAGTCACAATCTGCGCGCCCGCGCTGCGACCGAGCAAAGTCAGACGCGTAGGATCGATGCCAAGGTCGACAGCGTTCGCCCGCACCCAAGCCACGCCAGCGCACACGTCGTCTCGCTGGGCCGGCCACCGATAGGCCGGAGCCAACCGGTAACTGAGGGCTGCCACCGCCACACCGTGAGCCGCCAGCCAATGATTCAAACCTGCGAGCTGCGTGCGGTCGCCGCTGTCCCACCCACCGCCGTGCACCAACACCACGCAAGGCGCACCTGCGGTCTCCGCCGCGCCCAAGGAGCGGTAAAAATCCACCGCCAAGCCCTCCACATCGTGCGTCTCGACCGCGACCCGCCGCGCCCGCATCGGCCCGATCAGCAACCGGCGCCACGACCACAAGACCGCCTCTTCGCGCAGACCAAACACGGCCGTTAATTCACGCCGCGCCCGTCCGGCCAAACGTGCGGCCGACAGCACCGGACGGAGAAACAAAGCCGCCGCGCCTGCTGCCAGCACCCCCGCACCAACCCGCAAGATGGTTTCCGAAGTGGAGCCCTCCTGCCCTGTCATAGTAGCCGACCAGAGGGCGAGGACTCCTGCCAGCACCGCCCAAAGATACCCCAACTCAGTCGCTATCAAAGCAACCAACCATGTGCGCCGCGTCCGCGCCGGCGTGACCGCGTAGCGCGCCACCGCAAGAAAAGCCGCCGCCACCAAGATCATCACCAAACCCATTACCCCCGACGCAAAGCTTCCCGCACGCCCTCCGCAAACGCCAAACGCGCCGCAAGGCTGCGGGCCGTGAAACAAGGTCTACCACCGCTTGCCAAAGGCTCCCTTGGCCTGGGATACTGCCCGCTACCGTTTGTCTCCATGTCCACCAAACTACGTTCCACCTTGGTCTTTGTCGGATTCCTAACCGCTGCCTACAGTGTGGCCGCGCTGGGCGGCTGGGCCACGGCCAGTAGCGTGAAGTCCTGGTATCCCCACCTCGCCAAGCCCAGCTGGACCCCGCCGAGCTGGGTCTTTGGTCCGGCTTGGACCCTCCTCTACACGCTGATGGCGAACGTAGCCTGGCGCATCTGGAGCGGCCCCGCCACAAACCCCGAGCGCGGCGCTATCCTCCGCCGTTGGTGGCTGCAGTTGGCGCTGAACGGGGCTTGGTCCTGGGCGTTTTTCTACTTCCGCAGTCCAGCGGCTGGCTTGCTGGTGATCGGCGCCTTACTCGTGCTTATCGCGAGCATGCAACCACGCCTCGCCCGCATGGATCGCACCGCCGCGCTGCTCTGGACGCCGTATGTGCTTTGGGTCACCTTCGCCGCCTGCCTAAACTTGGCGATTTGGAACCGTAACTAGGGGTCCGGCAGGCTGGCTTGTGGACGCAATCTAAGCCGGCGACAAGAGCCTAGGGCCCGTAAGCACGGGCTCCGATAGACGCGCACGGCGGAAGATCTTACTTCGCGGCCGTGGCGTTCTTCGCGCGCCAAGGCTTTCCCTTAGAGCGTAGCGAGGATGGCGTTGAAAGTCGCGCTGGGACGAAGGGCGGCGGAGGCCTTCGCGTCGTCCGGTTTGTAGTAGCCGCCGATGTCGGCGGGTTTGCCCTGCACGGCGATGAGCTCGGTCACGATCTGCTTCTCGGCGGCGGTGAGCTTTTCGGCGAGCGGGGTGAAGACGGCCTTGAGGGCGGCATCCTTGGTCTGGGCGGCGAGGGCTTGGGCCCAGTAGAGGCCGAGGTAGAAGTGTGACCCGCGGTTGTCGATGCCGGCGCCGACTTTGCGGGCCGGGCTCTTGTCGTTTTCGAGGAACTTGCCGTTGGCCTCGTCGAGGGTTTCGGCGAGGACCTTGGCCTGCGCATGGTTCTGGGTGATGCCTAGGTGCTCGAAGCTGGCGGCGAGGGCGAAGAACTCGCCAAGGCTGTCCCAGCGGAGGAAGTTTTCCTCGGTGAACTGCTGCACGTGCTTGGGCGCAGAACCGCCGGCGCCGGTTTCAAATAGGCCGCCGCCATTCATCAAGGGGACGATGGAGAGCATCTTGGCCGAGGTGCCGACTTCGAGGATGGGGAAGAGGTCGGTGAGGTAATCGCGGAGGACGTTGCCGGTGACGCTGATGATATCGAGGCCCTGCACGAGTCGCTCGAGGGTGAAGCGGCAGGCGGCGGCGGGCTCGAGGATGCGGAGGTCAAGGCCGGCGAGGTCGTGGTGCTTCAGGTATTGCTCCACCTTGGCGATGATCTGCGCGTCGTGCGCGCGGGCGGCATCGAGCCAGAAGACGGCGGGCGTTTGGCTGAGGCGGGCACGGTTCACCGCAAGCTTTACCCAGTCCTGCACGGGAGCGTCCTTAGTCTGGCAGGCGCGCCAGATGTCGCCGGTATCAACGGAGTGGGAAAGCAAAGTCGCACCAGTCTCGTCCACGACGCTAACGGTGCCGGCGGCAGGAATCTCGAAGGTCTTGTTATGCGAGCCGTATTCCTCGGCGGCTTGGGCCATCAGGCCGACGTTGGGCACGCTGCCCATAGTCTTGGGGTCGAGGGCGCCGTGCTGGCGGCAGAAGTCGATGACCGTCTGGTAAACCCCAGCATAGCTGCGGTCGGGGATGAGGGCGAGGGTGTCCTGGGCTTTGCCAGCAGCGTTCCACATCTGGCCGGAGGTGCGGATCATAGCCGGCATGGAGGCATCCACGATGACGTCGGAGGGGACGTGAAGATTGGTGATGCCCTTGTCCGAATTAACCATGGCGAGGGCCGGGCCGGCGGCATAGGCGGCAGCGAGATCGGCCTCGATCGCGGCTTTCTCGGCAGCGGGGAGTTTCTCGATCTTGGCCAGAAGGTCGCCGAGGCCGTTGTTCAGATCAACGCCGAGGCTGGAGAGGGTGGCGGCGTGTTTGGAGAGAACGAGTTTGAAAAATACCTTCACCGCGTGGCCGAAGAGGATGGGGTCGGAGACCTTCATCATAGTGGCCTTCAAGTGGAGGGAGAGCAACACGCCGTCGGCCTTGGCGCGGGCGATGGCGGACTCGTAAAACGCCACGAGGGCGGCTTTGCGCATCACGGTGGCGTCGAGGATCTCGCCGGCCTTGAGCGGGGTCTTTTCCTTCAGGACGAGAATGGAGCCATCGGTCTTGACCAACTCAATACGAACGGTGGTGGCGGCCGGGACGGTGACGGATTGCTCGTTGCCGAAAAAATCGCCGGCAGCCATGGACGCGACGTTGGTTTTGGAGGCAAGGGACCAGGCGCCCATGGAGTGCGGGTGCTTCCGGGCGTAGTCTTTGACGGCCTTGGGCGCGCGGCGGTCGGAATTACCCTCGCGGAGAACGGGGTTAACGGCGGAGCCAAGGACCTTGGCGTAGCGGGCGCGGGCATCCTGCTCGGCAGCGGTGGACGGGGTCTCGGGGAAATCAGGGAGCGCATAGCCCTTGGCTTGGAGCTCCGCGATGGCGGCTTTTAGCTGCGGGATGGAGGCGGAGATGTTGGGCAGCTTGATGATGTTGGCCTCAGGCTGGAGCGTGAGCGCGCCGAGTTCAGCGAGGGCATCGGGCACGCGCTGAGCGGGCGGCAGCAGATCGGCAAAGGCGGCGAGGATGCGGGCCGCGACCGAGATGTCCCGCGTCTCCACGTTCACGCCGGCGTGTTTGGCGTAGGCCTGCACGATTGGCAGGAAGCTGTAAGTGGCAAGGGCGGGGGCCTCGTCGGTGATGGTGTAAAGGATCGAAGGAACGGCGGACATGGCGCGATGGGAAGAGTTGAGGAACGTAGCTGAAAGCCAAGCCACCGCGGGCGGACGGTCAAAGGCATTTGCGGGCCGCAGGACACGCTCTGGCGTTTTCCGGCTCGCCGTCCGGGGGCAGCGCCTGCGTGCTCGGCACATGAGCACTGCCAAACCCACCGCCAAGGCCACCGCCGCTGAAAAAATCGAGATTCGCGCGGACCCGATTGAGCTGACTCAGCTTTTGAAGTTTGCCGGGCTCTTCGAAAGCGGCGGCGAGGCCAAACACGCGATCAACAACGGCGCGGTCACGGTAAATGGAGCGGTCGAAACTGCCGCCCGCAAAAAGATCCTGCACGGCGACGTCATCAGCTGCGCCGGCCAGACCTTGGTGGTGAAAAGCCTTTCCAAGTAAAACACAGCCAAGCTCAGGCGCTCGGCCCCTTCGCCTGGGGCAAAGCCGGCGCCGCGGGGAAAAAGTTTCGTCGCGTCGCGCTATTCCCCCTCGCCGCTTGGCGCTCACCGGGCTCGCCGTAGGGCTTACGGCGGTAGCCGCCGCGATTGGGGTCCAGCGCACAGGCGATCTGGTAACGCTGCATCCGGTCGAAAAGCTCAAGGAGCTGCGTCTTGTCGGGGTAGGCATCCAGACCACTTTGCTCAAGCGCCAGCAGGGTCTCGTGGATCGCCTCGAGCGTGCTCAGGCAGCCGGCTTGGGGCTGTTGTTTGATGATGAAACGGCTGGGCGCGGATGGCGTGAACATGATCCGCGGTAAGGCCTGCAGGGAAGGCGAGAGGCGGAGCATCTTGCGAGCGCAGGCCCAAGTCGCATCGAGCACCAGCACCACCAGGCGCCGACCGCCAAGCTCCGCCGGCGCCAGCTCACCCTGCGAGAGATTGCGGGCCGTCGGGCCCGGATAGAGCAAAACCACCTGATTATCCGGGTCTCGGAGGAGACTCTGGACTTCCGCATGCTGCTCGAAGTCGGTGCCGACCTGGATCTCGCTATCCGCTAGGCAGAGGTGGGTAAGCCGCCCGGTGCCGGCCTTCTCTTGCTTAAATTCTTTCGGGTGCATCAGCAGCACGAAACGCGTGCGGCTGGGCATTGAGCGGATGGACCCGCACCAACACAGCGGTTGCGGCCAAAAACACCGGTAGCAGGTGACACGACTCATGCGGCGGGAATGCGGGGCGGCCGCCCTCAGAGCTGACCGGCCGCGATCACCAAAGCCTGCAGACGCTCGACGTCCGAGGCCGAGGTTTTGGCCACAAAGCCCCGCGCATGGGCGAAATGCACATCGGGCTCTGTCGCGATGCGGGTAAAATCCAAACGCGGGTTATCGCGAAAACGCCCCAGCCCATAGCCCCCAGCTCGGCGATCAGGGTAGACGGAGCCAACCACGTCGCGCGCCCAAGGCTGGCGCTCGATGAAGCGATCGAGCCCGGCGGCCGCATCGTCGGCAAGGCTGTCCGTGCGCGGGAGAAAAACTACTACGCCCGTGGTCGCACCGATCGGGAGTTCCCAGCGCACCGCCTGGCCCGCGAGTTGGTCGAGTCGGGCGCGGGAGGAGCTCACGTGGCCCAAAATATCCTCACCCACCATGCGCATGACCTCCCAAAGCGGTTGTCCTGGCTCGAGGCGCGCGGCTTGGGCGAAGCGGCGCAGCAACGTGAGGTCAATGGGCGAAATGACCCTGGCCAACACCGAGCGCTCGACGCCCAGCCATTTGGCGGTGTCCACCGGACCGCGGCAATCAAACCACTCGGTCGCCTCCAGCCACTCGCAAAACTCGCGCGCGTCGCCGTAAAGACGGAGATGCTGCAAGATCAGCGAAAGGGCGCAGGTCGGAGGCAGGTCCCGGGGCAACTGATGGTGGTCGAAGTTGTTGAGCGCGGGCTCGTGACGGTGCCCCACATCGATCACGCAGACCTCGGGCGCGTCGAGGTCGGCCTCCGTAGGCTCGCGTCGCTCGACTGGGACCGGGTGTCGTGCGAGCAAGACGCAGCAGGCGAGAAACTCGTCCTTGTGGGCCCCGCCGGGATGCGTGAGCAGAAGCTTGGGTGAAATCATACTTGCACCGTAGGCCGCGCACGACGGGCCGCAACGTTCGTTCACAGCCACGGCAAATCTGCTGGCCCCGCCGCCTTTTTCTCGGCCATTTTCAACTTAATCCCCTGCCCTCACCCGTTTTCACCATGAGCCTTTTTATCGGCATAGATTCCGGCACCCAGTCCACCAAGGCGGTCGTCCTCGACCTAGTCTCCAAAAAAGTCATCGCCGAGGCGCGCGCCCCGCACGCGATGATCGCTGGTTTGCCAGCCGGGCACATGGAGCAGCACCCGGCCGAGTGGGTCTCTGCCTTGGAAACGACCCTCTCCGAGGTGGTCCGGCAGCTCGGCGCCCGCGCGAGCGAGATCCGGGGCCTGGGTATTTCGGGGCAACAACACGGCTTCGTGCCGCTCGATGCCGAGGGCGCGGTCATCCGACCGGCCAAATTGTGGTGCGATACCTCCACCGTGGCGGAGTGCGCCCTGATCACCAAAAAACTGGGCGGCGCCAAAGCCGCCCTGCGCCACACCGGCAGCCTCATCCTGCCCGGCTTCACCGCACCCAAGATCCTGTGGCTAAAACGCCATGAGCCCGCCCACTACAAGCGCCTCCGCCACGTGCTGCTGCCGCACGATTACCTTAACTTTCACCTCACCGGCGCCTATTTTATGGAATACGGTGACGCCTCGGGCACCGCCCTGCTCGACGTGCGGAAGCGCACCTGGTCCAAAGCCGCCATTCACGCCGTGGACCCGCGTCTGGCCGACTGGCTGCCCGCCCTTTCCGAATCGCACGAATCACCCGGCTGCGTCCGCCCCGAGGTCGCCGCCCGGCTCGGCCTCCCGCCCGGAGTGGTGGTTTCCGCCGGTGGCGGGGATAACATGATGGGGGCGATCGGCACGGGTAACGTTACCCCGGGGGTGATCAGCGCCAGCTTCGGCACCAGTGGCACTATCTACGCCCACGCCGAACAACCCGTGCTCGATCCAGCCGGCGAGATCGCCGCCTTCTGCTCCTCGCACGGCAGTTGGCTGCCCTTGCTGTGCACGATGAATGTGACCACCGTAACCGAGCGCATCCGCCAGCTCTTCGGCCAAGATCACGCCGGCCTGGCCGCGGCCGTGCAGTCCGTGCCCGCCGGTTCCCACGGCCTCCTGCTGCTCCCCTACTTTGCCGGCGAACGCACCCCCAACGTGCCCGACGGGACCGGCACCTTGCTGGGCCTGAACCAGCACACCCTCGACGCCGCCCACCTCGCGCGGGCCGCGATGGAGGGCGTGACGCTCGGCATGAATTACGGCCTGCGCCGCCTCGCCGTCCTCGGGGTCAAGGCGAAGGAAATCCGCGTCACCGGCGGCGGCGCCAAGTCCCCCGTCTGGCGCCAGATCATGGCCGATGTCTTCGGCGTGCCCGTGGTGGCGATGGTGGAAGAAGAAGGCGCCGCCCTCGGCGGCGCCCTACAGGCTGCTTGGTGTGTGGCCCGGCTGGACGGAAACAAAAAGGCGCGCCTCTCCGACTTCACCAAGGCAGTGGTCGCCGTGGACGAGCAAACCCGCTGCAAACCGGACCGGAAAACCCACGCCCGTTATCAAAAACTCCAAGCGGTGCACGACCAGCTCAGCCTCGCGCTCCGCGAGGTCTTTGTCGCCCAGCGCACCCTCGTCTGAGCCCGCTTGGCAGCCCCGCCCCCGCACGGGCGCGGACCGATGCCGCCAAGGTTTCGGTTGCGCCCGGTCCCGCGTTTAGGCGAAGGTGACAGTTTATGCAGCTAGACATCCCCCCGGGCGAATTCGCCGGCTATATCTTCGACCTCGACGGCACCTTGATCGACACCATGCCGGTGCATTACCGCTCGTGGGATGCCGCGATGCGCCATGCTGGACTGGCTGAAGCGCTGGATGAGGACTATTTCTACGCCCTCGGCGGCGTGCCCTCGCTACAAGTTGCCCAGTTGCTCGCGGATAAACACGGCCTGCCCATTTCCAGTCCCGAGGCAATCACGGAGCACAAGGAGCGGCTCTACCTCGATCGCTTCGACGAAATCACCCTCATCGAGCCGGTCGTCGCCTTCGCCCGCAAAGTCGCCCGGACCCACCCCGTGGCCATCGCCACCGGCGGCACCCCTGAAATCGCGCTGCCGGCCATCGCCGCAGCCGGCTTGGCCGATCTGTTTTCCGTAGTGATCACTCCGCACGACGTCGCTCCCGGCCGGGGCAAACCCCACCCCGATATGTTCCTCGAGGCCGCTCGCCGCATTGGCGTCGTGCCGGAAAATTGCCTGGTCTTCGAAGACGCCGAACCCGGCATCCGCGCCGCCCGCGCCGCCGGCATGCAGGTCGTCCGAGTCGCCAGCCGGCGCTGATTCCACCCTTCATGGCCGACTTCCTCGATCAAGTTCCCTCCACCGAATCCAAACGCTGCCAGCGCGCTTTCCTGGTTGGTATCCAGACGCATGAGATGGCCTCCGGCGAGGCCGCGGAACTGCTGACCGAGCTGGAGGAACTGGTCCAAAACCTCCGCATCGACGTTGTCGCGCAGGAACTGGTTAACCTCCGCCAGCCCACCCCCGCCACTCTCCTCGGCAGCGGAAAAACCGAGGAGATCATCGCCGCCGCCAAAGCCATCGAGGCCGATCTGATCGTGATCGACGAGTCGCTCTCCCCCGCCCAGCAGCGCAATTGGGAAAAACTCTCCGGCCTCGCCGTGATCGACCGCGAGGAGGTCATCCTCGACATCTTCGCCGACCGCGCCAGCACCCGCGAAGCCGTTCTTCAGGTCGCCCTCGCCCGCATGGAGTATTCCCTGCCCCGCTTGACCCGCGCCTGGACCCACCTTTCCCGCCAACGCGGCGGTGGTGGAGGCGGCGGCGCGATGGGCGGCGAGGGTGAAACCCAGCTGGAACAGGACCGCCGTTTGGTGAATGACCGCATCGTCCGCCTAAAACGCGAACTCGTGGACGTCCGTAAACAACGCGGCGTGCAGCGCCAGAAACGCCAGCGCGTGCCCGTGCCCACCGCCGCCATCGTCGGCTACACCAACGCCGGCAAATCCTCCCTGCTCAACGCCCTCACTGGCGCCAGCGTGCTGGCCGAGGATAAACTCTTCGCCACCCTCGACCCCACCACCCGCCAGCTCCTCCTGCGCGGCAACCAGAAGCTGCTCGTGACCGATACCGTCGGCTTCATCCGCCGCCTCCCCCACGGCCTAGTGGAGGCCTTCAAAGCCACCCTCGAGGAAGCCATCGTCGCCGATTTTTTGATCCACGTGCTGGACGTCACTGCGCCCAACATCGCCGCCCACCATGCCACCACCCTCGGGGTGCTGCGCGAACTCCACGCCGACGAGAAACGCATGCTGACCATCTTTAATAAAGTCGATGCCGCCGACGAGGCCCAGTTACTCCGCGCCCGCGCCCTCGCCCCCGATGGGATCTTCCTGAGTGCCCGCAGCGGCGCGGGCCTGCCCGATCTCGTCGACCGCTGCCTGGAGCTGATCGCCGATGCCTTCGGTCAACTCACCCTGCTTATCCCCCACGCCCGTTACGACCTCATCGCCCGCGCCCACCAGATCGGCCACGTGCAACACGAGGAACAACGTGACGACGGCGTATTTTTGCAGGTCCGCATCCCCCCGAACCAGCAATCACCCTACCTCGCCTTCGTGGTTACAGGTTAAACCGCCACGCACTCGCCGCCCTGCGTTGTTATCTCGGGCCTTGACGCCGTGAATGACACGCTCACGTTTCCGGTCCTTTCCTTGCCTGATGGTGTAATGGCAGCACAGGTGACTTTGACTCACCTAGTCATGGTTCGAATCCATGTCGGGCAGCCAAGGAACGCTCTTTTGTCGCGCCATCCGGACGCCCCCTCCCCGCCCCTACAACGACCGGAGTCGCCATGAAAATTCGCCTCGCCCTCGCGCTCCTCGTCCTGCTGCTGACCTCGGGTTACGCACTTGCCGACGACGCCTACCCGGTCGATCCCTCGGCCCCACGTCAAACCATCCGCGGCTGGGGCGTCTCGCTCTGTTGGTGGGCCAATCTCGCCGGCGCCTGGCCGGAGGCAGAAATCGAGCGCGTCACGGACCTGCTCGCAGTCGATCTCGGCTACAACGTTTTCCGCTTTAACCTTGGCGGCGGTGAAAACCCCGCCTGCCCCTTTGGAGCGGACCATTTCCGACGCGACGGCGGCCTCATGCCCGGCTACCTGACCGATCCGCCAAACCCGCCTATCGACCTCGCGGCCGACGCCCGCCAGATCGCCGTGCTCGACGCCCTCGCCCGCAAACAACCCACCATTCTCACGGTGCTGTTCTCCAACAGCCCACCCTGGTGGATGACCCGCAGCCGCTGCGCCGCCGGCGCGACCAACGGCGGTGCCAACCTCCTCCCTGAATTCGAGGACGACTTCGCCGACTACCTCGCGAGCGCCTCCGCCGCCCTGCGCGCTCGCAACCCCGCTTGGAACATACGCCACCTCGAGCCCTTCAACGAGCCCCTCTCCGGCTGGTGGAAGGCCGGCGCCAAACAGGAGGGCTGCCACGTCCCCGCCGCACAGCAGGCGGCCGTGCTCGCCAAACTCCACGATCGGCTGCTCGCCCGACCTGTGCCGAACGTAACCCTCGTCGCCCCAGATTGCAGCGAAGTCTCCGAAACCCGGCGCGTCCTAGCCGAACTACGCCGCGACCACCCCGCCGCTCTCTCTTGTCTGGCCGGCATCCACACCCACTCCTACCAAGGGACCGCCCGCGAAAAACGCGCCCTCGCCGACGAGGCCGAGCGCGCCGGACTCCCAGTCTGGCAATCGGAAACCGGCCCGCTGAGCTGGCAGCCTAAGGACGGCAAAAGCTGGTGGCACCGCCACTACGCCATCGCCGATCGCATGCTCGAGGACCTGCGCGAACTGCGCTGCGAGGTGTGGTGCGATTGGCAGTTTCTCTCCACCGACGACGCCTGGGGCCTGCTCCGTTTCACCGATTTTAACGCAAACGACCCCGCCGCCGGCCGCGCCTACGCCAAGACCCGCAGCTACTTTATGCGCAAGCAGGTCGTGAACTTCATCCCGCCCGGCTACCGCATTCTCCTCACCGGCCCGGCCCATACCCTCGGCGCCCTCTCGGCCGACGGACACCGTCTCGTCGTGTTGGTGGCCAACCCCGGGGCCGAAGCCGTCGCCCACCACTTCGACCTCGCTCGTTTCCCCACCCCGGCCGCCGTGCGCGTCTACCGCACCTCCGGCCCGGACGGCGGGGAAAACCTGGTCGAATCGCCCCCCGGTGCCTTCTCGATCGAAGCCCAAACCCTGACCTGCGCCGCGCCCGCGTATTCGTTGACCACTATCGCGATCGACTTCACCGTCACAACTACCCTGCGCTCACGACTGAAACACCCCATCCCATGAAACACGTCCGTTATCTCTACGCCGCCCTCGCCTGCGCCGCCTCGGCCCTAGCCGACATCACGCCCGCCTCGCTTTTTCAGGACCACGCCGTCCTGCAACGCGATAAACCCGTCCCCGTCTGGGGCACCGCCGATGCCGGCGAGAACGTCACCGTGACCTTCGGGGCCCAAGCGCTCACCACCGTGGCTGGTCCCGATGGCCGCTGGAGCGTCACCCTCGCCCCCCTACCCGCCAGCGCCACCCCCGCTACCCTGACCCTGAAGGGCAAAAATACCGTCGTGCTAAACGATATCGTGGTCGGCGAGGTCTGGCTCGCCTCCGGCCAGTCCAACATGGAGTGGCCCCTCACCCGCGCCTACGACACCGATCTCGAGCAACTCACCGCGCGCTTCCCCCTTATCCGCGAGATCAAGGTCAAGCGCCGCACCGCCTCCGCCCCCGTAGCCGGCTTTGAGGGTGCCTGGCGCGGAGCCACGACCGAGAACGTCGCCCAATTCAGCGCCGTCGCCTACCTCTTCGCCCGCGAACTCCACCTCGCCCTCGACGTGCCGGTCGGCATCGTCAACAGCACCTGGGGCGGCACTCCGGTCGAAGCTTGGATGAGCACCAACGCCTTGAAATCCGACCCGGCTTTCGCCGTCGTGCCCACCCGCTGGACGAAACAAGTCGCCGACTTCGAAATCGCCAAGACCGCCTACGAGGAAAAAAATCGCACTTGGCAGGCCGCCCAAACCGCCGCCGAGGCCCGCGGAGAAAAGTTAGCCGAAGCCGCGCCCGTCGCCCCGAAAGCACCCGTCTGGCAACCTTCCAGCCTTTATAACGGCATGATAACCCCGCTCCTGCCCTACGCCCTGCGCGGTGCCATCTGGTATCAAGGCGAGAGCAACGCCAGCCGGGCCGAGGAATACCACGCCCTTTTCAGCGCGATGATCCAAGGGTGGCGCTCTGATTTCGGCCAAGGCGACTTCCCCTTCTACTGGACCCAACTCGCCAGCTTCCGCGCCGGCAACGGCCCGGCCACCGCCCCGGACGGCACGGATTGGGCCGCCCTGCGCGAGGCCCAGAACCAGACGCTCGCCCTGCCCGCCACCGGCCAGGCCGTGATCATCGACGTCGGCGATTTCTCCGACATCCACCCCAAGGCCAAGCTCCCCGTCGCCCGCCGCCTCGCCCGCCTCGCCCTGCACCGCAACTACGGTTTTGCCTCCCTCGCCGACTCCGGCCCGGTCTTTGCCGGGCTAGAGACCATCCCCGGCGATGCCGCCGTCAACCGCCAAGCCGCCCTGCGCGTGAGCTTTACTCCCGCCGATCGCGGTTTGCGCCAGCCCGACGCCGCCGTGGCCGGCTTTGAGGTCGCGGGCGAGGATCACGTTTTTCACCCCGCCTTGGCGCGGATCGAGAAAGGCACCGTGCTGGTCTCCTCGCCCGAGGTCCCCGCCCCCGTCGCCGTGCGCTACGCCTGGCGCAACGCCACCCCAGCCGCTCTTTGCGACGACCTCGGCCTGCCCGTGCCGCCTTTCCGCAGCGACGCCTGGTAACTTATCTCCATCCTCGCACGCCGAAATAACCGGACGATAAGTCAAATACCCGGCCTTGCCCTTCCCTGCCTCGCTCAAACGCTAAACCTCTCCACCCCTTAGCCTAACCGCCCCGCCCTCTCCTATGACCCCTAAACTCACCTCCCTCCTGCTCGCCACCGCTGGTCTTTTCGCCAGCGTTGCCCTCACCAACGGGGCCGTCGCCGCCGACAAACCCGTCGTTGGCTTTTCCCAAATCGGTGCCGAAAGCGCCTGGCGCACCGCCAACACGGATTCCATTAAAGGCGAGGCCGCCAAGCGCGGCATCACCCTGAAATTCGCCGACGCCCAGCAGAAACAGGAAAACCAGATCAAGGCCCTGCGCTCGTTCATCGCCCAGAATGTCGACGTGATCGCCTTCTCCCCCGTGGTGGAAACCGGTTGGGAGCCCGTGCTGCGCGAGATCAAAAAGGCCGGCATTCCCGTGATCCTCACCGACCGAGCGGTTAAAGTCTCCGACCCCTCGCTTTTCGTCACCTTCGTCGGCTCGGATTTCGTCGAGGAAGGCCGCCGCGCCGGCAAGTGGCTGGTCGAAAAGACCAAGGGCCAGGCCGTGATCGCCGAGTTGGTCGGCACCCCCGGCTCCGCCCCCGCCATCGACCGCAAGAAGGGCTTCGAGGAAGCCATCGCCGGCCAAGCCGGGATGAAAATCATCAAGTCCCAGAGCGGCGACTTCACCCGCGCCAAGGGCAAGGAGGTCATGGAGACCTTCCTGAAGTCCCCCGAAGGCAAGTCCATCAACGTGCTCTACGCCCACAACGACGACATGGCCCTCGGCGCCATCCAAGCCATCGAGGAGGCCGGTCTGAAGCCCGGCACCGATATCGTGATCGTCTCGATCGACGGCGTGAAGGGTGCCTTCGAGGCCATGGTCGCCGGCAAGCTAAACTGCACCGTGGAGTGCAACCCGCTCATCGGCGCCCAGTTGTTTGACCTCGTCGCCGACGTTGTCGCGGGCAAGACCCTACCCAAGCGCATCGCCGTCGAGGAAAGCCTCTACGACCAGTCCCAAGCCGCCGCCGCCCTGCCCTCCCGCCAGTATTGAGTCATTTCCCGTCCCGGCCATGAGCGCGCCCGTCCTCGTCTGCCGCGGCCTGACCAAACGCTTCCCCGGCGTGGTTGCGCTGGATGGCGTGGATTTTTGCGCCCGAGGCGGGGAAGTCCACGCCCTGATGGGTGAAAACGGTGCCGGCAAGAGCACCCTGATCAAAGCCCTGACCGGCGTGCACCCGCGCGACGCCGGGGAGGCCTCGGTGGACGGCCGCCCCGTCCATCCCCGCTCCCCCCGCGAAGCCGAGGCCGCCGGGATCAGCACCGTTTACCAGGAGGTCAATCTCATCCCCGATCTCAGCATCGCCGAGAACATCTGCCTCGGCCGCCAGCGCACCCGCCTCGGCTTCATCCGCTGGGGCGAAGCCCGCACCCGCGCCCGCGCCGCCCTCGCCCGCCTCGGACTCGAACTGGACGTCGATCGCACCCTGTCGGAATGCTCGATCGCCGTGCAACAATTGGTGGCCATCGCCCGCGCCACCGATATCGACGCCCGCGTGCTCATCCTCGACGAGCCCACCTCCAGCCTCGATGCCGGCGAAGTCGCCCAGCTTTTCACCGTCGTCCGCCGCCTCCGCGACCAAGGCCTAGCCATCGTCTTTGTCTCCCACTTTTTGGATCAGGTCTACGCCCTCGCCGATCGCATCACCGTGCTGCGCAACGGGCGCCTCGTGGGCGAGTTTCCGGTGGCCGAGTTGCCCCGCCTCCAACTCGTCGCCCACATGATGGGCCGCTCGGTCGATGAGGTGGAGGCCCTCCGGCACCGCGATCGCCCCGCCGCCGCGCCCGGCGAGCCGCTGCTCTCGACCCACGGCCTCGCCCGCCGCCACGCCGTGCTGCCGCTCGATCTTGAACTACGCCGCGGCGAGGTCCTCGGCCTCCGTGGCCTACTCGGCTCCGGCCGCACCGAGGTCGCCCGCCTGCTCTTCGGCCTCGACCGGGCCGACGCCGGTGAAACCCGTCTCGAAGGCCGCCCCGTCGTTTTCCACTCGCCCGCCGAGGCCATGCGCGCCGGCCTCGGCCTAACCCCCGAGGACCGCAAGACCCAAGCGATCCTGCCCAATCTCACCGTGCGCGAGAACTTGATCGTCGCCCTCCAAGCCCGCCGCGGCCTGTGGAAACAAATCCCGCGCGCCGAGCAAGATCGCCTCGTCGCCGATTTCACCCGCGCCCTCGGCATCAAGACTAGCGGCCCCGAGCAACTCATCCGCAACCTCTCCGGCGGCAACCAGCGGAGGGTCATCCTCGCCGGCTCGCTGGCCACCGAGCCCCGCCTGCTCATCCTCGACGAGCCGACCCGTGGCATCGACGTCGGCGCTCAAGCCGATATCGAGCGCCTGTTGGCGAAACTCCGCGATCAAGGCCTCGCCATCGTGTTTATCTGCGCCGACACCGCCGAACTCTCCCGCAACAGCCAGCGCATCGCCGTCCTGCGCGACCACGCCAAGGTGGCCGAGCTGACCGGCACCGAGGTGAACGAACAGGCCGTGATGCGCGCCATCGCCCGGGAGGCCGCCGCATGATCGTCGATCTCCTTATCTGGCCCGCCCTCGCCGCCCTGCTGTGGGTCAACCGCCGCCGCCCCCTGCTCTGGCCCCTGCTCGCGCTCGCCCTGCTGCTGCTCTTTAACCGCCTCTTCACCCCCGGCTTTTTCATCTTGGAGATCCGCGACGGCCGCCTCTACGGGACGCTCGTCGATGTGCTCAACCAGGGCTCGAAGGTGATGCTGCTCGCCCTCGGCATGACCCTCGTCATCGCCACCGGCGGCGTCGATCCCTCGGTCGGCGCGACCATGGCCATTGCCGGCGCGGTCATGGCCCGCCTGGCCGGCGTTTCCATCCCCGTCGCCCTCGGCGGCGGCCTCGGCGTCGCCCTGCTCGCCGGGGCCTGGAACGGCCTGCTCGTGTCCGCCTTCCGGATACAACCGATCATCGCCACCCTCATCCTGATGGTCGCCGGCCGCGGCGTCGCCCAGCTCGTGACCGACGGACAGATCATTAACTTCGAGCAGCCCGCCCTAGTCTATTTGGGCAACGGCTCACTCCTCGGCCTGCCCTTCACCCTGGCTCTGGTGCTCGGGATGTTTGTCCTCACCGCGCTGCTCGTGCGCCGCACCGCGCTCGGGCTGTTTATCGAGGCAATCGGTGACAACGAGACCGCCGCCCGCTTCACCGGCCTGCCCGCCCGGCCGGTGAAGTTCCTCGTTTACGTCTTCGCCGGCTTCTGCGCCGGCCTCGCCGGGCTCGTCGCGGCGTCAAATATCAAAAGCGCCGATGCCAACCACATCGGCCTCTACCTCGAACTCGACGCCATCCTCGCCGTGGTGGTCGGCGGCACCGCCCTCACCGGCGGACGCTTCCAGCTCGCCGGTTCGCTGATCGGCGCCCTCCTGATCCAAACTCTCGGCACCACGCTCTATGCGCGCAATGTCGGCGCGGACGTCGCCACCGTGCCCAAGGCCATGGTGATTCTCGCCGTCTGCCTCCTGCAGTCCCCCGTGCTGCGCGCCAAGCTCGCCGGCCTCCGCCGCCCCACCCCTGTCGCGATTCGCAAGGAGGGTTCCGCATGAAGCTCGCGCACCTCCGCCCCTCCGCCCGCATGCTGCCCGTGCTCGCCTCGCTCGGGGTGTTGATTCTGCTCTACGCCGGCGGCTGCGTAGCGTTCGAGAATTTCGGTTCGCTGCGGGTGCTGATCAATCTTTTCGGCGACAACGCCTTTCTCGGCGTGGCGGCGGTGGGCGCGACCTTCGTGATTCTGTCCGGAGGCATCGATCTATCGGTCGGCGCCGTAGTGGCGTTCACCGGCGTGTTGATCGCATCCCTCATCGGCCACGGCCAAGCCCCGCTGCTGGCCATCGGGCTGGCCCTCGGGTTGGGCGCGGGCTTCGGCGCGCTGATGGGCGCCCTGATCCACCTTTACGCCCTGCCCCCCTTCCTAGTCACGCTCGGCGGCATGTTCCTCGCGCGCGGCCTCGCCTTCGTGGTCCACCCGGAGTCACTCTCGATCGACCACCCGTTCTACGGCGAGTTTATCTCCCAGACCTTGTCGGTGCCGGTATCGCGCCGCCTCGCCATCCCCTTCACTGCGTTCGCCCTGCTCGCGGTGGTGCTCGCCGGCGCCGCCCTCGCTCGGTGGTCGCGTTACGGCCGCAACGTCCTCGCGATCGGCTCCAGCGAGAGCTCGGCCCGGCTGATGGGCGTGCCGATCGGCGCCACCAAGATCCTCGTCTACACCCTCGGCGGCTTCCTCTCCGCCCTCGGCGGGGTGGTGGCGACGTTCTACATGCAGTCGGGTAACCCCGCCTCATTCGTGGGGCTCGAGCTCGACGCCATCGCCGCCGCCGTGATCGGCGGCACCCTGCTGCGCGGCGGCGTGGGTTACATCCCGGGCACGCTGGTGGGCGTGCTGATCTTGGGGCTTATCCAGACGCTGGTGATTTTCCAAGGCACCTTGAACTCGTGGTGGACCCGCATCGCCGTGGGCGGACTGTTGTTCGTGTTTATCGTGCTGCAACAGCTCACCGCCCGTCGCCGGGAGTGAACGCCGCCGGCACCCCGCCGGCTCCCCTCCCCTCAACTTCTCTACCCCTATGCTTCCCCGCCTGTCCTTCGCCCTGCTCGCCGCCTGCTGGTTGCCCTTTGCCGCCGCCGCGCCCGAGCCCGATACCTTGACGATCGACCTCTCCGTTCCGGGTGGAAAAGTCAGCCCCCTCCACTACGGGCTGATGACTGAGGAGATCAACTTCAGCTACGATGGCGGCCTTTACGCCGAGCTGGTGCGCAACCGCGCCTTCCTCGACGACCCGGAGAAACCCGCCCACTGGTCGGTCGTGGCCGCCACGCCCGCCGCCGCGGCCATCGCCCTCGACCCCAAGCAGCCGCTTAATGCCGCCATCCCCACCAGCCTCCGGCTAGAGGCCACCGCCGCCAGCCCCGCCGCCCCCGCCGGCGTGGCCAACGAGGGCTACTGGGGCATCCCCGTAAAACCCTCCACCCGCTACCGCGCCTCTTTCCGCGCCAAGGCCGCGCCCGGTTTCACCGGCCCGCTCACCGTCGCCATCACCAGCCTCGACGGCGCCACCCTCTACGCCCGCGGCCGGGTCGCCCGCCTGACCGCCGATTGGGCCGCCTACGAGGTGGTATTAAAAACCGGTCGCAAGATCACCCCCACCACGCAGGCTCGGCTCACCCTCACGGTGGAGCAGCCCGGCACCGTCTGGCTCGGCCTAGTCTCCCTCTTCCCGCCCACCTGGAAAGATCGCCCCAACGGTCTGCGCCCCGATCTCATGCAGATGCTGGTCGATTTAAAACCCGGTTTTCTGCGCTTCCCCGGCGGCAATTACCTCGAGGGCGACACCATCGCCACCCGCTTCAAGTGGTGGGAGACCATCGGGCCCATCGAGCAGCGTCCCGGCCACCCCGGCCCTTGGGGTTACCGTTCCACCGACGGCATGGGCCTGCTGGAGTTCCTGCTCTGGACCACAGACATGGGGGCCGAGCCCGTGCTCGCCCTTTACGCCGGCTACTCCCTGAAGGGCGACTACGTGAAGCCCGGCCCCGACCTCGAACCCTTCATCCGCGAAGCATTGGACGAGATCGAATACGTCACCGGCCCGGTCACCTCGAAATGGGGCGCCCTCCGCGCCCGCGACGGCCACCCCGAGCCCTTCCCGCTGCGCTACGTCGAGATCGGTAACGAGGACTGGTTCGATAAATCCGGCAGCTACGACGCCCGCTACACCCAGTTCGCCGCCGCCATCAAGCGCGCCTACCCGTCCCTCAAGTGCATCTCCAGCGTCGGCAACGAGCAACCCGCGGGCAAACGCGTGAAAAGCACCCGCCCCGACGTGCTCGACGAGCATTACTACCGGAACACCGAGACCTTCCTAAAGGATTCCCCCACCCACTTCGACCGCTACGACCGCGCTGGGCCCGAGATTTTTGTCGGCGAGTGGGCCGCCCACGAGACCGCCTTCCCGCCTTGGGATGCCAAGTCGCGCGGCCTCGCCCCCACCCCCACGATGAAGGCCGCCCTCGGTGATGCCGCCTGGATGTCCGCCATGGAGCGCCACGCCGACTTCGTGACCATGCAGTGCTACGCCCCGCTCTTCGCCAACGTAAACGGCTACCAGTGGCGCCCCAACCTCATCGGCTACGACGCCCTCAACGCCTTTGGCGCGCCCAGCTACCACGCGTTCAAAATGTATTCGCGTCAGGTGGGCGACACCCTGCTGAAACCAGTCCAATCCGGCGGCGCCCCGCTCCACGCCTCCGCCACCCGCGCGACCCGTGAAGGCGTGGTTTACCTCAAGTTGGTCAACGCCGAGGCCGACGCCCGCGACATCGAGATCCGCCTCGCCGGTGCACGCCGCATCAGCCCAACCGCCCGCGTGGAAACCCTCGCGGCCGCCCCCGAGGCGACCAATTCGATCACCGACCGCACCCGAGTCGTCCCCAGCGTGAGCAAACGAAAAGGCATCGGCGCCGCGTTCACCCAAACCCTACCGCCCCACAGCATCACCGTGCTGCGTTTGGAGGCGCCATAAGCCAAAACCGCCGGCGGCTAGTGCAGCCAAGGCTTGCACCCACCCGCGGGACCAGCGAATCCTTTCCCTCCGCCTCAGGCGACGGGCCTATAGCTCAATCGGTTAGAGCAGGGGACTCATAATCCCTTGGTTCTCGGTTCAAGTCCGAGTGGGCCCACCACTTTAAGCCAACGGCTTGCGGGATTTTGCCGCGACGCGCCGGTGACGCCCAAAGGGAATGTGTCCGTTTTTTGTCCCCTTTTTTCCAGTCCGCCCCCCGCCCGCCAAGCGCCAGCACCGCACGGAGCGTCTGCCCAGACGCCTCGGCAAGGCGTTGGGACGGGTTTGCATAGCACCTTTAAGCCGGCGTGGAGCGGGCGGCAGTCTTTTACGCCATCCGGCGCAAAGCTGAATCAACTCGGTTGGCCGGACTCGAGATCGTAGAGCATACGCCAGATTCGATCCAGTTCACCTCGCTCCACCACCTGCAGCGGCGTAAAGCCGTCGAAGGCGGAGTTGGGCTGCGTAAGCCAGCGGCCGACTTGGGCCGGCTCGATCACGCGGGCGAGACCGTCGAACAACCGATTCATTTCAACCAAGGCTTTTTCCTGTTTGGGCGACGGCGTTTCGCCCTGGCTCCACTTGGCCACCGAGCGGGGCGAGAAGCCGGTGAGGCAGACCAACTGCGCTTGGGTGACATGGAACTCGGCACGGTAAGTTTTGAGCAGGCCGGCGTAGTCAGTCGCGCCACGGTGCCTAAAACGGATATCTAGTTATGGCGTGATCACGCCCCGACGCTCTCAAGTTGCATTCGCCCGATTTTTTCGGCGGAAACCCGCTTGGAGAGATAGAGCATTTCGATGCCTACGACCTTACCCTCCGCATTGTAATCTAAAATGACGCCGGGAGAAATTTCCTGACTCTCGGCTGCAGGCGCTTCGTCGAGATCAAGGTAAAGAGCGTCGGCTTCGCGGTCCACGGTCAGTTTCATAATAAACCTTTCAAATTGCGGTCGAGGTGCATGGTGATGACACGCATTGGTTCTGATTTCGCTACGATAACCCGCAAAACCCGATCTGCAAGCTCCGGGATTCTCCCAAGCCGATGTTCCAACTCAGGATCGGTCTCATCCGGTTCGATCCGAGCAGGGTTGGCTATCACGCGTTCGATCCATTCCTGCGCGAGTCGTCGCTTCACCATCCGCTGACGAGCATGTTCGGTGTAGATGACATTCATACCGTAACCACCGCCAAGTTGCCGACTGCATAGGATCAAAGCGAGGGCATTGATTAGGGCGGCCTGAACGCCTGAGAGCGCGCGCCCCGTGGATGTTTTGCGCCAAGAAATAGAACCTACTCTGAATTTGGTTTTCGGATCTATTTTCCACAGTTAGGCAGTCTCCGAAGATTCCACCTGCAAAGCACGCGGAACGCTTTGGGTAGACATGATTCCCATCCGTGCCTCTCTGTCGCATCGCGGTGAACCCGCCTACGGTCCAGCACGGAGGGTCTCGGCGCTACTACTGATTAACTAGGCCGAGCGGCGCAAAACGCGGTTGTGCTGCACTGATTTTTCTGATGTAAATAAGTCCAGTCGTTTGACCGAAAAAAAGGCGACCGGGCTGCCACCCGATCGCCTCGAGAAAACCCAGTCCCTTTCGAGACCTTGGTTTTATTCCACCGGCTTCACCGCCAGGGGTTCTTCGGCCTTACGACTCCCTTTTTTGCGGGCGAAGCGCTGAGCCAGACGGTCCTGACGATCCTTCAGGCCCGGCACGGCGGCCGGAGTCTTCATGACCGCATATACGGTGCGGGCGGCGGCATACACATCGCTGGCGAGGAGCACCTCCGTGTCGTCCACCTTCTCCAGGAACTGCGACACGGCGCGACGCACCTCGCCCAGACGGTCGAGGGTATCGGCGCGCGAACGCAGACTGGAGATATCGATGGAACGAGGCAGGAGGCCGGGATTAGCCTGCGCGGTGGTGACGGCGTCGGCGACGAACGATCGGGTGAGCGGCCCGACCTTCGGGAGCTTCCGCCTTTCCCCGCGGCTGAGGCCGACGAGGTAGGGCATCTGCTGTTCTATCTTACCCAGGGTGCCGATGAGCGAGCTCAGTTCGGCGGCCCCGAGGTTTGGATTCCAGTTTTGGCCGGACTGGGAACCGGTTTTGGCGGTGGCCATATTTTTGGATTTTCCCGCCCCCGGTGTCTCGTCCGTAAGTGGCCGAGTATCGTCCGTGGTCGGGAAAAAGGGTTGGGGAGGGTTACTCCCTGGGAAGTAATGTATCATAGTCTTTTGCTTGTGCGGGGAGGCGGGTGCGTGGGCCTCTGCCAAGGGGCGGGGCGTAAAAAAATCGCGGAGCGGGTGTGCACACCGAGCCCTGATGTCAACTCGGTCACACTGCGTGGAGCGGACTCGGGGTAGCGCCACGGGCCGGGAAAAAACCTGCCCGTTCTCGCTTCTTGGCGTCGTCGCATGAAAATATTTCATTCGACAGGGAGAACGTTCTATCCGCTGGGTAGAACGATGCGGCTGTCGGGTAGAACGTTCTAGCGAGCGCATAGCATGATCTACCGGCTGGATAGAACGATGCCGCGGCCGGATAGAACGTTCTAGTGGCCGGGTAGAATGATCTACCCGCCGGATAGAATGGAGCGGCTGGCGGGTAGAACGTTCTAGTGGCTGGATACAACGATGCGGCTGGTGGATAGAACGTTCTATGCCCGCGGTAGAACGTTCCAGCTGGCGGATAGAATGATCTAACGGCTGGGTGAAACGATGCGGCTGGCGGGTAGAACGTTTCAGCGGGCAAGTAGAATGATCTAACGGCTGGGAGGGTGCAGCTTCACCTGTGCCTTCTTGTTTTACCCTCGGTCCAACTTTCGGAGGCTACTTCAGAGCAAAGCCACAGGCTAAAACCGGCGATTGGACGCTTGATCAACCGACGATTGGACGCTTATCTAACAAGCAAATGGACGCTACCGCTTTCCCTCGTGCCCTCACCCCAGCGCTCCATGCCGCGTTGGCTGATACTCCGGTGGTGTGCCTTCTCGGCCCCCGCCAGTGCGGCAAGACCACGCTGGCCCGCACGCTCCGACCGGCCTATGGCTATATCAGTCTGGATGATACGGATACCCTAGCCCTGGCCCGGAGTGATCCCAACGGCTTCATGGCCGCTTTGCCGGACCCCGTTATCTTGGATGAAATCCAGCGGGCGCCGGAGCTGCTCCGCACTATTAAGCTTTCCGTGGACCGAGACCGGCGGCCGGGGCGCTTTCTCCTCACCGGTTCGGCCAATCTTCTCCTCCTGCCAAAGCTCGGCGATTCGTTGGCTGGGCGTATGACGGTGCTGGAGCTGCACCCCCTTACCGCCGCCGAATTCAACCGCGCCCCCGGCGCCTTCCTCGCCGCTTGGTTGGCCGGGCGACTGCGGCCCGCGCTGGCGGACGAAGGCATTCTTCCCGATCCAGCGGCTTTGGCGGCGCGAATCGTGGGCGGTGGTTTTCCCGAGCCGCATTTGCGCACTCCGGCGCGGGCGCGGGTCTGGCATCGTGACTATCTTCGGGCCCTGATAGAGCGCGACGTGCAGGACGTAGCCCGAGTGAAGGAGCCACGCGACCTTTCGCGCCTGCTCACCCTGCTTGCCTTGCGCACCGGCGAACTCCTCAACCTCACCACCCTCGGCAATGAACTAGACCTACGCCGCGATACGGTGGAGCACCACCTCACCGCCTGTGAGCGCCTCTACCTGGTGCGCCGGCTCCAGCCTTGGCACCGTCATGAGTCCAAACGCCTCATCAAGACGCCCAAGGTTCATTTTATCGACACCGGTCTGGCCTCCACGCTGGCGTCGCTCACCAGCGAAGACTGGCCCTCCCAGAGAAAGCGCTTCGGGCATTTGTTGGAATCTTATGTGCTGCAAGAACTCATCGCCCAAGCCGGCTGGACCGAGCCCGACCTGCGCTTCTGGCACTACCGCGACAAAGACCAGGTCGAGGTGGATGTGGTGCTAACCTGCGGCGCGAAAACCTGGGGCGTTGAGGTCAAAGCCACCGCCACCCCTGCGCTCGCCGACGCCGCCGGATTGCGCCGCCTCGCGGCCCAGTGCGGCGAAGATTTTGCCGGAGGCATTTTATTTCATGCCGGCACCAACACCTTCACGCTAGAAGATCCTAGGTTTCTAGCCGTGCCCTTGGCCAAACTTTGGGAAATGTAATTCACCATTGGCACCCTCGGCCAAACCGAACGCGCGACCCAGAACCCGTTTAGCGCCCGCTTTAGCGAGAGGCCGCGTAGAACGGATCGGCGGTTCGTTGGCATGAACCTCCCGTCGACGGGAGCGAATCAACGGCGTTTCACCGTGGACGCGATGGCGGGCGCCATCATCGTGACCTTCGCATGGGCGCCTTATTGGACCAAACCATCGAACGACTCTACGCCTTGAACGTAGGGGTGATCGGCACGGATGCCCTTCGGCACGAGCGGCCGCACAAGCCCTTGCTCCTGCTCGCGGTGCTGGACCTGCTCGACACCGGCCTGGCCACGCCCGATTGCATCGAGTGGAACGCCGCCCTCCGCGAGCGTTTCAGCGCCTATTTCGAAAAAGTGAAAAAGGCCGACGACCGCGATACACCCGAGAATCCCTTTCACTACCTCGCCAGCGAGGGGTTCTGGCAGGTGTTCCGGCGCACGCCCGCCGGGCCGGCGCCGCAAGAGACGACGCCACTGGTGCGCGACAGCGGGCAGCTTTTCGCCCGCCTCGTCGACGGGATGGATCACGTCTTTGCCGACGCCGCCAACCGGCACCGGCTTCGGCATGCACTGGTGGCGCGTTATTTTCCGGCCCAAGCCTCCGTGCTCTTCACGGCCCCCGTAGTCCGGGAGGAGTTGCTGCCCTACGATGCGGAAGCGGAGCCCGAGGCGCCCGGCCGGAGCGCAGGTTTCCGAAAAAAGGTGGCGGAAGTTTACGACCACCAATGCGCGGCGTGTGGGCTGCGCCTGCGGCTGCCGGGCTCGGACATCGCGCTGGTGGACGCGGCGCACCTCATTCCTTTTGCGGTCAGTTTCAACGACCACCCGAGCAACGGGCTGGCGCTCTGCAAAAACCACCACTGGGCGATGGACCGCAGCCTGATCGCCCCGCACCCCGAGGGCCGCTGGGTCGTGTCGCGCGTGCTCATCTCGCACCGGTCCTCCGGCGAGGCCGAGCTGGCGAAACTGCAGGACAAACCCTTGCTCCCCCCCGCCGACGAGGCCTTCCGCCCCGCGGCGAATGCCATGCGCTGGCGCTTGGAGCGATTGGCGGCGTGAAGCCATGAAGGCTGCAGAGTGCCGGTTTGGCTCCAGCTGGCAGGGTCGCTCTAGATTAGCGTTTTTCGATTTACCCCGTAGAGATTGCTACGCGAAGTTCTGCTTGAGTAAAGGTGCCGCCGTCGGGTTTAGCGTGGGCGATGCGGTGGCAGTTGGGGCAGAGGGGTGTTAGGTGCTGGATCGCTTCCTCGAAGGTCAGGACGCGCCCGTCGGCTGGGTATTGGCTGATGCCGAGGGCGTGGTGGATTTCGACGATGGGGCCGGTGAGTTGAAGGAGCGGCGGTGGAGCCCATTCGCATACGGCGCAATGGAGCCGACCATCGGGAGACTGTTTGGCGAAGTGGGCGCGGGCGAGGTCGCTAAGAAGCTTGGACCGTTCGCGAGTTTTGCCGGAGGTTTCGACCACAGAGCCTTCGGCAAAGGTGCCAGCGATGGCGATTTCGTCGGCGGTAAAGGTTTCGGATGGTGGTATAGCCAAAGGCGGTGGACCACGGCGAAGCACGCACGCTCCGTCATCATGATACTCGGCGACGTGCCACGGTTCTGGGTCGAGACAGCGTTGTTCGACCTTGGAACTCGATTCGTCGCTGGAGTCTTCGCGACGAGACCCGACAAGGACGATTACGTTTATTTGCAGGCTCCGTTTCTTGGCAAACTGGAGTGCTGTATCCATCTGTCCCGCCCGTTTGCACTGGCTGGGCTTCCAGCGGTGTTTGGCTGCCGCGATTTCGCGGTAATTTCGACGCTGGAAATGACCGCTCGTGTCTTGCTCCGTCTCCGCGTGCCAGAGGCAGATGACGACGAGCCGCCTCACGGTGTCGAAAAATGCCCAATTGTAGCAGAATTTCGGGTTGGATGCGGGATGCTCACCGTCGAAGTCAGCCCACGGGCCGACGTCGATCCCGACTTCGCGGACGAGGTCGTAAACGCGGAGACGCTGGGTGGGGAATGGCAGGGGACTCATTGCGGGTTGAGGGAGAAGATTACGTTCCAATCGTGCTCCGCGACAGGCATCACGGCGAGGCGGGGTTGGCGGAGCAGAGCAAAAGATGGTGAGGCGGGGCTCAGCGCGGAGGTCGGAAAGCGAGATAGGTTATAGGCTGCGCACGGGGGCGAAGTCGCAGGTGTGCGTAAGGTGCGTTTCCAGATCATGAGGGCTGGGGGCTGGGGGCGGAAACTTGAAACCTGAGGGTGGATGCCGGAATGGCGGAGCGACGGAGGGCGGAGAGCTGAGACCTGAGGGCGGAACGACGGAAGGCGGAGGGCTAGTGGCTAGTCGCCAGGCTGGCGAAGGGCGGCGGCGAGTTGGCGGGCGGTGGGGAGCTTGCCCCGAAACTCGGCGGGGAGCGTGGGCTGTAACTCGTAAGCGGCGACGCCGATGGGGTTGGTCTTGGTTTTCAGCGCAAACTCGACCTCCAGATTATCCTTCTCGGCGCAGAGGATGATGCCGATCGACGGGCGGTCGTCGGCGGCTCGCTCACGGTCGTTGAGAACGTTGAGATAAAAATCCATCTTGCCGGCATGTTCGGGGGTGAAGGCGGTGGTCTTGAGGTCGATCGCGACGAGTGCCTTGAGGAAGCGATGGTAGAAGAGCAGATCGACGAAGTATTCTTTCTCCCCGAGTGCGATCCGGTGCTGGCGGCCGATGAAACAAAACCCGTAACCCAGCTCCAAAATGAAGCGTTGCACCTGGGTAATCAGGCGGTCTTCCAGCTCGCGTTCCTTCACCTCACGGTGGATGCCGAGAAATTCGAGGTTGTAGGAGGACTTGAGCGACTCCTCGGCCTGGGCGGCGACGGTGGCGGGGAGCGTGGCGGGGAAGTTGTGTGCCTTGCCCTCGGCGAGGCTGCGTTCGTAGGCACGCGCCTTGATCTGGTTGAGGAGCACGGCGCGGGTCCAACCGAAGGCGGCGGTGGCGCGGAGATAATAAAGGCGCGCGGACGGGTCGGTAACTTTGGCCAGGACGTTGGCGTGGTGTCCCCATGGGATGCCCGCCACCAATTCTCGCACAGCTTGTGAGAGTTTTTTGGGGGAGGTGGTTTTGGCGTCTTTGCGGGCGATTTCTCTCACGGCCTGTGAGAGAAATGCGGTGCTGGTGTGAGTGAGGTAAAACTGCTGCATGCGCCAAAGATTGGGCGCGGAGAATCCTTTGGCATCGGGGAACGCCCGGCGCAGATCGCTCGCCAGCCGCTTTACCACCGCCTCCCCCCAGCCTTGGGCGGCTTGTTTTTCGACGATGGAGCGGCCGATGTCCCAGTAAAGGTGGATCAGCTCGGCGTTGATTCGGCGGGCGGCTGAGACGCGAGCGGCGGTGATGCGTTGCTTCAACTCGCCGAGCCAAGCGCCGTAGGCATCGGCGGCGGGCGGCGCGGAGGCGACCGGGGCGTGGCGTTTGGCTTTGCTCATGGGGGCAAGCGGCAGGGGCGAAGGTTAGGCGCTGGTCGCGAGCCACAGCCCGCCGGCGGCGAGGCCGAGCAAGGCGACGAGAGGGACAACGCAGCCCTGGGCGGTGGGTTTGCTGGACGGGGTGCGGTAGCTCAGGCCCGAGCCGGGCACGTTAAAGGTGGTGTAAGTGCGGCCGCGGCTGCTCTGCGTGACGCGAAAGCCCGGCACGCCGGCCGACACGCCAATCCCAGACTTGCTAAAGTTCAGCCGGAATGGCCCCACCCCGACAGATTTGCGGTATGAAAAACCCATAGAAAATACGTCACCCAATTCACACCGTAAATCCACTAATGCCGCAAGCGCCATACCACGTGCGTCCTCAAAAAATTACGTGCATAAGCTTATTTAAACTAAGGGCGACGGAGGCAGCGTGGCGCAGAGCCTGGAATACAAGGCGGCCGTGGTGGGCTCAGCAAGGTGCCTCAGGAGCGAGAAAGGCGCCGACCGGTTGACGGCGGTCGAAGGCAGGATGTGCCGCCCCACAGGATATATCGCGAATAACGCAGAAGAGTGCGGATGAGGATTGGCTTACGGAACGGTCTG
>Ga0114979_10000186_pt1 | contig 40773 bp, 38 predicted proteins | sample S_140625_EF_Meta_FD_87315 | JGI IMG/M metagenome (GOLD analysis project Ga0114979, IMG submission 87315) | Freshwater microbial communities from Lake Simoncouche, Canada to study carbon cycling - S_140625_EF_MetaG | ecosystem: Environmental > Aquatic > Freshwater > Lake | place: Lake...
CGCACCTGGAAGGCAGGAACGCTTACCCACACCGTCTCGGCCTCGGTGAACAATCTCTTCGACACCGACCTGCTCGCCCGCGTCGCCCGCGTCGGCGCCGAGCGTGGCCTCAGCCTTGGCTGGAGAATTGGATTTTAAGCAAATCCAAGCCCTAAACTAAAAACCCGGCCCGACACCGCCCTTGACTCCACGCTAGGGCGACCTCTAGCCCTTCAACCTTTTAACCCTTCAATCCCCTCCCATCTCATGCCTTCAGCCAACGACATCCGCAAAGGTCAGGTCATTAAATTCAACGGCGAGGCCCACCTCGTGATGGAGACCATGCACCGCACCCCGGGCAATCTGCGAGCCTTCGTGCAAATGAAAATGCGCAACCTGCGCTACGGCAAATCCCTGGACCAGCGCTTTAACTCTACGGATACCGTCGAGGTCCTCCCCACCGAGCGCAAGACCCTCGAATTCTCCTACGCCGACCGCGACGCCTTCGCCTTCATGGACCCGGAGACTTACGAGACCGTCGAGTTACCCGCTACCCTGATCGGCGAGAGCAAATTCTACCTGACTGCCAACGGCAAGGTCGAGGTCCTCTATGTCGACGAGAAACCCCTCACCATCGACCTTCCCTCCTCCGTGGTGCTCAAGATTACCGAGAGCGCCGACGGCGTGAAGGGCGACACCGCCTCCAACGTCCAGAAGCCCGCCACCATGGAGACCGGCCTCATCGTCCAGGTGCCCCTTTTCATCAAGGTCGGCGAACTCATCAAGGTCTCCACCGGCGACGGCTCCTACATGGGCCGCGCCTAAAGCACCCGATTACATCTAAGCTAAAAGCCGCCCCGCCAAGGGCGGTTTTTTTGCGCCCATCCGCTAGGGGCGCGCATCGGCCGCTTTAGCGGCCTGCCCTGGATCAACTACACGCAGATTGGCGCGCGCCCAAGCTACTCGGGGCTCGGGCAACACCAGCGCCGCCGAGTCAAACCACGGCAGGTAAAAGGAGGGGTCATGCCAGGTATATTTCAATTGGCCGGATGCTCGGCCTGCGGCCGAGACAACCTTCGTGGACGGCCAAACCGGTTCGGTTGGCTCGATCAAACCAAACACCGCCCCCCATGGGTCGCTAACCACCGCCAGTCGCCCCCCCATCAGATCCACCCCAGGCTTGCGCAGAATTTTCCCGCCCTCCTTTTGGATGCGGCGCACCGCTTCCTCAATCTCGGCCACGCGCACAAACCACACCCAGCCAGCGACCCGCGCGGAACTCCCCGGCAAGGCCGCCACCGCCGCGCAGGGCCGCCCGCCGGATATCAATAAAAGATCACCGACGAACAACGGCGTGCGCCGGTCGTCCGCGATTCGGCATCCGAGTAGAGCGGCGTAAAAGTCAGACGCTGTAAACGGGTCCTTCGCCAGCAAACCGGGCCACACCCAGTCGCCGTTTGACGGGGCCGCCTCCGCCGACCGCTGTAATAAGCCAAAGGTCGCCCCCTCAGGATCGGCGATTATCGCCTGCGTCCCTTGCCCCGGCCAATCCCGCGCTGGCACTAACACCTTCGCTCCGGCCGCTTCGGCCCGCCTCGCCGCATCACTGACATCGTCCGAAGCCAAAAAACCGACCCAGCGCGCGAGCGCCATACCCACGCTGACATCCCGACGGAACGAGATGCCCGCCACGGGTCGCCCTTGGTTTTCCAGAAGCATCCGCCCCTCCGAGCCCTCGCCCTCCCGCTCCGCCGTCCAGCCAAGCGTGGCAGCGTAGAAACCCGCGAGATCCGCCGGCCGCCCACTAGTTAGCAACTCCGCCCAGACCAGACGCGGGCCCGCGGCATCTGCAGAAAGAGCATTCCCGCCCGCGAGCCGCGCTCCACCGATCCCAAGGACCACAGCCAGCCGAGCGAAAAGACGAAGCGCTTTCATAAGGTCGTATAGCCGGCCATAGTGGTTACTGAAAACAGGCCAGCCGCGCCGCGACGTCCGCGCGTAGTCGATCGATGTGGGCCAGGGTGAAATCTGCCACATCGCGGGTCGGATCGACCACCAAGGGCGTCAGGTCCATCGCCCACGTGATCCCTGCCAACCGGTCGGTCGCATGGGACGTATGAAAAGTCGCGTGCGCCAACCGCCGCCCCTGCGCGGCGAGGTCGTAGCGCTTGCCTCCCGTCACCTGCGAATCGAAGGCGCGCAATAATTCCGCCGCGAGTGCGGGACGCCGCCCGCTGTCGAGCGCGAACTTATCCGCATCAACCAGCCAGTCGAGGTCGCGCCACACCTCGGCACCCACCACCTGCTTTGGCCTTCGCTCCGGCGGCAAAGCCCGCAATGCTTCTAGGCAGCGCAAAAAAACCGCCACATGGGTATCATGCTTGTCCGCCGGTTGGTGCAGATACACTCGCTCCGGCGCACAGCCGGCGAAAATCACGGCTAGATCCGCCGCCACGCCCGCGTGGCCCGGACGCTTCACGTCGGCACTTTGGTGCGCCAACTGGAGCTGAATCGCATAGCCACCGAGCTCCGCCGCCCGTCGCTGCTCATCGCGCCGGACCGCGCGCATTTGTTCATCCGAGTGATCCGCATACACACCAATCCGCGGCGAGCCCGCCCCATCGGTCACCACCACTCCACCGAAAGCGCGGGCGCCGGGCTTATCGAGACAATCGCAGATCGCATCGTGCGCGAGGATTTCGATGTCGTCCTGATGCGCCGCCACGCACAGATGGGTGACCCGCGCCAAAGCTACCACCGGGTCGCTACCACCGGGGACAAACACATCCGCATCGGGTCGGGAAAAAACCAGGCTCATAATGGGGAAGGATAGATGCCCCGTCTCACGAGTTCGGCCAGCGCAGCCTGCACCCGAGGTTTATCCTCGCGGTAAGTGACGCCGAACCACGAATCGGCGGTGGGCAAGACCCGCACCCGCGCGGCGCCGCGCCGCATCAACCCGTCAACCGCCGCCGGCAGGTAAAACTCCGCTTTTTCCTCCTGCCCGCGCGCCGCAAAGAAATCCCGCCAGGCCTCGTCGAGATTGCTCAGAAAAGTCCCAGCCCGGAAACCCCAGCAATTCATGGAGACCGGCGTCGCCGCATAGTAGGCGCGATAAGGGCCGACCTCGCTCGCGACGATGCCGGAACGTTCCTCGATACCGGTCAGCCAACCCTCTGAGTCAACCGTGCAGACCCCCCGGGATACAGCGCCGTTTTCCGATAAGGTGTTGCCCAAAGGAAAGCCCACCATGGCGTGGGTGGGTATGCCGGTGCTGGCTGGGAGGCGGAGAAAATCACCCAGCGCCGCCAGCGAGCCCGCGCCATAAAAGTCGTCGGCGTTCACCACCGCGAAAGGGCCGGGCAGTGCCTCGCGAGCGCACCAAAGCGCGTGGCCCGTGCCCCAAGGCTTGGTCCGCCCCACCGGCGGCACCGCGCCCGACGGCAGAAGATCAAGTTCCTGAAAGGCATAATCCACCACGATTTTTCCGGTAAACCGCGAGCCCACGGCCGAGCGGAAGGCCTCTGCAAAATCGTGCCGAATGACAAAAAGCACGCGACCAAACCCCGCCTTCGCCGCGTCGTGCACGGTGTAGTCGAGCACCGTCTCGCCCGCCGGCCCCATCGGGTCGATCTGCTTCAGCCCGCCATAACGCGAGCCCATGCCGGCGGCGAGGACGACGAGGGTGAGAGTCATACCCTAAGATGAAACGCCGCGCGCTCTGCTGGCAATCCGCCGCTAGCGCAAAATCAAACCGCGTTCGCCGCCTCCAGTTCCTCCCAGCGGGCGAGGGCTTCGGCGTGTTCCTTTTCTAGCTCGCGCAACCGAGCCTCGGCGGCGCGGACGACGGCTGCTTCCTGCTTAAAAAACTTCGGGTCGCCGAGCTTCGCCACGAACCCGGCCTGCTCGGCCTCTAGTTTTTCGATGCGCGCGGGTAGCTCAGCCAGTTCGCGCTGTTCACGGTTGTTGAGCTTGCGCACGCCGGCTTTGGCCGGCGCAGGCTGGGCCTGAGCAGGCGTAGCGATGGCGCGGGCGTTGGCCCGAGGGGCGGCGGCAGGAGCCTTGGCCTGCTTCGTTTTCTCCTCGAGCCAGTCGCTGTAACCGCCGATAAACTCATCGATATGGCCCTTGCCGTCGAAAACGAAAGTTCCGGTGACGACCTCGTCGAGAAACTTACGGTCGTGACTCACCACTAGGACGGTGCCCTCGAACTCGACCAAGAGATTCTCCAAAAGATCGAGAGTCTCGGCGTCGAGGTCGTTGGTCGGTTCGTCGAGCACAAGCACGTTGGCTGGCTTCACAAAGAGCCGCGCCAGCAGCAGGCGGTTGCGCTCACCACCGGAGAGGACGCGCGCCGGGGTGCGAGCTCGGTCGGGCTCGAAGAGGAAGTCCTGAAGGTAGCTAATGACGTGCTTGGTGCGGCCTTCGATGGTCACGTGGGTGTTGCCGTCGGCGACGTTGTCCGCGACCGTCTTGCTATCGTCGATCTGGGCGCGCAACTGGTCAAAGTATACGACTTCGAGCTTGGTGCCGTGCTTCAGCGTGCCGCCGGTGGGCGAGATTTGCCCTAGGAGCAGCTTGAGAATGGTCGTCTTGCCTGCGCCATTGGGGCCGATGAGACCGATCTTATCGCCGCGAGTAATGATCGTGGAAAAGCCGGTGACCAGCGGCGTCGCGCCAGGGTAAGCGAAACTCAGATCCTCAGCCTCGATCACCTTCACGCCAGACTCATCTGCCGCGGTGATTTTAATGACTGCTCCGCCGGCGCGGTCACGGCGCGCCTTACGCTCAGCCCGCAAGGCGTAGAGGGCCTCAATGCGGGCGCCGGCCCGCTTGCGCTGGGCGCGCACGCCGCGGCGAATCCACTCCTCCTCTTGGGCGAGTTTCTTGTCGGCGGCGGCCCGCTGGCGCTCCTCGGCCTCCAGGCGCTCGGCGCGACGCTGAAGAAATACATCATAGGCGCAGGCCCAGTTCGTCAGCACCCCGCGGTCGAGCTCGACGATGCGGGTGGCGAGTTTTTGCAGAAAAGCCCGATCATGGGTCACGAAAAAGAGGGCGACCTTTTCACTGAGCAAAAACTCCTCGAGCCAGAGGATGCTCTCGATGTCGAGATGGTTGGTCGGTTCGTCGAGCAGCAGCAGATCGGGCTTGCTGGCGATGGCGCGGCCGAGAAGCACCCGGCGTTTCAGGCCGCCGGAGAGAGTCGCGACCTCGGCGTGGGGATCGAGCTGGAGACGGGCGATCAGATCCTCCACGCGCACATCGATCTCCCAGTCCTCCTCGTGGCCGGCAGCGTCTCGCCGCACCCCGCTCGCAACGACGTCGTGCACCGTGCCGGCGAGATCCTTCGGCACCTCTTGCACGAGGCGGGCGAAATGCGCGCCGGGCTGGCGGAAAACCTGGCCGGAATCGGGCTTCATGTCGCCCGCGATGAGCTTCATCAGGGTCGACTTACCCGCGCCATTACGGCCCACGAGACAGACGCGTTCGCCGGGATCGACCTGGAAGTTGACGTGATCAAGGACGGGGGCGCCACCGAAGGCGTGCGAGAGATCGAGGAGACTAAAAAGGGCCATGGATGCCCAGCCTGCGGAATCCCCTCGCTTGCATGCAACCCCGCAGACCGTCCCAATCTCACGCTGCCTCCATGCGCTTTCTCCGCTTTATCCCCGCCCTATTGCTCTCCACCATGCCCGCCGCCGCCCACACCCTTTATCTCGGCAACTACGCCGACGCTATCCACGCCGCTGATTTCGACGGTAAGCTCGGCCTGCTCGGCTCGGACCGCGCGGTCGCCCCGCTCACCCGCGCCTCCTTTCTAGACCGCTCGGCCGACGGCCGTTTTCTCTACGCCGTAGCGGAGGGAAAACCAGGACTAATCGCCTCTTTCGCGATAGGCGCCGGGGGCGCACTGACCCCGCTAAACACCCGCAGCAGCGAGGGCGTCGGCCCCTGCGACATCGCTCTCTCGCCCGACGGTCGCCTCGTCGCGGTCGCCAACTACGGCGGAGGCAGCGTGATCATCCACCGAGTGGCGACCGACGGCTCATTGGACGATAAGATCTCCTTTTTTCAACACACCCACACTGCAGACGCCCACCCGGACCGGCAGCAAAAACCGCACGCCCACGGCGTCACTTGGTCGCCCGAGGGCCGTCTGCTCCTCGTTCCCGATCTCGGCGGCGACCGCGTATATATTTACGCAAGAAACGGCGACGATTCCCTCGCGCCCAACCCCGCTCAGCCCTGGCTGGCCCTCGCCCCCGCCGCCGGCCCCCGCCACGCACAATTCTCTCCGGACGGCCGCCACCTCTACGTCATCAACGAACTGGACAACACGGTCGCGGTCGTAGCCTACAACGCAGCCGGGGCTTCACTGACCCTGATCGAGACGGTCTCGACACTGCCCGCTGAGGGGTTTGCTGGCTTCAGCAAGACCGCCGAGATCGCAGTGCGTTCCGACGGCCGCTTCGTCTATGCCTCGAACCGCGGCCACGATTCGCTCGCACTCTTCGCCCGCGACTCCGCCACCGGCCGCCTGACCCCGCGGGGCCACGTCGCGGTGCCGGCCAACCCGCGCCATTTTGCCCTCAGTCCAGACGGTCGCTGGCTACTTTCCGCCGGGCAGGACACGGACTCGTTGCGCGTTTATTCGGTCAATGCTGAAACCGGTGGCCTGACGCCGCTCAGTCCCGATTTCTCCACACCCAAACCGGTATGCGTTAACTTTTGACCTCGTCACGCCGGACCATCGCCGCTCACCACCAGCGGTTGAACGCAGCGTGGTAAAGAGCCTTGTCGATTTCCGGCAGGTAAGGATGCCACATACGTTCCCACTCGAGGCTCATCGCCCCTTCGTATTTATCCAAGCGTAGCACTTCGCGGAGCTCGGCCATAGGAAACTCGCCATCGCCCGGGAGCACGTAGGTATAAGGATGCGTGCCGGTCGGAGAAGGGCGGCTGACGCTGTCTTTAACGTGCAGGTGGACCACGTGATTGCGGATCGTTTTCCACGTCGCGGCCGGCGCTTCGCCGCCTTTTTTCCACGTGTGGTGCGTATCCCAGAGCAAATTAATGCGGGGGCACTTGGCAATTAGCTCATGCAGCGCTTGCGAGGTCACAAAGCCGTCATGCGTCTCCACCATCAGATCGACCGCCCAGTTGTTTCGGATTCGCTCCTGATGCCACCAGTCAAGCGTGGCCGCCGCCTCCGCTACATCCGCCACGCCACCGGCCTTGCCGCCGTCGAAGACCCGCAGCCAAGGCACGTCAGCCTCGTCCGCCCAGCGAACGAACTGTGCGAGCTGGGCGCAGTCGATATCGTCATGGCCAACTAGCTTAAACGAGGTGCCGAACGCGCAAATTTTGAAATGCCGCTGTTTTAAATGCGCCGCTAGACCAGCGGGGGAACCATAGTGGCTTTGCAGCCAGGCCGGTAGATCCGTCGTGCCCTCGAGCGTGCGGAGCTCAAGCGAATGGAAACCGTGGCGCGCGGCGATAGCGATGGCATGGTCGAGGTCGAGCTCGGGGCACCCGAGCGTGGAAAACGTATGGGGCATCATAATGAAGTGGGGTTTGCCCGAGCCTAAACCACCAGAAACGTGCCCACAAGCCGGGCCTTGGCCTTTCGGTCCGCCGCTGCTTTTGTGCAAAAGCGCTTGCCCCGAGAGCGTTCGCCGCGACCAACTCGCAAGCCACCCCACACCCCATGCCTAGACCCGTTACCCTGTTCACCGGCCAATGGGCCGACTTACCACTCGAGCAACTCGCCCCTCTGGCCAAAAAAATGGGTTACGACGGCCTCGAGCTCGCCTGCTGGGGCGATCACTTCAACGTAGAAGCCGCCGTTGAAGGCAAGAAATACGTCCACCGCAAGTGGGAGCTTCTGAAGGATCATGGCTTGGCCTGCCATGCCATCTCCGCCCACCTAGTCGGGCAGGCGGTGTGCGACCGCATCGACGAGCGCCACAAGGCTATCCTCCCGCCCGAGATTTGGGGTGACGGCGATCCCGAGGGCGTGCGCCGCCGCGCCGCCCGCCGCATGGCTGCGACCGCGAAGGCCGCACGGGCCTTTTTCGACGCCCGCCCGGGCGCCGTCGCCCGCCAGGACGCCCTTCCCTCCGTCGTCAACGGCTTCACCGGTTCCTCCATCTGGCACGCGCTCTACGCCTTCCCGCCCACCTCGCAGTCGTATTACGATGCCGGCTACGCCGATTTCGCCAAACGCTGGCTCCCCATCCTGGAGGTCTTTGACAAGGCAGGGGTAAACTTCGCCCTCGAGGTCCACCCGACCGAGATCGCCTTCGACATCGCCTCGGCCCGCCGTGCGCTCGCCGCCGTGAAGAACCACCCGCGCTTCGGCTTTAATTACGACCCCTCCCACCTCGGCTACCAAGGCGTTGATTACGTGAAGTTCATCCGTGAATTCGGCGACCGTATTTTTCACGCGCACGTGAAGGATGTCTGGTGGGGCCATGGCGACGGCACCGTCGGCGTCTTCGGCGGCCACACCAATTTCGGCGACGCTCGCCGCCAGTGGGATTTCCGGTCCCCCGGCCGCGGCGATATCCGCTTCGAAGACATTATCGTCGCCCTCAACGACGTCGGTTACCGCGGGCCACTCTCGGTCGAGTGGGAGGATGTCCGCATGGATCGCGTCCACGGCGCCACGGAAGCCGCCGCCTTCGTGCGCAAATTGGACTTCACCCCGAGTGCCGTCGCCTTCGACGCCGCCTTCGACAAAAAGAATCAATAAGCCAAGAACCGTCACCCACGGAACGCACGAAATGACACGGAAAACCGAGGCCTTCGCCTTCACGTTTTTTCTTCGGTGTTTTCCGTGTGTTCCGTGGGCCTAAATAATCCTACCCCATGAACCGCAAACTTCGCTACGGCATGATCGGCGGCGGGCGCGGTGCCTTCATCGGCGCCGTCCACCGCATCGCCGCCCAGATGGACGGCCAAGCCGAACTAGTCGCCGGGGCCTTCTCCTCCGACCCTGCCCGTTCGGCTGCCTCCGGCGCCGATCTCTTCCTCGACCCCGCGCGCGTCTACGGCTCTTACCTCGAGATGGCCCGCGCCGAGGTGGCACGCCAGGCTGCTGATCGACTCGATTTTGTCGTCATCGTCACGCCTAATCACCAGCATTTCCCACCGGCGAAACTATTCCTCGAGGCCGGTTTCAACGTGGTGTGCGACAAACCCGCCACCTTCAACTTGGCCGAGGCTGTTGCCCTGCGTAAAATCGTAAAAAAATCCGGAAAAGTTTTCGCCCTCACCCACAACTACACCGGCAACGCCATGGTGAAACAGGCACGCGAACTGGTTCGCTCCGGCCGCCTCGGCGCCATCCGCAAGGTCGTCGTCGAATATCCCCAAGGCTGGCTCTCCACCGCACTCGAAAAGACCAACCAGAAACAGGCCGCTTGGCGCACCGACCCGAAACGCTCCGGCGCGGCCGGCTGCATGGGCGACATTGGCACCCACGCCGAAAATCTCGCCCGCTACGTCACCGGCCTGCACATCACCGAACTCTGCGCCGACCTCACCACCTTCGTGAAAGGCCGTAAACTCGATGACGATGGCAACGTCCTCCTCCGCTTCAAGGGCGGTGCCAAGGGCGTGCTCCACAGCTCGCAAATCAGCGTGGGCGAGGAGAACAACCTAAGCCTGCGCGTCTATGGCGAAAAAGGCGGTCTGGAGTGGCGGCAGGAAAACCCCAACCAACTCGTGGTGAAATACCCCGATCGCCCCACCGAGATCTGGGGGCGAGGTAACGGCTACATCACCGCCCCCGCCGCGCAGGCTGCCACCCGCATCCCCGCCGGACACCCCGAGGGCTACCTTGAGGCTTTCGGCAATCTGTATCGCGAAGCGTTCCGTGGAATCCGCGCCGAGGTCGCTGGGCTGCCCCCGCCCCCGGACCTCGATTTCCCCACTATCGACGACGGCGTCGAGGGCATGGCCTTCATTGAAACCGTGGTGGCGAGCGCAAAACTCGGCGCCAAGTGGATAAAGTTCCCCAAAGTCTGAACCAGCCAGCGCGCCAGGAACCGCGCGGCCCCTCCTCTTTCGGCTCGCCCCTCCCCGCCCGCCCGCTTGCCTAGGACTCGATGCGCATCACCGGTCTCGCCCTCGTCCCTCCGCCATCCGCCGCCGATCTCCCCCGCGTCACGCCCGAATTGCTCGCCTCCGTCCTCGCCCGCTACTCGCGCAGCAACGAGGGCATCCACGCCATTTTGGACAAGGTTGACCCGGCCGACCCCGACGCCTCCATCGACCGCATCCTGAAGTTCGTCGACTACGGCCACGCGTCCATCGGCGGCCTCACCGGCGGCCTCGCCATCGCCCTCGATGACGTCTCGATGTGGCTTGCCTACAAAGTCTTCGAGATCGCCCAAATGGCCGACGGACAGGAGTCGTCCACTCGCTATATCACCCTTGCCCCCTCCGCCCTGCCCGATCCCGCCGAGCTTGGCGTGCCAGCGGAACTCGCCCCGCGCTGGCGCGAAGTGATGGGCCGGGCTTTCGCCGCTTATCAGGCCGAATACACCCGGCTCGATACCCTCGCCCTTGCCGAGCCCGAACGCGTGCGAGTGCCCGCCGGCGCCAAACCTGCCGTCATCGCACGCATCCGCAAAAACTACGCCCTCGACCGGGCCCGCTATTTTATCCCGCTCGCCACCCGCACTAACCTCGCCCTCGTCCAGACCTCGCGCATGTGGGCCCAGACAGTGAAACACCTTGCCTCCCTGCCCCACCCCGAGGCGCGCGCTGCCGCTGACTTGATCCGCGGCGAGTTACTGAAAATCTCTCCGCGCCTGATGCGCCATAGCTCCGCCGAAGCCAGCCATGAGGCTCAGGCCGCCGCCGAGCTCGCCACCTCCTGCCGCCTCGGCCTTGCCCGCCTGTCCTCCCGCCCGCTCTCCGACGCGACCTGGGTCCACGTCGACCGCGCCACCCCACCCTTCCTCACCGAGGAACAGAGCGTGCCCGACGCCCTCTCCGCCCGCACCAACCGCTACGGCCACCAAGGCACCGCCACTCGCCGCATGCGCGTGAGTTTCGCTTGGAACAACCTCGCCCTCGCCGAACTCCGCGACCTGAACCGCCATCGCACCGGCCATCGCTACACCCCCCTCATACAAGCCGGTTTCTACCTGCCGCCCGAGATCACCCACGCCGACCACCAATCCCTGCTCGACGACCAGCTCGACCTCACCCGCGCTCTGCTCGCCGCCGGCTCGCCCGCCTACGTCTACTCCCTCCTACTCGGCGCCCAAACCCCTTTCGAGCACTCCACCCACGCAGACAAGTTCATCTACGAAGCGGAACTGCGCACCGGCCTTGGCGCCCATTTCCGCTACGCCGAACACCTTTCCTCAGCCCTCGCCGGGTTTTTTAGCCAAGTCCCCGAAGCTCGCTCCTGGGTCGAAGAAGGCACCGCCGAGCCCGAATAACCTTGCCCCAGAATGCGCGACTAAATGCCATTCTTTAACATGAAACTGACCGCCGGACTTTGCCTCGCCCTCCTCGCGAGCCCACTGTCCCTATCCGCCGCCCCCGGTCGCCTCGATACCAGCCGCCGCGCTGACCGCGTCTCGACTGAACAAAAGGCCATCCTTCCCGAAACCAAGGCCTTGGAACGCAATGAAGTCGTGATGGACAAACGTTTCCAAACTGCATCCGTCGAGAAAAAGGAGGCGCTCGTCGGCCAGCGCCAAAGCTCGATCACCGTCGAGGAGTCTAAACCCAAGGAACTCATCACCCCCGATCGAAAAACCTACGACACGATCGAACGCAAAGAGAGCCCTTGGACGGGCAAGGAGTCCCGCTACTCCACCACCGAGGACACCTACCGCACGCGCGTAGCCACCCGCTTCCAGGACAAAATCGGCGAAGCCTCCCCCTTTGCCAAAGAAGCCAAACCCGCCATTAAACAACGCACCACCTTCGATCGCATCAACCGCTTCGTCTTCCGCAAAAACGGCAACCAGAGCGTGAGCGTCACCACCGCCGGTTCCGAACGCCCCGCCGCCGACGCCTCCGCCCAATCTTCGCCCACTAAGGCCGCCACCCCTTGAGGCCTCTGCTGGACGCCTCGGCCCTCCTCAACCGCCGCCCCATCACTCGCGAAGCGTGAAACCTTTTCGCATTCTTCAGTTCAACATGCAGTTCGGCCAGATCTGGCACGCACACGATCCCGATCACGCACCGATTCGCCTAGACGATACCATCGCCGAGATCCGCTCGCACGAGGCTGATATCATTCACCTGCAAGAAGTGGAACACGCCCGTTCCGACGCCCACCAAAACGCCGAAAATTTCGAACGCCTGCGCGCGGCTCTACCCGGCTACCACGCCCACTTCGCTTTCCCCCGACCCGACCCGCGTGAACTGCCCTTCGGCATCGGCCTCGCCATCTTTTCACGCACGCCCCTGACCGCCACCTTCGCCGAGGACCTGCCCTCGCCTCCAATCGAGTTCAATTTCTGCGGCGAAACCAAAACCCCCACCGATCGCCTGCTGATCGGCGCCCGCACCACCGTCGCCGGCCGCGAAATCGCCCTGCTAAACACCCACCTGCTCGCGTTTTTCATGCTGAAAACCGACAGCCGCACCCACCCCGGCCAACGCCGCCGCATCGCCGGGCACCTGCGCGCCGCGGGCACCACTCCTACCCTCCTCACCGGCGACTTCAACGTCCGCGACCACGTCGGCCTCGCCGGCGAGTTCGCCGCCGAGGGCTTTACCACCGCCCAGACCTCCGCAGTCACGTGGCACCGGATGCCTTACGTGCTCGATCACATCTTCTACAACGCGCCGCTCCGCTGCGTCGCAGCCAAAGTCGTCCCCAGCCTTGCCAGCGACCACCTGCCCGTCGTGGCCGACTTCGTCTGGGCCTAAACCGAAACGCGCGGCTCAACCCCGCGTCTCGCGCCGCACGCGCTCTTTCTCCTCCTCGCATTCTTCCTCGAGCCGAGTCTTTTCGCGCGCCAGTTGCACCCGCACCTGCTCCGCCTCATCGGCATCACCCTTGGCGAGGGCCTTTTCCAGCTGCTCGGTCAGGAAAACCTGCCGCTCTGCCCACTTGCCTTTGTAGACCTTGTCTAGCTCCGCCAGACGCGCTTTTTGCGCCGCACTAAGCGGCTTTTCCCGAGGGCCGGATTTATCCAGCCGTTCCATCGCCAATTCGTAAGCACTTTTCATGGCCCCAGAGTAACACCCCGCACCCCGAGCACAAGCACGAGGCCGAGCACCGCATAGGGCACCCAAAATCCACCCTCCCGCCGCCGCCACCCGCGAGCATACCCCACCGCTAGCAAAACCAACAAACCCGCGGTCGTCGCCATCGCCAGCCCCGGCCAGACAAACTGCGCCGGCCACGCCGCTCCGGGCAACCCCGCCACCACCGCCACCACCGCTTCCATACCCGCCAAAAGCAAGGCGGCCGCATGGTTAAAAATGCTCGCCAGCGGCCCAAGCCCCACCCCGCCCGCTAGCATCGCCGCCACCCCCGCAAATAAGACCAAAGTAGAGAGCGGGATGAGTAGCAGATTCACAAAAAATCCGCCCGGCGTCATCAGCTGAAAAAATCCCAGCGTCGCCGGCGTGCCCACCAACGTGGCCGCCAACCCCAGCGCCACCGCACCGATTAACCCGCGCCCAACCTGCTCCGCCACCGCACGCCACCCCGCGCGATCCGCGCCCGGCAACCGCACCCAAGGGGTCCACTGCTCCAACCATTTTTCCTGCAAGGGCACCCCATAAAGCAACAGCGCCGCCACTATGCCATAACTCATCTGAAAGCTCGCCGAGAAGAGCTGATGCGGTGCAACCACCAGCACCCCCAGGGCCGAGATCGCCAGCGCCGCCAGGCTGTTACCCGGCAGTCGCCAGCGCCGCGCGGCGAGCAGACAGGTGACCATCCAAAACGCCCGCACCGCCGAAGGCGTCGCACCCGTCACCTCGACAAAGACCCACAACAACGCCGTGCCCGCCACGAAGCGCACCCCCGCGGGCAAGCGCACAACCGCGAGAAGCAGGTTCACCGCCAGCGCGATGCCCGCGATATGGAGCCCCGAAATGGCAAAAAGATGCATCGTGCCGGTGCGCACAAAAAGATCCTGCTGACCCTCGCTCAACTCCTGCTGCCGCCCGAGCATCATCGCAACATGAAGATCCGCCAATCGCTCGTGCCCGCCTAGACCGATACGCAGGATCGCCTCGAGCCGATCCCCCGCCGCCGCGCAAAACCGCCCCCACGCTCCCGCCGCCCGCGGTTCGCCCCGCAAACGGGCCCGGCCGAAAGAAAAATTCACCCCCGCGTCAGCCAGAAATCGATCAAAAGTCGCCGCCTCCGGGCACCGCTCCACCGGCCGTAAAACCCCCAGCGCAGTAAACTCCGCCCCGCGCCACGCCCGCACCGCCCCCGGTCCACGCGGCCACTCCACCGAGAACTGCACCGTCTGACCGACGAGGTCCCGCAAATGCGCTTCCGCCTCCACGACCCGCGCCAGCCCGCCCGCCCTAGCCTCCTCGGTCGGCGTGGCAAAGACCCGCTCGATCCGCAGCGCCAAGCGCGCTTCTCGAGGCGGCAACGCAAACGCGTCCCACGGCTCCAACCGCTGCCGCTCTTGCCCTGTGCGCAAAGCCCCCGCCGCCGCCAAAGCGATAAATAAACCCGCCGCCCACCACGCCACGCCCCGCCCGCACCCCACCCACGCGACCACTAAACCAATCACCGCCAAACCCGCTAGAACCGCCGGCGGCCACGCCACCCAGTCGACATGAACCGCGAGCGACCCCGCCGCCCACGCAACGACCAAGCCCAGCAGGGGTGCCCGATGGGATAGGCTGCGCGGCGTCATGCCGTTTCCTTAAACATCCCACGCGCCTGCGCATACCAAAATTTCCACCCGCGCCTACTTTTCCAGGCCCCACTCCGCCACCACCCGCCCCGGCCGGAATTGCCCGCCCGCCTCGACTATGCGGACGACCCGCACCCGCTCGCCCACGAGCTCGACAAAAGCCCCCCCGAAAGGCCGCGCAAAAGACCCCGTATTGACTACCCGCAGCCCCCGGGCTCCAGGCGCCTCCCAGACTCCCGGATAATGGGTATGCCCGAGCACCACCACCCGCGCCAGCGGTCGCTCCGCCCCCGCAACCACGCCGACCCGCGCAGGGGTCTCCCGCCAAGACTTCGCCATTTCCAACAAACGCGTGGGCGGCAAAATCGTCCTCACCAGCCGCGCAACCCGCGCCGCCGCAGTCCGCCGAGAAACGTCGATCAATTCAGGCAAAGCCACACAGGCGGCACGATTAAGTCGCAACCGCGTCTCGACCCGCGCCCATTCCATCGGAGTCACGTCCGCCCGTAGCGCCGCGAGCCTACGGCGCAACTCAGCGGCATGGCGGCTCCACGGCGCGATGGCCTCGTAAAACACATCCCCGTGCGTGACCCAGACCCGCCCTCCTGCCAAGGACAACTCAGCCGGCGCATCCAGGTCCGGATCGTGGTTGCCAGTCAAATACGTTGGCCGCGGCCCAGCCTTGGCAAAAAATTCCCCCACCTCGCCCCAGCCCGAGGGCCGCCCGGGGATCTGGGTGTCCACGGTGTCCCCATTAAGGACGACCTCGTCCGCCCCATGGAGCAAGGGCCTGAGCGCCGCGAGGTCGCGCAACCGACTCCGCGCGTCGCCGTAATGTAGGTCGGAAAAAATTCGGATCACCGGGTCGGACATCACCGCCACCCAAATACCCCCGCCAAACCTGAGCAACGTTTTCCCCCTGCCGCCGAGCCCCGATGCTGCGTTGACGCCCACCCCGCACCCGCCTTGCTCCGTTTCTTATGGAATTTCTCGCCAACCCTGAAACGTGGCTCATCCCCCTGCTCACCCTCACGCTGCTCGAGATCGTCCTCGGCATCGATAACGTCATCTTTATCTCAATTCTTGCTGGCAAACTGCCGAAGGAAAAACAGGCCAAGGCGCGCCGCACCGGCCTGCTGCTCGCCTTCGTTACCCGTGTCGCCCTGCTTTTTAGCATTAGCTGGCTGATGAGCCTCACCAAACCGTTGTTCAGCCTGCCCATCGTCGACCACGCCCTCACCGGACGCGACCTGATCCTCCTGCTCGGAGGCCTGTTCCTTATCGGCAAGAGTGTAACCGAGATCCACCACAAGCTCGAGGGCGACGACGGCGAAGCCAACCCCGCCGGCGGCTCGGCCGTTTCGTTCAACGCCGTGATCGTGCAAATCCTCCTGCTCGACGTCGTGTTCTCGCTCGATTCGGTGATCACCGCCGTCGGCATGGTGAAGGAGCTCTGGATCATGATAGCCGCCGTCATCTTGTCCCTGGGCGTCATGCTGGCCGCCGCCGCCTCAATTAGCGATTTCGTGAACCGCCACCCCACCGTGAAGATGCTCGCCCTGAGCTTCCTCATCCTGATCGGCGTCACCCTCGTCGGCGAGAGCCTCGGCCAGCATATCCCGAAGGGCTACATCTACTTCTCCATGGCCTTCGCCTTCCTGGTGGAGATGCTCAACCTACGCCTGCGCAGCAAACCCGCCCACCCGGTGGAGCTGCGCCAATCGGTGAAGTAGTCCATGCGCCCCGCCGACGATTCCGACCTCTTCGGCGGCATAGACAATCCGCCCCGCCCCGCCCCGCCCGAGGGCAGCCCGCCGACCCCGCGCGCCCACCAACCACTGGCCGCGCGCATGCGGCCCCACACCCTCGACGAGATCGCCGGTCAGGAACACCTCACCGCGCCCGACGGCCTGCTCGCCCGCCTGATTGGGACCAACCGCTTCGGCAGCCTCGTGTTTTACGGCCCCCCTGGCTGCGGCAAAACCAGCTTCGCCGAGGTTATCGCCCGAGTAACCGGCAGCCGCTTCGTGCGAGTAAACGCCGTGATGAGTAACGTCGGAGAGCTGCGCGAAATCCTCGCCACCGCGCGCCGTCGCCCGAGCGAGCCCACCCTGCTTTTCATCGACGAGCTGCACCGGTTTAATAAATCCCAACAGGACCTGCTCCTGCCCGACGTTGAAGAGGGTCACATTCGCCTGATCGGCGCCACCACCCACAACCCCGGCTTCTACGTCAACCCTCCCCTGCTCTCCCGTAGCCATCTATTCCGGCTGGAACCGCTCGCCCCCGCCGCCATCGCCAGCGTGCTGGCCCGCGCTCTCGCTGACCCTGAACGCGGCCTCGGCGCCACTTCTAACACCGCCACCCCGGAGGTCCTGCTAGACCTCGCCAACCTTTGCGAAGGCGACCTCCGCCGCGCCCTGAACGCCCTCGAGGTGGTTGTCGCCGGCCTGCCGCCAGGCTCGCCCGTGACGCCGCGCGACCTCGAACTCTTTGCCCGCGAACGCCGCATCCGCTACGACGCCGACGAAGACGAACACTACGACACCATCTCCGCCTTTATCAAAAGCTGCCGCGGCTCCGACCCCGACGCCGCCCTTTACTGGCTGGCCAAGATGCTCGCCGGCGGCGAGGACCCCCGCTTCCTCGCCCGCCGCCTCGTCATCCTCGCCAGCGAGGACGTGGGGCTGGCCGACGCGCTCGCCTTGCCCCTCGCCGTCGCCGCTCATCACGCCTGCGAGTTCGTCGGCCTGCCCGAGGCCGAATACGCCCTTGCCCACGCCACCCTGCACATCGCCTGCGCACCGAAGAGCAACTCGGTGACCCTCGCGCTTGCCGCCGCCAAACACGCCCTCGCCACCCAGCCCGTGCAGGCTATCCCCGCCCCCTTGCGCGATAAAGGCGGCAAGGCCAACAAACTCCTAGGCCACGGGAAAGGCTACCTCTACGCCCACGATTTTCCCGAGAACATCGCACCCCAGGCCTACCTCGAAAAGCCACAGACCTTTTTCACCCCCAAGACTGCCGGCATCGAGGCCAAGCTTGCCGAGCGCCTCGCCCGCTGGCGCGCCCTCCGCGCCACCGCCCTGGGCCGCCCGCCGGCCGCGTGATTCTCGTCCCCGCCGACGCACGCGCCGCGCGGTTTCACCCTTCCGTCACCCGCCCCGGGCTTGCCGCCGACGCGCCGGCTAGCTTTCGCTGCATGCCGACCCGCGCCGCCCTCGTCCTGCTCGCCTCGCTCCTCGCCGCCGCGCCCGCCGCCGCCCAGACCGCCCCCGCCGCGCCCAAGCCGGAAAAACCCAAAGCGGCCGCCGAGGCCCCGCCCGAGCCCATCGACGGCCAGGAATTCGCCCGCCCCAACGGCGGCTTCCTCGGCATCAAGCTCCAGAGTGTGCAGTTAAAGGTGACGTTCTACGACAAGAAGAAAGAAAAGGTCGCCGCCGACGCCGTGCGGATCGCCGCCCGCTGAAACGACATCAAACCCCGCAAAACCGTTCTGCTCCCCGCCGACGCCTCGACCCTGCTATCTCCCCCGGTGATCAAGGCCCCCTACAGCTACCGCATCCAACTCGTCCTCGTCGGCGCCAAAGACGCCGAACTGGAAACGCTCCAGATCAACCCCGCCGCCCTGCCGAGGGGCTGGGTCAGGCAGGAAAACTCCGAAGTTCAGGCGCGCGCTGAACCCGGCGCACTGAAACCTAGTCGCCTGTAAGGATTCCGGATGGGCTGGATTTCACATTTCTCCGTGCCGCCGAGCTTGCGGAAGAAGCCGAAATCATTATTCGTGATTTTGCGTAGCCTATACTGCCCTCGCAAACCACCCGAGAACACCGCCGAACCACACATCCCTTTCGCGTAGCTTCGTCTGCCGTCCGACTCGAAACCTGGAAAATTTCACGGACCAAAAGAAGCGCGTTCGATCTGCGCCCCGAGCTGGGGCGCATCGAAAGCGTCTTCTTTTGGGGCTCTTCCAGGTGCCTGAGTCGGGACGCAAGTAAGTGCGTCCCTCTTTTGTGCCCGCATTTCAGCGGAAGCGAGAGACCCGGCCTGTCGAGCGATTCCCTTTCCCTTCCCGCTCATGAATCCAGCCACACCCAACTCGCTTCGCGGAATTTCGCGTTCCGCCGCCTGCGCCGTTTTCGCGGCCTTGGCTTTTCAACCTTCTCCTACGCATGGGCAGACTTCCGCCGAGCCTCCGGTCGAGCCCGGCGAAATCGCTCGCGTGACGGTCCAGACCGGAGATCACCGCACCACCTTCATCGAAGTGGTGTCGGAAAACGGCATAAAATCGACGGCGCCTGCCCGGCCCGCCGACCCATCCGCTCCATGCGCAGCCGAAAGCGTCAAGGAGCTTCGTCGGGCGGCCAAGGATTTCCGCATGCTCAGCCTTCAAGCCACGGTGTATCCGATGGGGGCTAGTTTCACCACCCTGCTGCGCGGCCAAACAGCCGAGGGACAAGAGTGGCAAGCGATCTCGAACGCGGACTTTCGCCTGCTTACCCAACTGGGCCAGTTTGAAACCGCCACGGCGGTATACGCTTGGTTTCCGTTCGTGGACGTAGGCGACGAGACCGATCCCAACCGACCCACGATTGGACCGGCGAACGCCGTAGCCGAAGCGGGATATCGGATAACACATGGCGCTCCCGAATCCACAACCATCGAGGCGCTGAACCACCTGCATGTATACTACGAGGCACACCACACCGAACTCGCCGCCGATTTTGCCCACCGCGAGGCCGAAACCGTCCGTCTGGCGGCGGAGGCTGCCCGCCTGGCGGAGGAAGAACGCGCGCACCCGCGCCCCAAGCCGGACCGGGTAATCCGCTTCTCCACCTCCGAGTCAAACCTCTCCGCCCAACCGTAAACCGAGTGCCGAATCCACCATGAAACGACTCTTCTTTCTGCTAGCGCTGCTCCCCCAGGCTGCATTCGCCACATTCGATCTGCCCGCAGTTAACGAGGGCGTCGAGGTGAGCTATGACCCCAACGATCCATCGGGAACACCCCTGGCTATCACATGGCAGCCGCAACCAAACCGTGTATACTATTTCGAGGGCACCGACGATCTTGCGACCGGGCAATGGCGGTTTTACCCAACTGCTCTAGCAGGGTTAGAATACCAGACGTCAAACCCTTGGTTTCGGTGCGCCGTAGATACACCGAAACACTTCCTGAGGCTTCGTTATACCGAGGAGCAGGTAAACTTCTTTAGTTCATCGACCGCAGCCGATTTTGATCATGACGGGGTTAGAGATGTTGTGGAAATACAAAATCACTCGACCAACCCATTCACCAGTTTGGACGTCAATCTGAACGACATTCCCGACGACTGGGAAACCGCGCATCCACAGAATCCGGAGAGCCCTTTCGATTTCGTCACTACCTTTGCCGAGTTCCGAAAGGATTGGGCAGTGGGGCTTAATCTGCGTTTTGGCCCTAAACTTTTCACTAATGGCTTGTATCGATCGGATATACGCACCCTGTATCTACACGGTGAATCCCAGGACGGCGGCCTTAAGGTTTGCTACACCGACGATACGCTCGGTTCGGTTTCTCAAATCCAAATCTATCCTCGCCTCCCAAGTGGAAGATCCAGCTTGATAAATGAAGAGAGCGAGGTCCTCGCCCAATCTCCCAGCTCGACTTACACTTGGTTCGATGACGCGGCCAATCCCGAACTCAGCGGTTTTGTTTTCTCCGGCACCACGGTTGGAGAATACAGCGGGCGTGATCTGTTACGGACGCTCCATGTGTCGCTTCCGTCGCCAACGACGGGACTTCCCACCGGTGCAACGGTAGCCATGCCCTACCGCCGCGTCAACGTCGCCTTATCGGGAGGAGGAACTGAAATTCGTCGTATTCCCGATCCCTTGGCCATAACGAGTTTGCCCTTGACGCATATAAGCCCAACGTCGTTCCCGGTGGTGATTCGTGATGTGGATTCAAGCTGGTTCCCAAGTTTTTATCCCGATTTCAGTAACATGCCTCGCCTTGGCCTATTGTTACCCGGCTCTGTCAAATCTGCCCTGGACGCAGACGGTTTGCCCGAGGCCACCCGGAACCCATCCACACCGTGGAATCAGGATGACCGATCCGATACTTTCAACAGCCCCGCCACCTGTCGGCAATGGTTTCGTTATCCAAACCCTGTGACCTATGTCGTTCCGGGCGTGCCCGCCAGTTTTAAACCTCCCGGCCTAAACACGATCTATCCTTTCGGCCATTTCAGCAATGGTTTCTACCCTCATACGAACGATGCAAGCGATCCGAGATTTTTTACTTCGGAAATGCATATGACGCTTAACTATACATCCAACACAAAATTGTATTTTGCCTCAGATGACGACTGTTGGGTTTTTATAAATGGGGTTTTAGTGGAGGAACTTGATTTGGGCGGACCGCACAAAGTCTTAGATGACACCCGCATGCTAAGTTTCTCTGTAATCCAGCAGCGACTTGGCCTAAACTCACCTGAGGGCGCATGCCGAATAGATATCTTCCATGCAGATCGTTACTTCGCACCGCCCGAATTACGCTTCCTCTCCACCGATCTAATGCGACCGATCTATACCTACCAAGTCATTGCCGATTCCATGAATACTGCGCCCCTAACTTTCTCCTTGCCGGTTGCACCCTACGGAATGAGCATCTCCCCCATCACAGGAAAGATATCGTGGGAGTTATACGGCTTGAAAGATGGCAATGGTCTCCCGGTCATCATCCCTACCGGTAATCATCCGGTCACGATTCGAGTAAATGACAACCTAGGACATATTGATGAACAAACCTTTAATATAATTGTCGGCAATTAAATCCACATAACATTAAATTATGAAGACCCATACCCTAACGCTAGTTATCCTATTCTGCGCAGAATTCTCCTACGCTCAAGTCCAGATTGTTAACTCCGCGGCCTCTGGAAATCAGGTAACCATAACAGGCACATACAACCAGGTATTCGACATACCCGTCACTCCTAATCCCGCACCTTACACACCATGGGTTAGCAATAGCACATTGGTTGGCTGGTATGCCCCGACGAGCGGTATTCACGACTTTGGCGGCGGTTTACTCAGCCTCGGACCGTCGAGTGGAGGCGGGGACAGGGCACTGGGTGCTGCCGGCTCCATAGCAAGTAATGTTTATTTTGCATTACGGCTTCAGAATCTAACTTCCTCTAGCATAACCGGGGCGTCCGTCGAATTCGATGGTGAACAATGGTATCGCCTCCGACAGATAAATGGCACACAGATCGGTCCGCAGGTTACGTCAAAGATTGATTTTTCGTATAAGATCTTCGAGTCGGGCCAAGGTGCTCTCTATCTTGACGATAATAATAGCACTTGGACCTACGTCCCTGAGCTCACCTTTGTGTCTCCCAACGCCACATTGAATACCTCCCAGATTTTTCTAGATGGCAATGCTCCAGAAAACAGCGCGCGCGATATTCAGGCGCTTGTCACCGGTTTCACCTTGGCTCCGGGACAAGAACTTTGGCTGCGTTGGAGTTCGCAAGATGTCCCGGGCGGCGTGGTCTCCCACGGCCTCGGTATCGACAACCTCAGCGTCTCCTTCATCACCGCCATCCCCGAGCCCGCCGCCTTCGCCGGACTCGCGGGGCTCGGGGCCTTGGGGTTGGCGCTCAGTCGCAGGCGGACCAGACTCGGCTAATTGTGATAGCGCCTCCATGCAACCACTATGTCTTTCCTATCACACTCCCTCCAGAAATGAGAAGCGCTAAGTCATGCTTGGTTGTTTTGGCTTCAGCAACCTCCGTCTACGCGCAAATTCAAATCGTAAACTCAGCTACATCTGCAAATCAAGTAAGCATAAACGGAGTCTATGCACAAGGGTTTGATATACCCGTAACACCAAATCCAGCCCCCCCACGCCTTGGGTGAATAACAACACATTGGCGGGCTGGTATTCCACCAATAGCGGGATAAAAGATTATGGCGGCGGCATTCTCAGTCTTGGACCCACCGATGGCGGGGGTGACAGGGCATTGGGTGCCGCAGGTGCAGTAGGAGGCAAAGTCTATATAGCTTTACGTCTACAAAATCTTACCACGGCATCCATATCGGGAGTTTCAGTGATGTTTGACGGCGAGGAATGGTATCGGCGGGCTCAAGGGAACGGTCTTCAAGTTACCAGCAGCCTCAATTTTGCCTATCAAGTATTTGATGCACCCAACACCGGTTATCTAGTGGGGGCAGGGTGGACTAACGTTCCCGCTCTCACCTTCATATCGCCCAATGCGACGCTAAACACGAATCAGATTTTTCTGGACGGTAACGCGCCGGAAAACAGCGTTCATGATATTCAGGCCTTGATAACTGGCTTCGACCTCGAACCGGGACAGGAACTCTGGCTCCGCTGGGGTTCGGATACCGTTCCCGCCGGAATCGTTCCCCACGGCCTCGGCATCGACAGCCTCAGCGTCTCCTTCATCACCGCCATCCCCGAGCCCGCCGCCTTTGCCGGGCTCGCCGGACTCGGGGCCTTGGGGTTTGCGCTCAGTCGCCGGCGGACCCGGCTCGGCTGAATGCATTCGCCGTTCGAGCTAAGCGAGGGGCATTTCGGCACCGACGGGCAGCTTTTCGTGCTTGGCGCCCGGTTTTTCGAGTGTTGCGCGACCAATTTTGATTGTTGAGCGCTCGATCCGGGTCTCTAGCGGCCTGCTCAATGTCTTGGAAAGGGCCTTCACGATCGTTGAGCGAGCTTTCCGAGACATTGAGCGCCTCTTCCAAGACCCGGAGCGACCGCTCCGAAGCCGAGAGAATGCGCTCAAAGGTCAAGTTTGGCTCCAAAACGATCAAAACCGCCGCACACCCCGCGTGTGCGGGGCTTTTTAGCTACAGATGGCTTGTAAGGCAGGGCGGGACCGGCGCCGCGCCTCACCGTTACTCAACACCCCGACACGGCGCGCCAAGCGGTCGCGCCCCACCCGAGGACCGCTAACCCAGCACCACCAATCACGCCGGCTCCGCCTGCCGGAGCATCGTCACCGCGACCTCCAGGCGCTCCGTCCGCGTGCCCTTGAAAACCCCGCGCGTCGGCGTGGCGTCGAGGTAGTCGCGGCCGATCGAGACCTTCACGTGCCGCTCCCCCGCCACGCAGTCGTTGGTCGGGTCCAGAGGCCACCAAAAGCCCCCGGGCAAATGCACCTCCACCCACGCGTGGCTCTCCGCTGCTCCGACCAAAGCCGCCGGCCGATTTAATTCCACCGCCGTGCGCTGCGCCTCCGTCTCAATGTAACCGGTGACATAACGCGCCGGCAGCTCGGCCGAACGCAACACCGCGATCATAACCTGCGCGAAGTCTTGGCAAACCCCCGTCTTCCGGGCCAGCGCCTCCGCCACCGGAGTGTCGATAGAAGTGCTGCCCGGCACGTAGCGAAACTCGGATTTGATCCAGTGATTGAGCCGCAACAACGCCTCACCCAGACCATGACCGGGTTTGAAAAACTGGTTCGCCAACCGGTGCACCGGGGCAGACATCGGAATCGCCGGCGAGGGCATCAAAAACTCAAATAAACCGAGCCGGTCGCTCCGGTAAATCTGCCTTGCCTCCGAGACACTGATATCCAGCGCGACCTGGGGCGGGGACCACGCCTGCGTCTCCACCTCCGCCCGGCTTTCTAAGATCAACTCGCCATGCCGATGAGCCACCGCAAAGGACTCCACCGCGTTGCCGAAGTAGTCAGTGTAGGCATGCACCCGCCCGCCAGGCGTAGTCTTGAATTCTCGCGCAAGCAGACGCTGACGCTCATCCGTAACCGGTGTCAGCCGCGCCTCCATGAAGGACTCGCTCGCCTCGCCGGCATAGCGATAAATGGTGCGGTGATTGATGCGAAAGCGCATGGAAAAATTTGCGAAGAATAGACGAGCTCAAGAAAATGGTCGGGCCCAGCCCCGGAAAGCAAGGTTCGGACCGAACCGAAAACCGCGTGTTTTACCGTTTGCCTAGCGCGCGCTCGCTCCGCATGGCTTGCCCTTCATTCTTTCGCATGAGCCTCGACGCGCCCCAGCCCTTGTCCGTCCCCGGAGCCGATCTCCGCATCGGCCTTGTGGCCGCCCGTTTTAATCCAGCCCTAGTCGACGCCCTCGCCGCCCGCGCCACCGCCACGCTCACCGCCGCCGGCGTGCCCCCCGCATTAATCGAGGTGATCCGCGTCCCTGGCTCCCACGAAGTCCCTTGGGCCGCGCAGCGCCTAGCCGCCACCGGCCGCTTCCACGCCATCATCGCCCTCGGCGTGCTCATCGCGGGCGACACCAACCACCATGAGATGGTCGGCGACGCGGTTGCCCACGCCCTGATGCGCGTCTCCCTCGACACCCGCGTGCCTGTCATCAACGGAGTGATCGTGGTGAATAACCGCGCCCAGGCCGAAGCCCGCGTGACTGGCGCCCACGACCGCGGGGCTGAATTTGCGGCCGCCGCGCTTGAGATGGCCGCCCTTCACCAATCCCTTTCCTGAGATGAGCAACAAAGCCATATTTGCCAAACGCCGGGATGGCCGCGTCGCCGCCCTGCAATACCTCTACGCCTGGAGCATCAACCGCCCCGCGCACCTGCCCGATGACCTCGCGGTATTTTTCGCGAACCTAGAGGGCGTGGACAGCAAACCCCGTGACCATTACTCCTTTGGCGAAGAGCTGATTCATGGTGTAATCGAGCACTGTGACGAGATCGATGGACGCATCCGTGGCTTAGCCAAAAATTGGGACTTCGAGCGCATCGCCAAGATCGACCTCGCCATCCTCCGCCTTGCGATCTTCGAGATGATCCACCGCACCGACATTCCGCCCATCGTTTCGATTAACGAGGCCATCGACCTTTCAAAGCTGTTCTCCAACGCCGACGCCAAGCGCTTCATCAACGGCATCCTCGACAAGCTCAAGGAGCAGGTCGGTCGCGACGCCCGCAAGGTCACGTGAAGTTACGGCAAGCCACGAGCCGGCCCTAGGAATCCAACGCAAAGATAATTCCGGCCGTTTTCTGCCTCATTCACCGCTCTGAGCCTCGTTTGTTTCTTCCCGCTTCTTGTTTTCATGTTTGGTTTATTTAAAAAATTTCGCGACGGCCTCGCCAAGACTGTCGCGGCCATCGCCGGCACCACCCGTTCCCTCTTCGGCGGTCGGCGCATCGATGCTTCCTCGCTGGAGGAACTCGAGGAGGCCCTGATCACGGCTGATTTCGGTGTCGAGACCACCGGCGAGATTCTCGCGGAGATCAAGCAAGCCTACCGCCGCGACCCCGAACTGAAGGGCAAACAGGCCGCCGAGCTCGGCGCGGCCGTCCTCACCCGGGTCCTAGCGGGCAGCGCAGGCGCCCCCGACCTCCGCCGACGCCCCGATGGCTCGCCCGCCGTTGTCGTGATGATCGGCGTGAACGGTTCAGGCAAGACCACCACCACCGCCAAACTAGCTTGGTCCCTCCAGCAGGAGGGCAAAACCGTGCTTGTCGCCGCGTGTGACACCTTCCGCGCCGCCGCTGTGGAGCAATTAAAGGCCTGGGCCGATCGCCTCGGCCTCGACATCGTCGCCAGCCACACCGGCGCCGACGCCGCCGCCGTGGCGTTCGACGCCCTTCAGGCTGGCAAGAGCCGCGGCAAGGACGTCGTTATCATCGACACCGCTGGCCGTCTGCACACGAAGGATAACCTTATGCAGGAACTGGCCAAGATCCGCCGCGTTCTGCAAAAACTAGACCCCTCCGCGCCCCACTTTGCTTGGCTCGTGGTCGACGGCTCGCTCGGCAGTAATTCCATCGAGCAGGCCCGCGTTTTTCACCAGAGTTTCGGCCTCACTGGCTTGGTCGTGACCAAGCTCGACGGCACCAGTCGCGGCGGCGCCGTGGTCGGCATCTGGCGCGCGCTAAAGCTACCCATTCACTACGTTGGACTCGGCGAGCAAAAGGAAGACCTCCAACCCTTTGCGCCCGAAGCCTACGCCCGCGCCGTTTTCGGGCTAGAGGACTAAACTCCGGCCGGCCCTACCGCCGCCCATGCCGAACGACGCTTCTCTCCCGGACCGTCCGCGGCGCATCCTTCGCGTCATCCATACCTTGCGGCGCGAGGCCGGTGGTCCATCGGAATCCGTCCTCCGCTCGACCTCGGCCTTGCTCGACCTCGGCCACCACGTGGAGGTGGTGACCCAAGACCCTCCCGGCACCTCAGGCCCCAGCGAGGGCCGTTTCCCTTTCCATCCGCTGGGGCGGCGCGACGACGCCACCCTTGGCCATTGGCTGCGCGCCCACCACGCCGATTTCGACGCCGTGGTCGTGCATGGTCTTTGGCAAAACGCCGCCCCTGTGCACCGCGCTTTGCGCGGCACCGGCACACCCCACTTGGTTTTCCCCCATGGCATGCTCGACCCGTGGTTCCGACGCGCCTACCCGCTGAAACACCTCAAAAAACAACTCTACTGGTGGCGCCACGAAGCCGCCGCCCTCGAGGCCGCCGCCGCCGTTTGCTTCACCTGCGAGGCCGAGCGTGACCTCGCCCGCCGCACCTTCCTGCCCTACCGCGTGCACGAACGCGTGGTCGCCTACGGGACCGCCCGCCCCCCCCTTCCCGACCCCGCCGCCGACGCGGCCCTACTGGCCCGTTTCCCGCTGCTCGCTCAGGGGCCCTTTCTACTCTTTCTCGGACGTATCCACGATAAGAAGGGGGTGCGCGAACTCATCACCGCCTACGCCGCATTCCGGCGTGAACACCCGAGCGCCCCTCGCCTGGTCATCGCCGGTCCCTGCGCCACCCCCGCGGAGGCCGCCAGCCTCCGTCGCCTCGCCCGCACAGTTGGACTCGGCTCAGGGGAAGACCCCATGATGGATACCCCCGTGCTGTGGCTGCCGATGCTGGAGGACGAGCAGAAGTGGACCGCCCTCCGCGCCTGCGAAGCCTTTGTTCTGCTTTCGCATCAGGAAAACTTCGGCTTGGCCGTGGCCGAGGCACTCGCGTGCGGCCGTCCCGTGTTAATCAGCAACAAGGTCAATATCTGGCGCGAGATTACCACCGACGGAGCCGGAATCGCAGGGTCGGATACCATCGCGGGCGGCCTCGCTTTACTCCGGTTATGGGCGGCCCTTTCATCGACTGAGCGGGCCGCCATGGGTCGGGCCGCGAGTGCGTGTTTCGAAGCGCGCTTCGAGATCACCCGGGCCGCACGCGATCTTGCCGCCGCCGTGGGTGAGGCCGTTCGCTCGCGACGATCTTTTTAAGGGATCGGGGCAAGGCGGCCATACGCGCCGAGCCAGCTCAGCAGCGTGGCCGCGTCGCGCAGAAACGCCGCCTCTGTGTCACCGGGGACAAATTCGAGCAGCGCGAACCGCTCGCCCGGCAGCGTTCGCAACACCCGCCAGAACTCCGCCCAACGCTCCGTGCCATCGGCCAGCGGATGCCGGTCGGCCGAGGTCGGCCACCAATGAAAAACATGAATGTTGTCCAGGCGCGGTGCCACCGCCTGCAAGCCCTCAACGCAGTCCGCTGTAGCCTCGCCGTTGTGCGGCTGCCAACCGGTGTGAAGATTGGGATGGTCCACCTCAACCAGCAGTTGGCTGGCCGACTCATTGGTGTCGGTGAGCGTGCTGCCGTGGAACTCGGTCGCGACGCGCACGCCGACCTGCCCGGCCATCTCGGCGATCCGCCGCAGATCCTCGATCACCGCCCAGCGCCCGGCCTCATCGACGTCAGCCGAGCCCTTGACTCCCGGCCACACCCGGATGCTTGGCGCGCCCAGTTCGAGCGCAGAGTCGAGCACACGCCGAAAGGGCAGGCCGTTGGCCTCGCTCCAGCCCGCCCGGTAGTAGCTACCATACGCCGCCACCCGCAGCCCCGATTCCTCCGTCATCGCCCGCACCTCGCGGGCCCGTTCGATGTCGCCGTGCGGCACGTGGATGTCGCCGCCCCACTCGATACCGCGCAGGCCGGCCTTGCGCACCAACGACACGATCTCGGCGGGCGAGAGTTTCCTAAAGGTGATCGAGACGAGACCGGGTTGGATCATAGAACGACCAAAACGACCCCGTTGCGGTGCGACAAGTCCGGTCGTCCGCGGTTTTTAGACCCGCTTGAGGACCTTGGTGATGTCGGACGCGACGGCGGGTTCGGCGCCGAGGGTGCCGCGCAGGTTTTCGACGTAGGCGGGAACCTTGGCGGCGGCGCGGGCCCGGGCCACCACACGACCGAGACGGCCCTCGATATCGAGCTGCACGGAGACATCGGCGTAGGTCGTGCGCTTTAGAAATTTCTCCAAATAACGCGCTTGGGCGTCGAGGGTGGAGGCATCGATCTGCCGCTTGGCCTCGAGGCGGGCGGCATACCAATCGCTTTTCAACATCTCGGCGCGGTCAAATAAACGGCGCACCTCAAGCGAGGCGAGGTCGTGGCCGTTCCAAGCGCCGTCACGCATGATGTGCAGCAGGGCCTGAAGCGGCGGACAGGCATCGGCGACGGAGCCGTCGGCGAAGTAATTTTCGGCGGCAGCCCTCATTGCGCCGACGATGTTATCCATGCCGTCGGCGAAGATCGCGGGGTCGGCGAGCTCCGGCTTGAGGTGCTCTTCGTCGAAAACGGTGGAGGGGTTGCTCATCACGCGACCGAGGAAGGTCTGGGCAAAACGCGCGGTGATGCGGTAGCCGAGGCGCGAGGCGAGCACGGGTTTGCCGTCGTAGACGAAGTCCTCGCACTTCTCGAGGTAACCGTAGTCGATGAGGTATCGCGGGGTGCGTTCCTCGGCGCTCATGCGGCACCAGAGCTCGGGCACAAGCAGGGAAACGTCGTGGTCAACACGAAGCTTGGGGCCAACCCAGCCGGCGGCGGTGGAGAAGGCGGGCAGATCGGTGAGCAGGAACGACACGAGCGCGGCGTTCAGGTCGTAGATGGGCGGCAGGGCGTTGAAGGGCCCCTTGGTCAGCGCGCCCTCGGAGCCGGCACCGGTGGTCGAGGGAGACTTGCCGGTGAGGCTGGCGATCAGGTCCATGAAGGCCTCGGGCAGCTCCTGGTAGTGAATGGGGCTGAAGACGCAGAGCGCGCGCACGCCCTTCTCGGGCGGGTTCTGGCGGCGGCCCATGAGGATGGCGCCGACCGGGAAGGTGACCGGGGCGTCGGCGGGGATGCGGCGGTAGAGGCGGGCACCGATGAACGCGAGGGCGGTGGCGCGGGGGTCGAGCAGGTCGGGGCGGACCTGCAGGTAACGCGGGTTTTTGGTCGGTTTGCCGTCAACGATACGAGGGTGAGAGGGCAGGACGATGTATCCGGATTCGGGCGACGCCGCGAAGTCGCGCACGAGTTGCTTCACCGGTTCGGTGTAGGCGTCGAAGCCGAGGGTATCCTCCAGCAGCTCAGCGGCGGCGGCGCTGGAAATGGGCTCGTAGTTGGAGAAAAAAGTGTGGCCGGCGGCAAAGTCCTTCTCGGCATGCTTATCGTAGCCGCGGAAAACCGCGTCGTCGGGTCGCTGAAAGAGGCGAGTCTCGCAGTTGCGGACGATTTTAACCGAGGCGCCAGACGCGACCGAGAGGGGCAGGCCGCGCACGGCCGAGGCGGGGGCGACGGCGGAGGCAGTGATGTCGTCTTCCGCCTGGATCTTCACCGCTGGCAGGAAGTCGCTGCGTAGGGAAAACGTGCGCCAACCGCCGTCTGACGCATAGCCGACGCGAAGGAACTGGGTGGTGGCGCGGGCGCCGTGGTATTTGAGCTCGTTGCCCGGGCGGCCATTGATGCTGTCGACCGAGAAATGGCGGCGCCAATCATCTCCGTTCCAGGGCTTATGGACGCGTTTTACGAGCAGCACGAGATCGCGGATGTAGCGCGGGATGGAGCCGAGCCAGGCGTTGTAGGCGTCGGTGTAATCGGGGCTGCGGGAGAGCAGCTTCACCACGGAGCCGAGGGAGCGCTGAGGCGAGAGGATGGGGCGGCCGTTGGGTTTATTCAGGGCGGGGTCGCGGTAGCGGTCCGAGTAGTCGCGCTTCAGGATGGCCTCGACAAGATCGAGGTCGCGGGCGGCGTCGGAGATAAACACCGGACCAGAGAAAGTGGCGTCGGCGATAGATTTGGAAATCTCGGACTTGCCGCCTCCAGAGACGGTGCAGGGCTTATGGCAAAGGAGGCCCTCGGCGGTAGTGCCGCGGAGACGCCAGCGGGAGGCGGGATCGGGGCGCACCATCTCGACCTTATAGCCTGAGGGCAGGACATAGGTGATGTTGGGGAGGAGTTTGAGGACGTGGACGGGGGTTTCCGCCGGGCCCCACGTGATGCGCTGGTCGCGCAAATCGAAACGGGAGTCGGCCGGGACATAGTGGATATTGGCGTATTCACGGTCGCGGGCCCAACCACCGGGCTGCGGGTCTGCGCGGTCGCCAAGGAAGGCGAGGGCGTTCTCAAAGGCGTGGTCCACCACAGGCATGAAAGTGGAGAGCTGGAAATCCTCGCCTAGGTCGTAGCTCGGGAACGCTAGAGCGCCCCCGGCGTGCTCCTCTTCAGCTAGGCCGAGTAGGTTGGCAGCAAAGGAGATCTGGGTCTTAACCTCTTTCTTGCAGTAACCGAAGTAGTTATCGGAGATGACGGTAACGACCACGCCCGAGGCGTCTCGGCAGGTGATCTTAAACGCGACGCCGTCGTTGTAGGGCTCGGTCTCGGTTTTCCAGCACATGCCGTCGCGACGCTGGCGGGCGGAGGCGTCAGCGTAAGCGGGCAAGCCAAGTTCTTTCTTGGTCAGGCCGTTTAGGTGCGGGGCAAGGATGATGCAACCAGTGTGGCCAGTCCAAGATTCGGGGTCGAGGGCGGCATCGTTGACCGGGAGGGCGGGGTCGCCGGCGTTGCCAAAGATATTTTCAACGAAATCGAGGTTGGCGACCAGCGCGCCAGGGATGAGGAAACGCGTCTCCATGCGGCGGGTCGGGGTGAAGCCGGGCACCTCGGGCACGACGATAGGGCGAAGGTAAAGCGAGACGAAGGTCAGGGCCGGGGCGGGTTCACCGGCAGTGAACGGCAGCGCGAGCAACTCAGCGGGTGGATGAAGGGCGCGGGCGAGCAAGGCGGCGAAAACGGAGGCGGGCACGGCCTTCTTGTCATCGGGGATGGGCAGGCCGCCCTCAGCGACATGGAAGATGCCTTGGGTGGTGCGACGGTCCGACTTCGGGTTGTGCAGGATGCCGTTGTGTAGGCGGGTCGAGGTGAGGATGGAGCTCTTGTGCTCGTTCGCGCCGGGCGGCAGGGAGAGGGCCCGGGCCAAGCCGGGGCGGTCAAGGACCAGCGTGGCGGAGGGGAGGTGCGGCACATGCCCGTGTTCCTCCAGGGTCGCGTAGAGGAAGTTCTGGATGCGCTGATCGACCGGACAAAGGTGCTTTGATAGGATGCGATCCTTTTCGCGACCGAGGGACACGAGGTGGTCGACCAGACGGGCGAAAGAAGCGGGGTCATCGGATTCGCCGGAGGCGGCGGGGAGCGCGACGGCGGGTTGGCCGAGCTCGCGAAGCTTAAGATTCAAATAAGCCAGAAGCCGAGGATCCCGGGGATCCGGGAGAGCAGGCAAAAGGGCGGCGGCGGCGTGGGCTTCGTCGTGCATGGTAAAGGGGAGCTAGGGCGCAAGTGGGATCGGGTTAGCAGTGCGCAAGCGGATAGAAGCTAGGGCCATGCCGAACAGCCCCGCAAGTCGCGCGGACTGGCCAACGATAAAAATCTAAAAAATGCGTAAAGGGCGCCCGCCGGCGGCGGGCCCACCGCGTTAGCGTGGCTCGGCCGAGTAGCGTGAGGGTTTGAAACCCCGTGCGCGCAAGGCCGCCGCCACATCCGCAAGCTTAAGCTTAACGCCAGGCTTGAGGCCGTTTTTAGCGAACCAGCCCTGCGGCGTCTCGAGAGCCAGGGTATAGTCACTGCCAACCGATTTTACCGGGGTCTCATCAAAGGGATACATCGGGTAAACTTCGCCCAAGGTGCCGTTCTCCTTGAAAAAACCGATATCCAGAGGCGTCGGCGTGCTGCGCATCCAGAAACTCATCTCCTGCGGGGCGGGGTAAACGAAGATCATGCCGTCATTGACCCCGAGATCGCGCCGCCCCATCAGCCCACGCTGCTGCTCGTCGAGCGTCACCACCAACTGCACCCGCAGGGTCTTTTCCCCCACGGTGAGCGGGAACCAAGCATCCGGGCCGCGCACGTCGGACCCGGTGGCGATCTTCGCGGCTCCGGCCGAGGGCTCCGCAGCTTGGACGCTGCCAACCAGAAGCAAACTAGCCAGCAAGAGAAGACGCTTAGCGACAAGAGATGTCATGCCACCGTGGTAGCCACTGCGACGTCCCGCACAACATCCTTTCGTATGATAACCTCCAGTCGAGTGCCCGCCGCCGTCCCAAAGGTTTCGGATTTCACTTTCGCAGGCGAAGGATCACTTTACGTGGATTCTAATCTCCCATGACCGCGCCCAACGAGCCTGCCCTGCTGTTTTACGCCGATACCCACGCCAATCGCGACCTGCTGCATTTCGGGCGCTTTGAATGCCACGATCCCTTCCTCGCCTTCGCCGATCGCGGCAAGAAGGTCGCCGTGCTCAACGCGCTCGAATACGGCCGCGGCCTGAAAGAGGCCGCCTTTGACGAGATTCTCCGCCTCGAACCGTTGGTCGCAGCCGCCGCCCACCTGCCACCCGATCCACGTCCCGGCCCAGCCGATGTAATGGCCCTGCTTGCTGCCCGCCGAGGCATCGCGGCATTCGTGGTTTCCGAAGATTTTCCTGCCGGCCTGCTAGAACGGCTCCGCGCCCGTGGCGTCAAAACCACCGTAGCCACCGGGCCCGTGCTGCCAGAGCGAGAGGTAAAAACCACCCGCGAGGCTACTGCCATCCGTGCCGGCAACCAGGTGGCCGCCGCTGGTTTCGCCGCCGCCGAAGCGCTCCTACGCCGCGCCCGAATATCCGGCCGCCGCCTGCTGCTAGGCGGTCAGCCCCTCACCAGTGAACGCGTTCGCCTGGCGATTGAAATCGCCTGCCTCGAGGCCGGCGGACTGGCGATCGACACCATCGTGGCAGGCGGAGACCAAGCCTGCGACCCACACTGCCGCGGCACCGGTCCGCTGCGTCCGAAAGAGTTGATTATTATCGACATCTTCCCGCGCCACACCGCCAGCGGTTACTATGGCGACATGACACGGACCTACCTGAAAGGCCGGGCCACACCTGAGCAGCGCGCCTTGGTCGCCGCCGTCGCCGCCGCCCAAAAAGCAGCCCGCCGGGTGCTGAGGGGGGGCGCCATCTCCTCCGCCGTGCACGCGGAATGCGTGAAGGTTTTTGTCGCACGAGGTTATGAGACCAAGGCGACCCCTACCGGCTCGGTGGGCTTTTTCCACGGCACCGGCCACGGCCTGGGCCTAGCAATCCACGAAGCGCCGCGAGTCTCCGCCCTAGTGCGGACCGCGCTGCAGACTGGCATCGTCGTGACGGTAGAGCCAGGCCTATATTATCCAGGCCTAGGCGGTTGCCGCATCGAAGACGTAGTCTGGCTGACCGAAACCGGCCACCGCTTGCTCTCTAAACATCCCTACAAATGGGAATTCGCCTGATCGAGTAACGGGAAAAGCAGCCAAGATAAAAGACCCTACGATCGAGCTTGGCGGAAATTAATTCGGTGTGATTCTTGAACCAGTTTGCAAGGAGCGGTCAGGTGGCTTAGCCGCATCCCAAACAAGAAGTTATAACAAAAAAGCCCCGACCAGAGGTCGGGGCTTAAGGGCGCTTACTGGCAGGCTTCACACTCACCGCCATTGCGCATCGCCTCGATGCTACAGGCGGTTTTTTCGGCTGCCGTGTAAGTCTTTTTCTCGGCGGGTGGCAGGGTGGCGGGAGCGGTGCCGCCGGCGATACCGCGGACCTCTTTTTTATTACTCACACTGGCCTTTTCGATACCGCTAGCACCGAGGCAACGGAGATAATACGTGGTCTTCAGACCAGCGCGCCAAGCGTGACGATACATGTGGCTCATCGTCTTCATGTCGGCGGTGGGCAACCACAGGTTAACGGACTGGGACTGATCGATCCACTTCTGGCGGCGGGCGGCGGCGTCCACCACCCACTTATGGTCAATGGCGAAGGCAGTGAGGTAACGGACCTTAATCTCCTCGGGCACGCGATCGATGTCCTTCAACTCGCCGTCGAAATATTTCAAGTCGTCGATCATCTGCTGGTCCCAGAGGCCGCGATTCTTGAGGTCCTTAACGAGGAAGGGATTAAGCACGGTGAACTCGCCGGAGAGGTTGGATTTCACGTAGAGATTTTTATACAAAGGTTCGATACAAGCGCTAGTAGCCGTGATATTAGAGATGGTAGCAGTGGGGGCGATGGCGAGGACATTACTATTGCGCATGCCGTGGCGGGCGATCTTAGCGCGCACGGGGGTCCAGTCCATCTTGCCACCGCGGATTACCTCAATAGGGGCGCCTCGCTCCTGTTCGTGAAGGTCAATCGTATCTTGCGGCAAGAGACCGCGCGACCACTTGGAACCCTCATAAGAAGAATAAGTTCCACGCTCACTCGCAAGGTCAGAAGAAGCCTCATAAGCGTAGTAGGCGATGGCCTCCATGGCCTCATCGTTAAACTCGACGGCGCCTTGGGAAGCGAAGGGTATGCCCTTCATATACAAAGCGTGGGCCAGACCCATCACGCCAAGGCCGATGGGCCGATGGCGGAGGTTTGAGCGTCTTGCGGCCTCAGTGGGGTAAAAGTTGATGTCGATGACGTTATCAAGCGCACGCACGGCGACGCGAATGGTGTCACGCAGCTTCTCATGGTCTAGGGAGCCATCGGGCTTAAGATGGGTCTCGAGGATGACGGAGCCGAGATTGCAGACGGCGGTCTCATCGTTAGAAGTATTGAGCGTGATCTCAGTGCAGAGGTTGCTGCTGTGGATGACGCCGCAATGGTCTTGAGGCGAGCGAAGGTTGCATGCATCCTTGAAAGTGATCCAAGGATGACCGGTCTCGAAGAGCATGGAGAGCATCTTCTTCCACAATTCAAGGGCCTCGATACGCTGACCGTAGATCTTACCCTGCTCGGCGAGTTGCTCGTAGCGGATATAAGCTTCCTCAAACTTTTTGCCGTAGAGCTCGTGCAGATCAGCGACCTCATTAGAGCGAAAAAGCGTCCAGTGCTGGCGGTTTTCCATGCGTTTCATGAACAAATCGGGAATCCAATTCGCCGTGTTCATATCATGGGTGCGGCGGCGATCATCACCGGTATTCTTACGAAGCTCGAGGAACTCGAAGATATCGTTGTGCCAGGACTCGAGGTAGGCGCAGCCGGAGCCCTTGCGTTTGCCGCCCTGATTTACAGCCACAAGTTGGTCATTGTGAAGTTTCAGGAAGGGGATCACGCCCTGCGACTCGCCGTTGGTGCCGCCGATGTAGGCGCCGGTGCCGCGCACGGCAGTCCAAGAGCCACCGAGGCCGCCGGCCCACTTCGAGAGTTGGGCATTTTCGGCGATGCCACGATACATGATTCCCTCGAGGCTGTCGTCGACGTAATACAAATAGCAGGAAGAAAGCTGAGAATGCAAAGTGCCGGAATTGAAGAGCGTCGGCGTGCTGCTGCAGAAGCGGCGACTCTTGTATAAACCATAAAGGGCGACGGCGCGGTTCTCGCGTTCAATCTTTTCATCAAGAAAAAGCCCCATGGCAACGCGCATCCAAAAGAACTGGGGGGTCTCAAGACGGCGGGCAGGTTTTACCGTCTTATCAATGATCAGATAACGATCATACAAGGTTTGGACGCCGAGGAAGTCAAACTCTAGATCCGCAGTGGGGTCAAGTTCGGCCGCGAGCGCGTCGAGATTATATTCAGCTAGGCGGGGGCTGTAGCGTTTAATCGCGATACCGTGGGCGATGGCTTTCTTGAAGGCATCGATATGGAAGGCCTTTAGCTTCGTGATACCATCGCGGACGATATCCCAGCCTAGGACCTCCTCGTATATATAAGAAAGTTGGATACGGCCGGCAAATTTAGCAAAATCAGCATCCTTCTCGATGAGGGTTTTCGAGTTAAGGATAATGGTCTGATCGAGGTCTTTCTGGGTGATCTGATCGAAGATGGACCGGGTGAGTTCGGTCTCAATTTGCTCGGTAGACAGACAGAGCTCGAGGCCAATGGAGGCGAACTCGATGCGTAGGCGGAGGTCCTCGCGGTCCCACAGGGTGGTGGTGCCGTCGGACTTCTTAACAACGATCATTGTAGGTTGGGTAGCTGGCGGGGTATTGCCAGTCGGGAGTTCGTCGGCGGTGCGGGCCTCGTTACGGGCGGCGCGGTAAAGAATATAGGCCTCGGCAACTTTAAAATGACCCGCCTTCATCAACTCTTCTTGGACGATGTCCTGGACTTCCTCGATGTGGACAAAGGCCTGCTTCGAGGCGAGGACGCGGGTGGAAACCGACTCGGTGATGGCTGCGGCAGGCCGACTGTCGCGCTGAAGGGACAAAAAGGCCTTAGCGATGGCGAGCTCAACCTTTGTTGAAATATAGGGAACGACTTGTTTATTACGACGGATAACACGAATAGTGGTAGCGGAGGAGAAACCACCAAGTTTGCGCCCGCGGTTTAATAGTAAAGTTTTAGCTACATCGTAGGCTTTGGCATCAACTAGTATGCGTTCTAGCATCTGGTATAGATCATTCAGCGATAGGCTGAAGGGGGACGTGCGCTGGGCCTCGGCCGAGAGAGTGGCGGCAATTTCCTTCAAAATCCGACCAACAAAGGCGCGAGACTCGACGGTATAGACATTTCCTTGGTCGCCGCGTGCGAGGTGCACGTTCACGAGTGCCTGACCCAGGGTGTCGGCGATTTCAGCCAGCTCGAACCGGGTCTCACCATGTGGAGCAAGGAGGAGAATCTCCGGAATAAGAGGTGTGTCGGCGAGGATACAGTCGCGCCAAGCGTAGGCAGGTTTCTGTTCGCGGGGGGTGTGGGTGGCTTTCTTAAGAGCGAGATCGTGCTGAAGAACGGGATTCACAGGCGGAAGATATTCAATTGCTACTAGGCGATTAGGGGAAGATGCAGAAAAGGGTATTCAGGCGAAAGCGGCCCCGCCAAAGCGGGACCGCGAAATAAGCGCAGACGGCAAGGACCGCATACGCACGAACAGATGGGGGTATAGTGGGGTAATAAAAAATTATTAAAAAACGGGTGCGCGGATCAGAGATCATCGTCCCTTACGCCATCATTCAAAGCAGAGGACTTTTGATACTCGGTCACACGACCTTCGAAGAAATTCTGCTCCTTTTTAATATCCATCATCTCAGCCAACCAAGGGAGCGGGTTTTTAATACCGGGTGACAGGGTTTCGAGGCCACAGCCCTCAAGGCGACGGTCCGCGATGTAGTCGATGTAATTAAGGAACTCCTCGACGGCGAGACCTACTGCATTGACGGGGAGGCAGTCACGTATGAATTCTTTTTCCAATGTAACCGCCTCACGCATGGTCTCGCGCAACTCGTCCTTAAACTCGGGCGTCCAAATCTCGTGGTTTTCTTCCACGAGATCCATAAACAAGTTGCGAAATACTTCTATATGATTGCTCTCGTCGCGCAGCGTATAACGGAACATCTCGCCGATGCCGCGGAATTTATTCTGACGATAAAGCGATAGAACCATACCGAAGAGTCCGTAGAACTGGGTTCCTTCCATACATTGGCCAAATACAAATATATTCTTGGCCAAGAGCTTCTTGTTCTCGGGACGTGTCAAATCAAGATCGCGACGCAGGTCGCGCGAGACTTTGGTGACGAATGCGTTCTTTCGAACGATGGTAGGAACGTCTTCAAACATGGCCTCGCATTCATGCGGGTTGATGCCGAGCGAACTAATCATGTAGAGCAAAGAATCGGCGTGAATGTTTTCCTCGTGGGCGTGACGCCCCAACACAAGCTTCAGCTCGGGAGCAGTCACTAGTTCGCGGACTACATGCTGAATATTGTCACCGACGATGCCCTCAGCGGCAGAAAAATAGCCAATACCCATGCGTATGATCCAACGCTCGGCATCGGATACCAGCGTAGTGTCGCGCCACTGTTCGATATCTTTGCCCATGGGAATATCCTCGGGCTCCCAGTGGTTGGCCTTCATCTTGCGGTAAAGGTCGTATGCCCACGTATATTTCAAGGGTAAGAGGTTAAAACACATGGTCTGGTGACCATTAATTACTTTTTTCCCAGCAAAAGCAGCCTCTGCTTTGTCTTGGTCGAGGGTGAAAATCTTGGAACCTACGGTGAAGGATTTTTGCATGAGTAGAGTAAGGATGAAGGAAACAGAAAATGGAGCAGACGGGAAGCGCTTGGGGGAAATTTAAGGAAGGAAAAATACAAGCGAAATCAGATAAGTCACGGGGCGGTAAATCGAGATAAGGAAACGAAAAAAACAGAAAAAACGAACATGCAATTAAGAGTTACCGCAACTTACCAACAAGTCATTCACCACTAGGGGTAGTGGATTAAAACTAGTTAAGCCACTACCGATGGGAGTCAGAACGTGATTCGTCAAATCGTTTTAGTGGTTCTCCCAAGAAAAAATCGAGTTTTTTGCTTGCCAGCTAAATAAAAAAAGGACGCGCCGAGGGAAAAAGGACATCAGACAGCGAAAAAATAGATGACCAAGACAACAAAAAGACCCTCATGCCCCCACGCCTACGAACCAAACCGATAGGTGCTAGCAGGATAATGCGGAAAGGAGGCCATGCCTACACTCGATCCTGTAGAGGCATACGCCGCAGATTCAGCATAAGTAATTAATTTAATATCTTATATTCTAATGACTTACATTAAATAATTATGAGGAGCCCTATTTAAGAAATCACTGGGTGTCAGGAGACGTAAACCCGGAACAGAATCTAAAAACATAAGTCATTGTCGTATAACAATATAAATCTATAAATAAACATTTATCCGGTATTTAATTATTAGTTACAAGGTGGCGGAGTAGCCTGCAGAAGGTATTCCGAATCAATCCTCGTAAGTGAACGATAGATGTCGGGAACTGGGGGAATGTGTGGAATGCACGTATCGGAAAGTGCCAAGAGTAAACTAAATTGGCTCCAAAAAGTTGGTTCGTTTAAGATTTTCAGAAGCATGATCTCTCCGATTAAACAGGAGGCGGATTTATAATAGGCTATACATGTCGAAGGCGGCGATAAAGTATCCAATTTATCTCATTTGCTGCTAGCGCTAACGGTGCCCCAGACCAAACAAGTCTGGGCAATAGACAGCACCTATATCTCGGCGGCTAACGGTTTCTTCTAAATTTACACGGTGCTCGAATGGCACAACAACTATGTCTTAGATTCAGAACTAGCGAACACGTTAAAAGAGGTCTTTTGAGCACATAAGATGAAGCGAGCGATTTCGGTGCAGGGCATCGTAAAGGTCTTCAACACCTATCAAGGCGGTATGCTTACTAGCGCGTATTTTAACCAACCGCTGGCCAACCCTGTGCATCCCGCCTGTCGTTTGACGGTGAAAGTAGGCGCTTGAACAGTATCTCTTTGCCATGTCGAAATGATATTATGTAAGATACTAACAAGGAATTTTACCTGAAACAGTATAATTATGTGATGAAAACACAAAAGCAGTTCTGTGCCTACCAAGGGTTTTAGCCAAACGCGTCCGCACTACGTCCAAATTCCACCAAAAAAACAGGCCGACTAGCAGCGGTCAAAGCGGTTGGGGCAGGAGCAAATCTCTCGCCCCAGAGTGATCCCCAAAATAGATATAAATACTCAAAAAGCGGCAACATAACCATAAACTACTCAAACCCTCCAATCGACTGGTCCCCAAGCTCGTCAGGTAGTTTTTGTGATCTGGCGGCAAGAATTAAACAAGATTTATTCTATTTAATAATACAAAGAAGTGCAATCATAATAATCTGGATTATTCTTGTGGGCCCCCCCAAAA